>Ga0172375_10007771_pt1 | contig 14609 bp, 13 predicted proteins | sample LakKiv1m_FD_114537 | JGI IMG/M metagenome (GOLD analysis project Ga0172375, IMG submission 114537) | Freshwater microbial communities from Kabuno Bay, South-Kivu, Congo - kab_092012_11.1m | ecosystem: Environmental > Aquatic > Freshwater > Lake | place: Democratic Republic of the Congo... | reverse complement strand
CTTGCCAGGGCCCTCACACGGTTGGTGGTATCGCTGATGTCGACCGGCATTCTTGCCGCGGGACCGGCATCGAAGGCGGTGCTCACGCTCGGCGCGGAACCCGAGGGCAGCGGCTTGCAGATCCTCATGGAACACGGGGAAGGCAGGACGGTGGTGGTGACCAAGGCCGGCCGCGAGGGCATGACCGGCAAGGCGAACACCCCGGGGGGCGCAGGATACCTCTACTTTGCGGTCACCCATGACGCCTTCAAGAACGGCAAGGCGCGCTCTCTGGCCATCACGATCGAGTACTTTGATGAAGGGACGGCGACCATTGCCTTCCAGTACGACTCGGACGACCAGAGCGTCTGCGTCAACAAGAACCCCCTGGGCGTGTTCAAGTCCGCGGAGTCCATTCAGCTTGAGGATACGAAGACCTGGCAGACCGCGACCATAACCATCCATGATGCACGGTTCAGCGGGCGCTGCGCCGGCGGCGATTTCCGCTTGGCGATGCCGGCGAGCGAGACCTTTGCGGTGAGTTCCGTGGCGGTTGCGCCCGCGGTAGTGCCGGCAGTCACGGACCGCACCATGGACCTCGACGTCAGAGCCTGTGGCGCCGTCGGTGATGGCGTGAGCGATGACACCAGCTCGTTCCAGAAGGCGCTTGACCAGATGGGCGCACAGGGAGGCGGAACGGTCAAGGTGCCCCCTGGCAATTATCTAATCAAAAGGCACTTGCACATTCCGACCGGCGTTACCCTGGAAGGCGTCTCGGTCGTGCCAACGGTACCGGTCAAAGGGCAGACGCCATCACCGGACTATAGGGGGCTCTGGCTGCGGGGCAGTGTTCTCCATGCGGTTGAGGGCGCGGGGAGGGCTGACGGCCCGGCGTTCATCTCGCTGGCCACCAACTCGACGTTGAAAGGGATAACCGTCTTCTACCCGAACCAGGCGTTTGACGGCATCCCGGTGCCCTACCCTTGGACGGTCAGCTCCGCGGGTGGTCAGAGCATGGGCATCCTGGACTGCCTGCTGGTGAACCCGTACCAGGCGGTGGATTTCGGCACCCGTGCCGCCCATCGGCACTTCATCCGCAACCTCTATGCCGAACCCCTGTACAAAGGGATCTTCATTGACAACTGCGGCGACGTCGGGCGGCTCGAGAATGTGCACTTCTGGGCGTTCACCGAACTGCTCTCCGGCACGCACAACAACGTCCTGGCGAAGTGGCGATTTGAGAACGGGACGGCCCTGATCCTTGGCCGTTCGGACTGGGAGTACATACAGAACTGCTTCGTCATCGGTTTCAAGATCGGGTTCCACTTCACCAGGATCTCGGCGGGCGGGCCCGGCAACTACCTGGTGACGCAGTCCGGCGCGGACTGCGGCGATATCGCGCTGCAAGTCGACGAGACCCAGACCCACTCTGGAGTGAGTTTCACCAACGCGCAGATGTTCGGCCGGATCCTGATCAACGAGGGCAACCTCGGCCCAGTCCGCTTTACCGGTTGCGGCTTCTACGGGTCGTCCAGCAGTTACTTCGGTCTGCAGGGCATCACCTGTGACGACGAGATCCGGATCGCCGGTCGGGGCCGGGTCTCCTTCGACAACTGCCACTTCAGCAGCATTGATGCCTCGGCCAAGGCGGAGCGGTTCATCCATGCGGTCGGCGGCCGGCTCGCGATCGCCAACTGCCTGTTCATGGATTCCGCCAAGGCCGCCAAGAACCCGCAGCAGGTGGTACTGGAGGAAGGAGTCATCTCCGCGGTCATCACCGGCAACGAGTTCTACGGCGCCGACCCCATCTCAAGCAATGCCAGACGCGAGGTCATCATCAAGGACAACCTCCTCGGCACGGAGGTGTATACCCCCCCACCGCCAACGCGCCACGAGGAGCCCGGCGCTCTCGTCCTCACGACGACCGCCAGCACGTTCACCGCAACGGGCGTATGGCAGCCGGGGACCTCCAGCGCCGATTACCAGACCGGCAACCTGTGGGCAACGCAAGGCGCCGGCGACTGCACGGCCACCTTCGCCCCGGAACTGCCGCTGGCGGGGAACTACACGGTTCAGGTCTGGGTCGGCAGCGATCCGAACAACGACCACACGGCGGAGGCCCCCGCGACCGTCGTCCACGCTGACGGCGAGACCAAGCTGACGATCAACCTCAAGCAGACCCCTGGAGCCTGGCATAGGCTGGGGACCTTCCGCTTCGCGGCCGGCCGCCAGGGCGCGGTCATCCTGGCCAACTGCCCCACCGGCAACGTCGTGGCCGATGCGGTGAAGTTCGTGCCAGCAGACTGAGCCGCCGGGGGGGGGGGGGCGGGCTGGCGCGCTCCGTCGGGGCCGTTGTGGTCACCGCCGGTGGCATTCCGGTGCTGGGGTTCCCCTATGCCATCGGCCATGGCGGCAACTGAAGCACTATCATCCCCGCACGCGCCTGATGTAGGCCGGCACGTCGAACTTGGACTTGCAGCCGTTGTAGCTCATGGTACGGATCTTGCCGAGAATGGGGCGCTCGCCCCAGGCCCGATCATGCACGCCGCCGATGGACCAGGCTGCGCCCGCGTAGCCGTTCGGGTCGCGGCCGTCAAGCTCATAGCGGTCGTTCAGCTCGATCACCGTCTGCAGCGCCTCGTCGGGCGACGCCGTCCACTCCAGGATCTTCTTGGCCCAGTACATACGCATGTAGCTGTGCATCTTGCCGACTTGCACCATCTCTTGCTGGGCCGCATTCCAGAGCTCGTCGTGCGTGTCGCCCGCTTCGAGGCGGTCACGCGGGTAGCGATAGGGCCGCGCGTCGAGCGCGTGGTCGGACAGGGTCCGGACGGCCCACGCCGGGAAGCCCTGGGGCGTGTCGTAGTGCGAGTTGTAGAGGCAGAAGTTGTCCGCGAGCTCGCGCCGGACAACCAGTTCCTCCAGGAACCCGTCCCGGGCGGCTGGGGTGACCTCCGCCGCACTGACATCGAGGGCCACGCGCTGCGCCGAGATCTGGCCGAAGTGGAGATAAGGCGACAGGTTCGAGAGCCCATCGACGGCGGGATCGCGGCTCGCTTCAGGGTAGCCGGCGAGCTTGTGGTTGAGGAAGTGCCGCAAGACCCGCAGGCCGGCGGCAGAGCCCGGCGTGAGCCAGAGCACCTCGCCCACCGACCGGTCAAGGCGTAGCCCGGACTGGACACTGGCCCAGTCCACCAGGCCCGGGTCGTCCGGCCAGGCATACGGATGGCGCTGCAGCGGCGGGATTGGGGTGAGGAAGTCCGGCAGCAGGCGGCGGAGCTTCGGGCGGAGCGTGTAGGCCCCGTACTCCGGCTTCGGCGAGGCCGCTCGTGCGGGGACGATGTTGTGCGCGTCCACCTCCACTGCCGGCACGTGGAGAGCGGCGGCCACGGTCGTCCGCCAGCCGGTCTTGAGGCGCAGCGGATCGAAGTCGGTCACGACCAGTCCAGCCCCGATGCGCCGGGCGAACGCCGGGACCTCGAGGCCGGGATCGCCCCGCAGGAGGGCAAAGCCGATAGACAGGCGCCGAAGCGTCTGCTCGGTCTCCGCGAGTCCGTGCAGCATGAAGGCGTACTGGCGCAGCGTCGCGCCCAGGAAGTCGGGCGCGAGGCAGAAGGCCGTCACGAGGGGCGTTCCATGGGCCAACGCTTCCCGCTGCGCGTGGACGAGCGCCCAGTTGTCGGCGGCGCGCTGGTCGCGGCTCATCCAGTAGAGGACAGGTCCAGCCGCCGGGGACGGGCACCGGTTCAGGGGGTGGATGCGCTCGGCTCGGATCGTTTCCGGCAAGGTCGTCACGGTCCTCCTACGCATGGTTGCGGAGCTTCAGTTCGAGCGGATGCGGGTTCAGGTAGTACTGGTCCCGGAGATACTCGATCCCATGCTTCACGACGTAGTGCCGAAGCATCGTCACCGGCACAATCAGCGGCACGAGCCCCTGGTGGTACTCCTCAACGATGCCAGCCAACTCCTGGCGGTCCGCGTCGTCCACGCTACCGCGGAGGTACCCGAGCATGTGCTGAAGGATGTTTGTGTGCTTGCGGACCGTAGCGAGCGTCTTGAGCGCCCGCATCAGCTTGGCCTCGTACTGTGGGATGTAGGCCCGTGCCTCTCGGGCCTTCAGCCCGGCCAGTTCGCGCCCCATCTGCCGCATCAGCGTTTCGTGGTGCGATTGGATGAGGAACTTATTGCGCGCGTGGAAGGCCATCAGGGTCCTGACTGTAGGGCTGGCGCGAACCGCCTGACGGAAGCGCCAGAGCGTGAAGACCCGCTCGATGAAGTTCTCGCGCAGGTCCGGGTCGTTCAGCCGGCCCTCGTCCTCGCAGGGCAGAGTGGGGAAATGCGCCATGAATGCCTTTGCGAACACGCCGGGCGCCTTGCCGGCCGCGTTGCCCTTGCCGTCGTAGACCTTCACGCTCGCCATGCCGCTGCTGGGGGAGCGAGCCTTGAAGATGAAGCCGTGGAGGTCCTCCTTCTCCAGTTCCACCACGCGGCGCGCACACCATGTCTGCATGCGCTCGGTGTGGTCGATGCCGGTGCGGGTGGTCACAAGCCGCGGGTTGGCGGGGTCGCCGACCAGGCGGACCGCCTCGCGCGGGACCCCCAGGCCGCACTCCACCTCGGGACAGACTCCGACGTAGTCGAAGTACAGGCCGAGCGTGTCGGTGATGAAGTGATCGTGCTTGTGCTGCCCGTCGTAGCGGACCGGTTCGCCGAGCAGGCACTTGCTGACGCCAATCCGGATCCTGTCCATGGGTACCCTCCTATCTCAGCGCTGCACCACGGTGACGATGCCCAGGTAGCCGCCCACGGTGACGCTGGCCCCATCGGGGGTCCGCGAGGTGTCCTCAGGCACGCCAGTCACACAGGGCAGACCGTACTCCCGGGCGACGATGGCACCGTGGATGAGCATCCCTCCCGCCCCGGCGCTCCCGATGGGAATGACCAGGGTCACAGGGGCACCGCCAACTCGATCACGTGCTGGAAGCGGTCCACCACCGAATAGGTCCGCACCGTGATCGCCATCAGCGCACAGCTTGGGGCATTGACGAACTCCTGCAGGTGGGGATGCTTGCCCAGGTAGAGTTCAAGGGGCGCATCCCGCTCCGCTCCCGCCAGTTCGAGCGCGCGGCCATACGCCGTCACCGCCATGGCTTCGTGCAGATCGGCGTCCCGATGGGCACGGTTGTCGACAAGCAGGGCGACGCGGGCGTCGGCCTTCAGGTATGCGTACTTGCGCGTGGCTCGTGTCGTGGCAAACACCAGGTGGCGCAGGTCGGCGGTCGCGGCGAAGGCAACCAGGCTGGCGTGGGGCTGGCCGCCATTCTGGGAAGACAACACGCCCAGTCTCTGCCCACTGAGAAGCTGCTGCAACCGATCCTCGGCTGCTTCACGTTCCGTCATGGGTTGCGTCTCCGTCTGCCCCAAGCCCCAGACGCCCGCCTCTGGGCCGGCCCCCGCCCGCTCCCGCCTGCTGTCACGCCAGCCGAGCTAGTGTAGCGTTCGCGTATGTCGAGATCAACCAAGGGGCGCCCCGGCGAGGCCCGAGTACCGGGGCCGCAGGAACTATGCCCGCGCCCAGACGGTCTATGCCCTAGCGCCGTCTCCCGACCCGCTTCCAGTGCTGCGGTCATGCCTTCTGCGGCTGTACTGCACGAGTCGGGCTACGGCGGAGTGCAAGGGCACGCCAAGGTTGGGGTCAGCCGCTATGGGCATGGGACTGAGTACGGCGATGGTGGTTTTCCTGTACGTGAACCTGATCCACGTCCTGGCGCTGCTCAAGAGAGACAACAGCCTTATGGATGCGGCCTGGGGCCCGGGATTCGTGCTGCTGGCCTGGGTGCTCCTGCTGTGGTCAGGCGAGATAGACGCGCGTCAACTCCTGTTGGCGGTCCTGGTTACGGTCTGGGGCCTGCGGCTCGGCCTTCACATTCTGGTCCGCAAGGCCGGCCGGGGTGAGGACTTCCGCTACCGCAACTGGCGGGAGACCTGGGGCCGCTGGTTCTACGTCCGCAGTTACCTGCAGATCTACCTGCTGCAGGGGGCTTTCATGGTCGTTGTTGCCATGCCCATCCTGTTGGTCAGCGCCCGCCGCGGTGGCCCGCTGGGATGGCTCGACGCAGTCGGCCTGGCGGTGTGGCTGCTGGGGTTCGTCTTCGAGGCCGTCGGCGACTACCAGTTGCTGCGTTTCATGAGGAACCCCGCCAACCACGGTCGTATCATGCGCTACGGAGTGTGGCACTACACCCGGCATCCGAACTACTTCGGCGAGGCGACCCTGTGGTGGGGCTGTTTCCTCATCGCTCTGAACGTCCCCGGCGGCTGGTGGGCGCTGGTCAGCCCGGTGGTCATCGACTGGCTGCTGCTCTGCGTCTCCGGCATCCCGATGCTGGAGGCCAGGTACAAGGACCGGCCGGAATACCAGGAATACCAGCGGACCACCGCGGCCTTCTTCCCGTGGTTCCCGCGCACGTCATGATCCGCAAGATCGTCAACCTGGCGCTGTTCGATGTCGGCTGGACGTTCTGTGTGCTGAGCGGCAAGCACGACCGTCCCTGGTTGGCGGTGGCGGCCGCGGTCGCGGTGGTCGGGGCCAACCTCTGCATGCTGGACGGGAAGCGGTGGGAGTATCTGCGCCTGCTTGGGCTGGTTGCAGCGATCGGCTTCTGTGTGGACTCGGCCAACCTGTTCATAGGGGTCTTCGCCCTCACCGGCTCTCCGCACGTCCCGTACTTGTGTCCGCTCTGGCTGGTGGCCTTGTGGGCAGCGTTCGGCACGACCTTGCGCAGTTCGCTGAGCTGGCTCGCCGGGCGGTACTGGTTGAGCGCGCTGCTGGGGGCGGTGGCTGGGCCGGTAAGCTACGCCGGCGGCGCCGGACTCGGGGCGGCGGCCCTGGCCCCCAACCGGGTCTTCAGCATCGCCGCGCTCGCCGTCACGTGGGCGCTGGTCATGCCACTGCTGGTCTGGTTGGCGCACGGCCGGGAAGCGCCACGAGCGCCCAAGGAGGTCCCATGAGACGACGCGGGCTATTGGCCGGATCACTGGTCCTGGTCCTATGCCTGGCCGGGAGCCTTCAAGGCGCGGCTCTGCCGACGCCTCTCCGGGAGGTGACGCCGCCACTCCAACCGCTGGGCTCGGCCACGCTGCACTGGTTCGGCCTGCACGTGTATGACGTCTCCCTGTTCACCGAGAAGCCCTCGTACGCCCCCGCTGACACGGCGGTCCTGAGCATCGGTTACCGCATCTCGATCAAGAGCCACCGGCTGGTGGAGACGACGCTCAAGGAATGGCGGCGACTGGGCCAGGGCACCGCGGCGCAGCAGGAGCAGTGGAGCCGCCGGATCGAGGGCCTCTGGCCGAACGTGGAGAACGGCGACCGCCTGACCGCGTTCAAGCGCCGCGATGGCCCCACGCGGTTCTACTTCGGCGACCGGTTCCTGGGGGAGATCGCCGACCCGGCGTTCGGCCCTGCCTTCTTCGCCATCTGGCTCGATGCGGACTGCCAGTACCCGAAGATCCGGGACGCTCTCCTGGGGAACAGCAAAAACCGCTGATGGTAAGGAGTGCGCCGATGCGAGAACTGCTGTTCCTGGCTGGTCTGGTACTGGTGTGCGGCGGCTGCACGTCGGTGTCGCCGCGTCCGTACGAGAGGGAGGAACCGGCTCTCGATCTCAGTCGCTATCTGGACGGTCCCCTGGACGCCTGGGGCATGTTTCAGGACCGCCAGGGTACTGTAGTGAAACGCTTCCACGTCAAGTTGCTCGGCACGTGGCGCGGCAACGTGGGAACGCTCGAGGAGGACTTCACCTACTCGGACGGCGTAACCCAGCGCCGCGTCTGGACGATCACGCGTCTGGACGACCACCACTACACGGGCACGGCCGCGGATGTCGTCGGCGTCGCGGCGGGCGAGGCGTACGGCAACGCCCTGAACTGGCGTTACGTACTGGCCCTCGCGGTGGACGGAAAAGTGTACAAGGTCCACTTCGACGACTGGATGTTCCTGGTGGACGACGAGGTGATGCTCAACCGGGCGGTCATGAGCAAGTGGGGGATCCGGCTCGGGGAGGTCACGCTGAGCTTCCGCAAGGCGGCGGCAACGGCACCGAAGCCGTGACCGTCGAAACCGTGGTGGCCGGACCGCAGGCAGCGGAGCCCGGCGGGGGGGCCGTGGTCAGTCACCGGTCCGGCAAACGACGAACTGCAGGTCATCGATGAGGCGCTCCGCGAAGGCGGCTTCGCAGTAAGCGAAGTAGAACTCCCACTTGCGGAGGAAGGCGTCGTCGAAGCCGAGCGCCCTGGCGGCGCCGGCGTTGGCGAGCAGGCGCTCACGCCAGAGGCGCAAGGTTGGCGGGTAGTGCAAACCGATGCTCTCCACCTCCCGAATCTCACGTCGCGAACGGCGTGCGGCCGCCTCCCGCATCGCGGCGAGACACGGCAGGTGGCCCCCGGGGAAGATGTGCCTGCGGATGAAGTCTGAACTGCGCCGGTAACTGGCGTAGCGTGCGTCGGGGATGGTGATGACCTGGATCACGCCGCGACCGGCCGGGGCCAGTACCCGATCGATGGCCGCGAAGTAGTCGCCCAGGTACTCGTGGCCGACCGCCTCAAGCATCTCGATCGAGACAACCCTCGAGTACGAGCCCTGCACCTGCCGGTAGTCGCAGAGCTCGATGCGAATGCGCTCGGACAGACCCGCCGCCGCCACCCGTTCGCGGGCCAGCTTGAGTTGCTCGTCGGACACCGTGATGCCGGTGACGCGGCAACCGGTGCGGCGGGCCGCCTCAATGGCGAAGCCGCCCCAGCCGCAGCCAATCTCAAGGACGTGGTCCGTCGAACCGATCTGCGCCTTGTCGAGGATGCGCTGGATCTTGGCCCGTTGCGCCGCCGCCAGGGGGTCAATCTCGCAGTCGCCAGGGTCCCCGTCTCGCGGGTCGACACAGGGCGGTAACGAGTCGGGTTCCCGCGACGGCGGGACCGCGACCGGGGTCGGGTTCAGCGCCCCGGACCTACTCGCCTCGGCAGCGGTCCCGTTCTCGAACCAGGCGCAGGAGTACATCATGCTGGCGTCGAGGAAGAGGCGGAAGAAGCCGTTGCTCAGGTCGTAATGCTCGTGGATGTTGCGGCGGCTGCCCGGCAAGGTGTTGGCGCGGCGCAGATGGCGCAGGTAACTGGCCGTGCGCGTCAGCCAGCGCCCGCGCTGGGAACCAACCGTTTCCCAGTTCCGCGCCAGAATCCGCATGAACGCCTCCGGCTCAGCACACTCCCAGTCCGCTGCCATGTAGGCCTCGCCCAGGCCGATGTCGTTGGCGGTCGCGAGGCGCCAGAAGAAGTCCCAGTTGCGGACCATGACGCGCGCGCACGGCACACTCCCCGGCGTACCGAAGCGCAGGACCTGGCGGTCAGGCAGGACCAGTTCGAGGTCGCCCTGCCCGAACTGCGCCAGGACGCCCGTCACGCCCTTGGCGGCAAGCCGGCGTGACCAGGTCGGTGCGGCGACACGCACGGTCATCGGGCTGTGCGGATTGGGCCGGTGGTAGACGGGTAGCCGATGCTGGTAGTAGAGCCGGGCGGCCTGCCAGAGGATGCGCGGGACCGTGAGCAGGGGAACCAGCGGGTGGCGCAGCAAGGTCGCCAGCAGTGTCCCGGTGGCCAACGGGCGGCCCTCGCCGCGGAGCCGGGCGACGAAGGCAAGGTCTCCCTGCTTGCACGATTCCAGGAGCACCTCGACGGTGTCGCCAGGTACCGTGAAATGGAAGTCATAGCGGCCCTCGAGATCAAAGAAGGGCGAGACGTGGAAGTCCTTGGCGGCCTGGGAATGTGCGGCAAACCCGGGCTTCGGCGGTAGCCCCCCCGGCAGCACGTACAGATGCGAGTCGCCGAAGGTGTTGTTGACGTTCGCAACGACGCAGCGCAGACTGCCGTCAGCCCGCAGACAGTAGAAGAAACTGACCGGGTTGAAGACGTAGTTGAGGAACCGGGCGCTGGTCAGCAGCAGCACGCGGGCGACGTCGTCGGCACAGCCGTGGGCCTGCAGAACGGCGTCGAGCTTCCGCCGCAAGGGCTCGGGACCGGGAGCCAGGTAATCGCGATCATGGAGTGCCACCAAGCGCCGGCGGTTGTGGCCAAAGACGGGAACGCGCCGCTGCAGGTCGTCCAGTTCGTCGAGGTCGAAGACGTAGAAGCAGACGGGGTACTGGAAGCCGTGCCTGGCCACCCAGGTGCGGGCATGGACGATGTGACCGCGGTAGACGCGTGATTTCACAGGTCGACCCCCAAGAGCCGGCCCACGGCGGCACCGGAACGCACGGCATCCTCATGGAACCCATACCCGAAGTAGCTGCCGCAGAAGTAGGTCTGTCGCACGCCCTGGAGCGATGCCAGTTCGCCCTGCGTGCCCATCGAGGCGAAGGTATAGATGGGGTGCGCATACTCGAGCTCCCGCACGATGCTTGTCGAGGCCACCGGCCGGTGCCGATTGAGGCTGACGCAGTAGTGACGCTGTGTCTGGAAGCCCTGCAGGCGGTTCATGTAGTAGGACACGGACACGGGCAGAGTGGGATCGGCGGCGGGTTCCCGGGCGTAGTTCCAGCTCGCCCAGGCGCGCGGCGTCGGCGGCAGGACGATGGGGTCGCTGTGCAGCACGACCCGGTTGTTCTGGTAGCGCCAGGGACCGAGCAGGCGGCGCTCCTCGGGCGAGGGGTCGGCCAGTAGTGTGAGCGCCTCGTCGGCGTGGGCGGCAATGATGACCTTGTCGAACTCCGCCTCGCCGCAAGTGGCGGCAACCATCGCGCCGCGTTCCGTCCGGCGCACGGCGCGGACCGGGCAGGACAGGCGAAGCGTGCCGCAGAACTGCTTCACGAAGGCCTGCACGTAGGCATGGCTGCCGCCGACCACCGTCTGCCAGGTAGGACGGTCGCGCAGCGATAGCAGGCCGTGATTGCGGAAGAAGCGCAGCAGAGCCGCCGCCGGGAAGGCGGTGGTCTCCGCCGGCGGGGCCGACCAGATCGCCGCCATCATCGGGACCAGGTACCAGTCCAGAAACTCACGGCTGTAGCGGCCCTGACGCAGATACTCACCGATCGTCACAGAGGGTACGGCCTCAACGGCAAGGGCGGCTCCGCCGCCGCGGCAGAAGCGGCGAATCTCAAAGAGCAGGCGCCAGAAAGCGGGCCGGAACAGGTTGCGACGCTGGGCGAAGAGGCCGTTCAGGTCACCGCCGGAGTAATGGAAGCCGGTGTCCTCGTCGTGGTAGCTGAACGACATGACACTGTCGCGCAGGGGCACCCCGAGCTGGTCCAGCAGGCGGTGGAAGAGCGGGTAGGTCTGGTTGTTGCAGACGATGAAGCCGGTGTCAACCGGGGTGCCGGCATCGGGGCCGTCGGGGAGGACGATGGTGTGGGTGTGCCCACCGGGGTAGTCGTTCCGCTCAAACACGGTCACGTCGTAGCGGCGCTGCAGCAGGTGCGCCGCGGTGAGCCCTGCCACCCCGCAACCGATCACCGCCAGGCGTGCACGTTCCGACATGAGCCTTCTCCCACACACGGGCTGCGGCCACGCCGCGCCGGGCCTTGGCCCGCAAAGGGGACTAGCGAGCCCGGTAACGCGTGACGCGAGTTCGTGGCTGAATCCGGTCGCCAAAGCACCTGACGCGGAGAGCCCACCGGGCGGCAAGGACCCGCACGGCCAGGGCATAGAGACGCTGCTTCGCGGTGGGCGATCCCAGGAGCGTGACGATGTCGTGTTCGAGCGCGGTAGCACGCTCCCGCTCCAGCGCGTTGACCGCATAGCGGCCAATCGTCGGCAGGAGCGGGCGGTACTCCTGAATGCGATCCCGCAACTGCCCGGCGCGGACGCGCAGCACGGCATCGCCATCGCCCTTGGCGGCCAGTGTGCGGTAGCCGCACACGGCGGTCCGGAGCAGGCGGTAGATCGAGCTAGAGTTATGCTCATACTCCTCGCGGAAGGCGCGGTCCAGCCATTCCGCCGGGGCCGACCCGGGGAAGGCGGCGTGAGTGTAGTTCAGCTCTTTCTGCCCGTGCCACTCCTCGTACGGCAGCCCAGTGCGCAGAAGCCGCTGCTCCTTGTGGTCGCGGTAGACGCCGGTGACCGGCAGACCCGTAAGAAGCATGAACTGCACCATGTCCGTCTGCAGCCCGATCATGTGGTCGATGTCTTCGCGCAGGGTCTGCGGAGTGTGGTGCTCCATGCACAGGATGGCAGAGCCCAGGACGGAAATGCCGTGACGGCGCAGGTCGGCGACGAGGGCCTCCTGGTCGATGCCGGCGTTCTTGGCGAAGACGGGCCCGGTCTTGGACTCGAAGCCGATCCAGAGTAGATGCACCCCCAGACGCGCCAGGGCCTCGGCACCCCAGGACGTCACCGTGTCGGCGGAGGCGAACACGTGGAACTTGAACCAGCGTCCGGTACGCTGCATCTCGGCCAGTAACTCCATGGCCCGCTCGCGCTGCTTGAGGAAGTTCTCGTCCTGGATGAAGAAGGTGTCATAGCCGTCGCGGTCGGCCATCTGGCAGGCGATGTCGAACAGCCCCTTGCCAGAGGAGACGAAGGGCTGGTAGGTCTTGCCGAAGAAGTGCGTCGTGCAGCAGAAGCGACACCCGTTGTCGCAGCCGACACCGGGCACCAGCAACCCCCCCGTCGTGCCCGGGATCGGGACCCCGAACACCCGATGGTAGTCGTTGGCTGGCATGCAGGGGTGCCGGATCGGCGCGCTAGCGTCCTGCCCCAGGTAGCGCTGCAACCAGCGGATACCCTCGCCGCGCACGACGTGATCGCAGTCCACCAGGCCCTCGATGCCCTCGATGGCCACCCCGTGCCCACCCAGCAGGATCACCGATCGCGGGGAGTGCTGCCGGACCAGCCGGGCCATCTCCTGGGCCTTCAGGAAGTTCGGCGCGATGAAGGAGATGCCGACGATGTCGTAGTCGTGGCGCAGTTCGTGCATAAAGCGGCGGCGCGAGGGGAAGTCGAGCACGGTAACATCCGCGTTGACGTTTTCCGCCAGGAAGTAGAGGCCGAAACTGCGATGATGGAAACGCAGCGAAGCGAGTCCCTGGGCCTTGGTGATCTGATTGTGGAACAACTCCATGAGGTTCTCGCGCCGCCCGAACGCGTCGTCGACTCCGTACGGCCCGAAGACCCCTGCCAGCAGGATCCGGGGGGGCTTCCCGGAACGGAGCCCGGGGAAGACGGGGTGCCCAGCGTCGTCGGCAGCCTCGGTGCCGACGCCGGCGCAGGACTGCGGAGTTGGCAGAATCGCAGGGCTCATTCCCACCATGGCCTTCGTATCTCGTTGGGGTGGGTATGGCAGGCAAGGCGAAAAGGCACGAAGGAGCACAGCCCCCCTGTCCCCCTAGAGCCTCTCGAGCATGGAGGGTCTGCACGGCCGGCCCAGAGCGTCTATCCTGGCACCACACCCAGTTTCCGTCCAATCGCGTAGCTCGCAGCGGAGACTGAAGCTGACAGCACGGCGCCCCAGAGCATGTCGACCAGCGTCATCCTGAGCGGCCAGCCGCGCAACGTGGCGAGGTTCGTCAAGTCGTACGTCGCATAGGCAACGAAGCCGAAGAAGGCGCCCAGCGCGACCGTATGAGACAGGGATTCGCGTCGCAGGCCGGGGACCACGGCAAACGTCAGAATGCCCGCGATAAAAAGCAGGTAGAAGAGAATGGCAGCGGTCCAGTTGACCTCTGGGCTGATGAGGTCGCCGAGCTGCCGACGGTAGAACCCACGCGCCACCAACCCGAGCCAGATCATATCGATGGCGAAGAAGACTGGGACGGTCAACCCATAGAGCGCCAGGAGCTTGGGTATCGAGACCATAAGGGAACTTCACCCTGCGGTAGCAGCGTCACAGATCACACCCGCCGAGTTCCACGGCAATATACACTGGTGCATCGCGGGTCAAGCCCTTCCTGCCGTGGGCCGGTAGTACTGGCTGCGCCGGGCGCGCCAGGCGGACGGCGGCGCGGGTAGCCCCAGGCCGGCGCAGGCTGTACGGTGGGAGCTACGCCGTCGACGTGCCGGCGGGAGCGCACCAGAACTCGGCGAATCGCGCAAGATGCACGCCGGTCACTTTGGCCCCCGGACCGGCGACCGCTTGCGCCTTCTCAACCTGGATCCCGTCGCGACACGCAAGCCATCGCCGGTTTCGACCGGCGTTCAACTTGCGCGTCGCTGTGCGGCGGTCACCGAGGTCTGGCGCACACCATCCAGGTGGAGAACAGCCACGCGGGACAGAGCTGGGTCCAGGTGCGCGGATACCGCTTCGTCCGCCGCGAGCCGGCGGGTCTGCGGGTCATCGGCCTGGCGGGCCGCCGGTCGGTGTTGCTGTGGGTGCAGAACCGGGAGAGCGTCTGGCAGCGCTGGAACCAGCCGCGTCCGGCGGCGATCACAGGCGCCACTCTGTTGGTGGACGGCCTGGGCCCCGGCGAGAGGCGGGTCGAGTGGCTGGACCCATGGTCGGGCAAGACGACCTTGGCCGGCACCGTGTCTCCCCGTGCGGGGGCCGTCGTGCTCGAGGTCCCGCCGCTGCAGCGGGACCTGGCCTGCCGGATACTCCAGTAGCGTTTCCGGAGCGCGGGCACGTCAGCATCTGCAGGGAGTGTGAGGGG
>Ga0172375_10007766_pt1 | contig 14618 bp, 12 predicted proteins | sample LakKiv1m_FD_114537 | JGI IMG/M metagenome (GOLD analysis project Ga0172375, IMG submission 114537) | Freshwater microbial communities from Kabuno Bay, South-Kivu, Congo - kab_092012_11.1m | ecosystem: Environmental > Aquatic > Freshwater > Lake | place: Democratic Republic of the Congo... | reverse complement strand
GGGGAACCGGGCGCAAGATGCATCACGGTAAAACAGATGACCGTGATCCCGAAGAGAAGGGGGATCATGAAGAGCAGTCTTTTGGCAATATAGCGAAGCATCGTTTCCGATTTACCCCCCATCTTCGCCCATTCGACGGGAAAAGAAACATTGTGACCTTTGGAAATCGCGATCCCTCCGCGCGCTGGACCGGGGGCGCATCCCGCAATCCCCGCCTTGCAGGCGGGGATCAGGGGCGCAATAAAATAAACAGACCGTTTCCTTGCCGGGAAGCTCCGCCCCGGGGGTGGGGCTTCCCATTTTTCGACCCCGCGCCTCCTTGCTTCGCTGCGCGGGCAGGGGGCCCCGAAAAATCTCCAATGCGCGCTTCCGGGATCTGATTTCCAAATTGCGCAATGGTCTCACACTATGAACTCTCCAATAATTCCATGGCCCGGAGGTTTTCCAGCATCCGCAGGAGGCCCTTTTCCGAATGGGATTCGACGGTAAGGATCGGTTTGAAATTTCGCTCCCGGACCATCGCGAACAGTTCGCGGAAAGGGAAATTCCCCTCCCCCACCGGCAGGTGCTCATCCGCTGTGCCGTGGTTGTCGTGGATGTGGATCTCGCCCAGGAGATCGCCCAGTGTCTCGATCCAAAGGCCCAGCGGCGAGCCGCCGAAGGCGTTGGCGTGCCCGGTATCGAAGCAGAAGCGGACCTGCGGCGAGGCGAGCGCGCTTAGGAGGAGTTTCAACGGCTGGGGGGTTCGTTCGTAGACGTTCTCCAGGGCGATGATCGTCTCCGTCCCCCGGATGCAATCGAGGAGGGTCCGCCAGGTGGCAAGGCTGTTTTGGAGCCACCGCGCCTCGGTGGAGATATAGTATCTTTCGTCGAAGGAGGCGTGGCAGACCACGGAACGCGGCCGGAACCAGGGAATCAGGTCGAAGACCCGGCGGAGGCGGTCGAGGGAGACCTGCCGGATCCGGGGATCGAGCGCCCCCGGTCGGAGGTCCATGAAGGGGGCGTGAAAGGTCACCAAAAGGCCTGAATCGGCAAGACGTCCCGCCGTTTCCCGGAAATCGGCCGCCTGAAAACGGTCAAGGTCATGGTGGTTAAAACCAATCTCCGGGTTGACCCCTTCCCGGAGCGCCCAGGGCAACAACTTTTCCCGGAGGAGATGGAAGGGCACATGAACCTGGATTTTTTGCAGAATCTCCCGCATGAGGATCGCACCTCCGTTCGCTTGACCGTTTTGTTTACCACAAGCGGTTCCCTTTCACAACCGCCAATCTCCCGTTCGGACCGGCTGTTGAAAAAATGCCCATCTGCTGCGTTTCCCTTATCCTTCGCCGCTCAACGTACATCAAAGTACGCCTCGCGGCTCAGGATTTCGGGAGCCTTGCATCTGGGCGTTTTTGAACAGCCTTCCAAAGAGATTAATTCAACAGGCTGTCGGACGGGAGGATCGGATGGTCATTGACACAAATCCCTTGTTCTGCTACAAAAAAGCATTCATCCCGTAAACGTCCGGAAGACGCGGGAAAACGGCCGCCGCAACCGGTCTGCCAGCCATAAACGGAAAGGAGGGAGATTGGCGAGAAAAAAGGAAAACGATTCGCGGAAAAGGGCGCTTCTGTGCGTCAACGCCTCTCTGGAAAAAAAGGCGAAGGACCTGATCATCCTCAATGTCAGGGAGATCTCCGCCTTTGCAGACTACTTCATCATCTGCAGCGGGACGTCCGACCGTCAGGTCCGGGCCGTCGCCGCCGCGATCCAGGAAAACCTGAAAAAGGCGGGAATCCTGCCCCTGGGCGTTGAGGGGGAAGCCGCGGGGAGGTGGATCCTTCTGGATTACGACGATGTGATCCTCCACATCTTTCTCGAATCCGTCCGGACCTTCTATGACCTGGAACGGCTCTGGTCCGAGGCGCCGCGGATGGCCGTACTTGACGATACGGTTTCCTTGAAGGCGCTGGCAGAGAGGATGTAACCTTGAAAGAGATCCTGACCGGGATCGCCGACCTCATTTTTCCGCCCCGCTGCGTCACCTGCGATGATCTCCTGGAGCGGCACGATTCCCTTCCCTTCTGCCCATCCTGCCTGGACGGGATCCATTTCATCCGCTCCCCCCTCTGTCCCCGCTGCGGGGTCCCTTTTCCCGCCGCGGAAGGGGAAGATCACCTCTGCGGCGACTGTCTCACGGCGGAAAAACCCTACGCTGTCGCCCGGTCGGTCGGACGGTACGAGGAGACGCTCCTGACGGCCATCCACCGGTTCAAGTACCGGGGGAGGACCGGGATCGGCGAAGTCCTGGGCGGAATTATGGCCGATTTCGCCGGCAGGATCTGGGACATGAAGGTCTTTGAGAGGATCGTGCCGGTCCCGCTGCACCGAAGGCGGCTGCGGGAAAGAGGATTCAATCAGGCCGTGATCCTGGCGCGGAAGCTCTCAAAACGGTTCGGCATACCGCTCGATTTCACGTCGCTCCGACGGGAGGTTTTCACGCCGCCGCAGGTCGGTCTGGGACGGGAAGCCCGTTCCGCAAACGTTCATGACGCCTTTGCCGTAAGGCATCCGGAGCGCATCGCCGGCCGGAGGATCCTCCTCGTGGACGACGTTTACACCACGGGAAGCACGCTTGCGGAATGCGCCAGGGTCATCATCCGGGCGCAGGCGGAGACGGTCGCCGTCCTGACGCTGGCCCGGGCGGTTTACGATCGCGATCGGCCGCCCGAGACAGGCTGTTGAAAAACGCCCATCTGCTGCGTTTCCCTCATCCTTCGCCGTTCAACGTACCATAAAGTACGCCTCACGGCTCAGGATTTCGGGGGCCTTGCATCTGGACATTTTTGAACAGCCTGTAACGGAGCCTTGTTCAACATACTGTTGAAAGGGTTTTTCCGGAGCAATATAACGGCTTGCACTTTTTTGAGACGGAAGGAACCAGACGGATGAAGAAGATTCTAAGCTGGAAAGCATTGAAGAACGAGGTGGAACGCCGCCGGGGTGAAGGGCAGAAGATCGCCTTCACGAACGGCTGTTTCGACATTCTCCATGTGGGACACGTCCGGTATCTGCGGGAGGCGCGGAAGACGGGGGATCTCCTCATCCTCGCCCTGAACAGCGACGCCTCCGTCCGGGCAATCAAAGGGGACAAAAGGCCGCTGGTCCCCCAGGGGGAGCGGGCCGAGGTCGCCGCCTCCCTGGAGGCGGTCGATTACGTGACCCTCTTTGACGAAACAACGCCGCTCAAACTGATCGAATACCTGCGGCCGGATTGCCTCGTCAAGGGCGGGGACTGGAAGGAGGAGGCCGTCGTGGGAAGCGACGCCGTCCGATCGTGGGGGGGCAAGGTCGTCCTCATCCCCGTGGTCGAAGGGGCCTCCACGACGAACATCGTGGAGAAGGTTCTCAACGTCTATGGGAAGGGGTGAAACACCCGTCATTTTTTTCTTTACAAACCTGCCACGATCATGTAAGAGCATGTGCCCGAATCAGTCATGAGGAGATGAGGAGTGACATGCTGAAAACAACCATGAAACCCGAAAAGCTGGAATTTTTCCGATATATGCTGACCCAGAAGATCAACGATCTTCTCGGAGAGGCGGGAAAGACCGTGTCAGAGATGACAAGCGGCGTGAAGGAGAACTACCCCGACCCCAATGACCGCGCCTCGCTCGAATCAGACCGGAATTTCGAGCTCCGGATCCGCGACCGCGAGAGAAAGCTGATCCTCAAGATGCAGGAAGCCATCCAGCGGATGGATGACGGCGTTTTCGGGATATGCGAGGTTTGCAGCGGCCCGATCTCCGAAAAGAGGCTGATGGCGAGGCCGGTGACCACCCTCTGCATCAACTGCAAGATGAAGCAGGAAAAGATGGAAAAGCTCAAGGGGGAATAACTCCCGTTCCCCTGCGATCCCGGACGACGCCGCCGCCGCCTTCCGGTCCCTCTCATTCCCCGGTGTCCCGAAGGAATGAAGAGGGATTTTTTTGATGCCTGTGCGACTTTTTTATGGCCGGCATCTTTTCTGGAAGCCTGTTGAAAAAGGCTCTTAGGCAGGCTGTTCAAAAATGTCCAGATGCAAGGTCCCTGAGATCCTGAGCCGTGAGGAGTACTTGCTGGTGCGTTGAACGGCGAAGGATGAGGGAAACGCAGCAGATGGGCGTTTTTCAACAGCCTGCTGGAGGACCGGACGAATGTTTGTCAAAGTTGCCATTCCGATCCCCTCCGCGAAAACCTTCACCTATGCCGTCCCCGGGACCCTCGTCTCGTCCGTGGCCGTGGGAAAGCGGGTCCTCGTCCCTTTCGGAAGGAAGCGCCTGACCGGCTGGATCATCGAAACTCTGCCCGAGACAACGCCCGATCAGACGGTCAAGGAAATCATCGACCTGCCCGATCCCGAACCCCTCTTCGACCGGCAGGACCTTTCCTGTTACGAATGGATTTCCCGCTATTATATCCACCCCCTGGGAAAGGTCCTGGGGGAAATCCTTCCCGGCGGGATCGACCTGAAGAGCGACCGCTGGCTCCGGCCGGCAGAAGGCCCGGCCATCGGGGAACCATCCCTCTCCGCCGGACAAAAGGAAATCCTGGAACGGCTGGCCTCATTTCCCAAAGGTATCTCCCTTCGCCATTTGGGCCGGATGATCGGGAAAAATAACCTCTACGGCGATCTGCATCTCCTCGAAAAATCGGGGCTCGTGATCTCCGAGGAGCGCCTGAACCGTCCAGCCGTCCGACCGAGATGGGAAAAATGGATCGGTCTTAAGGAAAACATCCCCGCCGGAATAAAACTTACCGGGAAGCAGGCGGCCCTCGTTGCCCTCCTCCGGGAGCGGGGCGACGCGCCGGTCTCCGGGCTCCCCGACCGCCTCCGGGAGGCCGCCTTTCTCCGAACCCTGGAGCAAAAAGGCGTCGTCCGCCTCCATGAAAAAGAGCTCTTCCGGGGACCGGGTCCCGCCCCGAAGATGGGACCAAATGGAAACGGCATCACCCCGAACGAGGCGCAGGAAAAGGCGCTACATGAAATCCGGATCTGCCTCGCCGCGGGACGCTTCTCCCCTTTCCTCCTCCATGGCGTGACGGGAAGCGGCAAGACCGAGGTTTACCTCCAGGCCGTTGATGAGGTCCTTCGGAACGGCGGCGGCGCGATCTATCTCGTCCCGGAGATCGCCCTCACGACGCAGCTCCTCTCCCGCATCCGCGAACGGTTTCCGGAGCGAGAGATCGCCGTCCTCCACAGCGGCATCTCCCGGAGCGCGCGGTATGACCAGTGGAAAAAGCTCCGGCGCGGCGATATCCACCTGGTCGTCGGCGCCCGGTCGGCCCTCTTTGCACCGGTCCGGGACCTCCGGTTGATCATCGTGGATGAGGAGCACGACCCCTCTTACAAACAGGACGACCGCCTGCGGTACAACGCACGGGACCTGGCCCTGGTCAGCGGAAAATTTGCGGGGGCCTCGGTAATCCTCGGTTCCGCGACGCCGGGGATCCAGACCTTTTTTCAGGCGACAGGCGGCCGGTATCGCCACCTCACACTCCCCTCCCGCGTGGACGACCGCCCCCTTCCCCGCGTCGAGGTGGTCGATATGAGGACGGAACGGGACGAGCAGGGCCGGACGCCCCTCCTTTCCCATGCGCTCGTCGAGGCGCTCCGGGAGACCCTGGCGCAGCGGAAGCAGACACTCCTGTTCCTCAACCGGCGCGGGTTCCATACCTTCCTCTTCTGTCCGGACTGCGGCCATGTCTTTGCCTGCCCGTCCTGCGACCTGGCGCTCACGCACCACGCCGCCCTGGGGGTTCTGAAATGCCATCATTGCGACTACACGGCGAAACCTCCCGGAATCTGCCCCGCCTGCCGGGGCAATCATGTCCGCAGCCAGGGGGCGGGAACGGAACGGGTGGAGGAAGAGGCGGGAAAACTCTTTCCGGATGCCCGGATCGCCCGGATGGACAGCGACACGACCTCGCGGAAGGGGGACGCAGCAAGGATCCTCCGGGGGCTCGACCGCGGAGAGATCGACATTCTCGTCGGCACCCAGATGATCACCAAGGGGCACGATTTCCCCGAGATTACACTGGTCGGCGTTCTCGTCGCCGACGCCTCCCTGAACATCCCGGACTTCCGGGCGGCCGAGAGGACCTTCCAGATCCTGACGCAGGTGTCGGGCCGGGGCGGGCGGGGAGATCAACCGGGACGCGTCATCATCCAGACCTTCAACCCCGGCCATTACGCCATCCGCCGGGCGCAAGAACACGACTATGCCGGTTTTTACGCGGATGAGATTCCCTTCCGCCGGGAACTCGGCTATCCACCATTCTCCCGCCTCATCGGTCTCCGCTTCTCCAGCACGAAACAGCAGGAGGGGAAAAAGGCCGTCGCGGAGATCGGGAAACGGGCGCGAGAACTGGCCGCGACCGTCGCCTGCGGAAAGGTGGGCGTCATCGGCCCCGCCGAATCCCCCCTCGTCCGGCTCCGGGGGCGTTACCGCTGGCAGATGCTTCTCCGGGGGACGGAGAGCGGGCCCCTCCACCTCCTCGCGGAAAAACTTCTGGAGGACCGGGGACGCGACGGCGTGGAGATCCAGGCGGACGTGGATCCGATCCATTTCATGTAGGAGACAGCGACATGACCAAACCGCGCATCCTCTTCATGGGAACACCCGCTTTCGCCGCACCGGCGCTGGAAGGACTGGTCCGAAGCGGTTATCCCGTCATCGCCGTCGTCACGCAGCCGGACCGTCCGCAGGGGCGGGGCCGGACCCTGGCGCCACCCCCCGTCAAGGTCCTCGCCGAGAGACTGAACCTTCCGGTCCTTCAGCCGGAAAAAATCCGGCATCCGGACTTTCTTAAAACCTTCCGGACGCTCGCACCCGATCTGGTTGTCGTCGCGGCCTTCGGCCAGATCCTCCCCGGAGAGATCATTCACGGTCCGCGGGAGGGCTGCATCAATATCCACCCCTCACTCCTCCCGAAATACCGGGGGGCGGCGCCGATCAACCGGGCCCTTATCCGCGGCGAAGAGGTTACAGGCGTCACGATCATGCGGATGGACGAGGGTGTGGATTCCGGCGATATCCTCCTCCAGGAGGAAACGCCGATCGGACCGGAGGAGAGCTTCGGAGAGCTCCACGACCGCCTGGCCGGCATGGGCACGGAATTGCTTCTGAAAACCCTCGAAATGTCAGCGGACGGAACGCTCCTGCCGCGTCCCCAGGATCACCGCCTCGCGACCCTTGCCCCCCGCATCGGCCGGGAGGAGGGTCGTATCCGCTGGGAAAACGGTTGCCGGGAGATCGTCTTGCTCATCCGGGGGCTCTCTCCCGTCCCCTGCGCCTGCACATTTCTCTACGGAAAACAACTCAAAATCTTTACGGCCGGGGCGGAACCGGCGACCGTCGCGGAGGCGCCGGGAACCGTCGCCGGGGAGACGGCCGCGACCATCCGTGTCGCCGCAGGGAAGGGTTATGTTCTTTTGAAAGAGGTGCAATTGGAGGGGAAGAAACGGATGCCGATCTGCGACTTTCTCCGGGGCTGTCCTGTCGTTCCGGGGCAGATTCTTGGTTAGTTCAGTCGTAAAGAAACCGGATATGACGGACGAACGGAAAAAACAGAAGTCGCCCAGGAAACTCGCTGTCGAGATCCTCAACCGGATCGATCAGAAGGGGGCGCATGCGGAACCCCTCCTTGACGCCGCCCTCTCCGGAACGGGCATTCAGAATCCCCAGGACCGGGGTCTCCTCACTGAGCTCGTCTACGGCACGCTCCGGATGCGGGGCCGCCTGGACTGGATCGTCGGCCGGCTTTACCGGGGGGATGATGCCGCTCTGGAGACGCCGGTCCAGAACATCCTCCGGACAGGGCTCTACCAGATCCTCTTCACCGACCGGATCCCCCCTTTCGCCGCGGTGAACGAGGCAGTCGGCATCGCGAAGAAGGTATGCCCGTCCGCCGCGGGGCTGGTGAACGCCATCCTTCGGAACGCGCTCCGGGAGAAGGAGAGCATCGCCTGGCCGGACATGGCCAAGGACCCCGGCAGGGCAATCGCCGTCCTCCACTCCCACCCCCGCTGGCTGGTCGAGCGCTGGCTGGACGAGTACGGCATCGATGAAACCATCGCCATCTGCCGGACGAACAACTCCATTCCGCCGCTGGCCGTCCGCGTGAATGGTCTGAAGACGTCGCGGGAACAGGCAATCGCGACGCTCGCAGCAGAGGGAATCACCGCCGAAAAGGCCCGCTTCTCCCCCGACGGCATCATCCTCCCCACCCCCGCCGCCGGCCTCCGGGAGACGGCCGCCTTCCGGGACGGCCTGATCCGGGTCCAGGACGAGGCGTCCCAACTGGTCGCCCGCCTTGTCGCCCCTCGGCCCGGCGAACGGATTCTCGACCTCTGCGCCGGCGGGGGGGGGAAAACGCTTCACATGGCCGCCCTCATGGAAAACCGGGGGGAAGTGATCGCCGTCGACCTCCACCCGGACAAACTCCGTCTCCTTACGGCGGAGGCCGGACGCCTCGGCGTGACGATCGTGGAAACCCTTCCGGGGGACGCAGCCCGGACGCCGGAGGTCTTTCACGGCGCCTTCGACCGGGTCCTCCTCGACGCCCCCTGCTCCGGCCTCGGCACACTTCGGCGGAACCCGGAGATCCGCTGGCGGATCGTCCCGATGGACCTCAAAAAATGTTTGCAGATCCAGAGACATCTTCTCCGGGGCGCCGCGGACTGCGTGAAGCCGGGCGGCCGCCTCGTCTACTGCGTCTGTGCCACAACACCCGAAGAGAACGAGGCTGTCGCCGCCGATCTCCTCGCCGCCCGGCCGGGGTTTAAACGCATCCCGCCGGGAGGGATCCCCCCCGAACTCATCGGCGCCGACGGCTTCTTCCGGACCTTCCCCCACCGACACAACACGGACGGCTTCTTCGGGGCGGTCTTCATTCGGACCGGTTGAACAAATGCACAATGACCCCGGCCGAACAGCAGCGTATCGCGGCCGGGGCAATCGAAAAGAACATGTCTCGCATCCCGGTTCAATGGTCAGAAGTTGGAGGTTGAAATCATAGAATGAGGTTCATCGAAGAAAAAGGATCTTTCAAAAAAAACCGCGGACATTATCTTGATCTCGGCAGGTCGGCTGTGGGTGCGTCCGTAGCAATTGCGCTGGCCCTGTGGTTTACGGGGAGGCATGAAGATCCTTTTCTTCTCGCCTCCCTGCTCACGAGGCAGCCACCCACGGCGCGGGAACCGCCGTCACCCTCCCGATGATCACCCTGGGTATTCCGGTTTCGCCCACCATGGCCGTCATCATGGGGGGATTGATGATCATGGGCCTTCAGCCGGGGCCGATGCTGTTCAAGGAACATCCCGATTTCGTCTGGGGGCTGATCGGCAGCATCTGGGTGGCAAACTTTCTGGGTCTCATCCTTGTGATGGCTTTCGCCCCGTTCTTTGCGGCGATCCTGAGAATCAAGTTCAGCGTTTTGATGCCCATCATCATCTATGTCTGTGCGATCGGCGCCTTTGCGGTCAATAACCGGATGATCGATATCTATTACATGCTGATTTTCGGCGTGATCGGGTATTTGTTCAAAAAACTTGACTACCCCATCGCGCCAATGGTATCAATTATAGCATTTGGCAGCATGGCGGAGTCAGCCGTGAGGCAGGCATTGATCATGAGCCACGGGAATCCGTTGATCTTTTTCAAACCGCCGATTGCGCTGCCCTTGATGCTGCTGTCCATTCTCATCTTCGCCTGGCCGAGCATCTCCGCATGGAGGAAGAGAATCGCCGCGAAAAAGATGGCGGGGGGAACTTGAAAGGAAACCGGTCATTCGAAGCAGGGAAGTCGGATGCGGAATTGAAAATTTGACATGATGGAAAAGGGGGCTTACCAGGACGGCTTCGCAAAAAAGTCTATAAGCCCCCTTTTATTTCACCGCCGTGAAAGCACACTCATTTTTAGGGAGGTTCCGGATATGATTGGCATGGAATGGATTGCCGCAATTATCTTCCTCATCAGCATCATCCTCGTGATTACCGGCTGGATCGATAGCGTGCTGGCCGCCCTGCTCGGCGTCGTGTGTATGGTGTGGTTCGGGGTGATGACGGATCTCGAAGCCTTCAAAGTGGTGGACTGGAACGTGATCGCCATCCTGTTGGCCATCTGGATCATTTCCGGCTACTTCCGCAGGTCGGGGGTTCCCGATTTTCTGTCCTGCATTATCCTGAAGTTGTCGAAAGGGAATGTGGCCCTGTTCATCACCGGCGTCGGGATGCTGGCCGGCTTTGTCTCCATGCTCATCGACAATGTCGTCGTGGTCCTCATGTTTGCGCCGGTTTTTTTCCACGCTTGCCGACGGTTCAACTTCCCCGCCTTCACCGCGGTCCTATTCATGGCCCTGTGTGCGAACTTCATGGGGACCGCCATGCTCCTGGGTGATCTGCCGCCCCAGATGCTCCACAGTGTTTCCAAGATCGAGTTCATTGGCTTCCTCTGGTTTATGGGCCGGCCATCGTCCTTTTTCATCCTCCTCATCTCGTACATCTTCACCTGCGGGTTTTTCTACGTCTGGTTCCGCAAGAAGTACGCGGGCATCACGATGGATGTTGCCTGCTTCGCCAATGAGAAGCCCCTGGATCACATCAAGGACAAGCCTTTCGCGATCATCAGTTGCGGGATTTTTGTCCTCACGATCCTCGCCATGGCCTTCCGTCCCGTCTTCAACTGTCATCTCGGTTTTATCGCCATGTGGGGCGCCATCGCAATCATCCTGTTTTTCGAGATCTTCAAGAAACGCTTCACCATCGAGTTGCCCGGCGTGGAGGAGGTTCTGAGCGAGCTCGACTGGCGGGCGATCTTTTTTTACATCTCCCTGTTCGCGCTGGTGGGTGGTCTCGATCATGCTGGCGTGATCAAGCTCATCGTCGCGGCGATCACCCCGATGATCAAGGAAAGCCTCGTCGTGGGGAGCACTGTTCTTTATTGGGTCACCGCCCCCATCGTCGGCATCGTGGAGCACGACGCCTATATCCTGACCCTCCTGTACGTGGTCCGCGACCTCGGAAACCAGGGGATCAACCCGTGGCCACTCTACTGGATGCTCCTCTGGGCCGGCACGCTCGGGAGCAACCTCACCATCGCCGGGGCGCCCGCCCTGTTCGTCGCCAAGAACCTGGGGGAGAAGGAGGATAAACGGACGGTCGGCCTGAAGGAGTTCCTGGCCATTTCCGCTCCCTTTGTCCTCGTTTCGCTGGTGACTTTCTTCGTCCCGGCCATGCAGTTCTTGGTGGTGCCATTTGCAATGTATTTTTCATCCGAAATCTCCCCCCCCCCCCTCTTCTTTCAGGGAGAGGAGGGGGTACCGGATGCCGTTTTCTCCTCCTGCTGGAACGAACACCGCTGCGCGTCCAAAATGTCCTATCTGGAGCGGCGGCTGGAAGATCCTCTGCGATGAATCCCCTTCTTGAAGATCCCCGGTTCACCGCCCGGATGCTTTGCAGCCTCCGTCCGCCTTATTCCACCCCCCTTCCCTCTCCTGCGTGGGCGGGGAGGCTTTTCCGGCGCGAATCCAATTGACTTCGGGGGCGAAAGAATGATAGGGATATCCCGTGAATCGGACGTGAAATGCGAATATTCCGGGGGAACGGCGGGGCTTTGCCGATACCCTGAAAACGGGAGGGATCATGTTCATCGAACAGCGGCAGGTCGGACAGATGGCGGTTTTCGCATACCTGGTAGGCGATAAGGAAAGCGGCGAGGCGCTCGTCATCGATCCGGCGGCGGATACAGAAGGGCTCATCAAGGTGGCGGAGAAAAACAGCGTCAAAATCAAGTACATCGTCAACACCCACGGCCATGTGGATCACATCGGCGGCAACGTGGATATGAAAGAGAAGACGGGCGCCGCGATCATCATCCACGAGGACGACGCCGAGATGCTCGTCTCCACCCCAGCGGCGATGCTCCGGATGTTCGGCGGAAAGGCGTCGCCGCCCGCCGACCGGACGGTCCAGGACGGCGATCTCATTGAGGTCGGCGGGATCAGGCTCCGGGTCCTTCACACTCCGGGTCATTCCCCGGGGAGCATGGTCCTCCTCCTGGACGGATACGCCTTCACCGGCGACACCCTCTTCGTGGAGGCGGTGGGAAGGACCGACCTGCCCGGCGGCTCCGGAGAGGTCATGTTCGACTCCATCCAGAAAAAACTCTGCATCCTGCCCGACGAGACGGTGGTCCTGCCGGGTCACAACTACGGGAGTATGCCGACCTCGACGATCGGCCATGAAAAACAGTTCAATCCCTTCCTGCGCTGACCAAGGAAAAGGAGACAGGCCATGAACCACCCAGCGATCATGAAAACTGATTTTCAAGGAATGGCGCTCGCCAGTACGGGAAAGGTCCGCGATATCTACGCCCTCGATTCCCACCTCCTGATCGTCGCAACCGACCGCATTTCCGCCTTCGACTTCATCATGCCGAACCCTGTCCCGGGGAAGGGGGAGGTGCTGACGCGCATGTCTGCCTTCTGGTTCGGAAAGATGGGAGATATCATTCCGAACCACGTTGTTTCGACGAATCCGGATGAATATCCCGCCGTCTGCGCCCCCTACCGGGAGGTTCTGCGGGGCCGGAGCATGCTCGTGAAGAAGGCGAAGCCCCTGCCGGTCGAATGTGTCGTCCGGGGTTACCTGAGCGGCTCCGGCTGGAAGGATTACCGCTTGGGAAGGCTCGTCTCCGGGATTACACTCCCGGCGGGGCTGAAGGAGTCGTCACGGCTTCCGGAGACCCTCTTCACCCCCTCCACCAAGGCCTCCGGCGGGGAACACGACCTGCCGATCAGCCGCAGGGAGATGGCGGAGATCCTCGGCGCGGACCTGACCGACCGGATCATCCGGGCAAGTCTTGCCATGTATGAACGGGCGGTCGCCATCGCCGATCGGACGGGGATCATCATCGCCGACACGAAGATGGAATTCGGCCTTTTGGACGAGGAACTCATCCTCATCGACGAGCTCCTCACCCCCGACTCCTCCCGGTTCTGGCCGAAGGACGATTACGAGGAGGGACGTCCGCAGAAGAGCTTCGACAAGCAGTTCCTGCGCGATTATCTGCTCTCGATCGGCTGGAATCAGAAACCCCCGGCGCCGGAGCTCCCCGCGGAGATCATCGCGAAAACCGGCGAGAAATACCGCGAGGCGCTGAATCGACTGGTCCGGTAAGGGTCTTTAACGGAATAGCTGTTGCGTTAAGGCGCTCAGATTTGGGTCAGATTTGTCTGATCTGATTGAGCAAAACCACAGGAATAGCAGCGCTATTTCGAGGATTTTGCGATTGAGGATCGGGCAAAGATGACCTGAATATGAGATGCATGAATGTAATAGCTATTCCGTTACAGACCCTCAACGTCCGGTTGACAGGCGCAGGGGGGATTGCTATGTTAGGGCGCGATGGACCAGGCGTCCGCAAGTTTTTGCGACCATCCATGAGTTGTAGGGATTCGGGAAATCGTTCAGTCTCGGTCGGAGGAAATACCGTGCCGGCGGGAATCGGGGAAATCAACGCGGAAGGAAGTCGAAAGGGCGAATGACGTTAAAGCGTTGTTACTACGAGATTCTGGGCGTGGAAAGAGGCGCCGCGGAAGAGGAGATCAAAAAGAGCTATCGCAGGCTCGCCATGCAGTATCATCCGGACCGGAATCCGGGAAATCAGGAGGCGGAGGAGAAGTTCAAGGAGGCGGCCGAGGCCTACGAGGTCCTGAGCGACTCCGAAAAACGCGAGATCTACAACCATTACGGCCATGAGGGTCTGAGCGGCGCCGGCTACCGGGGCTTCTCCGGTTTCGAGGATATCTTTTCGAGTTTTGGCGACATCTTCGGCGACGTCTTCGGCTTCAACACGGGACGCTCACGCTCACGCACAGCCGCCCGGGCCGGGGCCGATCTGCGCTACGATCTCCGGATCTCTTTCATGGATGCGGCTCTGGGGACGAGCACCGAAGTCGGATTGGAAAAATACATCCTCTGCACCACCTGCCGGGGATCGGGTTGCGCCCCGGGAACCTCTCCGCAGGTCTGCAGCCGCTGCAACGGACGGGGCCAGGTGACGCAGTCCAGCGGTTTTTTCAGCATCAGCACAACCTGCCCGCAGTGCCGGGGACAGGGGGGCGTCATCACGACCCCATGCAAGGCGTGCTCCGGCGGGGGAAAGGTCCGAATCGCGAAAACGGTTCAGCTCAAGATCCCGGCCGGCGTGGAGACGGGATCGCGTCTCCGGCTGCGGAGCGAAGGGGAGGAAGGCGAGTACGGCGGCCCGAACGGGGATCTCTATGTCTTCATCGAGGTGGAACCCCATGGAATCTTCGAGCGAAATGGTGACGACGTCTACTGTCGCATCCCCATCACCTTCGTCCAGGCCGCCCTGGGGGGGAGCGTGGAGGCGCCGACCCTGACGGGGACGGAGAAGCTGAAGATTCCCCGGGGAACCCCGACGGGCAAGGTCTTCCGTCTGAAGGGCAAGGGCATCGCCCATCTTCGCGGATACGGGAGGGGCGATCAGATCATCGAGATGGTGGTTACCGTACCCTCGAACCTCACCCGAAGGCAGGAGGAGCTGCTCCGGGAGTTCGACCGGCTGAGC
>Ga0172375_10007765_pt1 | contig 14620 bp, 10 predicted proteins | sample LakKiv1m_FD_114537 | JGI IMG/M metagenome (GOLD analysis project Ga0172375, IMG submission 114537) | Freshwater microbial communities from Kabuno Bay, South-Kivu, Congo - kab_092012_11.1m | ecosystem: Environmental > Aquatic > Freshwater > Lake | place: Democratic Republic of the Congo... | reverse complement strand
GTTTATAAATAACGAAGCAATAATTTTTGGTGAAATAAGATAACTTGCAGAGTTAATTCCCATTACTTCAAGTGCATCAATTTGTTCGGTTACTTTCATAGTTCCAATTTCAGAAGCAATGTTTGAACCAACCTTTCCGGCTAGTATTAAACCAGCAATAGTCGATGAAAACTCAAGAATCATTGAATCTCTTGTACCTAAGCCAACTAAATAAAGTGGAATAAACGGATTTTCAATATTATAGGCAGTTTGTAATGTTATAACAGCGCCCATAAAAAAAGAAACAATCATAATTATTCCTAATGAGTTTATTCCTAAGGAATCAATTTCGTGAAAAATTTGTTTAAAAAATATTTTGCTTCTTACAGGATGCGAAAAAACTTTAAACATTAATTTAGTATATCGACCAATATGAAACAGTGCTTTCAAATTCTAATTATATTTGCTTGCTAAAATACAAAAAATATTACAACAATAATTTATGGCGAACAATGAAGCAAATATTTTTATTAATAATTTATCAAAATATATTGGTATTTCTGAAGCTTGTTTTATCGAAAAAATTACTCAAGGACAATCTTTTATATTAAAAATTACCAAGCATAGAAACACAAAATTTGGTGATTATAAGCCATCATTCAAAAACAATCAACCACGAATAACAGTAAATGGTAATCTTAACAAATTTTCTTTTATTATAACTTTGCTTCATGAGTTGGCACATTTTAATACTTTTAAGAAAAGCGGTTCTTTTTTTAAACCTCATGGTGCTGAGTGGAAAACTGAATTTAAACTACTTTTGAATTTTGCTTTTGATAATCAAATTTTTCCAAAAGAATTAAAAGATGAAATTATTAAAAATTATTTTATAAACAATGATTATTCCTATACTGCTCATTCGAACATTATTAATATTATTGATAAAATTTTGAATAACATAAACATCAAAAAATTAGAGGATTTTCAGGTTAATTCTAATTTATTGCTAAAAAATGGCATGAAAATTAAAATTATTGAGAAGAAAAGAACTAGATATTTATGTAAGTGCTTAAACAATAATAAGATGTATTATGTTCAGAGAATGGCAGAAGTAGTTTCAATACTTTAATAATTTTTTTACTTTTGCAAAAAAAAATAAATGAACAAAAATAATTTTTGTGTAATAATGGCAGGTGGTATTGGAAGTCGATTTTGGCCATTAAGCAGAACATCACGCCCAAAGCAATTTTTAGATATTATTAATAATGGAAAAACCTTTTTACAAGAAACATTTAGCAGATTTACTGATATTTGTCCAGTAGAAAATATTTTCATTGTTACAAATAAAGATTATAAAGATATTGTTTCTGAACAACTACCAATGTTAAACCAAGAGCAGATTTTACTCGAACCTCAAAGAAAAAATACTGCTCCATGTATTGCTTATGCTTGTTATACTATACAAAAGCGTAACCCAAATGCTAATATTGTTATTGCTCCCTCAGACCATTTAATAAAAAACTTAAGCGAATTTAGAAGTGTAATAAGTTACGGGCTTGATTTTGTTTCGTCAAACGATGCATTATTAACTATTGGTATAAAACCACAAAGACCTGAAACAGGTTATGGATATATACAAATTAATAAAGATGAGAAAGTTGATGATAAAACTTATAAAGTCAAAACTTTTACTGAAAAGCCGGATATAGATATGGCTAAGGTTTTTCTCGAAAGTGGAGAGTTCTTTTGGAATAGTGGAATATTTATTTGGAACGTAAAATCTATTTTGAAATCTTTTGAATATTACCTTGAAGAAGTAGATGTTTTATTTAAAGATGCTCTTAAATATTTCTCAACTTATAAAGAAGATTATGCAATATCAACTGTTTATGCCGAATGTAAAAGCATTTCTATTGATTATGGAATAATGGAAAAAGCAAAAAACGTTTTTGTTATTTGTTCCGATTTTGGTTGGTCCGATGTTGGTACATGGGGTTCTTTATACGAAAATTCAAACAAAAACAATGAAGAGAACGTAATAAAAGGCAAAAATGTATTAACTTATAATACAACAAAATCAATAGTTAACGCTCCCGATAATAAACTTATTGTTATTAATGGATTAGATGATTTTATAATAGTTGATACAAATGATACTCTACTAATTTGCAAGAAATCTGATGAGCAAAATATAAAGCAAATAGTTAATGATATTAAATTAACTAATGGTGATAAGTTTATTTAAAGAACAATAAAAAAAGGCTCTAATGAGCCTTTTTTTATTGTTAGTATTCCCATAAATCGTGTTCAAATTTAAAAATAAAATCTTTTATTTTATCTGACTCGAGTAATGCGTCTAAACCTTTTCTATAGTTTCCAACAATTCTATTGTTATAAACATTAGTTTCTTGGTAAACATAGCTACTAAATCTTCTTTTAAAAAATATATCATCAAAAGTTCTACGTTCTGCATCATTGTTGGTATTAAACACCTCATGGTTTGCAAACAATGGGCGTACTGCAGGAAAATAAACCCAACAAACTGGTCTCATAGTAAGTTCTTTTTCTTCAGAAGTATCGCCGGCAGCAGGTTGCTCTTGTCCTAATGCAACTGGTTTTTCAAACATTCTTAAAGGGCATAAACCAACTATTCTTACTTCGAGCATAGCACGTTGTTTATCAAAATACCATACTTCTTTCATTAATAATCTTTGAACTTCTGAAGTTGTTCTCTCATGTTCAACAATTTGTGGTTTTGTTTCGCCTGTAATAGGGTCTTCAACATAAGTAGTATCATTCGAAACATCAAATTTGCCATCTATTTGAGCCATAGTCATTGGAGTTGTAAATTCGTCATCAGTTGGGTCGTAAACAACCAATCCTTCTTGCTCTACTCCATAAAAAATTAAATCAATCAAACTATATCTATCGTCCATTTTTGTAGTAGTGGGGAAATAGAGAGGATGATTTAATTTCTCTTTTAAATCTAACATTCTCCATAGCTTTTTCGACCACATAATATCTGCTTCACGGAGGTGGTGGTAAGGAATCGGTTTACGGGCAGGTACATGTTCTTTTACATAAATTCCGTCTAATACATCACTTACCTGTGCACTTAACATAGGAATAAAAAAGACAGAAATAACAGTTATTAATATTAACTTTTTCATAATTGAAAAATTTTAATTTATTGCAATTTAAATGAAATTGAACCAATGTCAACAACTCTTCCATCAGGACCTTTTGCTTTAACATTTTCAATACGAACTCTTTTACCTTTCTGAACTTTAGTTATTAAATTAACTTGTGCTGGAGTAAATCTACCACCTTGGCAAGGTACATCATTTTCGAAGTTATTTATTGTTGCACTAACCGAAAAACTTACAACCTGAAATTTTAGTTCAAAGTCGAAATTCTCTAGTGTAGCAGCTGGTCCTACCTGTGCAGCTAATAGTCCTTTTGAAATAATTCCACCTTTTTGTCCGGCACAAGTTGGAACAGGGTCAGGCACTCTTTTTACTCTAAATTCTTTTGTTCCCATACTTCTTGTTGTACCTTTATTATCTTTAACAGAGACACTAACATTACATTTACCAGTTTTTGTTACTCTTGCTATCCAACCGCCTTTACCAGATTTAATTAATGAGCCACCCGAACACGAAGCAGAAATTTGGTCGTCTCTAAAACCTGGAACAGAAATTTCAATTGGGTTATCAACACCAATATAAAGAACATTCATTTTTGTTGGCGAAACTACAGCCATTGGAGGAGCTACTGTATATTCTATATTATAACTTCCGCCAGATTTAACAGGATATGGTTTAAATTGACCGGTAGAAGCATTAAAAACATTAATAATAGCAGCATAACTATGAGTTCCAACACCGGCTCCTTCAACTACATATTTCCCAACACCACGCTGAATATTATATGTTTTTATATTTCCAGTAAGAGAAGCTTTTACAGAATCGTAGGAATCGCCAATCATAATTTTTGAAGCAGTATCTGACGAGCTAAAGGCAGCAATAAAAAGGTCAGCTTCGTATTTATCGCCCGAAATCAAGTAATTTGATTTTGGTATCACTCTTGGAGCAACTGTATCAAATTTAAAATCTGTAGCTCCAATACCGCCTAATAAAGTTTGCGTAATAGATGCTTCAGCATTTTTAACCTGATTTTGTAGTTCTGTCAATATTGTTATAACAGCGGCAGCAGGAATTTCAGAAAATAAGGCAGTTTCCCAATGTTTTTCTTCAGGTTTATCAGGATCTGGTTTAGGATTATCATCTGTATTTATTCCTAAATTGCCAAGATTTTTTATTGTAAGTTCTTTATCTTTAATAGAAATCTTTGGGTCTTGAATAAGAGCTATCATTCTTTTTTTAAAACTAATAAGTGAATCTTTAATGTGTCTGGCTACACCTCCTGAACCATCAACTGCATCACCCACTAAATAATTTTGAGCTACATCGCGGTCATCTTTACCATCAAGAAGCATCATATTTTCTTCAGCTTTTTCTGATTCTTCTTTTGTTTTACCGTCAATTTTTGTTATTATTTCAACTTTCAAACTTTTTATATATTCAAAAAGACTTTTGGAATATACCTTAGCTTTCATTGCTGCATCATAATATGGTGTAACTTTAATTGGGTCGTTTTGTTTGGCAATAACAAAAGCATCATAAGTAAAGCCGTTTTTTATAGTAAAATTAGCATTTGTTTTCTGGAGTCCATCATCAACAATAGCAAAAGCATCTAGTACATTTTTAGCAACATTTAATGCAAGCATTGCTGTTAAAAAAAGATACATCATTCCTATCATCTTTTGCCTCGGGGTCTCAGGACAATTAGTTGCACCCATAGTATTATCTTATTTTTTAATTAATAATTATTTTGAAAAATTCATTGCCGAAAGCATGTTACCATAAATGGTATTCATTGCACTTAGGTTTTGTCCAAGTTTAGAAATTTCATCACGATATTTCTTAACATCGTCAGCTGAATTTTTCATATTAACCATAATTTCGTCCATTCCAGCGAACAATTTTTTAGATGATTCGAGATATTCGTTTGAACCTTGAAGTTGCAACTCGTATATAGAATTTAATGCCGAAAGGTTTTTTGACATTACATGAAGCTGTTCGCTATAGCCTTTTGAACCGGATTTAGTGCTTTCAAATTCTGCATTCATTGCATCAGCTAATTTTGAATATGATTCTGAAAGTTTTCCAGCATTTTCAGTTATCATACTTGAAACTTTTGTTCCACTGTTTGCAATAATCTCGGTAAACTGACTAATAGAATTTGTAACAGATTCTGCAGATTTTTCATAAGATTTAGTTAAGTTACTAGCAGATGAATTCAAAGCATTAGCAGATTGTCCATAAAGATCAGCAAATTCATTAACTTTAGAAGATGCTTTTTCGAAACTTGCAACATAATTATTTGTTGCAACGCTTGCTTCAGAAACATCAGAAAGTTTTTCGGTTGTTTCGTTTAATGATCGTAACCCATTACCTAATTTTTCAAATAATTCTGGTGTAACTTCTGCTTTATTAATAAGTTCATCAAATTTTTCTAATGCACTTTTTTTAGAAACTTTTTCTTTCTTTTTTAAATCTTCATCTTCAATTTCATCATGCATACCTGCAAGTTCAGGATAAGCTAAACTCCAATCCCATTCCTGATGTAATGGTTCAAAAGCAGAAGTAAAAAATATAAATGCTTCAGTACTAAGACCCACAACAATCATTACGCTAGCACCAGGCCAGTGCATAATTTTAAACATAGCGCCAACAAGTACAACAGATGCTCCCCACCCATATACTTTTGACATAAAGTTTTTCCAACCTCTTGTTTGAGTAAGTTCGCCGATACTAAATCCCATTTTGAATAAATTTTAAAGGTTAATATTTGATTTAATTAATAAACTTGTGAACCTGAACCGCCGTCGTTAAAATCACGACCTAAATATGAACGAACACAACGGAATCCTATATATGATTTTGATGTATCTTGATATTCGTACGAACGAGTACCACACTGCATATAATATGAAATATCTTTCCATGAGCCACCTCTAATTATTTTACGTTTACGTACCGGAGGGTCGTCTGGTAATGCTTCGTACTGATAATCCGGACTTAAATCATCTGTCCAACTATAAGCTGCTTCATCAAAAGCATTATTAGTCCATTCCGAAACATTTCCACCCATATCATACAATCCCCATTCATTTGGGTCGTTACTTGCAACTACTAGGGTATAAATTCCACCGTCAGCTGAATAATTTCCTCTCATTGGTTTAAAGTTAGCAATATAACAACCTTTATAATTTTGTGTATAATAACCGCCCCAAGGGTACATAGCGCCTTTTAAACCGCCACGAGCTGCATATTCCCACTCTGATTCGGTTGGTAAACGATAATCTTGAACAAATGTTTCGCCCATTGAAGCTAAAAAGAAACTATTAAGCAGTTGAGTTCTCCAAACACAAAAAGCTCTAGCTTGTCTCCATGTAATACCTACTACAGGATAATTATCGAATGCAGGGTGCCAAAAATAATTTACATAGGGTTCGTTAAAAGAATATGTAAAGTCGCTAACCCAACATAATGTATCGGGATAAATGTTTACAACATCACGTACAATATATGATGAACGGTCTTTAACTGCAATACGCTGACCTTTTGTAGGGCTTTTATAATTATAGTCGGTAACATCGCCATCATATTTATTTTCATCTTGATTCCAAGCACGGCGTGCTTCATTATTAAAATCGTATTTTTTAGCTGCCTGACGTAAATCAATCCAAAAATATTCGAAATTTAATTTTCTGGTATCCAATTCTTTACGACGATAAAATCTTTCCTGTTCAGGTAAAAATAATTCGTTTAATATTTCTCTTTGTTCTGCATCTTCCCATTTAATTTTTTCTTCCCAATTAATAAAGGGTGGGTTTACTTCTTCTCCGTACTCGTTTTCTGTAATTAGAAATTGTTCTAATTGAGCTCCTAAAAGTTTAGCTGCAATAGAGTCGCGAACCCACTCAACAAACTGACGGTATTCGTTATTTGTAATTTCAGTTTCGTCCATCCAAAAGGGAGGGATTGTTACAGTTTTTGTTTCAGCTGTCATAGCCCAAGGAACATCTTGGTCATCAGGACCCATGTTATAACTACCGCCCTGAATAAAAAGCATTCCATAAGGTTGGGCTTCGTACCAGGCTTCACGGTTAGATACGCCAACTAATTCCCCATTACCCGAATTAGAACAACTGTTTAAGCCAAATAAGGCAGAAAACAAAATTAAAACTACTACTAAAGCTTTCATACAATATTTATTTATTATGAGAACTTGTTATTTTCAAATTTATTATAAAAATCTAACACTTCCGTATTTACCTCGTGGTCCGGCCTTTTTAACATTAAAGCAATATTTAGCCATAAATTCTACCGAACCTTTTTCATAACTCTTTAATTTTGAGGTCGTATAGTCGTATGCTAATGCAAAAGTTATGTTCGATTGTGTTGTAAAACCTAGCATAACAACTATTGCATCACCAAATCTATATGATAAACCTCCTCTAAACTGACGACGGTATTCGAGCATTGCATTTAAGTCGTATTGATTAGTTCTTCCGTCTGATTTAATAAACGCAGAAGGATTCAAACCCCAGTTTTTATCAGGTAATTGTATATATGAACCTGCAAATATATAATAATGTCGAGCGACATAAGGCATTTTTCCGGATTCGTATTTTAAATCGGGTTGAGTTAAGTGTGTTGAAGAAATTCCGCCATAAATTTTATCATCTTTTGCTCTATAAAACAAGCCAAAGTTTGCATCAAATACAAATTTGTTTTCAGAATGTGGGATAGCCGGGTCGGAATAAGGGTTTGAACCAATATTTAGTTTATCAGGTGTAATCCAGTCGCCATTTAACGATTTGTTTACAAAACCTAACCCTAAACCCATTCCTAACATTCCAGAACCGATTTGTAAACGATATGCATAAGACAAATTTAAATACATATTTTTTTCGAATCCAATATTGTCGCTGTAAATATTAATCCCGGCACCGCTACTAATACTTGGGATTGCCATATCTCCACTAAAAATCATTGTTTTTGGTGCTCCATCAAATCCCATCCATTGCGAACGATAAATAATTGAAGCGCAAATAGCATCATTACTTCCTGCAAATCCTGGATTAACAGGTAGAATGTTATACTTGTTTAAGCTTAATTGTGGGTCTTGCTGAGCAAAAATGCTCAAACTCACTAATATAAAAGCAAAAGAAGAAATTATTTTCCTCATATTCAGATGTTTACTTCTCCAGGTTTATGTTAAAATTACACTTTATCACTGCGTAAAGTAAATAAAAATATTAATACAAAACAAATTTAATAAATTTTTCACTTATTTTTTCGACTTTTTACGAACAAAATTTAAAAAGGTTTTATTATTTATTTTTTTTCTAAAAATTATTTTTATGTTTTAATATAACAAACGCAAATATATTAATTTAATTGTTATAAAATGTTTTTTAGCAAATTTTTTGAAAAAATTTCCACCAACGATCTGGTACGTTTTTTTTTGTTGCGTTGTAATAGTCTGAATAAGTGCATGCTACTATTAAAAACTTTTCAAACTTCGATTTTGGATATGGTACTTCCATCCACCATCTATCAGTAATTTTACTTTTATAAAACGTAATTTCGTATTGAGAATCTATTTTTACTCTGAATTTTAAGTAATTTTTCGAGTTATTTTTTATTATTTCTGATTTGCGTTGTGAATATCCTTCAATACAATACCAAATTGATTGTGCAACTATCATTGCTTCTATATTGCAATAGCTTTCACCATAAAAACAAACACTAGATAAACGGTCACTTATTCCCGAAAATCTTGATAATTGGCACAGTTCTTTTGCTGTTAATCCATTAGGAGAGTTTTCGATTTCATTATTGTTTTCTGACTTTAAAGCTTTAATATTAAAACTTGCAATATCGGCATCTCTAAAAAATGGTTCTGTTTCAATTATATTAGATTGTAATAAACCTAATCTAACATTATCAAAAAATAATTTTGATAATATATTTAGCTCTTCCGGTGGTGTAAGGTATGTTTGATACCCAAGTAAACTAAAATTAAACAGTGTATTGTTATTTTGTAAAATTACTTTTGAAATAAAATTATTTTTTTCTTTTTTTAAATTTATTGTTTTATCAACATGTACAATGTTACAAGGTGCTTTTTCCCCTTCAAAGTTTAAATAAACACCAAACGGAATATAATTAAAGTTACTAAAAATTATTGATAAAATATTATTCTCTTTTAAAATATTAATAACTTCTCTAACACCATAAATAATGTCATTTTGACTATTTCCTAATTTTAAATTTCCTAAATCGACAACTTTGACTTTAAAATGAAAATATAAATGATATAAGTATTCTCTAACTTTCTCAGAATAGTTGTTCGATTCGTCAAATACACCAAAAACAGCTATTTTATACTTTGTTAGATTTAATATCTTAGTTTTATCTGTATTAATTGTTATTTGACGTGCAAACTGAGACTTATCTTCAAATTTACTTTTTATTTTTACTTTATTAAAAAAATCTAAAATATCACTCATTAACTTTTATTTCTTTTTTCTTGATTTATTTGATTTGCTCGATTTACTTTTAGTTTCTTTAACTTCTTTTTTAGTTTTTTTCTCAGGGCTGGTTTTAATAATTGCGACTACATCATCGTATGTTAAATCTTTCCAATCTGTTTTTGAAGGTATTCTATAATTTAAATCGTTAAATTTAATGTATGCTCCAAATCTTCCTTTTACAATTTTTAATTTAGTGTCTTCTTTAAATTCTTTTAAGGCGCCACTTGTTTCCATTTTTCTTTTCTCTTCAATTATTTCAATTGCTCTTTCTAATTTAACTGAATATGGGTCATCAACGCCTTTCTTTAACGAATAGAATTTTTTATTATGTAATATATAAGGTCCAAATCTGCCTATATTTGATAATACATCATTCTCTTCAAATTTTCCAATATTGCGTGGTAAAGTAAATAGTTCCAATGCTTCTTCAAGAGTAATTGTTTCGACGTATTGCGATTTTTTTAAGCTAGCATATTTTGGCTTTTCGGTTTCAGTTTTTTCGCCGATTTGAACATAGGGTCCAAATTTCCCGAACTTTACATACACTTGTTTTTTTGTAGTTGGGTCGATTCCAAGTACTTTTTCGATATTACTTTTTTCAACATTCTTTGTGCTTTCTTCAATTTTTGAATGAAATTTTTTGTAAAAATTCTTTAGCATTTTAACCCACTCTGTTTCACCTTCGGCAATTTTATCAAATTCCTGCTCAACCGATGCAGTAAAGTTAAAATCAATAATGTTTGAAAAATTATCTACTAAAAAATCGTTAACAATTATTCCAATCTCCGTTGGAAATAATTTTGCTTTTTCGTATCCATAATTTTCTTTTTTCTGATAGTCTTTAATTACATTATTATTTAGAGTCAAACAGTTAATGGTTCTTTCTTTACTTTGTCTGTCTTCTTTTATAACATATTCTCTTTTTATAATTGTCGAAATAGTTGGTGCATAAGTTGACGGCCTGCCAATGCCTAATTCTTCCATTTTTCTAACCAAACTAGCTTCTGTGTACCTTGCAGGATGATGGTTATATTTTTCGTCAGCATTAATACTAATGTAATTCAATTTTTGATTTAATCGCATTGGTGGCAGCAATGAAGCTGTTTGCTCTTCGTTTTCATCGTCGGTCGATTCTAAATAAACTTTTAAAAAACCATCGAATTTAATTACTTCGCCATTTATATAAAATACTTCGTTCGATTTTGATAACTTTATTGATATAGTTGTTTTTTCTAAAACAGCGTCGCTCATTTGCGAAGCTATTGCTCTTTTCCAAATAAGCTCGTATAATTTTTTTTCGTTTGCAGAAGCCGATACTGTACTATTTGAAAAATATGTAGGTCTTATTGCTTCGTGTGCTTCTTGAGCTCCTTTTGATTTTGTTTGGAATTGACGTGTTTTTGAATATTCTTTTCCATATTTTTCTTGTATTTCATTTTTAGATGTTGCAATTGCAAGCTCCGATAATTGTACCGAATCGGTACGCATATAAGTGATGAATCCTGCTTCGTAAAGTTTTTGAGCAACGGTCATTGTTTGTAAAACAGAAAAACCTAATTTACGGCTTGCCTCTTGCTGCAATGTAGAAGTAGTAAAAGGTGGTGCAGGTGATTTTATTGATGGTTTAACTTGAATATCAGATATTGTAAACTCGGAATTTTTGCATTTTTCTAAAAAAGCTAAAGCATCTTTTTTTGTTGTAAAAGCTTTTTGTAAGTCAGCTTTTACTTCGTATTTCTTACCTTTATTATCTTCAAATTCGAAAATGCCGTTAACCTTATATTGAGAAACCGCTTTAAAGGCAATGATTTCTCTTTCGCGCTCTACTATTAATCTTACTGCAACTGATTGAACTCTACCTGCCGATAAGCTTGGCTTTATTTTTTTCCATAGCAATGGCGATAATTCAAATCCTACCAAGCGGTCTAATATTCTTCTGGCTTGTTGGGCGTTAACTAAATTGTAATCAATTTTTCGTGGGTTTTTAATTGCATTGGTTATGGCATCTTTGGTTATTTCGTGAAAAACAATTCTTTTTGTTGACTTTTCGTTTAGCTCAAGAGTATCGAACAAATGCCATGCAATAGCTTCTCCTTCGCGGTCTTCATCAGATGCAAGCCAAATTGTTTTAGATTTTTTTGCAATTTTTTTTAGTTCAGAAACTGTTTTAAGTTTATCTTCAGGAACTTCGTAGTTTGGTTTAAAATCGTTATCAATTTCTACACCAAGCTTCTTTTTCGATAGGTCGCGAATATGTCCAAAACTTGATTTTACGGTATAACCTTTACCTAAGAATTTTTCAATAGTTTTCGCCTTTGCAGGAGATTCTACGATTACTAAATTTTCTTCCATCAATTTTTGTTTAATTTTGGCGTGCAATTTAAATATTTTATTTTTAAAGATTAATTTTATATTTTTTTTTATTATAAAATTATAATAATTATATGTTGTTATGAAAAATATCAAAACGCAAAATGGTGATAATAAGGATTATGGAAAATATATAAAATTTTTATGGATTTTGTTTACAGTTCCTGTTATTTTAATATTTGTATTGTTTTTCATGATTTCGAAAGGATATTTTGGTTATATGCCAACCTTCCCGGAATTAGAAAACCCTAAAAATAATTTAGCTACTGAGGTGATTTCGAGCGATGGAGTTGTTTTGGGTACTTATTTTAAAGAAAATAGGTCGAATGAAAAATTCGAAAATATTTCGCCATTTCTAGTTAAGGCATTAATTGCTACCGAAGATGCCCGATTTTATTCGCATTCCGGTGTTGATATTAGGGCAATAGGCAGGGCAATTATTGGTACAGGTAATAAAGGTGGAGGAAGTACTATTACACAACAATTAGCAAAAATGTTGTTCCCTCGCGAAGATTTTTCAAATATTTTTTCGAAAGTAACACGAAAACTACGTGAATGGGTTATGGCTGTAAAGCTCGAAAAAAGATATACCAAAGAAGAAATAATTACAATGTATTTTAATAAATTCGACTTCCTAAATCTTGCTGTAGGTATTAAATCGGCTTCAAAAGTATATTTTAACACTACTCCCGATTCTTTAAAAATTGAACAAGCTGCAATGTTGGTTGGCATGGCAAAAAATCCTTCGCTTTATAATCCTTTAAGAAGAGAAGATTTAACAAAACAACGTAGAAATGTTGTATTAAGTCAGATGAAAAAATATGATTATATAACAGATAGTCAATACGATTCATTAAAGTTATTGCCTTTAGGCGTTAAATTTCAAAAAGTTGACCATAAAGAAGGTATTGCAACTTACTTTAGAGAATATTTAAGAACAACAATGGATGCAGGAAAACCTAATAAAGACGAATACGTTGATAAACAAAAATATTACGAAGATTCATTAGATTGGGAGACAAATCCATTGTTTGGATGGTGTCATAAAAATAAAAAACCAGACGGAAGTGACTATAACATATATAAAGATGGATTAAAAATTTATTGTACACTAAATTCGAAAATGCAAAAATATGCCGAATATGCTGTAGCAAAGCATTTGAGAGACGATATGCAAATTAAATTTTTTAAAGAACAAAAGGGACGCAAAAAAGCCCCATTTGCTTGGAATGTTAATGATAAACAAATTGAGGGAATAATGATTTTATCGATGAAACGTAGCGAAAGATACCGTTTTTTTAAATCAAAAGGAATTCCTCTTCCTGAAATTGAAAAAACCTTTCATGTTCCTACTCAAATGACTGTTTTTTCGTGGAAAGGTGAAATAGATACAACCATGACTCCTTGGGATTCTATGAGGTATTATAAATATTTTTTAAGGGCAAGTTTAATGTCGGTTGAACCACTAACTGGTTGCGTAAGGGCTTATGTAGGAGGGATTAACTTTAAGCATTTTCAGTACGATATGGTAAAATTAGGGAAAAGGCAAGTAGGTTCTACTTTTAAACCTTTTTTATATACTTTAGCTATGCAGGAAGGATACTCGCCTTGTTACGAAGTTCCGAATATCCCTGTAACTTTTGAGTTACCTGATGGTAATGTTTGGACTCCTAAGAATAGCGGCAAAACAAAGAAAGATGGGCAATTGGTAACGTTAAAATGGGCACTTGCAAACTCAATTAACTTCATTTCTGCTTGGTTAATGAAACGATACAATCCTTATGCTGTAATTAACATTGTAAAAAAGATGGGAGTAAAAAGTAAAATTGACCCTGTGCCATCAATTTGTTTAGGAACTCCTGAAATTTCGTTAGCTGAAATGACAAGTGCTTTTAGCACGTTTGCAAATCATGGCATTAATACACAACCAATTTTTGTAACTAAAATTACCGATAAAAATGGAAATGTATTAGCTACTTTTAAGCCCACACGAACTGAAGCTATAAGCGAAGAAACCGCATTTTTAATGTTAGAAATGTTACGTGGAGTTGTTCAGTTTGGAACAAGTTGGAGGGTTAAAGGAGTTTACAAGGTTGATGGCGATATTGTTGCAAAAACCGGTACAACTCAAAATCAATCTGATGGTTGGTATATGGGACTGACTCCAAAACTTATGACAGGTGTTTGGGTTGGGGGCGAAGATAGGTCGATTCACTTTAACAGTCTGGAAAACGGACAAGGTGCAAGCTTAGCTCTACCAATTTGGGCTTATTATATGAACAAAGTTCACGATGATAAAACTCTAGACTACAAAGTAACTGATAAATTTGATAAACCAAAAAATGTAAAGACAAGTACAGATTGCAAAAAAGAAGATGAAAAAAATATCAATCACTATATTATTGAGGGTGTTGACTTATAGAAAAATGTTTATTGTTTAAAAAAGTTCTATATTCATTATTTATTGTTATTTAGTCGAACCTTAAAAACCCCTTTTTAAGATTTTGAGCATTGTGAATTTTAATTTAGTTTTTTTTATTTTTCTTTTTTCACCACCAAAAAAGAAATAAAAAACCCTCCACGAAGTCCAACTCCAATTTT
>Ga0172375_10007764_pt1 | contig 14621 bp, 15 predicted proteins | sample LakKiv1m_FD_114537 | JGI IMG/M metagenome (GOLD analysis project Ga0172375, IMG submission 114537) | Freshwater microbial communities from Kabuno Bay, South-Kivu, Congo - kab_092012_11.1m | ecosystem: Environmental > Aquatic > Freshwater > Lake | place: Democratic Republic of the Congo... | reverse complement strand
TATCCGTCCGCAGAATGCGGCATTCATAATTGCGCGGTTTGGATCGGTTAAGAACCTCATTGAGCAGATCGTGCATCCGCTTATTGATTCGTCCTTCCGCAACAAGGCCGGCGAGGAGAAGGCGATTAATTTCATCATGAGCCGAACAGAGTTGCAGCGTTCGGCGCTGGAGAAGGCGCAACAGCAGTTCGAGGTGTACCATGTCGAGGCGCAGAACCTTCTGATCGCCTACATCAAGGTGGACCAGGCCCTGCTGGATACGCAGACCAAGAGGGAAATAGCGCTGCAGCAGCAGGCCCAGTACCAGCAGGAGGCGCTGGCACAGGAGAAGCGGATCGAAGTCCAGTCCCAGGCGGCCAACGCGGATAAACAGCCCGAAGTCGTCGCTGCCATGCTCTCGATCAAGATCGAAGACAACAAGGCTGAAGCCAAGCGCAGGCTGGCTGGAGGCGAGAGGGATCTCAACAAGATCACGGCCGATGGCGAGAAGTACAAGGTCCAGGCCCTGGCGGATGCCGAGTCGTACAGGCTCAAGACCGTGGCGGATGGCAAGGCCTACGATCAGCGTGAGATCGGAAAGGGCATAGCGGATGCCTACAAAGCGCAGGCGCAGGTGATCGGTTCATCGGCGACGGCGGCAATCAAGCTGATGGAGGAAGTCGGGATGAACAAGGTGAAGATTACGCCTGATATTCTGATCTCCGCGGCTGGTGGCGACCAGGGTGCGTCGTCCCTCCTGGCAACCTGGCTTGCCCAGACGGTGAGCAAGGGCCTGCAGGACAGCAAAAAAGTAGAACATGATAAATAGTGAAATGCAGTTGCCGGCATCATTGCGGCGAATCAGCAAAGGGTAGACTACGGAGACGCTGAATTGGAAGAAGAGAAAAGAGATTATTGGCACTCGATGATATTTGTTCTGCCAAAGAAAAAGAATGGGTACTGATCAAGAGGTTCAAGACATCAGGGCATGGTCAATCCTTTTACTGGGGATTCTGAACCTCATTATTCTAGGCATTGTTGGAGGTCTTGCGCCAATGACTGTTCAGGCCCTTAGGGACTTTGGGTTTGGGGCGAACTGGAGGGTTGTTGTGCTCTCGCAGGTGCACTTGGCATGGACACTTCCGTTGGGATTCTTTCTTCTTTCAGGTCTGATCTATTCTGCACATACCGTGCGGCGTTCGCTTTACAAGGTTTTAACGGTTGGCACTGTCGCAGTGCTCTTTGTTACGGTTTTATTTTCTGTTTTTGCGTTTGGGTTCACAGTCCGTGGATATGCGATAACCGGACCATTCGGAATAGGATACTGATCTAACCAGTATATTGCCTAGAGCGGCCCTTCGGGGGCTGCTCTAGGCAATATGCTGGTTAGGGACCACAACGCAGAAATAGAAGGAGAAAGAGATGAATACAAAAATATCATGTAGGGGAATCCGGAATTTCAGTGGTTTGGCTGTTCTGTCAGGCGCGCTGTTGGGAGTGACCATGTCTGTCTCGTCAGCCGAGAATACTCTCCCGCAACAGGAGAAGATCGCCCTGTGGCCGGACCAGGCCCCTGTGGGGGATGGACAACTTGTAAAGGCAGACGTTTTCATCACTGTTCATCGTCCTGCCAAACCCAATGGAGCATCCATCGTGATCTGTCCCGGCGGCGGATATGGCGGCCTGGTAACCGGGCCTGAAGGACATGGTATTGCGAAATGGCTGAATGAGCACAATATTGTCGGGGTTGTCCTTGAGTACCGGCTTCCGCACGGTAATAAGAACTTGCCGCTTCTTGATGCACAGCGCGCAATCCGGCTAGTCCGCTCCAGGGCCAAAAGGTGGGGGTGTGATCCAAAGAAAATCGGCATTATTGGTTTTTCTGCCGGCGGGCACCTTGCATCTACGGCTGCCACCCACTTTGATGACGGACATCCTAAATCTGAGGATCCAGTAAATGTGCAGAGTTGCCGTCCGGATTTTGCCATACTTGTTTATCCGGTGATTACCATGGGGGCGAAGACCCACGGAGGATCGAAGAATAACCTGCTTGGCAGCAATCCAAAGCCGGAGGATGTGGATTTGTTTTCCAACGAGAAACAGGTGACTGCCAGGACGCCACCTTCGTTCCTGGCACATGCCAGGGATGACAGACTGGTTTCGCCCGAAAACAGCCGGATGTTCCATGAGGCCCTCAAGGCAAATAAAGTGCCATCAAAATATCTGGAGCTTGAGAGCGGAGGTCACGGTTTGAACGGGTACAAAGGGCCCATGTGGGATGCGTGGCAGACCCAATCGCTGCAGTGGCTGGTGGATCAGAAAATCATCAAGGAACCATAATCAGGATTTACGCCTGGAGTATCAGGTTATTGCACCACGGAAGCGATGATGGCGGAGGTGACGGATCTGATGGAGAGAAGAATCTCTTTCGACGGCGGCTTGCCGAAGGTCGTGACCTTCGGCTGGATACCGACGACCGAAATACCGCAGTCAATCTGGTTCCGAAAATAAGAAATCAGGATTGCAAGCGGAAGAAGATGGGTTGAGAAAGAAGTGCCCGCAATGGCTTCGGCTTCCAGCAGTTTTGCCTCGCCGGGCTTTAACCCCATATCAGCGGCATCGACGATGATGATGTGCGCGGTCCTGCCTTTGCTTTTGCCCAGGAATTTAATCACCTCGCCGGTTATATTCTCTGGCGCGGAATAACCGACAAAGGCCTGCAGGTTCAGGGGCCGTTTTTTTGATTTCCGGATGGCCTGTGCTATTGCCGAGCCGGCAATGTCATCAGCCCGGAGATCGTTGCCTACGCCCAGGACCGCAACTCTGCGGGCTCTAGACAGGCTTTTTTTCAGCTGCTGCTGAAGGGGTGGCGGGGGCGGGTTCAGTTTTCTTCGCGACGGCATTATATGTTATCCTGAGTTTTGTACGGTCAAGCTGAGCGAGCTCAAAATCGGGGGAAGCTTCCAGGGCGTCCTTGGGGCATGAATCCACGCACTGCGCGCAGTAAATGCACCTGTCGAGATCAACATTGGCCTGGAACGTTTTCTCGGCAACCTTGATTATATGAATGGCATTGGAAGGACAGTCGCGTTCGCAGGCCTTGCATCCTATGCACCTTTCAGAAGTGAATTTGATCCGGCCCCTGAACTTGTCGGGCATGACGACTTTAACGGCAGGATACTTTATCGTTGCCGGGTCATGTATTGCATTCTGAAGAACTTCAACTACCATTTTGCCGGGTTTGTTCATTATTTTATAATCCAGTTTAATGTAAGGCTTAGCAAAATCTGAACCAGCGCCGCAGGCGCAAGGTACTTCCAGCAGAATATCACCATCTGTTCAATCCTTAGCCGGGCAGTAACAGTCCGGAGCAGGGCGAGGAGGAGTAGGATGCCAAGTATCTTCACCAGGTACAGGACAAAGCCGGCGACGGGGCCGAAATGCAGCCCAAACGGCAGGAACACTGCGGCTATGAGCGAGGCGCCTACAACCGTCTCCATGTCAATCGCCAGCCTGAACATGGCAAGGAGCCTGCCGCTGTATTCCGTGAAAGTGCCGCCGACGATTTCGGTCTCAGCTTCCGGCATATCAAACGGGATTCTTTCGAGCTTTCCCTGGAGGGCTATCATGGAAACAAGAAAGCCGATTGAGTTGGTCAGCGCGTACAGAGGGTTTCTGCTGTAAAATTCGCTCATCTCGCTGATTGACCACGTATGGGCCAGCAGGGCAGGGGCAAGTATTGAGAGCAGGAGCGGCACCTCATAGGCGAAGAGCTGGGTCAATGTTCGGACCGCGCCTATCATGGAGTAAAGTGATGTTGAATGCCACCCGCCGAGGAAGAATGTCAGCGTCGGTATGGTCAGCAGGTAGACGATGACAACAACGCTGCCGTCAAGGGCAATCAGGGGAGTTGAATTCCATAACGGAATGTGCAGGAAGGCAGTAAGCACGGCGGTCATGGCGATCACAGGCATGAGCTTGAACATTGTCGGGTTTGCCTCTTCGGGAACAAGGTCTTCCTTGGCAACCAGCTTAAGCAGGTCGGCAACGGGCTGGAACCAGGGCGGCCCGATGCGGTTCTGCATCCTGGCGTACAGCTTGCGGTCGATGAATTCCACAACCGTGCCCAGGAAGCTCAGGAAGAGGAACCCCGGAAATACAAATATTGCAATCAAAGCTGACATTTCTGCTTCTACTCCTGTTTCTTTGCCAATTTCCTGTTCAAATCAGTGAAGTCAATTCCCTGTTTCCTGTACCACTTCACCCCGTAGTTGCGCAAATCGTCCCAGCGGATTGAATTGCCTGTTCCCTTGCCGGTCCTTATTCCGATCATGCGGTCAGTGCATGAGAAGCAGGGGTCAATCGCCGCGATAGCAATCGGGACATCCGCGAGATTATTGTCCTCGAGCATCTTTGCCACGGACTGCAGGTTGGCCATTGTTGGTGCCCTGACCCGAACCCGTTCAGGTTTGTCGGTACCGTTGGCCCTGATATAGTGTGAATCCTCGCCGCGAGGCGCCTCGTAGCGGCTGAAAGCCTCGCCGGCCGGTATCTTGCGCGGCGCTTTGACGGTGACCGGGCCGTCAGGCATTTTTGCGATGATCTCGCGGATCAGCTTGTAAGATTCCATCAGCTCCAGTACCCGGACTACTGCGCGGCCGAAAACGTCGTTGTGGTTGTCCAGGATCACCTTGAAAGAAAGGTCCTTGTAAGCGAGGTACGGGTCATCGCGGCGGACATCCTTGTCCACAGCTGAAGCGCGGCCGGTGGGACCGACGGTGCCGAGCCGCATTGCATCATCATGGGAGAGGTGCCCAATGCCGCTGAGGCGGTTGATTACCGTTGGTTCCTGCGTGCATACTTCGATGTAGTATTTTGTGCGTTCCTCGCAGATGTCGATCACCTTGAGGACTTCGGCAAGCTGTTCCTTTGTGAAGTCACGGCGGACGCCGCCAAGGGTGTTCATGCCGTAGTTCACGCGGTTACCGGTGAGGGCGGCGAATATATCCATGACCGCCTCGCGGTCGCGCCAGGTGTACATGAGGAGCGTATCGAACCCGATCTCATGGCCGGCAACGCCGAGCCAGAGAAGATGACTGTGTACGCGTTCAAGTTCAGCTATCAGTGTGCGTATGTAGGTGGCGCGCGGAGGAATCTGCAGACCGGCGATTTCCTCGACCGCCTGCACGAAGCAGGTGGAGTGGGAATGAGAGCAGATGCCGCAAACGCGTTCAATCAGGTAAACATCCTGCACATAGGTGCGCGCTTCACATGCCTTCTCTATGCCGCGGTGGTTGTAGCCAAGCCGCATGTCTAGGTGTGAAATCCTTTCGCCGTCGAGTGTCACGATGAAGCACTCGGGCTCTTTCAATGCCGGGTGCTGGGGGCCTATCGGAATAGTTACTTTAGCCATTTTTAACCTCTTCTTTCCGACCATCCTTGCCTTCCAGCATTTCCGGTTTCCAGTCTTTGCGAAGCGGGTACTGGTTGGGTGGCCAGTCGTCGGGCAGTGGATACCGCTTTCCGGGCGGAAGTCCTTCGACCTTTGCGCCGAGCAGGTCAACCAGTTCGCGTTCGTATATTACTCCTCCAGGGAAGATATCGGTAATCGTCTTGATGGCCGGGTTGCTCTTGGGGGCCGTTGTCTTAAGGTTCAGCACTGTTCCGTCCAGTTTTGCCATGTGGTAGATGAAGAGGAGGTTATCGCCGTCATCCAGTCCTGTTATGATGCACAGGTGCACAAAGTCCATTTTCCTTGCAGCGTGTTCAAATACTTCCCGGAAACGGTCCTGGGGCACATCCGCGAAAAGACGGCGTTCCCGCTTGATTACGATCTTGTCCGCGAGGAACGGGAACTTTCCGGTCAATTCCGCCTTGATTGCTTCTTCGTTAGCCATTGTTTGCCATCTCCGCTTCTAAAGGTTTTGGAACGATTGCCTCGATATCGGCCTTTTCGCCGGGCTTCTTGCCCTGCAGGCTCCCGAGCAGTTTGGCGACACCGTCGATGATTGCGGCCGGGCTGGCGGGGCAGCCGGGGATATAGGCGGAAACCGGTATTACGGTGTCAATGCCGCCCTTAACGTTGTAGCAGCCCTGGAAGACTCCGCCTGAACAGGAGCAGGTACCCACTGCCACCACAAATTTGGGTTCCGGCATCTGTTCGTAGACGCGGATGAGCCGCTCCCTGATCTGGCGGGTGACCGGGCCCGAGCAGACCAGCACGTCCGCGTGGCGGGGGGTCCCCTTGAGCAGTATTCCGAAGCGTTCGATATCAAAGCGGGGCGTGAGCGAGGCGACGATTTCAATGTCGCAAGCGTTGCAGGCGCCGGTGTTAAAGTGGATGATCCAGGGAGACTTGATCCGCGCCCAGGTCACCATTTTTGAAAGAAGACTCATTTATTGCCTCCTGAAAAGTATGAACAGCCCGATTGCGAGGGCTGTTGAGTAGCCAATAGCCAGTACTGTTGCTGACAGGGAACCGGACGGCACCGTTGCCACTACCAGCGCCAGTACATGCATGATCGTGAAGAAAAAAGCGAACGGGAAAAACTGGCTGTAGTCCGGGGCAATCCTGTGGTCCTTGATGTCTTCGCCGCAGGCATATGCCTTCAGCTTGCCGCTTTTACCGGAGGGCTTTGCCGCCTTTGCCGAGATCAGGCCCAGAATGCGGAGCAGGATCAGCATGAAGACCAGCACCGCGACAAACGTAACAGGCGTTATCAAAAGCCACGAACTCATTTACTTCCCTTTCAAATCAAACAACAGTTCTTTGCTCGAAAATTATCCCTTAAGGTTGTTCATGCGGCCGGCATCCATGTCGTTATTGTGCCTGAACGAGCCGATAACGATTCCGGCGGCGATTGCGATCACTACAACCTCCAAAACAATCAGGGTGATGATATAAGTCTGGGCGACGGCCATCTGACCTGAAATGTAGCCACCCACTGCAAGGAGCAGGGTGACAGACTTGGTCATGAGTTCCATGCCGATGAGGATACGGATAAGGTTGCGCGTGGCGAGAATGCAGTACAGGGCCGCGCAAATCATCAGGACCGCGAATATCACGCTAACCGAGAAAAATGTTGCCATATCGCCGCTCATTGTTTTTTATCCCCGTCAACGCTGTCTTTTGTCTTGAACAGGACTACTATCCCGAAAACTCCGGCAAGTATTATCAGTATCTGGCCCACGAGGTCAAACCGCCTGCCTGACCAGAGGGCCTGCTGTACGGTGGCTGCCGCATCAGCGACGGTGTGGGCCGGGTTGGTGAGGTGAATCATCCTGCTGCTGAGCAGCCATCCTGCGATGAAGAGGAGAACGGGCAGGAAAATGAACCTCTGGAGGCGTTTCATTTTCATTTTGCGGGCTTCTGTTTCGGCGACTGGCTTGGTGAGGCTTATTGCGCTGATGAAGATCACGGTTATCAGGCCTGCGCAGACGGAGAGTTCAAACACCCCGGCGAGGGTTGCCTTAAGGTGGAACAGGAGGAGCGTAAGCATTATGCTGGTAACGGCCAGGCCGATGGCGGACTTCAGGAGGTGTGAAGTCATTACGGTCCACACTCCCGCGGCGAGGAACATCCCCAGCAGAACAACATTCATTGTGTTGAAATCATATGTCATAAAATGTCCCTTACCGGCAGAAGGAATGAGCCAAGCAGCCATGGAATACACAGGCCGAGTCCTATGGTGATTGCTGCCAGCAGGCAGGCAGGTATAATCACCCACGGATTGCCTTCCTTAAGGTCCTCGAGCCCGGATGCGAGTTTACCGAAGAACACCCTGCGCTGCATTGAAAGGAAATAGGCCAGTGTCAGCAGGCTTGCGAGTATGGCGATGAGCGCGTACCAGTGGAAGCCGGCCTTCCAGGCCGCCACAATGATTACAAGCTTGCTCCAGAATCCTGAGAGGGGCGGTATTCCGGCCGTGGAAAGGAACGCTATGACCGAGGTGAACCCGGTAACCGGCATCCTGTCGCTGACTCCGCCGAGTGTATCCATGTTGCGGGTGCCGGATTGTTTTTCAATAGTGGCGGCGTTGACGAACAGAAGGCTCTTGAAGATTGCATGGTTGAACAGGTGGAAGACTGCTCCGGCTATTGCGAGTTCGGTCCCCACGCCCAGGCCGAGGATGATGTAGCCCACCTGGCTTATGCTGGAGTAGGCGAGCATTCGCTTGAAATCGCTCTGGCCGAGCGCGGCAAAGGCCGCCACAACGATTGACAGTGAGGCAACAACGAGGATCAGCGTCTGGACCGGAGTTGAATAAAGGTTCATCATGGTGACAATCCTGATCAGCGCATAAACGCCCGTTGTCTTGGTGACAATTCCGGCCAGGAGCACCGACGTGGCCGAGGGTGCCGATGAATACGCGTCAGGCACCCAGCCATGGAATGGGATCAATCCGCACTTGATGAAGAAGCCGCCGAGAAGCAGTGCGACCGAGAGAAGGATGACCGGGTTGCCGCCGTCTGTATGCATGACCTTAGCGAGCGCATTGAATGACATGCTGCCTGTTACCGTCATCATCAGTCCGATTGCCGACAGGATCATGGCCGTAGCCACCGCCGACATGACAATGTACTTAAAGGTTCCTTCGAATGCGTCCTTTTCCCTGTTGAACGCGATCAGGATGAACGAGGCGACGGCCGCAACCTCCATGAATACATAGAGGGAGAACAGGTCATTTGCGATAACAAGCCCGTTCATGCCTGCCATTGCAAGCATGACCAGGTTGGTGAAGTTGAACAGCTTTCCGCAATCGCTGATGGTAGACCTTGCGACGAGCAGAGAAACAAAGACGACGATTGCTATTGCAAGGAACATCACCAGCGCCAGGTTATCTACTGCCGGGGCAAAACGGAGGAGGTACCGTGCAACAGGACATGGTTCGTTCCAGGCTGCGGCAGGAAGCTGGATGACAAGCAGTGTCTGGACAAGGCAGAGTATCAGTCCGATCCAGAAAGCCAGCCTGCACATGATCTTCTGAAGCGGCAGGTTCAGGAACAATACTGCAGCCAGCGGTACAAGTATGAGAAGAACGGCCATCTATAGTTTCCCCAATAAATAAAGCACGATAATTACTGTTCCGATAAGTGACCAAACCATGTAAGTCGCGTAGCTGCCGGTATGGAGCCTGCGGATGAACCCGGTGATGCCGTAAGCGAACTCAACAATAACCGTATTGTAGACGTAATCAATGGCCTTGTCGATGAACCATGCCAGTTGGGCAACCCAGCGGGCGAGCTTCATGCCGATCTCGTAGGGATCAAACATGCGCTGTTCGGCCTTGTCGTAGAGGGTGTGGAGCATCGGTGCATCGTGTATGTGGTCGGCGGCATGTAATCCGCTTCCGCCTCTCTCGGTGCCCCAGATATGGTTCATTACCGCTCCGATCAGGACGACGAGCGTTACTACCACCAGCATGACGTTCGTGGGCCAGCCGGCAAAGTCATGCCCCTCAAGCATATGTTCGCCGAGAATCGGCTGGATGAATGTATGGAGGGGGAATGCATTGTTAACGCCAAAGAATATGCAGAGACCTGCGATGGTGATCATAGGGATGAGCATGGGAAGCGGAGCTTCCTTTACTGATGCCTTGTCCCCTGAAGCCTTGCCGAAGAATGCCGCGTGTCCGAGTTTAAGGAAAGAAGCCGCGGTGAAGAACGAGCCGAGCACGGCGGCCAGGTAGAATATCCTGCCGCGTTCCAGCGCGCCGTCATATACCAGTTCCTTTGAGAAGAACCCGTTGAACGGGGGAACACCGCAGATCGAAGCCGCTGCTACTACGAAACAAATGAGTGTTATGGGCATTTTTGACGCTATTCCGCCGAGTTTTGCCAGGTCAGTTGTGCCGGTCTGCTTTTCGACGGCGCCACCGGTCAGGAACAGGCAGCTCTTGTACATGGCATGGTTGATCATGTGGAAAATGCCGCCGACAATACCTGCCGGAACCGCAGTGCCGATTCCAAGAATCATGTAGCCGACCTGGCTGATTGCGTGGAAAGAGAGCAGGCGCTTGTAGTCCTTCTGAATCAGCGCCATCATTACAGCGAGGAGGATTGTGATGCAGCCCACGGTCATCAGTACCGTCGAGAGCATTGAATGGACGCCGATCTGGAACATGTCCAGTGTTATCCTTGACAGGAAGTAGATTCCGAGGAGCTTCTCAAGGGCAGCGGGAACCAGGGCCATGAACGGCAGCGGAGCATCTACGGCTGCATCAGGTATCCAGCTGTGGAACGGCATTGAGCCTGCCTTGGCAATGGCGCCTGCCATCATGAGCAGGAATGCAACAGCCGCGCTTACCGAACTGACGGGCAGGTGGATATGCGACATGGACATGGTCCCGGCCAGGTGAATGGTCATTATTATACCGGCCATCATGCATACGTCGGCAATGCCGGAAATGACGAACGCCTTGATGGCGGTGCGGAAGGCGGTCTTGCTGCCGATAACGATCATTCCGAAGAGAGTCAGGAGCAGGCCTTCCCAGAAGAACAGCATCACAATCATGTTGTCGGCCAGGACGGCGCCGTTGACCAGTCCTATTGTAATAAGGAAATAGGAGTAGAACTGGTTTATCTTGTCCCTTCCGTTCATGAACGAGAAGGAATAGAGCGAGATAAGGAAGCCGAACCCGGCGGATGCCAGGAGTATGAACGAGCTGAAGTGGTAAAGGCGAAGGGAGAATTCAAAGTTGTAAAGGCCGCTCCAGGGAACAACGAGCATGGCCTCCTTGTTGAACATGGAGGCGCAGACCAGCAGGTTGACTGCTGTTGCAAAGAATGCCAGCCATGAACACATCTGTTCGCTGCGTTTCTTGTCCAGCATCAGGATGGCTATTCCGGCGATGACAGGGAAGATAATTGGAGTCAGGAATGCGAGATTGCTCATAGGAGTCCTCCCGTCATCTGGCTGACCGCTGACTTCACGAAATCAAGAGGGAACTTAACGAAAAGGCCGCTTGCCAGGGAAAGCATTGCCAGCAGGGCCACGCTGAGAACCATGACCGGGGAGCCTTCCTTGATGCTCTGGAGAGAGAGTTTTGATTCGCCCAGGAATATCATGGCAAACAGGCGGAAGAGGTAGATCAGTGTCATGAAGGCGCCAAGGATGAAAATAATGGAAATCAGGACCTGGTTTGCTGTAAGGGCGCCCGCAATTACCATGTATTTGCCGAAGAAACCGCCGAACGGGGGGATGCCCATTACTGAAAATGCGCAAAGGATGAAAGAGGCGGCGGTAACCGGCATTACGGACGCCAGGCCGCCCATCTTTGAGATGTCCTTTGTTTTTGCATTTTGTTCGATTATGCCTGCGCACAGAAAGAGTCCGCCCTTGGCGATGCTGTGCATCAATATATAAAGCAGTCCACCGGCGATACCGACACCGTTGCCGATGGCAAGGCCGAGGAAGATGAATCCCAGCTGGCTGATGGTGGAGTAGGCGATGATGCGCTTGATGTCGGTTTCAATCAGCGCGGCGCCGGCCGAGACCAGGGCGCTGATGCCTGCAATGACCGGTACGATTGTGTGCCACATGGCATCGATATCGAACGACGCCACAAAGAGACGGGCATAGACGTAAACGCCGATTTTAACCAGAACGGCGGCATGCAGGAGTGCGGTAACGGGAGAGGGCGCCACGCCGGCATCAGGCAGCCAGGTGTGGAGCGGAACTGTCGCGGATTTTGAAAGAATACCGAAAAGGATCAGTAACACGGCAACATTGGGCAGATGTCTTCCGTTCAGCACATGCTTGATTGTGCCGATATCGAAAGAGCCGGTCTGGGCGCCGACGATAATGAAGCCGAGAAGCATCATCAGCGCTCCGAAGACTGTGACAAGGAAGGCCTTATCGGCTTTAAACACGTAGTTCCTCTCCCGGAAGAAACCGATCAACCGCCAGCACGCGATGGCGGTGATTTCCCAGAATAGATAGAGCGCGAGGAGATTGCGTGAGAAGATCAGGCCCATCATGGAGCCGAGAAAGAGAACAACCATCAGGTAGTATTCGTCCCGGTGCTCGTAATGGCTTATGTATCCAAAGGAATAAAGCACGATAATGGCGCCTACAAGAGATGAGACGATGGCCATGAAGACGGCAAGTTTGTCGGCGTAGAACAGGTTAAAACCGGCGATCTGGACTGTTACGGTATGGCCGGCAAGGACAACGGGCATAATGTAAAGGCTGCATCCCAGCGATGCAAGAACGAACAGGAGTGCCGCCAGGTTACGCGTTTCCTCGGAAATCCGGCTTGCAAGCGGAAGAATGAATGCGCCCGCCATCGGGACGCATACAAGTAAGAAAAGTATCAGATCGATTCCCATTATCAGGCTCAGTTCGTTAAGAAACCCATCACAATTTCCAGGCAACTGCCATCAAAGAATACAGATCCCTCATCACAACACGGTTTCATTTTGCGACATCGCTAGATGATGTCAAAAGAAACCAGAAAAGAAGGTTGTGCGCGAAGAGTTTGTGCGCAAATAACGGGTAGCTTTTATCGAACTGCTGTTCTGGTATCAAGAAGAATGTTCTACTTTTTTAAGGAAATTTTTTCCTGTATTATGGAAAGCGGCATAAATTGAGGCGAAAGCGGTTTTCTCAGGCTTGTGACAGGGGATGAGCATGTAAAGCGTATCAACTTGATGTGGCATGTTGGACGCCTTTCATATTATATTTACCGGGATGAATGGAGTAATGGGCGCTGATATTCCAGCAGGGCCTCCGGATTTGAGCAGTGCCGGCGAGGATAAGTCAAGCCGTCTGGCCTGGATTGACGCATTGCGGGCAAGTGCATGTTTTGGAGTTGTTGCACTGCATATCTGGGGGCCGGCAACCTATGCGTATTTCTGGTTGCCTTTGAGTTCGTGGTGGGCCGCAAATGCCGCGATTACGCTTATTGCGTGGTGCATACCGGTGTTTGTAATGATCAGCGGCGCAGTTAACCTTGCGGGCCGGCATCATGAGAATGCAGGCCGTTTCTTTTCGAGAAGGGCGCGTTTGCTGTGGCTGACGCTTTCATGGAGTGTTTTCTTTGTGGTTTTGAGGCTCATTACCGAGCCGGAATTCGAATGGAGGCATGCCGTTGCCAGCTTGAAATACGGGCTTCCTTATTATCATATGTGGTTCCTGTTCATGATCCTGGGATTGTACCTGTCAACCCCGTTATTGTGCCGGTTTGTGAGAAGTGTTTCCCGTGGATGGCGGATTGCTGCGGCACTGGGACTCATACTGGTGTCAGCCGTTTGGTCGTTACTGAATGATAGTAACTATCTTCACAGCCCTCTGACCTTCTATACAATGTTCCTGCCTTTTGTGGGGTATTATCTCATTGGTTATGAATTGGCAGGTATCCGGGTGGAGCGGCGAACGGCTTTTCGGCTGTTACCTGTTATTCTTGTGTCGATGGGTTTCCTTATGTATCTGGCGTTTCTTGTGGCGAAAAGGACAATCACGGGAGTGACTTTAGCTTGGCTTCATGGTTCATTCAGTCCGCTTATTGTTGTAATTTCAATAGCACTGTTTCAGTTCTTTCATGCGGCGGGCGGTGTATCTGCCGGGAATGGACTGATGCAGTCACGGATTGATCGCCTCGTGGCAGCTGTTGCGAAGCTGTCTCCATTGACGCTTGGTATTTATATTGTCCACCCGTTGTTCATCCGCATGCTTACCCATATTGGACTGATTGATCTTGATAAGTGGGGTATTTGCGGCCAGGTACTCGGTATGCTGGTTGTTTTCGGGTGGTCGGCCGTGACAGTATTTGCGCTGAAAAGCATTCCATACGTGAGAGCGCTTGTCATTAGCAGCAGATAGAGTATTATTGGAATAGTTTGTTTTCATGGCCGTGGCATAGTGAGCCGTTTCAGGGATTGGAGGAAATATGACATTTCAGAAACTAAAGGAAGACGAAGAGTACATTGCAAGAAAAGAACGGGAACGGAAGAAGAAGATAGAAGAAGAGAAGCAGAAACTCCTGGCAGCGGAAGAGAAAACGCGGTTAAAAGAGCTTCATCACATGTGTTGCCCGAAATGCGGCATGCGGCTCGTTGAAATAGACTACAATGGTATCAAGGTAGACCAATGTTCGGGATGCAAGGGTGTGTGGCTTGATAACGGAGAACTGGAAGCCGTGGCAAAGCTTGAAAAACCCATATTGACAAAGCTTTTCAGCGTATTTGGGGAATAGGTACCGGTTATTGCGCATTTTTCTGCAATAAATGTTTGCCTCGCTTCGTTTCATTGATATACATGCACCCCATTTCAAGGTGTTCTAAAACAAACAGGAGGGTTAGTAAGATGAAGTACGTTCTGAGAACAGTGGTAGCGATGTTAGTGGCGGCTGGGCTCGTTGGTGTAGTGATCGCGGAAGAGGGTAAAGAGGGCTGCGATGGCAAAAAGGGCGAAGGACACAAGGGCGGTCCTGACAAGGCTGAACTTCTGAAGAAGTTTGACAAGGACGGCGACGGCAAGCTGAACGATGCGGAGAAGGCCGAAATGAAAAAGGCATTCGAAGCGAGGCGTGAGGCTGAGATGCTCAAGAAATTCGACAAAGACGGCGACGGCAAGTTGAGCGACGCCGAGAAAGAAGAGATGGAGAAGGCAAGAGCGGCCAGGAAAGCGAAGTTTGAGGCTG
>Ga0172375_10007761_pt1 | contig 14625 bp, 12 predicted proteins | sample LakKiv1m_FD_114537 | JGI IMG/M metagenome (GOLD analysis project Ga0172375, IMG submission 114537) | Freshwater microbial communities from Kabuno Bay, South-Kivu, Congo - kab_092012_11.1m | ecosystem: Environmental > Aquatic > Freshwater > Lake | place: Democratic Republic of the Congo... | reverse complement strand
TCGTATCTAAACGTGTCAAGATTTCAAAGAACAATTGCTATGGCTAACTTATTTCATGAACTTCGGTTAAAACGCTAAATCGGGTCCTAAAGACCCACTAAAAATCTAGAAGACCCAATTTTTATTTCGCAATGACACGGAGAAAGGGAGGAGGAAAATGCTTAGAAAAAGTTTTCTTTTGATCTGCATCGTGACTCTGATGGCGGGATCGGGTTGTTCTCGCACGAAAGAGCTCGAGAAGACCAATCGCCAGCAGGCTCTGACGATTGCAAATTTGAACGAAGAACTTGCCCGGTTGAACAGTGACCTGGCCGCTCTTCAGAGGTCGAAGGATGACCTTCTGAAAACCAAGGAGGATTTGGAGCGGAAGTTGAAAGCGGAACTTGGCGCCGGGGATCTGACGCTGACGATGGGGGACCGGGGGGTTGTTTTGACGGTTCTGGACAAGGTCCTTTTTGATTCGGGGAAAGCGGCGATCAAGGATTCCGCCAAGCCGACTTTGGATAAGGTCTCTGCGATTTTGGGCCAGGATGCCTTGTCCAATATGATTTATGTGGAAGGGCACACGGACAATGTGCCAATCCGGCGTTCAGGCTGGAAATCCAACTGGGAATTATCCACGGCCCGGGCTACCGAGGTGATTCACCAGCTTTCAGAAGAAGGTGGCATAGAGCCGAAACGGCTTGTGGCTTGCGGATACGGAGAATATCATCCCGTTGCTTCGAATGATGCCGCGGAAACCCGTCAGAAGAACCGCCGGGTGGAGATTATCGTTTCTCCCCGGAAATTTGGCGATTCGACGGTTTCGGGCGTGAAAGCAAGCGAGGAAAAATCGGGAGGAGATGTGGTCGTAAAATAACCGAATGAATTCCGAAACTTTTTCTAAGCAGACCAAGCAAAAGGTAGGGTCCCTTCTGGTGAAAGCCGTGATTGCTTTTGCCGGATTGGCATTGATTGCCGGGGCCCTGCCTTTTTTTTTCAATCAGCTGGCTTGGATGAAACTCAAACGGAATTTTCCGCTTGAGTTTCAGGGAACCCTGCAAATGAATCAGTGGGGCGAGATCGGTGTGAGAAATGCCGTTTTAAAGCGGGGAAACAGTTTCGAAATCCGGGCAGAAAAGCTTAAGGTCGCCTATTCTCTCACCGCTTTTTTGATCCGGCAGGATTTGGTGATGGAAATTGAAGGAAACGGCCTTCGCGTGGGCTTTTCCGAGGGGGTTGTTTCGAAACCCGATTCGTTTCCCTCGCAGCTTGTTTTTGATGTCCTGAGAACTGTACTGAAAACAGTCGGCCGGGAAAAAACGGAGATCACCTATTTTTTTATTGAAGGGCCGGCTTTGATCGGGTATGCAAACGGCAGCCTTCAGAGGAAGGATCAACTGGATTTTGATGTCGCCTGTTTTTTGAAACGGGAATTTATTGACAGGCTTCCCCGGTTTTTTACCGAACATCTTTTTGATGAGAGGGAAGGTCCCTTGAAACCGATCCGGTTCGGGGTCCACGGAAGCTGGAATGAGCCTGTTTTCTCTTTTAGCTCCGATCTGATCCGTATTGAGGTGAAAAGCCGGGAAAATGATGGAAAATTCTTCGAAAATAGATGAAAACAGGAAAAGATTTCTTAGAATTGCCGATAATATATCGTGAAAGCCATTGAGAACCTCTAAATGAGACTAAAATACTTTCTGAAAGATATTTTTTATACGACAAAAGACCGACGGCTGCTTGATCTGGATATCGAGGATGTTACCTGCCAGTCCAAAAATGCGGGCCCCGGCAAGCTTTTTGTCGCGATTTCCGGCGATGCCCAGGACGGACATCGTTATGTTTCGGAAGCGATTGGAAAAGGCAGCCCTGCCTGCCTGGTGGATTCTCGCGGTTCGAATGCTTTGGGGGATTCTTTCCCGGTGATCGTGGTTGAAAATACCCGTTTTGTTTTTTCGCTTCTTTCGGCCCGGGTGTTTGAATATCCCGCCAAGGAAGTGAAGGTTGTCGGGATTACGGGTACGAACGGCAAGACGACGACGGCGTTTCTGATTTATCACCTGTTCAATTACTTTTCTTCCTGCGGAATGATTGGAACCGTGCATCATCGCGTCGGATCGCAAACGCTTCCGTCCAGGAATACCACGCCGGGAGCTTATGATCTCCAGTGGATGCTGGGGCAGATGAGGAAAATGAGGACAGGATACTGTGCGATGGAGGTTTCTTCTCATTCGCTTGCGCAAGACCGGGTCGCTCACCTCGCGTTTCATTCGACGGTGTTTACGAATTTATCGCATGAACATCTCGATTATCACCGGGATTTGGAGGCCTACTTTCATGCGAAAGCGAAATTGTTTTTAAAAGGTCCTCAACCGGAATATCAGGTGGTGAACGCGGATGATTCCTACGGAGCAAGGCTCTTTGGCATGCTGGCTCCGCATCCGGTGACGTTTGGGCTCCGGTCCCGGGCTGATTTCATCGGACACGGGATTCGCGTTGATTTGGGAGGCCTTTCGTTTTCAATCGATGGGAAAGGGAAGACTATTCCCGTCAAATTAAGAATGCCCTGTCTTCACAACGTGTACAATACTTTGGCTGCTTTTGCCTGCGCGTCTTGCGAAGGATGGGATCCGGCCGACATTGCTCAGGCGCTGAAAGCGTTTCCCGGAGTTCCCGGACGGATGGAGCGTGCCGCTCCGGAATCGGGTTTCTATGTCTTTATCGATTATGCGCATACCCCTCAGGCGGTTGAGAGCGTTCTCCGCTCGGTCCGGCCGCTTGCGACTCAACGCGTGATTACGGTGTTGGGATGCGGAGGGAACCGGGATGCTGCAAAACGCGCTCCCATGGGAAGTTCTGCGAGCCGCTATTCGGATGTTGTGATCCTGACTTCCGACAATCCCCGTTTTGAAGATCCCGAGACGATTCTGGACCAGGTTGAACTTGGCGTGACGGCGGGAGCCGGTCAAACGGTTTTTCGCATTTCGGACCGGGAGGAAGCGATTGCCAAGGCGTTGAGGCTCGCAAGACCCGATGATGTCGTTCTCATCCTTGGGAAAGGTCATGAGCGGTATCAGATTGTCGGGGACCGGCATCTGCCTTTTGATGACCGGGAGGTTGCGGAGAGGATTCTCCTAGAAAGAAATCATGCTTACGCCTGAAGACCTTGAAGCCGCTCTTCAAATCTCCTCTTCGTCGCTTGGAAAAGAAATCGTTTTTTGGGGAGTCTCCATCGATTCCCGGACTTTGAATCGAGGGGATGTTTTCTTTGCCATTCAGGGCCCCCGTTTTGACGGGCATTGTTTCCTCAATGAAGCGCGGGAGCGAGGCGCCGCCGCTTTTGTGGTGAATGCTTCCGCCGTTCAAGACTTGGATCTCACCGCCTATAGGAATATTTTTCCCGTTTTTGACACCACACAGGCTCTCGGCCGGGTTGCCAATTACTGCCGGAACAAACGACCGCTTTGTTCGATCGGGGTTACCGGGAGCGCGGGGAAAACTACCACCAGGGAGTTTTGCGCCCTTCTTCTTTCGAAACAATTTTCCGTTCATGCGACTTCCGGCAATTTGAACAATCAGTTTGGCCTTCCTCTGACGGTTTCCCGTTTGGAGGACGCGCATCAGATTCTTCTTTCGGAAATGGGCGCGAATCACGCCGGGGAGATCGAATATCTCTGCAGCATTGCGGAACCCGACATCGGCATCATCACCAACATTTATCCCGCGCATCTTGAGGGCTTTGGCTCTCTGGAGAAAATATGCGAGGCCAAACTCGAGCTTGCGGCGGCGGTTGAGAAGCGAAACGGGACACTGATTGTGAACGGAGACCAGGAGATGCTTGTGAGCCGGGCGAAGAAATTCAAAGTGCGGCTGGTCACGTTCGGACGGAAACCCGGAAATGATTTTCGCGTGACCGATATCACAAGAAAGAACGGATCGATTTGTTTTCAAGTCAATCAGCGTTATTTTTTCGAGATTGCGACCCAGGCTCTTTTTAATGCGGATAATTTTTCGGCCGCGATGGCGCTGGCCGTTGAAATGAAAATTCCTTTTGAGAAAATTCGCGAGGCCTCAAGGGAATTTCGGCCTGTCACCGGCCGGTTTGAGATCCGGTCTTTGGGGAACGGAATTCGCGTTGTTTATGATGCCTACAATGCCAATCCCGGCGCTGTTCTCCGTTCTCTGGAGTCTTTCGCGGAGTTGCGGAATGGAAAGCGGAGAATGATTGCCGTTTTGGGCGACATGAAAGAATTGGGCCCGGAGTCTGCGGAATTGCATCGTGAGGTGGGGCGGAGTCTTGACCGGTTTCGGCTGGATGCGTTGGTGGTGGTTGGAAAAGAAGCCGAAGCGTTTGCGCAAGGGGCGCGGGAAAAAAACGCATGCGGGGAGATTTGTCATTTTCCCAGTAACGGAGAAGTCAGCGCATTTCTTTCTTCGTTTGTGAAGGAAGGGGATATGATTTTTTTGAAAGGGTCCCGTTCGATGAAGCTTGAGGAAGTGATGAACGGTCTGGAGAAGCGCTTTTCGGAGGGCTCCTCAAAAGAAGGAACAGGTCAGAAGGCTATTTAAGCGTGATGCGTGATTGCTGAAAACCGAACAGGGTTTAACATCGATTGACAACCATTCCTCGGGCGATTTCCGGACCGCGGAATTTATTTGAAACAAGGAAGCAATGCTTTACTATTTTTTGTATCCTCTCAGGGAATACTCTATTTTTTTTAACGTTTTCAAATACATCACTTTCCGCTCCGTGGGGGCCAGCATCACGGCTTTTTTGGTGTGTTTGATTCTGGGCCCCGCGTTTATCCGCGGGCTTTCGAAACTTTGCATGATTCAATCCACCAAAAGAGAATATGCTCCTCAGCTTGACAATCTTCGGAAGGGAAAAGGAACCGTCCCGACGATGGGCGGGTTGATTCTCATCACCGGGATTTTGGTCGCGAGCCTTTTGTGGGGGAATCTCGAAAACAGGTTGTTTCTTCTTTCCATGGCGACGCTGGTATGGTTCGGAACGATCGGTTTTATCGACGACTTCATTAAAGTCAGAAATAAAAATTCCCGGGGGATGCGTTCAAGAATGAAATTGTTCGGGCAGGTGGCTTGGGGGCTTGCGCTGGGCTGGTATCTTTACGGAGATATGGAGTTCGGCGGGACCCTTTATATCCCTTTTCTGAAGTATACGGTGATTTCTCTCGGGGTTTTTTACATTCCGTTCGTGATCCTGGTTCTTGCCGGATCGTCGAATGCTTTAAACCTGACGGATGGGCTGGACGGCCTTGCGATCGGATGCATGGTTTTTGCGTCCGGAGCTTTTGGAGTGATCAGCTATGCTTCCGGGCACATTTACATTGCCCAATATCTACAGATTCCGTTCTTTTATGAATCGGGCGAGTTGGCCGTTTTTTGCTCCGCGTTGGTGGGGGCCGGAGTCGGATTCCTCTGGTACAACTCTTATCCCGCGACCGTTTTTATGGGAGATACGGGCTCTCTTTCGCTCGGGGGTGCGCTGGGAGCGATTGCGATTTTCATTAAAAAAGAATTGGTCCTGCTCATCGTTGGCGGAATTTTTGTCTGGGAAGCTTTGTCGGTGATCCTTCAGGTGATTTCGTTTAAATCGACCGGAAAGAGGATTTTTCTCATGTCGCCTTTTCATCATCATCTTCAGCTGAAAGGGTGGCCTGAATCCAAGGTAACAGTTCGTCTCTGGATTGTCGCGTTTATTCTGGCGTTGGTAGGATTGGGGACTTTGAAATTGAGATAAATTTTTGTCGTCAGGCCTTAGGAAATCCAAAATAATTCGGAAAGAGGAAAGAATGGAAAACGATCGGGAGCTTTCAGGTAAAGAAATCAGTGTCATCGGGTTAGGGGTCTCGGGGTTTGAAACCGCCCGTTTTGCGAAGCGCCATGGCGCGCGGGTTTTTTTAACGGAACTGAAAGAAGGGAAAAAAACGGCGGAATGGAAAAGGATTCTTGAGTGTGAGGGGATTGAGGTTGAAATCAGGAACCATTCACTTGACCGTCTGAAAAAGTCGGACGCGATCATTCTTTCCCCCGGGATTAAGCCTAAAACGGAGATCTATCAATGGCTTCTTAAAGAATGGCGAGGGCCTTTGATGAGCGAAATCGAGTTTGCGTTTCGCTATGCGCCGTGCGAAGTGATTGCCGTGACGGGAACAAACGGAAAAACGACTACCACGTCTCTTTTGGCAATGATGTTTCAGCTTTTCGGGATTCATGCGGTTTCCTGCGGGAATATCGGGAATCCTTTTATCGCGGAAATTGACGGATTGAAGCCATCCTCGAAGGCGGTTGTTGAGGTCAGTTCTTTTCAATTGGAACAAACGCTTGAGTTTCGTCCTCACGTGGGACTTCTTCTGAATATCACGCCGGACCATTTTGACTGGCACGGCTCCATGGAAAATTACGTAGCGGCCAAAGCGAGAATATTCCGGAATCAACGGGAGAATAATTTTTCCGTTTTGAACGCGCGAGACCCTTTTACGGCTCAAATCGCGGCGGGATTGAGGTCGAAAATCCGTTATTTTAATCAGAACGAGGTTGTGAATCCCAATTGGGACGCGGTTTTGCAGGTCGGCGATATTTACGGGTTTCCCCGGGAACGGGTGATGAAATTTTTGAAGGAATTTCCCGGGATCAAGCACCGGATGGAAAAAGTGCCTTCCCGTGACGGCATTGATTACATCAACGACTCCAAATCCACGAACCCTTCTTCGCTGGAATGGGCGCTTGAGCGAATCGAGGCACCGGCAGTGCTGATTTGCGGGGGCAGAAACAAGGGGAATGATTTCCGTCCCCTGTCTGCTTTAGTCGGAGGGAAAGTAAAAGCCTGTGTTTTGATCGGTGAGGCGGCAAAAGAGATGAGAGATGCGTGGCAGGGCATTGTGCCGCTGGAAAATGCCCCGGACCTGCGCGGGGCGGTGAACAAGGCCCGCGGGATGGCCGGAACCGGAGGGATTGTGCTGCTTTCACCGGGTTGCGCCAGTTTTGACATGTTCCAAAATTATGAAGATCGCGGAGAGCAGTTCAGGAAGATTGTTGGTGAACTTGCCGGACGGGAAGCCGTGCCTGCGGGCAAGTAGGGATTCGGAAACTCGATAAAATGGCCGGAGCAGATTTTTAATGAAAATTTCCCAATCGTCGGAGCGTATTCTGTTTGCTGTCTTCATCTTGGTCGGGCTGGGCATTGTGATGACTTACAGCGCGAGTGGAATTTACGCCGAAAGATATTTTAATGATGCCACCTATTTCTTGAAGAAACAGCTTTTATTTGCCGCGGTCGGTTTTATCGCTCTTCTGGTTTGCATGCGCATTTCCCCCGACTGGATTCGCGAACATTCGCGGGGACTTGTCTTGGTTTCCCTGTTTCTTCTCTTGCTGGTTTTTATTCCGGGGATCGGAAAAAGCGGCGGAGGCGCGAGGCGCTGGCTCCGTTTCCTTAGTTTCAGCATTCAGCCGGTCGAATTCGCCAAGATTGCTTTGTGCGCTTATTTGAGCGATTATCTGGTCCGAAAGGGAAAGAAGATTACGGAAGGGGGCTTAAAGGTCTTTTTGCCGCCTCTGCTGGTGGTTGGACTGATTTGCATGATGGTGATCGTCCAGCCCGATTTGGGGTCCGTTATTTTCATTCTCATTACGTCGCTTTTTCTTTTTTTTCTGGCCGGCCTGAAATTCCGGTATATTTTTTCGGCCATGCTCTTCGGTATTCCGATGATTATCCTGATGATCGTGATTGAACCGTACCGGCTCAAGCGAATCGTGTCCTATCTGGATCCCTGGCAGGATCCGAGGGGGTCCGGGTATCAGATTATCCAGTCTTTTCTGGCATTTGGATTAGGCGGTCTGAAGGGGGTCGGCCTGGGAGCGAGTACCCAGAAATTATTTTATCTTCCTCAAAGCTACACCGATTTCATTTATTCTATAATCGGGGAGGAATTGGGATTCCTGGGGGCGTTGATTGTTATCGCTCTCTTCATTTTTATTCTGCTTCAGGGGCAATGGATCGCGAAGGATTTGAGAGACCCTTTCCGATCTTTGTTCGCTTATGCGTTGACGACTTTGATTTGCCTTCAAGCCGCTTTAAATCTGATGGTCACGACCGGGATTATTCCTACCAAGGGACTTCCCCTGCCTTTTATCAGCTATGGGGGATCGTCGCTGGTTTTTAATCTGGCGGCCGTAGGATTGCTGGTGGGGCTAGATTCGTACCGCGGCAAGCATCGATGAAAATCCTTCTCTTTGCGGGACCTTCCGGGGGGCATTTGTTTCCGGCGCTTGCTTTTGCTCAGGCTTTCCACCGGGAGAATCCGGAGAGCCTGTGCTGTTTGGTTACCACTCCAAGGGTTGAAAATTTTCTCGGAAACTGGGCCTCTTCCGGCTGGATCCGGTTTTCCTATCTTCCGGAACTTCCCCGGTGCCGGGTTTTCTCTTTAAAATTTCCATGGTTCTTGTTAAAATTTGTCGGATTGTTCTTCCGGGTCCGGAGAATCTTGCAAGAAGTGAAACCGGACGGCATTGTTTCTTTCGGGACATTGATGAGTATCCCGGGCATTTTGTGGGGACGTCTGTGCGGGATTCCGGTGATGCTTCACGAACAAAATGTTGCCTTCGGGAAAGCCAATGCCGTGATGGTGCCTTTTGCGAAACGAGTGGCCGTGAGTTTTCCCGCTACGCTTGAGAAACTTTCCCGGGAGAAAGGTTTTTTAAGCGGGAATATTTTGAGGGAAGAAATCCTTTTTTCCGCGAACCGGAGGGTCCCATCCTCCGGGAGGATGCGGATTCTGGTTTTGGGCGGATCTCAGGGAGCTGCGGCGCTGAATCAGGCTGTTTTTGAAGCTTTTTGTCTGTTTTCCCGTGAAGAAAGAGAAAAAATTGCCGTACTTCATATAACAGGAAAGAAAGATTTTCCGCATTTTGAAAACGCGTACCGGGCATTGAATTTTCAGCATGAAATTTTTTCGTTTACGGACCGGATGCCGGAGCTTTATGCGGGAACGGATTTGGTGATCGGCAGGGCGGGAGGAGGGGTTCTCGCGGAAGTTTTTATGTACGGTCTTCCGAGTGTTTTGATCCCCTATCCTTACGCGGCGAGTCACCAGCTCGACAACGCAAAATATGCGGCGGAAAAAGGCGCCTCGATTTTGCTGGAGCAGAAGGCTTTGACGCCGGAGAGGCTGAACGGGATTCTTCGGGGCCTGATCAATGATCCGGGCAGGATGAATGAAATGGCGGCGAACGCGAAATGTTTGGCCGTTCCGGATGCGGGGCATCGGCTGGTTCGCGAAGCGGAGCGGCTGATTTCGGAACATTCGGGCCGAGAATCATTTGCGGGGTGAAACAACGGGCGATGGAAAAGGAAAGGGGGGCTTCATCTTGACGGACTTGCTTGAAGGGAAACGGCATATTCATTTTATCGGGGTCGGCGGAATCGGAATGAGCGGACTCGCCAAATTTTTAAAAAGTTTGGGGTATGACGTTTCAGGTTCGGATATCAAAGAGGGCGCGGTCCTGCAGAGTCTTCGTGCCCGCGGGATTTCCGTTTTCGCCGGCCACGCGGCGGAGAATATCCGGGGGAAAAAAGTGGATCTGGTCGTTTATTCGTCTGCTATTTCGAAAGAGAATCCGGAATTTGTTTTTGCGAAAACCGAAGGGCTTCCGATGGCTCACCGGGCGGAGCTTTTGGCCCGTCTGATGAATTCAAGAAAAAGTGTCGCCGTTTTGGGGACGCACGGGAAAACGACGACTTCTTCGATGGTTTCTTATCTGATGGACCGTCTGGATTATCACCCGACTTGCTTTGTGGGAGGCGTGATCAGAAATCTGGGCGATAATGTGGTCCCGGGCGAACAGAAGTGGATTGTCGCGGAAGTGGATGAAAGCGACGGCTCCCATCTTTTGTTTTCTCCCGATTACGCGATTTTGACTAACCTCGAAGAAGACCATCTGGATTATTATGCCAATCTGGAGGATATCAAAAAGCGATTTCGGCAGTTTCTCGCGAACCTGAAACCGGAAAGCGTCGTCGTGTACTGCGGAGACTGTCCCAATCTGAGCGAGGTGATGCGGGAAGTCCCTCAACGGAAAATTTCATACGGCTTCGGAAACGGAGCGGATTTCTCGGCTGAGAAAGTGATGCCGATGGGAATGGCCTCTTCCTATCGCCTGTTTTACCGGGGGGAATTTCTCTGCGACGTTTCGATCGGAATTCCCGGACGGCACAATGTTTCCAACAGTCTGGCGGCGGTTGCGCTGCTTTCTTCGATGGGAGTTTCCGTGAAAGATGCGGTGAAATATCTTCCGGAATTTTGCGGGGCGAAACGGAGACTCGAAATTAAGTGGGACAATGAGGGGTTGATGGTGGTGGATGATTATGCCCATCATCCGACGGAAGTCCGGGCGAGCCTTTCGGCTCTCAAGGCTTTCGGCCGGACGATTACCTGCGTATTTCAGCCGCATCGGTACAGCCGGGTCGTTTCGCTGGCGAATTCGTTTGGTTCCGCGTTTCAGGATGCCGATGAAGTGATTGTGACGGGCATTTATGGCGCAGGAGAATCGAATGTCAATTCGGTCGATGCGAGCCTGATCTCGGACGCGATGCGACAGGCGGGGCATCCTCATGTGCTCCAGATGCCGAAGGAGAAAGTGATTCGCTATCTTCGTGACCGGAATGTTCGGAATCAGGTCGTGGCGTTTCTGGGAGCCGGAGACATTACGGAAGTTGCGGACCATTTTGTACAGTCGCTAAAAGATGAATCTTCAAATTAAGAGCGCCTAACAAAATAAAGGGCGTAACGAAAACTCATAGGCCAAAGAGATTCGAGGCGCAGATGGCAAAAAGCGCGGAAACGTACCCAAAGCGGTACGTTGAGCACTTTTTGACGGTCCCAAGCTTCCGAATAGATCTTTTCAATGAGGCTTGGGGCAGTCATCGACAACAACGGATTCAATCTTCGATCGGAAGTCGATGACAGCTGCAACGAAGAAACTCAAAGGAATATGAGTTTGCAGTAGACATTCATTTTGTTAGACGCTCTAAGTGAAAGGTTAACGCACGGATGAATATTCCTCCCGAATGGGACGGTTTAATATCGGAACAAGAACCGCTGAGCCGCCATTCCACTTTTAAAATCGGAGGACCAGCCCTCTTTTTTTCCCAGCCGAAAACTTGCTCGGAGTTGGAAAAACTGCTTCGCTATTCGCGACAGGAAGGGATTCCCTGGCTTTTAATCGGAAACGGGAGCAATATTCTTTTTTCAGATCAGCCGTTTGAGGGGCTGGTCATTTCATTGGCCGGATACGAACCCGATTTGTTTGAAGTGTCCGGGACTCGAGTCCGGGTTTCCGCCGGGATGAGTCTTCCTCGGCTTGCGCAGCTTCTGGCTCGACATTCTTTGGGCGGGATGGAATTTATCGGGACCATCCCCGGAACGGTCGGAGGAGCGCTTGCGATGAATGCCGGGTACAGCCGGAAGGCGGATCGGCCGAATCAGATCGGGGATTTTGTGAAATGCGTGAAACTTCTTTCTCCGGACGGCGGTTTTGAGGAATTAGACCGGTCCTCAATACGGTTCGGGTACCGGTCAAGCAGTTTGGGAGGGAAGATTATTCTTGAAGCCTGTTTTGAACTTTTCCTCCGGCCCGCGGATGAAATCTTGAAAGAACTCAAAGAAGATCAGGAATACCGCGCCGGGACTCAGGATTTGCAGCATCCGAGCGCCGGCTCTGTATTTAAAAATCCGTCCGGAGGGGAACTTTCGGCGGGAAAAATGATCGATCGGGCCGGATTGCGAGGATTCCGGATCGGCAATGCGCAGATTTCGGAGAAGCACGCGAATTTTATCGTCAATCTGGGCGGAGCCAATGCGGCGGAAGTCTTGTCGCTTGTTTCGATTGCACGCGAGACCGTAAAGCGGAAATTCGGTGTTGAACTCGAGCTTGAGATTAAATACATTTCGAATGAAGCGCCCGTTCAGGTGGTCTGAGAACGGATTGGAAAACAAAAAGCGAAGGAGAGAAGGGATGGAAGGATTGCCGTTTGACCGGATCGGCGTTTTAATGGGCGGAGTTTCCAGGGAACGGGAAGTCTCGCTCCGTTCGGGGAAAGCCGTTTTGGAGGCGCTGCTCGCGAACGGATTTGACGCGGAGGGGGTGGATCTTGCCGAGGAAGATTTTGAAAAAAGTCTGAGGGGCCGGAACATTGATTTTGCTTTTATCACGTTGCACGGGACCGGCGGAGAGGACGGGAAAATTCAGACCCTTCTTGAAAAACTCGGGATTCCTTACTTAGGCACGGGGCCGGATTCAAGTCGGAAGGCTTTTGATAAAATTGAGTCGAAGAAAATTTTTCAGGCGAGATCGGTTCCGACGCCGGATTATGAACTTTTGCAATCCGGAAATTGGAGAGAACGGTTGCGGCGGCTGACATTCCCGGTTTTTGTCAAGCCGCCCTGTGAAGGGTCTAGCATCGATGTTTGTCTGGTCCGTGATCCGGAAGATGCGAAAAGAATCCTTCCTCCCCTGCTTGAGAAGTATCCGGTTTTGGTCGCCGAGACGAAAGTGACGGGTCCCGAACTGACGGTGAGCATTCTGGACGAGGATCCCCTTCCGGTGATTGAGATCCGGCCCCGCCGTGAATTTTATGATTACACCGCAAAATACACCAAGGGGATGACGGAATATATTGTGCCCGCTCCAATTTCCGATGCGGAAACCCGGAAAGTTCAGGAAACCGCGCTTTGCGCGCATCAGGCTCTGGGCCTCCGGGATTTTTCACGGGTGGACGTGATTCTCTCCGAAGGGAGCCCGTTTGTTTTGGAGGTCAATACCATTCCGGGATTTACGGAAACCAGCCTTTTTCCGAAAGCGGCCCGTTCCGTCGGGATGGAATTCGGGGATTTGTGCCGGGAACTGGTTTTGATTGCTGCGAGGAGATTGAGGGATGAAACGGCGCAAAAGAAAAACGCAGTCAATTTTTCGTAATATTTTTACCTCCGCGTTCGGTTTCCTGGGTCAGTGGGGCGCAAGACTTTTCCCCTGGATTGCGTGCGCGGCTATTTTCACTCTCGCTTTTTACGGCATCCGGGAATCTCTGTTCGCGGATAATTTTTTTAAACTGGAAATGATCAGAATTCAGACGGATGGGATTTTATCTCCGGAAGAGATCCGTACGGTTGCCGGGGTGAGAGCGGGGCAGAATCTGCTCCGTCTTGATATTGGCAAGGTCGCTTCGAGATTGAAGGCGGACTCCCGTATCCGGTCCGCATGGGTCGAGCGGATTCTTCCGAATCAGGTTGCGATCCGGGTGCGCGAGAGAAAGGGGTTTTTGCGAATAAAAATTCCCTCCGGCGAAGTTCCGCAAATTATTTCCTATGACGGATTTTATCTCGGCGAGGCTCCGCCGGACTCTTTGATTCCGCTGTTTCAGGATCTTCGTCCGGAAGCAAAAGAGTTGTTTGCCCAGAAGAATTACAAGGACCGGAAAATGCTTTCTTTGGTTTCCGGAATCCGCGAGGCATTTTCAAAGGACCCTTTATTTGAAGGCAGACGTCTGACCGGGATTGATGTGTACGCCTTGCATCGGGTTGATCTGATTTGGGAGGGGGATTTGACGGTCCGGGTCGGAAAAGACTGGAAAAAGAATCTCGAAAAACTCTCAGCGATCAGGCCGGAACTTGAAGAAGAGCTTCCGGAGCTGGAATATCTTGATCTGCGTTTCAGGGATGTGATTGCGAAGAAGAAGGACAAGAAGAAGAACGCGAAGACTGGAAAGAAAAATATTTGAGTTCTCGGAGCGGTTAACTCCGGCTTTGAAATTTTCCCTTAAGGAAATAAAAAGGATGGCGGGTATGACAGAAAGGAAAATCGGTAAGGCGCTGGTTTTATATGTGGGGGGCCGCAGACATGTGGCGTTCCGGGCTTATCTGGGGCGGGACGACGGGATGGCGATTGAATCGTGGCTGGAGCGCGATGCGGGAGATTTCTTTGATACCCTGATGACCGGCGGAGAGGGGCCCCGGAAATTGATCCGGGAAATGCTCGAGACGGCGGCCGGGAGCGTTTCGCTTGAATCGTTGCCGCTGTACGTGGTTTTTTCAAGTTCAAAGATGTCTCACTACAGCGCGTCGAGTTCGATTTATTTCGAGAAGACAAAAACGATTGATCCGGAGGACGTTGCGCAAGTAATTCGGCAGACACGTTCGGTTGCGACAGTACCAATCAGCGAAACGGTGGTATGCGCGTTTCCGCAGGAGTACCTGGTGAATGACTTTCCTGGGATCTGCCGGCCCGTCGGCCTGGAAGGGAAAAGAATCGGCGTGACGCTTCAGCTGTATGCGCTACCTGAAAATTACTATCAGGCATTTTCTGAATTGTGGGAGGGGCTCGGTGTGGAACCGGATTTTCTGATTCCCGGCGCCCTTTCCTCCGCTTTTGGCGTGACGAACGACGAAGAACGGAGTGAGGGGATTTTGAACGTTGATTTGGGCGCGCGCGAGCTTGAATTGAATTATTTTTCCAGGGGGATTTTACGCTACTGCGCAAAAATTCCGTGGACCGGTGGTGACGATTTGACGGACTGGATTGCCCGGAGATGGGAACTGAACCGTAAGGAAGCCTGCAAGCTGAAGG
>Ga0172375_10007760_pt1 | contig 14627 bp, 12 predicted proteins | sample LakKiv1m_FD_114537 | JGI IMG/M metagenome (GOLD analysis project Ga0172375, IMG submission 114537) | Freshwater microbial communities from Kabuno Bay, South-Kivu, Congo - kab_092012_11.1m | ecosystem: Environmental > Aquatic > Freshwater > Lake | place: Democratic Republic of the Congo... | reverse complement strand
GTTGGCGGGGCGCGGCGAAAAGCCGGTGACCAGCGCCACTTTCCTGACGTCAATGCTCGACTTTGCCGACACCGGTGTGCTGGACGTGTTCATTGACGAAAACTTTGTCAAGTACCGTGAGCAAGAAATGGGCAAAGGCGGCCTGATGAAGGGCAACGACATGGGTTCCACCTTTGCCTTTTTGCGCCCCAACGACCTGGTCTGGAATTACGTGGTGGGCAACTACCTCAAGGGTGAAACGCCGCCACCGTTTGACCTGCTGTACTGGAACAGCGACAGCACCAACCTGCCGGGGCCGTTCTACGCCTGGTATTTGCGCAACACCTACCTGGAAAACAATCTCACCAAGCCCGGCAAGGCTACTGTTTGTGGCCAAAGGGTTGATTTTGGCAAGGTGGACATTCCCGTCTATATCTACGGCTCGCGTGAAGACCACATCGTGCCGATCGGCGGTGCTTACGCTTCCACACAGTACCTTGCGGGCAAGAAACGCTTTGTCATGGGGGCTTCGGGCCACATTGCCGGCGTGATCAACCCGCCCGCCAAAGGCAAACGCAGCCATTGGATTCGTGCCGACGGCAAGTTTCCCAAAACCCATGCCCAGTGGCTTGAAGGTGCCACCGAATATCCGGGCAGTTGGTGGACCGACTGGTCCAACTGGCTTGCTGACCAGGCCGGCAAGCAAATTGCCGCACCCAAGACGTATGGCAAGGGCAAGCATAAGGCCATAGAGCCCGCGCCTGGGCGCTATGTGTTGGCCAAGGCCTAAACTTCGCCTTTGATTTTTTTTATTTTTTTTAACCGGATCCTGAGGAAACATCATGCAAGACATCGTTATCGTTTCAGCTGCACGTACAGCGATTGGCAAATTTGGCGGCGGTCTGTCCACCGTCAGCGCACCTGCGCTGGGCAGCATCGTCATCAAAGAAGCCTTGGCGCGCGCCAAGCTTGATCCGGCGCAGGTGGGCGAGGTCATCATGGGTCAGGTGCTGGCCGCAGGCCAGGGCCAGAACCCGGCGCGTCAATCCTTGCTCAAGGCGGGCATCCCCAATGACGTGCCCGCGTTGACCATCAACACCGTGTGCGGCTCGGGCCTGAAAGCCGTGATGCTGGCCGCGCAAGCCGTGGCTTTTGGCGACAGCGAAATTGTGGTGGCTGGTGGTCAGGAAAACATGAGCCTGGCGCCGCACGTGCTGCCCGGCAGCCGTGGCGGCCAGCGCATGGGTGACTGGAAGCTGATCGACAGCATGATCGTTGACGGCCTGTGGGACGTCTATAACAACGTCCACATGGGCATCACCGCTGAAAACGTGGCCAAGCAGTTCGGCATCACCCGTGAAATGCAAGACGCGATGGCGCTGGCCAGCCAGCAAAAAGCCGCTGCCGCGCAAGACGCGGGCAAGTTCAAGGATGAAATCGTGCCGGTGTCGATCGCGCAGAAGAAGGGCGACCCGCTGCTGATCACTGCGGACGAATTCATCAACCGCAAGACCAATGCCGAAGCGCTGGCGGGCTTGCGTCCGGCCTTTGACAAGGCCGGCACCGTGACCGCAGGCAACGCCTCGGGCATCAACGACGGTGCCGCCGCTGTGGTGGTGATGACGGCCAAGAAGGCTGCTGCGCTGGGCCTGACACCGCTGGCACGCATTGCTGGTTTTGGCATGAGCGGTCTGGACCCGGCCATCATGGGCATGGGCCCGGTCACGGCCAGCCGCAAGGCGCTGGCGCGCGCAGGCTGGTCGGTCGGCGACATTGACCTGTTTGAACTGAATGAAGCGTTCTGCGCGCAAGCCTGTGCGGTGAACAAGGAACTGGGCACCGATCTGAGCAAAGTCAACGTCAACGGTGGCGCGACCGCGCTGGGTCACCCCATCGGTGCGTCGGGCTGCCGTATTCTGGTGACGCTGCTGCACGAAATGGCGCGCCGCGACGCCAAGAAAGGTCTGGCCTCGCTGTGCATCGGTGGCGGCATGGGCGCTGCGCTGGTTGTGGAGCGTTGATCGGTATTAACCTGTATAGCGCAGAGGCAGCAAGCGGCTATAGTGGTCGCTTGTTCAAACAACACTTAACCGTTGAGGGGATCATTCCATGAGTCAAAAAGTAGCCTACGTCACCGGCGGCATGGGTGGCATCGGTACCGCCATTTGTCAGCGCCTGCACAAAGATGGCTTCAAAGTGATTGCAGGTTGTGGCCCAACGCGTGACCACCTCAAGTGGCTGGCCGAGCAGGCAGCGCTGGGCTACACCTTTTATGCGTCGGCCGGCAACGTGGGTGACTGGGATTCCACCGTGGCCGCGTTCAGCAAGGCCAAAGCCGATCACGGCAGCATTGACGTGCTGGTCAATAACGCCGGCATCACACGCGACCGTATGTTCATAAAGATGAGCCGTGAAGATTGGGACGCGGTCATCGACACCAACCTTAATTCAATGTTCAACGTCACCAAGCAGGTGGTAGGTGACATGGTTGAAAAAGGCTGGGGCCGCATCATCAATATCAGCAGCGTCAACGGTGCCAAGGGCCAAGCGGGTCAAACCAACTACTCTGCTGCCAAGGCGGGTATGCACGGCTTCAGTATGGCGCTGGCGCAAGAACTGGCCAGCAAGGGTGTCACCGTCAATACGGTGAGCCCTGGCTATATTGGTACCGACATGGTCAAGGCGATTCGCCAGGAAGTGCTCGACAAGATCATTGGCACGGTGCCGGTCAAGCGTCTGGGCGAGCCCTCTGAAATTGCGTCCATCATTGCCTGGCTGTGCTCTGTTGAAGGGGGCTACGCCACCGGTGCTGAATTTGCCGTCAATGGCGGCTTGCACATGAGCTGACAACCATGCGCTGCTTGCTCCCTGCCAAAATTTGCCGTGCCGCACTGGCTTTATCGACCCTGACCAGTGCAGTTGCCCTGGCACAACCGGTGCTGGGCATCACCACGCAGGGCAATACGGGGGGGCTGGTTGTACCCAGCGCCGATGTGCTGTCGGTAGGCAGCCTGGCCCTGAGCTATGGCAATTACCAGGATCCGGCGCTGGGTGCCTTGCGCCCGGTGCACCAAAACGCCAGCCTGGGTATCGGCTTGCTGCCCGGGCTGGAGTTTTTTGGTCGCTTTGCCGAATACACCTGGCCCACGCCGGGTAGCATCATTGTGCGTGGCACGCGCGACATTTCTGCCAACCTCAAATACCAGTTGCCGCTGTTTGCGCCTGGCTTGCCCAAGATCGCGCTGGGCGTGAATGACATCAGCGGCGGGGCGGTGTTTTTCCAGTCGGCGTACGCCGTGGCGACGCAAGAATATGGCCCGCTTGGGCTGACGCTGGGTTACGCCAAGGGCAAAAGTATTTTGGGTGGCGGCGGCAACATGGTTTTTGACGGCGCTTTTGGCGCGCTCAATTTCCGTTTTGCCGAGCACTGGTCGGCGTTGGCCGAGCTACAGTCAAGCCAGCGCCATCTGGGGTTGCGCTGGATGTCCAATGCGATCCCGGCGTTGGCATATGCGCGCGTGGTGGCGCAGGCGCAGCGTGACAGTGACAGTTTCAACAATCCGGGTGCGCAGGGCGGTGCCAACAGTTTCAATTTGTCGCTGATCATGCCGTTTGGCAATAAGGAGGTGCGCGACCAGCGCTACCAGCCGGCAGAAGCGCTGATCATGCCCGCTGTAGCGGCCCCTGACCCCGCTGCGGCAGCACTCGCAGCGCCGCGTGCAGGCGCGCTCGACGCCATTGCCGCACAACTGATTGACCTGGGTTTGGAGCGGGTGCGCGTGGGCGCGGTGGGCACTGCCGTGGTCATTGAATATGAAAACCACCGTTACGCGCACAACGACGCAGACGCGCTGGGCCTGGTGCTGGGGGTGGGGGCCGAACTGGCTGGGCCAGGGGCCACACGCATCCACGCGGTGGCGGTAGAAAACGCCTTGCCGTTGTATGAAACAGCGGTGGACGTTGCCGAGTATCGGCAGTTTTTGCGCACGGGTCTGGGTGCTGCGGTCAGTGACAGCCTGCGCTGGTCGGCTGCACCCACCTACGCGGCGGGCGCGGTGCAATGGGCGCAGGCCCGGCCTGGCCCTGCGGCGCGCGTGCGTGTCACGCTGCGGCCCGAACTGCGCACCACCATTGGCACTGAATTTGGCGCGCTTGACCACGCGCTGGCGGCCAATCTGCAAGTGGTGGTGTCGCTGTGGGCGGGCGGCCAGGTCTTGGCCACGGGGATGGCACCGTTGGGTAATTCCCCCAACATGGATGAAAACGGTCTGTTTGGGGTGTTCAAGCCTCGCAGCGGGCTGAAAACGCTGGCGTTGCAGCAGACAGTCAAGCTGGGTGACCAGTGGCTTAACCGGGTCAGCGTTGGCCGCTTCCAGTATGAAGCCAATGGCGCAGAGATCGACTCGGTGTTGCAAGCCCCCTGGGCCGACGGCGAATGGCGTGCGCGTGCCGCCTGGTACGACCGCATTCCGGGCGCGCTGGTGTGGGCCGATCGGGCAAGCTCCGTCAGTTACCGTCACGCGCTGGCCCCGGCTACTTTTGTCGAGATGGGTGCGCATCAGTTTACCGACGGTACGCGTGGGCCAAGCGTTGAGTGGACGCGCTGGTACGGCGACGTGGGCGTGCAATTGTTTTACCGCAAGGGAGGTAGCGTGCGCTTTGCCGGCTTTGAGCTCACTTTTCCGCTCACGCCGCGCCAAGGCATGAAGCCGGGCGCAGGCTTTTTTGGCGGCACCGGCCACCACCCGCAAGCCATTCGCACGCGCCTGACCGATGCAGCATCGCCTGGCAACTACATCACCCCCGGGGGCGTGTCACCGCTGCGCCTGGAGCTGGGTCTGGACGAAACACACCGCAACGCGGGGCGCGTATCTCAGGCCTATTGGTTGAGCCAGATCAACCGCATGCGCGAGGCGTTTTACACTTATGCCGCCAGCGGCGTTCTGGCGCAGGGCGCGGTAAATCGGTAGAGGTCAATGGCGGGGGCGCATGGACATGTGCCGTCCTGATCCCTCGCCCTGAGGTCATGCCCTGTTTGTGTATCGTTTTGCGCCAAAGCTTGGTGTAGGCAACAGTGCGGTGCAATAATTTTTAACGCTGTATGAAAAGATGTGTTAAATTGGCAGCGCGTTTGTCATCCACGTCACTCAAGGAGATTTCAATGTCAGCGACTTCTTTCATTCATGCCACCAGCACCAAGCTGGTTTTGGCTTCCATTTTTGCCGCTTCATTGGCGGCGTGCGGTGGGAGCGATTATGTGCCGCCTCCAACGGTTGTTGCAACGACCAATGCGGTGGTAACTCAAAAAGCCGCATTGGCAGCGATAGCTATCGCCGCCGCCCCTGTGACGGCACCTGTTGCTCTTACGGCGTTGCAAGCAGGAACGGCGACTGTGACTGTTGCTGGTGCACCAGCAGCTTCCTTATCGGCTCCTGTGACGTTGGCATTCACGGCAAAACCCGCTGGTGCAGCGGCAACGGTAGATACGGGTGTAACGCTTGTCTCCGGAACCCAAACAGCTACCGGGGAAAATACATTCGGCTCCTGCGATATCACGGTTACGGGGGTTGCTGGTACTGGGCCATTTGGAATAGGCATGCGAATTGTCTGGCCATTCTGCCAATTTACACTTCCAACCCAAAACGTGACATTTGGGTCAACAACGAATCTGGCTCCGGTGTTTCAATTTGGAGATGGTATTGGAGCTCCGAATTCAATTACATCCACGGTCAAGATTCCGGTCACGATCAGTTCAACGGGTTCTGTTACCGCTGCTGGTCAAAACACGGGTAGTACTGTTCAAGGACAATCCAGCACCGGTGCCACGGGCGCCTGAAGATAGGGGGGTTCTTGCCCCCTCCTGGTTGCCCGCAGATCAGCCGCCCCGGTTCGCCGTGGCGGTTTTTTTTGGCCTGGTTCTGCTGACTGCCTCAGGCGCTGATGGCGCGGGTCAGCATGTAGGCCGCCAGCAGGTACAGGATGCTGGCAAAAACACGCTTGAGTTTTTTCACCGGCAACTTGTGCGCTACTGAAGCGCCCAGCGGCGCGGTCAGCACGCTGCAACTGGCGATCATGGCCAGGCCGGGTAGCCAGATGTAGCCAAAAGAATAGGGTGGCAGGTCAGCCAGGTGTTGCCCACCCAGGACGTAACCTGCCGCGTTGGCCAGCGCAATCGGAAAGCCCAGTGCGGCTGACGTGGCCACCGCGTTGTGAATGGCCACATTGCACCAGGTCATGAACGGCACGCTGATGAAGCCACCACCGGCACCCACCAGCCCGGACAAAAAACCGATGACCGAGCCCGCACCCACCAGCCCGCTGGTGCCGGGGATGGTGCGCGAGGGCTTGGGCTTCTTGTCCAGAAACATCTGGGTCGCCGAAAAACTGACAAACGCCGCAAAAAACAGTCCCAGTGCACTGCCCTTGAGCAGCGCAAAAACGCCCAGGCTGGCCAGCGCAGCACCCAGTACGATGCCGGGGGCCAGCCCTTTGACCAGGTCCCAACGGATGGCCCCTTTTTTGTGGTGCGCGCGCACGCTTGAAATGGACGTGAAGACGATCGTCGCCATCGACGTGGCGATCGCCATCTTGATGGCCAGGTTGTTTTCAATCCCGCGGTGCGACAGGATGGCGGTGATAAACGGCACCATGATCATGCCCCCGCCAATGCCCAGCAGACCCGCCAGAAAGCCGGTCGTGAGCCCCAGCAGGGCCAGTTCAACGATCAGGGAGGGTTCAAAGGACATAAAGGGTAAAGGTGTCTGCCGTGACACCGGACCGGCATCCTGAACCGGGGTTCAGGTGGGCCAGGTCAGTAGCTGTCTTGGGTTCATCTAACGCGAGATGATCACGCCGACAACACGATGTTCCAGGCCCGAGCTCAATGAGCATTGGTTCAAGGAAATATAAAGCCCGGCGAACACGGCAGACGCGGTCATTGTAGGGTGAAAGAACGATTGCGGCACGGGTGAATTGGGGCGTGTAGTGGTGCGCTACTTGGTGTTGCCAGAGCGCGAATACTGCACAAAGATTTCGTTGGCCTTGACCATGCCCAACTCCATGCGCGCCTTTTCTTCGACCATCTCCAGTCCGTCCGTCAGGTCGCGCACTTCGGCTTCAAGTTGGCTATTGGCCAGGCGCGCCTGTTCGTTACGCTCATTCTGTTGCGCCAGATCACTGCGCAGTTGCGCCACATTGGGCAAGCTGCCCCGGCCAAACCACAATTGCGCGTGCAGCACCACGAGCAAGGTGATCAGCAGGGCCGGAACAGCGCGCCGGTGCATGGCTGTCAGCGCAGGTTGTAAAACGCAGCACGACCGGGGTAGGTGGCGATGTCGCCCAGGTCTTCTTCGATGCGCAGCAACTGGTTGTATTTGGCCATGCGGTCAGATCGGCTCAAGCTGCCGGTCTTGATCTGTCCGGCGTTGGTGCCCACGGCGATGTCGGCGATCGTGCTGTCTTCGGTTTCACCGCTGCGGTGGCTGATGACGGCGGTGTAACCGGCGCGCTTGGCCATCTCGATGGCGGCAAAGGTTTCAGTCAGCGTGCCGATCTGGTTGATCTTGATCAGGATCGAGTTGGCAATGCCTTTGTCGATGCCTTCTTTCAGGATGCGCGTGTTGGTCACAAACAAGTCGTCACCGACAATTTGCACGCTTTTGCCCAAGCGCCCGGTCAAAATTTTCCAGCCGTCCCAGTCGCCTTCGGCCATGCCGTCTTCAATGCTGATGATGGGGTATTTGCTCACCCAGGTGGCCAGCATGTCGCTCCACTGCTGGGCGTCCAGCGACAGGCCTTCGCCTTTGAGCACGTATTTGCCGTCCTGATAGAACTCGCTGGCGGCGCAGTCCAGGCCAATGGCGATGTGCTCACCGGCCACATAGCCTGCCTTGTCGATGGCTTGTAAAATGAGCTGGATGGCCGCTTCGTGGTTGGCAACGCTGGGGGTAAAGCCACCTTCGTCACCCACCGCTGTGCTCATGCCGCGCTCGTCGATGATTTTTTTCAGCGCATGGAAGGTCTCGGCACCGTAGCGCAGCGCCTCACGAAAGCTGGGTGCACCTAACGGGATGATCATGAACTCTTGCAAGTCCAGGCTGTTGTTGGCGTGTGCGCCCCCGTTGATGACGTTCATCATCGGCACCGGCAATTGCATGCCGCCCATGCCGCCAAAATAGCGGTACAGCGGCAGGCCAGATTCTTCGGCTGCCGCGCGCGCCACGGCCATGGACACCGCCAACGTGGCGTTGGCACCCAGTCGGCTCTTGTTGTCGGTATCGTCCAGGTCGATCAGGGTCTTGTCCAGAAACGCCTGTTCGCTGGCGTCCAGCCCCAACACGGCCTCAGAGATTTCGGTATTGATGTGCTCCACGGCTTTCAAGACGCCCTTGCCACCGTAACGGGTTTTGTCGCCGTCACGCAGCTCAATGGCCTCGCGGCTGCCGGTAGAGGCGCCACTGGGCACAGCCGCGCGGCCCATGGTGCCCGATTCCAGCAGCACGTCGCATTCGACGGTAGGGTTGCCGCGACTGTCGAGGATTTCACGGCCAACGATGTCAACAATTGCACTCATGGGGGTCTTTCAAAAAAGTGGATAACACATCTACGCTGAAAAGTAATTTTCCAGAAAACCGTGGCGCTTGGTCACCGCGTCGAGCGCTTGCAGCGATTCCAGCAACGCCTTTATGTGCTTCAGGGGCACGGCGTTGGGCCCATCGCTCAGGGCGTGTGCCGGGTTGGGGTGCGTTTCCATGAACAGGCCCGCTACACCCACGGCGACGGCTGCGCGTGCCAGCACCGGCACCATTTCGCGCTGGCCACCGCTGCTGGTGCCTTGGCCGCCGGGCAACTGCACGCTATGGGTGGCATCAAACACCACCGGCGCGCCCGTTTCACGCAAAATGGCCAGACTGCGCATGTCGCTGACCAGGTTGTTGTAGCCAAAGCTGACACCGCGTTCGCAGGCCATGAAGTTGTCTTCGGGCAGGCCAGCATCACGCGCGGCGGCACGTGCCTTGTCGATCACGTTTTTCATGTCGTGCGGCGCCAAAAACTGTCCCTTTTTGATGTTGACCGGCTTGCCCGATTGCGCCACCGCACGGATGAAGTCGGTCTGGCGGCATAAAAAAGCGGGGGTTTGCAACACATCCACCACACAAGCGGCATCTGCAATGTCGGCCTCTGCGTGCACGTCGGTGAGCACCGGTACGCCCAGCTCGCGCCGCACCTTGGCAAGAATTTCCAGACCCTTGCCGCGCCCCGGGCCACGGTAGCTGGCACCGCTGCTGCGGTTGGCCTTGTCAAAGCTGCTTTTGAAAATAAAAGGGATGCCCAGCGCGGCGGTGATGTCTTTGAGCGCACCGGCGGTGTCCATCTGCAACTGCTCAGATTCGATCACGCAAGGGCCGGCGATCAAGAAAAACGGTCGATGCAGGCCAACCTCAAAGCCACACAGTTTCATCAGGCGAGCGCTTTCTCTGGAGTGGCGCTGGACTGGTGCTGCAGCGCTGCACGCACAAACGCGTTGAACAACGGGTGCCCGGCCCACGGCGTGGATTTGAACTCGGGGTGAAACTGCACGCCCATAAACCAGGGGTGGGTTGACTGCGGCAGCTCGACGATTTCCGTCAGGTGCTCGCGCTGTGTCTTGGCCGAGATCACCAGACCGGCCTCGCTTAACGCCTTCAGATAGTTCACATTGGCCTCGTAGCGGTGGCGGTGCCGCTCGGTGACCACCGGGCCGTAAATCTGGTGCGCCAGCGTGCCGGACACCACATCCGAGCTTTGCGCGCCCAGACGCATCGTGCCGCCCAGGTCGGAGTCTTCGTTGCGCGTCTTGATGCTGCCGTCGGCGTCTTTCCATTCGGTGATCAGCGCAATCACCGGGTGCGGTGTTTGGGCATCAAACTCGGTGCTGTTGGCGTCTTTCAAGCCCGCAACATGGCGGGCAAACTCAATGGTGGCCACCTGCATCCCCAGGCAAATGCCAAGGTAGGGAATTTTTTGCTCGCGCGCAAACCGTGCCGCGCAAATTTTGCCTTCCACGCCGCGCACGCCAAAGCCGCCGGGCACCAGCACGGCGTCAAAGCGCGCCAGTTGTACTACGTTGTCTGGCGTGATGGTTTCGGAGTCAATGTAATTGATCTTGACACGCACATGGTTCTTCATGCCGGCGTGGCGAAGGGCTTCGTTGAGCGACTTGTAGCTGTCGCTCAGGTCCACATACTTGCCCACCATGACAATGTTGACCGCACCTTGCGGATGCGCGGTTTCATACACCAGGTCGTCCCAGCGCTTGAGCTTGGCCGGCGGTGTGTTCAGGCGCAGCTTGTCACAGATCAGGCCGTCCAAGCCTTGTTCGTGCAACACACGCGGCACTTTGTAAATGGTATCGACATCGGGCATTGAGATCACGCCCCATTGCGCCACATTGGTAAAAAGTGAAATTTTGTCGCGCTCGTCGTCCGGGATCATGCGGTCGGCGCGGCACAACAGTGCGTCGGGCTGAATGCCGATTTCGCGCAGCTTTTGCACCGTGTGCTGGGTTGGTTTGGTCTTGAGCTCACCCGCAGCGGCAATCCATGGCACGTACGTCAAGTGCACAAAGGCCGCCTGGTTGGGGCCCAGGCGCAGGCTGAGCTGGCGCACTGCCTCCAGAAATGGCAGTGACTCGATGTCACCCACCGTACCGCCAATTTCGACGATGGCCACATCGACTGCGTGCGGCGTGTCAAAGCCCGCGCCGCGCTTGATGAAGTCCTGGATTTCGTTGGTGACGTGCGGGATGACCTGCACCGTTTTTCCCAGATAGTCGCCATGGCGCTCTTTTTCGAGCACGCTCTTGTAGATCTGGCCGGTAGTGAAGTTGTTGGTCTTTTTCATGCGCGTTTCAATGAAACGCTCATAGTGGCCCAGATCCAGGTCGGTTTCGGCACCGTCGTCGGTCACAAACACCTCGCCGTGCTGAAACGGTGACATCGTTCCGGGGTCAACGTTCAGATAAGGATCAAGCTTGATCAGGGTGACTTTGAGACCGCGCGACTCAAGGATGGCCGCCAGCGAAGCCGACGCGATTCCCTTGCCCAAGGAAGAAACGACACCGCCGGTGACGAAGACAAATTTGGTCATGTCAAACAGAGCCCGTGGCTCAGGTGAGCTGGTAAAGAAGGATTATAGGGGCGGGGTTTTGACGGCCTGGCGCTCTGTTACATTGCGGCGCATGAAAGACCTTGCTGGAAAACATCTGGTGCTGGTGCTTACCGGCGGTGTGGCTTGTTACAAGGTGGCTGAACTGTGCCGACTGCTGATGAAGGCGGGTGCCACGGTGCAGGTGGTGATGAGCGAGGCCGCGGCGCAGTTCATCACGCCGGTGACGATGCAGGCGCTGAGCCAGCGCCCGGTGCGGCTGTCGCAGTGGGACGCGGGCGAGCCCAACGCCATGGCGCATATCAACCTGACGCGCGCGGCCGACGCCGTGCTGGTGGCGCCGTGCAGCGCAGACTTTCTGGCCAAGCTGGCGCACGGCCAGGCTGAAGACCTGCCCAGCCTGCTGTGTCTGGCGCGCCCGCTGCAGCAGGTGTCCTTGTTGTTGGCCCCCGCCATGAATCGTGAAATGTGGGCGCACCCTGCCACGCAGCGTAACCTGACGCAGGCGATGGCCGACGGCGCTACGTCCTTGGGCGTGGGCTGTGGCGAGCAGGCGTGTGGCGAGACGGGCGACGGGCGCATGCTGGAGCCGCAACAGATTCTGGATGCGGTGGTGGCCTTCTTTCAGCCTAAATTGCTGCTCGGGCAGCGTGTGCTGATCACGGCCGGGCCGACTTATGAAGCCATTGACCCGGTGCGCGGCATCACCAACCGGTCCAGCGGAAAGATGGGCTTTGCCATTGCCCGCGCCGCGCGCGAGGCAGGTGCCGAGGTGACGCTGGTGGCCGGGCCAGTGCATCTGGCTACCCCTGCGGGCGTGCGCCGGATCGATGTGCGTTCAGCATCAAATATGCTTGAGGCTGTTACAAATCAAGCACAGTTGGCAACTGTTTTTATAGCGACTGCGGCAGTGGCGGACTGGCGCCCTGAGCAGGCTGCTGACCAAAAAATCAAAAAGGACGGCTCCGGCCAAGTGCCCACGCTGCGCTTTGTGGAAAACCCGGACATTCTGGCTACCGTGGCCCAGTCGCCGCGTGCGCTAAAAGGCGAACTGTTTTGTGTTGGCTTTGCGGCAGAAAGTCATGACTTGCTGGCCCACGCACAGGCCAAACGCGCGCGCAAGGGCGTGCCGCTCTTGGTGGGCAATATCGGCCCGGAAACCTTTGGCCAGGACGACAACGCGCTGCTGCTGGTCGATGCGCAGGGTGCACGGGAGCTGCCGCGCAACGACAAGCTCTCGCTTGCTCGCGAGTTGATAGCTGATATCGCAAGCAAAATAAGCGTGAGAGGCTAAAAGTGCTTTCAGTTGACATCAAGATTCTGGACCCGCGTCTGGCCGACCAATTGCCGGCCTACGCGACGCCCGGCAGCGCCGGACTGGACTTGCGCGCCTGCCTGACCGGGCCGCTGACACTGCAAGCCAACGCCTGGCAACTGATTCCGGCCGGTATCGCCATGTATCTGAAAGACCCGGCTTACGCTGCGCTGATTTTGCCGCGCTCCGGCCTGGGGCACAAACACGGCATTGTGCTGGGCAATTTGGTGGGGCTGATCGACAGCGACTACCAGGGGCAGTTGATGGTGAGCGCCTGGAACCGCAGCGACACCGCTTTTACCATCGAGCCGATGGAGCGCATCGCGCAACTGGTGATCGTGCCGGTACTGCAGGCGCGCTTCAATGTGGTCAACGAATTTGCCGCCAGCGTGCGCGGCGAAGGCGGCTACGGCTCCACCGGAAAGGTCTGACAGAAGCTCAATGCAGCGTGTCGCTGCCCGGCGCAAAGCTGTGTGTGGGCGCGACCCGGAAAAAACCGGTTCCTGCCGTTTTACCGCTGATTTCTTCTTCAGTGGCTTCACGCACGGCGCGCACGGTGATCGTCAGGCGCAGGGCAATGCCCGCCAGCGGGTGGTTGCCGTCCAGCACCACGTGTTCGGGGTAGATGTCGGTCACGGTGTAGAGCGCGTCTTTGGGCGTTTCAGGGCTGCAACCAGCGGGCAGGGCGACGCCGTCAAAGGCCATGCCTTCTTCCAGCGTGTCGGGGAAGGCCGCGCGGGGTTCCAAAAACACCAGTTGCTCGTTGTACTCGCCAAAGCCTTGTTCGGGCTCAATGTGCAGGTTGACCGTGCTGCCCGCGCTGCAGTCCACCAAGGCGTCTTCGATCACGTCAAACAGATCGTCGCCACCAATCAAAAATTCGACCGGGTCGTCAAGGACGTCGAGTTCTTCGCCCAGCGTGTCGCTGAGCGTCCAGCATAAAGCTGCAACACAGGGTTTCATGATTTTCATGGCGGCATTGTCGCAGCTGGCGTGGGTGACCCCCTCCACGTGCCCGCTGGACTGGGCAGGATTTGCTTGACGAGCGCGGAAATCGATTGATGCTTTGGCACAACAATAGTTTCAGGTCAACCGGGTTTTCCATGAAATATCACTAGAATCTTGCGCCAAGCGCGGCCACTGTGAGGCGGTTGCGCTTGTGCTTTGTAGGCAACTGCAAAGAAATTTTCCGGATATTTTCTTTCATACCTAGGGTTTACACATGAACAAGTCACTCGTTCTGATCGCTGTTATCGCCGCTGCTGCTTTGGCTGCTTGTGGCAAAAAGGAAGAAGCTCCCGCTCCCGCACCCGCTCCTGTGGTTGCCCCGGCTCCTGCACCTGCTGCTGCACCTGCTGCCCCGGCTTCGGAAGTTGCTGCCCCGGCCGCTGCTCCCGCTTCGGAAGCTGCTTCCAAGTAATCGGGTTCCCGGTCACTTCTGAAAAGCCGCCCTCGGGCGGCTTTTCTGCTTTGTGAGCCGTCATAATCAGGGCTTCAACGGTTCAAGACTTGCCTGTGGTCAGTTGCGATTTCGGTTGACCTGATCCGCAAGCTTTATAAATAAAGAGGAAGACACCCATGCTGACTGCCCTGGTCGTTGTGTTTGTGCTGGCTTACGCGGCCATTGCGCTCGAGCATCCCATCAAGATCAACAAGAGTGCGTCGGCGCTGATTGGCGCGGGCCTGTTGTGGACGATTTATGCCCTGTCTACCGGCGACCACCATCTGGTGAGCGAACAGTTGGGCGAGTCGCTCATGGGCACGGCGCAGATCGTGTTTTTTCTGATGGGCGCCATGACCATTGTGGAGGTGGTGGACGCGCACAACGGCTTTGAGGTGATCACCTCGCGCATCCAGACCAAAAAGCTCTCCACGCTGATGTGGATGATTGGTTTTGTGACGTTTTTCCTGAGCGCGATTCTGGACAACCTGACCACCACCATTGTCATGATCTCGCTGGTGAAAAAGCTGCTGGGCAAGCGCGACGACCGGTTGTTTTTTGCCGGCATCATCGTCATTGCTGCCAATGCTGGCGGAGCCTGGTCGCCCATCGGTGACGTGACCACGACCATGTTGTGGATCGGCGGGCAGATCACGTCGTTGGCCATCATTGAAGCCGTTTTCCTGCCGTCGCTGATCAACTTGGTTGTTCCGTTGGCGGTGACCAGTTATCTGATGGGCGCGCGCC
>Ga0172375_10007757_pt1 | contig 14629 bp, 11 predicted proteins | sample LakKiv1m_FD_114537 | JGI IMG/M metagenome (GOLD analysis project Ga0172375, IMG submission 114537) | Freshwater microbial communities from Kabuno Bay, South-Kivu, Congo - kab_092012_11.1m | ecosystem: Environmental > Aquatic > Freshwater > Lake | place: Democratic Republic of the Congo... | reverse complement strand
GATCGGGCAGCTCAATGAAACGGTGGTTGCTCTGAATGACACTCTGACACACAAACAGGAAACAATCAGCAGCCAGACATACAAGCTTCATCAGGCATACATTATCTCAGGTACATACAAGGATCTTAAAGCAAAAGGCCTTTTATCCAAAGAAGGCGGTTTCCTTGGCATAGGAAGAAAAGAAGCTATCAAAGAGGATTTCTCCGATACTCTTTTCAAGGAAATAGATATCACCAAGACACTTACCATACCTGTGAACTCAAAAGATATGAAACTTATTACAGAGCATCCTTCAGGTTCTTACGAAGTAGTTAAGGAAGGTGAAAACATAGTTGCCTATATAGCTATCAAGAATCCGGATGAATTCTGGAAAATATCGAGATATGCAGTTGTTGAGTTAAAGAAATAAAGATATCAGCATAAGTCAAAGTTGGTCAGGTTAGATTTGAAGGGGCTGTCTGCTGAAATCAGACAGCCTTTTTTATGTCTCTCTTACTAACCATGCCTTGAACTCAGCAGCCTTGTTTTTGCTTACATAAACCCTTTCAGGAGGTTCAACGTCAAGAGTAAGAAGCAGCCTGCTGTCGAACCAGATTGTTAAATTTTTAACACTGCTCCTCGCAACAATGAACTGTTTGTTTGCCCTTGTAAAATCAGCCGGATTAAGAGTGACTTCAATCTGGTCGAGAGTTTTTGAATAAGGATAGTTTTTCCCGCTTTTCAGGTAAACCCTTGTATTCTTTTCAGTTGTATAGAAAAAAGATATCTCCTTAATATCAACAGGCATCAGTTTATCCATGAAGGGTATCAGGATCTTATCCTTGAATTTTGTTAAAGGCGCAACCCGGGTAAGCTGGGATAAATATTTTAAAATATCCTGTTGTGTGAGCTTTCTGAATTTATCAAGAGCCCGCTTCATATCTTCTGTCTTTACAGGCTCCAACAGATAATCAATGCTGTTTACCTTAAATGCTTCTATGGCATATTCATCATATGCTGTTGTAAAAATGACAGGTATTTCAAGTACAATACTCCTGAATATTTCAAAAGCCGAACCATCTGAAAGATGAATATCCATAAGAATCAGGTCTGGCATCGGATTGTTTTTAAGCCAACGTATTGTCTGCTTTATACTTTCCGTATTGCCTGAAATAATAATCTCAGGATCAAGGTCTTTCAGAATATCAACCAGATTTTCATAGGCGGCCGTCTCGTCCTCTACTATCAGGATTTTCATCTTTTCTTTCTTGTTTTAGCGGAAGATAAACAGTGAATCTCATCCCGTCATTTTTAATCCTGATCTGAGTGTTCATCAGCAGGGCAAACCTGTTTTCAAGGTTTTGAAGGCCGGTTCCGTTCGAGTCGGGAGGAACAAGTTTCGGGAAAATTGGATTTGATACAGAGAGTTCTTCACGTTCATTGAGACAGATATTTACTACCATATTATGTTCACTGTCAATAGTATTATGCATGACAACATTTTCGACAAGCGGTAAGAGAGAAAGCACCGGAATCCTGAGATCTTTCTTTTCGTCCGGAACATTGATTCTGAATTCCAGTTTATTTGCAAATCTGATTTCCAGCATATAGAAAAAGGCCTTTAAGAAATCAAGTTCTTCACCAAGAGTTACTATCCCTTTTTTATCACTCTGAAGTATATACCTGAAAACGTCGGATAATTTATTAACATATTCAAGGGCATCATCCGGATTCTTTTTGCGTATCACAGATGTGAGACCATTAAGGGAGTTGAAGAAGAAATGAGGATTTATCTGGTTAGTTAAGGCATCATACCTGCTCTGAAGATTTTCAATTTTCAACATTTCAATTTCCTTTTCCCTTCTCCTTTGCTCTGAATAAAGAAATGTGACATGCCCTATAAGAGAACATAAAACAAACATTGTCAGGAACTGAAAGATCACCAAACCTGAATACCATTCTTTTTTAGGACTTAGATTAATTGAGAATACAATGTATATCAGGTAGGCGACGGTGGTTATCAGAAAAGCCTGAAATAGTCTGTTCTTAAGCGATGGCCTTTTGATTTTCCTGATGTTAAACCAAATCAGCAGCCATATAAGTCCTGAAAAATAAAGATATCTGAAACTGAAAAACAAAAACTGCACCGTATGTTTTTGTTCTCCGAGATATGCCCTTTCAAGTGAAAAAACTGAAATATTGGGATAGATAATAAAAAGGGCAGTTACAAAACTTAAGAGTACAAGTCTGCCCTGATTATAATTTTCTGTAATATCTGGCCTTACTTCATCTTTTAAAAGATGTATTTTTTTCATCTTACAACTTTAACACATAAAAGCCTGCTTTGATCACGGATAAGAAGCTTACCATCAGAAATTGCAAGTGGGGCCCAGTTCTGTGTTGAACCTCCTACACGTGATGATGTTTCGTCATTCCCAGTTCCAGTTCCTTCTTCCTTAAGAAGATCAGCCTCTGACACCACTTTAAATGCTGAAGGATCTGGTTCAATGAGGAAAAGCGTACTCCTGCCGTCTGTGGCAAGAAGCATTCCGTTTGACATGATCATTCCGCCCTTGTCAAACAAGGGATTCCGCATTGTTTTCCATTTTACCTGTCCGTCCATTCCCATACAGACCAGTCCGTCCTTTCTTTCATTTGTAGAATACTGGGCATAGAAATTACCGTCAATTAAAACAGGAGGCTGGGTGTGTGTTCCGAAATCGGGATTTTTGTAAAGTTCACTTACGCTGAAAGTACCATCAGTCTTTTTTTCAACTTTAATCATTGCAGCACCAGCCTGGTATCCACCGGTAATAAGGATCTTACCATCCCCTGCATCAACAGCACATGGAACCGGTATTGGGCACTGCCAGTTTGTATATTCCCAGAGGATCTTTCCGGTCAAAGGATCTATTCCGACGACCTTTCCTCCTCCTGCACTTGGTCCCCTGCCTGCAGATGCGGATATCATCACAACCTGGTTCGTTCCGCTGACCTTAACGAGTGAAGGACTTACATATCCGACAGGTCCTATTGGCTGTGTAGTCCATTTAACATTTCCTGAAACCTTATCATAAGCTACCACTCCGGCTTTCGGAGCCTGGGAAGCAATGATTACCAGGTCGCCGTAAATCAAAGGGCATTGTGTAATTGCCCACCTGGGAATCTGTCCGCCGCCGAAATCTGTCCAGATATTCTTTTTCCATAAAGGTTTATGGGTATTGATGTCGATACAATAAAAGTCACCATATGGCCCGCATGTATATATCCTGTTGCCGTCAATTGCCGGAACACTTCTCGATCCCGGGAACTGTACGGAACCCGGAGCATCATAGGCGAAATTCCATAATTCCTTGCCATTGTTCATGTCAAAGCATCTAAGCTTATCGCCAACCTTATCGTCCCTGTCAAGGAGGTAAGCCTTTCCGGCTTTGATTACCGGTCCTCCGTAACCGATCCCGATTTCCGAGCTCCACAATACCTGAGGTCCGTTCTGTGGCCAGGTGCGCAGCAGGTTAGTCTGGTCGGAAACGCTGTTCCTGGCAGGCCCGAGATATTGCGGCCAGTCTTGCGAAAATAACTGAACCGTGCATAATGATAATGCAAATAGCAGCGTATACATTCTGTTATGTTTCATATTAAAAGTTTTTTCTTACGATTTTTCTGTATTTAAAGCGATTAACTTATTTCCTGTGAAAAGACCAAACTTATTATTTTAAAGATAGTTGTGGATTTTACAATATCTCCACTTTGTTTACCTTAAAAGGAAAATTCCGGTATCAATAGCGAAAAAATGAGACACTTTTGAATCATTTAATTTCTGATACCGGCTTAAGCTCCTGCACTACAATGGGATTATACCGATATCTCTATCTGGCTTTGATATCATAAGCCATTAATGCATTTGTGTGCCTCAGGTAAAGTATACCATCTTTTATCACAGGATGTGCCCAGTAAGGACCTGCAGAACCCAGGGTTACTTTAAAAGAGCTGACTAGATCAAATTTCAGGGGATTAAGTTTCACCAGTCCTACGTTACCAGACTTCTCATCATAAATATAAAGCATGCCGTCGGCAGCAATAATTGATCCTTTGTTGTTCCAGCGTTCTTCCCACATCTTCTTGCCTGTATTCCAATCGATGCAGCACCAGTTTCCGTTTCCGTTACTGATCCAGTTGGCTCCGTAAATGTAACCATTCACGAGTACTACACCGCCATGATGAACATCAAGTACTTCATCTGTCCAGACTGTTTTGGCGCTTTTTCCATCCTTTGCTATTTCCACCATCATTCCGCCTGTATTATATCCGCCTGTGACATATACTCTGCCGTCTTTAAACAATGGAGTCACACACTTAATAAGGTCACCGTCATCCTGTTTCGGATGTGCTACTTTCCACAGGATCTCCCCATTTGATACATCAACTCCGAATACATGTCTGAGAGAAACATTGATAAGCATTTTCCTGCCGGCATAATTTACAAGGATAGGTGAGACATATCCGGGTTTATCACCAAGGCTTGCTGATTTCCATATCAGCTTTCCGGTGGTTTTATCGAGAGCTATTGTCATTGTCTGCGGTCCGCCAGGAGAGAAATACACCTTGTTACCATCAATAATCATTGATTCGGCAATGCCCCATGATCCGTAAGTTCCCTTGTGGATCTCGCTTGCCTTGTACGACCAGATTATTTTCCCTGTTGTTCCATCGATGCAGGCAAGATCACCGTATCCGCTTGTACAGTATACCCTGTTGCCTTCGACTGTAGGGGTTGCCCTGCTCTCGGGATAGGATTGTGTCCATGAACGGCCGAAGACAGTTTGCCAAAGCACTTTACCTTTCATGTCGAGCGCAAAGAGAATATCATCATTACCTTTGTTGCCTGTTGTATATATTGAGCTATTTCCGAAGCTGACCGAGGAATTACCTTTTGCCAGGTCTGTGCAGGACCAGAGCAGGGCCACTCCTTTTTCAGGCCACGATTTCATTAGTCCGGTTTCGGCCGATATTCCGGTTCTGTTTTCCTCGCGCCATTCACTAATATCCTGGGCCACAACAGGAATTGAAATGACAGATAATAAAATTATTGACAAAGCAGCATTTTTCATGTTGTTGTAATTTTCGTGATTAATGAGTACACTTCGAAACTGTATAATTATGTGGTGATTAAGATAAAGGATCGTTAACCATTTTGCTGGCCGCAAAAATCGTGCTTTTTTTTTAAAATATGGTATGTGTGAGATTTACAGAGATATGATAATTATTACCTTTTAACATTCTTTTGCAAAATATCTAGTCTCCGGAACGAAAAAACCATTACCGGGCTGCTCGGGACAGGTGAAATGATAAAATCTTAATGATCCTCTTTTTATATTAACAAAGAAAAGCCAGTTACTACATGCCATTGATTTTTTTTACTATTTTTGACCGATGGTGATGGAGTTCACCATAAAAGGCATAAGCTGATAACTCCAAATGGCATCTTGACAGGAAGTTTTTTATGTTACCAATGATCTCTTTACGGAATTCTTTTTTTTCAGCACTCATTTCCACACCATTTTCTGCAAACAACGCATCTCTGACAGATACTTTTTCAGAGAAATATTTTGCTGTTAACAAGTTAACAGATCTATTGAGCATAAAAAACAAAGCAAAATCAGACAAACGACAGATAAAACTATTTCAGGTTGAAGAATAAATGGACAGAAAGATACATTTACCGGAAAACCATACCCGCTCACTTTCTTCAAGTCTGATAGTAGTTGAGAAGTCTTTGCTCGAACTTGAAGACATACTTCAGAAGGAAACCATATCATGCTGTAATATTCTGACAAAAGACGTTGATGAAAAAATTATTTGTGAAAATCTGACTGCAATTCAGGAAGCAAAGAGATATATTTGCGAGCTCTCGGAAAAATACGGTACTTTGAAAGAAGAATTGAGTGTTCAGAGGGTAATCAACGCAAAACGTGCCAGAATATGGGAGATATTGTCCGACACGCTATCAAAAAAAATAAAGGGTTATGGAACTTTTCCGAAGAAATATGCCGATGAATATGATAGCGATATAAATAAATTGATGGAATTAACAGGAAGAATAAATAGTTAAACACTTAAATCAATTACAATGGAAATTATAAATGTAAATGCACTGGAAATACTTGACTCACGGGGAAATCCCACAGTAGAAGTCAACCTTACACTTGAAGACGGCACTGAAGCCAGAGCTGCAGTACCAAGCGGAGCATCAACAGGAGAGCGTGAAGCATGCGAACTGCGTGACGGGGACAAAAAGCGATATCTGGGGAAAGGTGTGCTTAAAGCAGTTGAGAACGTCAACAAAATCATTGCACAGGAAATCGTCGGGAAATATTATTCAAGCCAGCGCGAACTTGACTATGCCATGATAGCACTTGACGGTACACCGAATAAAGCCAAGCTTGGTGCCAATGCGATACTTGGAGTTTCGATGGCTTATGCAAGGGCAGAGGCGATGAGTTCGGGACTTCCTCTTTATCAGTATCTCGGCGGCAGCAACGCCCATTTACTGCCAGTACCCTGCATGAATATCATAAATGGCGGAAAACATGCTGATAATAATGTAGATTTTCAGGAATTCATGATAGCTCCGCATGGCGCTCAATCATTTACTGAGGCGATACGCATGGGAGCAGAAGTATTCCACACTCTGAAGTCAGTACTGAAGGGTAAAGGATACAGTACAGGCGTTGGCGATGAAGGTGGTTTTGCCCCCGATCTGAAATCAAATGATGAAGCCGTTGAAGTTATTCTTGAGGCAATAACAAAAGCAGGATATAAACCTGGTGATGAAGTAAGCATCTGCCTTGACCCTGCAGCAAGCGAGCTTTGGGAAGACGGAAAATACAAACTTTTCAAAAGCACAGGTAAATTTCTGACAAGCGATGAAATGGTAAAACTATGGGAAGGATGGGTATCGCAATATCCGATAGTGCTTATTGAGGACGGATTAGCAGAAAATGACTGGACAGGCTGGGCAAACATGACAAGGACACTTGGCAAAAAAATTGAAATTGTCGGAGATGACCTGTTCTGTACCAACAAGGCCATCCTCACCGAAGGGATTCAAAAGGGAGTGGCCAACGCAGTGCTTATCAAACTGAACCAAATCGGCACGGTAACAGAAACACTTGAGACAATAGAACTGGCATATAAAAATTCATACAACTGTTTTGTATCTCACCGCAGCGGAGAGACTGTTGACAGCTTTATATCTGACCTTACCGTTGCTGTGAATGCAGGACACCTTAAGACAGGAAGCGGATGCAGGGGCGAAAGGATAGAAAAATTCAACCAGCTAATGAGGATTGAACATGCACTGGGAAGCGCTTCCAGATTTGCAGGTAAGAAGGCTTTTAAAAATTCATAGAATTTTTTGTTAAACTGATTTGACGGCACCCTCGGATGATGTACCTTAATGGTCATCAGCAGGGTGCCGTTTTTATAACAACTATGATTATTCCGCAGTGCACTGCCCCCTTACAAATCTAATTGCAGCCATTTTCACATCCTTCTCCATTTCCTCCATATTCAACCTGAATAGTTGAATGCTCTATACCGAATTTATCATGTAACTGCTTCTGAACAGTATTTATAAATCTTATGCTTGTCTGAATACTGGTACTTAAATGCACTGTCAGTGCAGCTGTCGATGTTCCCAAAGCCCAGATGTGCAGATCATGAACCCCCGCAACCTCGGGTACACTTTCAAGATAATCCCTTACCTCATTTATATTGATATTTTCAGGAACAGCATCCAGTGAGAGATTTATTGAATCGATAAGAAGGTTATATGAGATGTAAAGTATTACTGCAATGATAAGGAAAGACATAACGTAGTCTATCCAGAGAACTCCTGTAAGTGCAATTAGTATTCCTGCAACCACAACCCCGAGCGAAACCAGTGTATCTGCCATAAAATGCAAAAATGCGCTCCTGATATTCAGGTCATGCTTTTTATTCTTCATGAACAGCCAGGCAGTAAATCCATTTACAGCAATGCCCAAAGAAGCAATTAAAATAACACTGCCGGAATTGATATCCCGGGGATCGCCCATCCTTGATATGGTTTCCCTGGCAATTAATCCCACAGCGATCAACAATAACAATGTGTTCAGAATTGCAACCAGGATAGTTGACCTTCTGAATCCATATGTAAATTTAAGTGTCGGTTTGCGCTGTGAAAGAATGACAGCTATCCATGAAAATATCAAAGCCAGTACATCACTTAGGTTATGTCCTGCATCAGAAACCAGTGCCATGGAATTGGCTGAAAATCCATAAATGACCTCAACGATGATGAATACAAGATTAATAATAATACCTGTTTTAAAGGCATTGCCAGGATTTGCATTGTTACCGTCATTGTGGTGATGTTCCATTTGATGTTTTGCAGATTAACACGCCATTTCGCCGGCGTTCTTTTTTGCCGAAAGTAAATTGTATGCCCCTCTGATTACAACCATCGATCTTTCTATATCAAATCCTTCAGGAAGAATTAATTCGGTATAGTCACCTGATACTACTCCTTTTCTCACTTCAATCATTTTATATTCAGTAAAAGGTTTCCCATCTTCTTCTTTGTCCCTTTCAAAGACAAAAATATAATCTTTGTCTTCAAAACTTACAATTGCATCCGAAGGTATTGTGTTTACTTCCCGGCTGGCTTCCTGTACATATGCATTCACATACATACCCGGAAGAACATTTTCACATTTACTTGTTACTTTGGCAAAAACTTTCAATGTTTTATCGTCATCAACCGATTTGCCGGTTTGTGCAATAACAGCTTCATGTTCATCATTACCGTTGTTTACAAAAAACTTAACCTTCTGCCCGGTCCCGGCTTTTTCAGCATCCTTTTCAAATAGTGTCAGTTCAAGGAATAATCTGTCACTATTAACTATCTCAAATAAAACGTCTGTTGATGATACAGATTTTCCAATATTAACGTTCACTGATTTGAGGTAACCGCTTATTGGAGATCTGAGACATACAGAACTGCTTATATTATCTTCCTTCAATTCTTCAGGATCTATCCCGATCATCAAAAGTTTTTGCTCCAGAGATTTTACCTGTGCCGTCAGGTTTTTGTACTCGACTGCAACCTGTTGGACATTTTTCTCAGAATATACATCCTCTTTATAAAGTTCATTATGTCGATCATATTCAGCTTTTGCAAATGATAGTTTGTTTTTTGCCTCAAGATAATTCTGCTGGATATCGACGAAATCCTGGTTTTCAATAAACGCCAGTGTTTGCCCTTTTATCACAAAATTACCTGGAACGAGAGTGGTACTTTTAATAAAGCCGCCAAGGGGCATACAAACGGTTGCCAGGTTCTGAGGTGCGACAGAAACGACCCCATTTGCTTTCAGAACACCGCCAAGAGCCTTCATTTTAATCTTACCCAGCTCAATACCGGCCATTTTGATCTGATCTTCGCGAAGCTCAACAATGTCTTCGGGAAGTACTTCAACTTCCTCTGTTGCCATAGATGACTTACCTTCCCCGGTACAGGAAGATGTTATGAGAGATGCTCCCATAAATACTGTCAAAATGATTAAATTTAATTTTGTCATCTTATTCTGATTTAAAATATTTTACCTGTAATAAATTCAATTGAAATTGCTGTCTGATTTAAGTTATTGAGAGCATCAAGATAGTTTTGTTTAATTTCAAGTGCCCTGCCGAGAGTCTGAACAAAATCGAGATAATCCAGTGCTCCGGCCCTGTAGCTTTTTGATGCCTGGCCGATTATTATATTGGCTTCCGGAACTGCCTGGTCCTCATAATAGGAAACACTTGATGAATACTTATTATAATCATCAAGCAAAGACTGGAAGTCACCTGATACCATCCTGCTATAATTCTCAGCATCGACTTTTGCTTTTTCATAGTTGATTTTTGCCGCTTTGTTTCTTGAAGCATAAGGAACAAACCAGAGAGGAACGGATATTCCTGCCTGAACACCTGTAAACCTGTCACCGGAACCGAAATAAGCTGGCTCTCCCTTAATGTCCTGAATGCCAATTATTGTCTGGCTGAAAAATCCAATGTTCAGATCCGGAAGCATTTGGTTTTGTTCATCTTTTTTCTGAAATTTTGCAACCTCTACCTTTTGCCTTGCAAAACCAAGAGATGGATTTTCTTCTACTGATATGTTCCCGATATCAATAAAATGTTTTATAAGTGTGATTTCCGTATCAGCAGGCATCACATCTGACCTGCTGTTCAGCAGAACACGGAGTTTTCTTCCATAGACATTAATATCTGAGCTGACCTGATAAAGTTGGTTTTTAATCTCAAGACTTTGAGAGCGCGCAGTTATCATCTCAAGGCGATTTGTTTCCCCGGATTCTGACCGTAGCTTTGCAGCACGCTGGAACCCTGAATAGAGACTATCCTGAAACAACAATAAATTGCGCTTTGAAACAAGATAGACATATTGCAAATAGACCATTTTAACCTGTGAGGCTATTTCCAGTTGTGCAATTTTGTAAGCGTATTCGCTGCTTTTAACATTTGCATTTGCAAGCTTGTATCTGTTGGCATACACTGTCGGCAATGAAAATGATTGTGATATTGAAAAGCTGTTATCCCTTGTAAACGAATTGAACTGACCATACTGACCATCAAATGATGTTTTTGGAAGATCAAAAGCAGCGCCTTTAAGCGCCCTGTACTCATCAATTGAATAACCTGCCGATTTCACAGTAAGATTACTGTCAAGTGCAGTACGTATAGCTTCCTGCAAACTGATTCTCCTTGTTTCCTGTGCATTCAGGTCATCCTGAAATGAGACCGCAAACAACAAAAGAAGAACCGGTGTTATTTTTCTGAGATGTTTGCCTGCTTTCATTTTGTACCTGCCAGAGGTAAAGAAGACATAAAAAACAGGAAGGATTACAAGTGTGAGCAGGGTGGAAGTAATAAGTCCTCCTATCACTACTGTTGCCAGTGGTTTCTGAACTTCAGCACCTGCGGAAGTTGACAATGCCATTGGCAGGAATCCGAGTGATGCTACTGCAGCTGTCATGATAACTGGTCTGAGCCTCGTTCTCAGTCCTTTAAGCACGCGTTCATATATATCTGTGACTCCTTCCTTTTCGAGCCTGTTAAATTCAGATAAAAGGACTATACCATTAAGGACTGCTACGCCGAAAAGTGCAATAAATCCTACACCTGCAGATATTGAAAAATTCATTCCCCTGATCCAGAGAGCAAAAACACCGCCTATTGCAGACATAGGCACCGCAGTGAATATCAGCAAAGATTGCTTTGCCGAGTTGAAAGTAAAATAAAGCAATATAAAGATCAGAAGTAAAGCCACCGGGACTGCAACTGACAGGCGTTTCTGAGCAGCCTCCAGATTTTTAAACTGACCTCCGTAAGAAACATAATATCCGGTCGGAAGTTGTATTTTTTGGTTTATTTGTTCGGTGACATCATTGATAACACTTTTAATATCACGGTTACGGACGTTGAATCCGACTGTAATCCTTCGTTTTGTGTCTTCACGGGAGACCTGGGCCGGTCCAGATTTTATTGAAACATCGGCGACCTGTTCAAGAGGAATAAGATGACCATCAGGCAGTGAAACTGAAAGACTTTTTATATCTTCCAGATTATTTCTGTAATCCTTGTCAAGCCTGACTACCAAACCGAAACGTTTTTCTTCATCATATACAACTCCTGCCTGACTTCCTGCAAATGCTGCCCTTAAAATTGAGTTTATGTCACTTACTGTTATTCCATATTGTGCAAGCCTGTCACGATCATATTCAACCTGTATCTGAGCCAGACCTGTTACCTTTTCCACATTAATATCCTGGACTCCAGGTATAGTTTGAATTATTCTTTCCACTTCTCCTGATTTCTCAGCCAATACTGACAGATCATCTCCAAAAATCTTTATTGCGATATCCTGTTTTGAACCTGAAAGCAACTCATTGAAACGCATTTGGATTGGTTGCTGGAATTCAAATTTTACTCCGGCGAGAGGGATCAGTTTTTCCTCCATAAGGGCAACAAGTTCTTCCCTTGTTTTAGCTGAGACCCATTCCTTTTTATCCTTTAATGTAATTATATAGTCACCCGTTTCCATCGGGGTCGGATCTGTAGGTATCTCACCTGCTCCTATTTTACAAACAGTGTGTTTAATTTCAGGAAAGCTTTCCAGCAATATTTTATTCGCCATTTTTACCTTCTCAATCGTATGGCTAAGTGATCCACCCTGAAGTGTCATTACACCAGCGGCCAGGTCTCCTTCCTCCAGTTGAGGGATAAATTCACCGCCCAGGCGGCTAAAGAGAAACAGGCTGAAAATAAAGAGAACTATTGCGGACACTGACACCAGAATCTTATGCTTCAGGGCATAACTTATTGCGGGATTAAATAACCTAGTGATCCAGTCCATAAGCCTGTCGGAGAAACTTGGCTTATGTTCGGTTTTTCTACTCAGAAAAACGGAGGAAGCCATAGGCACGTATGTTAATGAGAGAATTGCCGCACCAATCAGGGCAAAGGTTACAACCTGTGCCATCGGACGGAACATTTTCCCTTCTATTCCGACAAGTGCCATTATGGGTAGATAAACTACAAGGATTATAATCTGTCCGAATGTGGCTGAACTCATCATCCGTTTTGCCGAATCAACAACATTTTCATCGATCTGCGCCTGTGTTAATCTGGTGACATCAGAGTGATGGTTCCTTATCATTGTAATCCTGTGAACCACACTCTCAACGATAATAACGGCACCATCTACTATCAGACCAAAGTCAATTGCACCAAGACTCATGAGATTTCCGGAAACGCCGAATATGTTCATCATGGAAACTGCAAAAAGCATCGAAAGAGGAATAACGGATGCAACGATTAGTCCTGCCCTCATATTCCCGAGAAGGAGGACAAGGATAAATATTACTATCAAAGCCCCTTCAATAAGGTTTTTTGAAACGGTACCGATGGCTCTTCCAACCAGATCAGACCGGTTAAGAAAAGGTTCAATTTTCACTTCTCCGGGCAAAGATCTCTGGATTGACTGAAGCCTATCCTGAATATTGTCAATAACCTGATGTGCATTGGCACCTTTAAGCATCATCACCACTCCTCCAACCGCTTCAGCGGTATCTATTACAAATGCCCCGTATCGGGTTGCATTGCCATATTTAACTGTTGCTATGTCTTTGATTAACAGCGGCACTCCTGATTCAGTCGCTTTAACAACGATCTTTTCAATATCAGAAAGAGATTTTACAAGTCCTATACCTCTTATGAAATATGCTGTAGGATTCTTATCAATATATGCACTTCCCGTATTTTCATTATTCTTTTCTAGAGCAGTAAAAATATCTGTCAATGTAAGGTTCATTGCCCTTAACCTTTCAGGATTTACAGCTATCTCATATTGCTTTACAAAACCTCCATAACTGTTTATATCAGCTACACCGGGAGTCCCGAGCATTTCACGTCTGACAACCCAGTCCTGGAGTGTTCTTAATTCCATCGGAGGATATTTCTTTTCATATCCCTTTCTTACAGCAAGACGGTACTGAGATATCTCTCCCAACCCTGTTGAAATAGGTGCCAGCGAAATCTGAGCCAACCCGGCAGGTATTGATTCTTCCGCTTCTTTCAGTCGTTCGGTTAACTGCTGCCGCGCCCAATATATATCTATATTTTCCCTGAATACGACAGTTACGACTGATAAGCCAAGACGTGAAATTGATCTTAATTCAATTATGTCGGGGATATTAGCCACAGCTACTTCTATAGGCGCCGTTATAAAGCTCTCTACCTCCTGAACCGCCAGCGAGGGCGCAAGGGAAATTACCTGTACCTGGTTGTTTGTTATATCCGGAATAGCATCAACTGGTAGTTTGGTAAGGGAATAGATACCCCAGCCAATAAGAGCCAGAACAAATAATCCGACAATGAATTTGTTTCTGACAGAAAAAGTAATGATCTTACCTATCATATTGAATTTTAATTATATATAAACCAAAATGTGGATTTCAAAGGCAAATGCCAAAATATCCGGAAACACTGTGGCGTTCCCTGACTGATGGCCAGTCTGATATAACGAGAGATCAGAAGCCCGCTGAAAAATCAGAAGATTTTAGGTGGCTGCCAGATTGAGGCAAATAATGACGAGATATATGAAACAGTATAAGTTCCAAATTCAGCGAAAGTAAATTCCGTACACTCCGGATGGATTGTATCAAGGACCGGAATTACATGACTTATACAGCAATCACATGTACAAAACGGGGAGCAATGATCATTATCATTATGATTATTATCAGTTCTGTGTGTCGAAAGCTGATCAGTTTGAATCTGATTGTATGAATGATGCACATCTGCACACGGCAATGCCGTGAGAAAGAGGATATAAAATGATAATATCAATGCAAAAAACTTCATACGCTTATTGACGCAAATATAATATCATTTTCATGCAATTGTATTGTTTCGCTTTTATTGGGAGTGTGAATAATTTTGTGTAAATGAATTGGTAGCTGATTAGGGACCTCAACCGGTTGGAGCCGGAAAACGAGCTCAAAACCGGTTGATTTGAATGAAAGTTTTAATTTTAATCCTAATT
>Ga0172375_10007756_pt1 | contig 14630 bp, 14 predicted proteins | sample LakKiv1m_FD_114537 | JGI IMG/M metagenome (GOLD analysis project Ga0172375, IMG submission 114537) | Freshwater microbial communities from Kabuno Bay, South-Kivu, Congo - kab_092012_11.1m | ecosystem: Environmental > Aquatic > Freshwater > Lake | place: Democratic Republic of the Congo... | reverse complement strand
TAATTTCATATTTTACTTGACTGGTTTGTTCTGGGCATATATAATATTTAAAACTAATGGAAAATCCTTCCCTGTCTAAATCCATAATTACTACTGCTGTAATATTATATGTTTTTTGTTCTACCGGGGTGCTCTTTGCGGAAAACAAGCCGGTAGATGCCTTCAATGCAGGTATTTCTGCCGCTATGCATAATCAGGCTGTGGAATACAGGGACGCCGGCCTGGAGTATCAGCGCACAGGCAACCTTGATAAGGCGATGAGTTTATATCAGAAGGCGGTTTCCGTGGACCCGGCTTACGGCGTTGTTTATAATGACCTTGGGATTGTTTATGAGGCCGAGGGTTGGCTCCCGCAGGCGGAGGAAAGTTATTTAAAAGCGATCCAAATCGACCCTGGTTATTTAAGCGCCTATACAAACCTGGCTTTACTTTATGAAAATCAGCGCAAATTAGATAAAGCCGCATTTTACTGGTCTCAGAGGGCCAGCCTTGGTTCTCCCGACGACCCCTGGACAGAGAAGGCAGTAAGCCGCCTTAATGATATCCGCACGGTTTTATCCGACCAGCCGGTTAACTTTGGCCGGGAGGATGATGTCCTGAGCCTGATGGAAGATGTCTCGGGCCGGAAATCCGACCTGAATAAAGATGATAACGCGCTCTCCCAGGACCACTTCCGGAAAGCGAAAGTGAGTTTTGACAGAGGGGACCTGGCCATGGCATTCAAAGAAGCCTTGGATGCCCAGTACCTGGACCAGGATAACCGGGAGATCGAAGCGTTTATTGAGAAAGTAGAATCAAGGGCTCTGTCGCGGTAGAGCAGCGTACCTCTAAAAACCTCTTTCCTTATATTGCATTCCTTAACATTATAGTTAATGATTAATAAGAGCTTATTCCTGATCGACACGACTGCATTCTGCTACCGGGCTTTTTACGCTTTAAGGGATTTAAGCACATCTTCAGGCCAACCGACAAATGCGGTTTATGGGTTTTTGAATATCCTGAACAAGATATTGAAGGAGCAGAAGCCCGATTACCTGATCTGCTGTTTTGACGTATCCCGCGATACTTTCCGGGCCAAAAAATTCGCGGAATATAAAATACAAAGGCCGCCTATGCCCGACGGTTTAGGCAGCCAGATACCGATCATTAAAGAGATCATCTCCGCTTACAGGATCCCTATTTTTGAAAAAGAGGGTTTTGAGGCAGATGATATTATCGCCGAGCTTGCCAGGAAGGCCGCCGCCAAAAATATGCGCGTGACCATTGTCAGTTCCGACAAAGATATCCTGCAATTGGTTGATGAGCATATTACGGTGTTTAACCCCTATAAGGATGAAGGCGTATTTTACGACGCATCCGGGGTCAAGGGGCGTTTTGGTGTTGAGCCGGAGAGGATAATGGATATCATCGCTCTTACCGGCGATACGGCAGATAATATCCCCGGTGTCCCGGGGATAGGAGAGAAAACTGCTGCCCGGCTTATCCGGGATTACGGCACCATTGATAAACTGCTTAAGAATATATCAAAGGTAGAACCGGAAAAGATAAGACAGGCGATATCCGAACACATCCAGCGCGTAAAATTAAATAAGGAATTGGTTGATCTGCACGAGAGCCTGGGCCTGAAGCTGGATTTAAAGAAGGCAGCGGTCCGGGAGCCGGATTACGCGGAACTTGCCCGCATCTTTAAAAAGCTGGAATTTAAGAGTCTGCTTAAAAACCTTCCTTTTGAGGAGGATAAGGCCGCTTGCGTCAAGCTGCATAGCTGTAACTCTGCCGAATTAAAAGAGTTGCTTTCTAACAGCGCTGAGCTTACGCTTTACGGGGACCCGGCAGGCGAGCTTTTCTTCACTATAGACGGCAAATTCTTCAGCGCCAAGGATGACCGGGAGGGCTTTGATGCGGCAATACCGGATGCCGGAATAAAAAAAACCGGCTATGACCTAAAGAAGCTGAAACTCGCTTTTCTTAAAGAAGGCCTGGCGTTAGAAGGCCTGGATTTTGATGTTATGATCGCCGCCTATCTGTTAAATCCCTCGCGCTCAAGTTATTCTCTGGCAGATCTGGCCCTGGAGAACCTGGGTGAGTTTGTCCGCGAAGAAAAACTCGGCGCAAAAGAGGGTTTGGGCTTGGTGGTCAAATTAAAGCCGGTGCTTAAAAAGGCCTTACAGGAGAAGGAGCTGCTTGGGCTTTTTGAAGAGCTTGAGATGCCCTTAGTAAGCGTATTAGCGCAAATGGAGCAGGACGGCATAAAATTAGACCTGGGCCTGCTTAAATCCCTCTCCCGGGAGCTTGAGCACAGGTTAATAAAGCTGATCAACGATATTTATAAGTCAAGCGGCACGCAATTCAATATCAATTCACCCAAGCAATTGGCCGGGGTCTTGTTTGAGAAATTACAGCTTCCGGTAGTCAAGAGAACCAAGACCGGGCCATCTACCGACGAAGAGGTACTCAGGCGCCTGGCGGATAAGCATGAATTGCCCGCTCTTTTATTGGAGTACCGGCAGCTGACCAAATTGAAGAATACTTATGTCGATGCCCTGCCCAAGCTGGTGGACCCGAAGACCGGCAGGGTGCATACATCCTTTAACCAGACAGGGACTGAAACCGGAAGGCTTAGCTCAAGCAACCCTAATTTACAGAATATCCCGATTAAGACCGATATAGGAAAAAAGATCAGGCAGGCGGTCATTACCTCAAGCGAAAAGAATTGCCTGCTCTCCTGCGATTATTCCCAGATAGAATTGAGGGTCCTGGCGCATCTTTCCGGGGACCAGACCCTGATCAAGGCATTCCACTCTAATGAGGATGTGCACCGGCTCACCGCTTCCCTGATCAATGATATTGATGAGAAGGAGGTTGAGCCCGGCATGCGGGAAACAGCCAAGAGAGTGAATTTCGGGATCATTTACGGCCAAAGCTCTTATGGTTTAGGCAGGGATTTGGGTATTCCAGTGCAGCAGGCCCAGGATTTTATTGACGCTTATTTTTTGCGTTATCCGAAAGTAAAGGATTATATAGACGCGCAGATAAAAAAAGCGGAAAAAGAAGGTTTTGTTACCACGCTTTTAGGCAGAAGAAGGTATATCCCGGAGATAAACAATAAGAACATGGGGATCCGGCAGTTTGCCCAGCGCCAGGCGGTTAATACTCCTATCCAGGGCACAGCCAGCGACCTGATAAAGCTGGCGATGATAAAGATATCTTCGCGGATAAAAGAAAAGGGCCTAAAGGCAAAGATGGTCCTGCAGATCCACGATGAACTGGTTTTTGACCTGCCGCTTTCGGAGCTGGATGATTTTTGCCCGATGGTCAAGGATAAGATGGAGCAGGTAATGAATCTGGATGTGCCGATCAAAGTAGATATGAAACAAGGGAAAAATTGGCTGGAGATGGAGCCGATCCAATGAAGATAGCCATGATCGCTTCAGAGGCAGTGCCTTTTGCCAAGACCGGGGGCCTGGCTGATGTGGCAGGGGCCTTGCCTATCGCCCTGGAAGAGCTCGGGTGCGAAGTGATCGTCATCATGCCCGGGTACAAATGCGTTAGCGACGCAAAATTAAAGATCACCCGGCTTTCCAAGGATATATCGTATTCGGTGGTAGGCAAGAATATAAAGGTTTACTTTGCGGAAAACAGCCTTTATTTTAACCGCGACGGCCTGTATATGGATAAGCAGGGGGATTATAAGGATAACCTGGAGAGGTTTGCCTTTTTCTGCCGCAGAGCCCTGGAACTGTTAAAAGAAATAAATTTCAGCCCTGATATCCTGCATTTGCATGACTGGCAGTCAAGCCTGGTCCCCGTATACCTGAAGAGCCTCTATGCAAAGGATGCTTTTTACAGCAGGATGAAAAGCATCCTGACTATCCACAATATCGGTTATCAGGGGCTTTTCTCGGGAGAGGATTTTCCGAAGCTTGGGCTGGATAAGGGCCTTTTTAATATTTCCGGGCTTGAATTTTATAACCGGATCAACCTGCTCAAAGGCGGGATAATATTTTCCGACCTTATCAATACCGTCAGCCCTACCTACGCGTCAGAGATCCAGGAGCGTAAATTCGGCTTTGGCCTGGAGGGGCTGTTAAAGCAGCGCAGGAAGGAGCTAAGCGGGATATTGAACGGCCTGGATTATTCCATCTGGGATCCGGCCACAGACAAGTTCATAGCCCGGAAATTTTCCATAAAAAATATAGAAGAGAAGGCGTATGATAAGGAGGACTTGCAGAGGGCATGCTCCCTGCCTGCCGGTAATGATATTCCCGTATTGGGTATTGTTTCGCGCCTGGCCGAGCAAAAAGGTTTTGACATACTTTCGGAGTCCCTGGATGAGATCTGCAAAATGGAGGCGCAGCTGGTCATCCTGGGAGTCGGTAACTTAAAATACCACAAAATATTGCAGAAGGCCGCCAAAAAATATCCTAAAACAATATCTTTGAACTTAAGATTTGATGATCCGTTAGCGCATAAGATCTACTCGGGGAGCGACATCTTCCTTATGCCTTCAAGTTATGAGCCCTGCGGCCTGGGGCAGATGATAGCTTTGCGTTACGGGACGATCCCGCTTGTTTTTAAGACCGGGGGCCTTGCGGATACCATAAATGAGGATAACGGCTTTATTTTTTCCAGGTACACCGGGGATGAGCTGGTAAAAACCGTCAAGAGAAGCCTGGCCGCATTCAGGGATAAGAAGAAATGGGGTTCCCTGATGAAGAACGCAATGCAAAGTGATTTTTCCTGGGAGGCTTCCGCCAAGAAATACCTCCGGCTATATGACAAAGCAAAAGAAGGATAAAATTGTAATAGGGGTAACCGGAGGGTTGGGGGCCGGAAAGAGCACGGTCGCCCGGATGCTTAAAAACCGCGACTGCGAATTGATCGATGCGGACAAGCTGGCGCACCGCATGCTTTACCGGGGAGGAAGTGTTTATAAAAAGATCGTAAATTTTTTCGGCGCCGGCATACTTAAAACAGACAAAAATATTGACCGGCAAAAGCTGGCAGGGATCGTATTCCTCCATAGACCGGCATTAGAAAAACTTAATTCCATCATGCACCCGGAGTTAAAAAAAGAAATTTTCCGGCGGATCAATAATTCAGGGAAGAGGATCATCATATTGGATGCGGCATTGATCATTGAGGCAGGCTTAAGGAGGAAGCTTGATAAATTGGTGATGGTTAAGGCTAAAAGAGGCCAACAACTCTACCGTTCAGGAGGCAAGCTGGCCATAAATAACCGGCAGGCGGCTTTAAGGATTAAATCCCAGATTTCGCAAAATGAAAAATCGCGTTTTGCGGATTTTATCATAGATAACAGCGGCTCGATCAAAAAAACCAGGAAACAAGTTCTAGAACTAAGGAGGCATTTGTGGAAAAGTTAGATATTAAGAACCTCAAAGACATGAAGATCACCGAGTTGAACAAGCTGGCTAAGGAATTGAACGCCAACGGCACCAGCGGATTGAAGAAACAGGATTTGATTTTTAAGATCCTGCAGGCCCAGGCGGAAAAAGAGGGGTTGATGTTCGGGGAGGGGGTGCTGGAGATTCTCTCGGAAGGGTTCGGCTTCCTGCGCAGCCCCAACTATAACTACCTGCCTTGCCCGGATGATATTTATATCTCTCCGTCGCAGATCAGGAAATTCGACCTGCGCACAGGGGATACGGTCAGCGGACAGATCCGGCCGCCGAAGGAGGGGGAAAAATATTTCGCCCTGCTTAAAGTGGAGGCGGTGAATTTCGAGAACCCGGAAAATGTGAAAGAGAAGGTGCTTTTTGACAATCTCACCCCCGTATATCCGCGCCAGCCCTTTAACCTGGAGACTAAGCCCGATGAGGTGTCCATGCGGATTATGAGCCTGCTTACGCCTATCGGCAAAGGCCAGCGCGGCTTGATCGTCGCCCAGCCGTACAGCGGCAAGACCGTCTTACTGCAGAAGATCGCCAATGCCATTACCAGCAATAACCCGGATGTGATCATGATCGTCCTCCTGATCGATGAGCGTCCTGAAGAGGTCACGGATATGCAGCGCAATGTCAAAGGAGAGGTCATTTCATCCACATTCGATGAGCCGCCGGAGAGGCACGTGCAGGTCGCTGAAATCGTCCTGGAAAAGGCCAAGCGCCTGGTTGAACATAAGCGGGATGTGGTTATCCTGCTTGATAGTATTACCCGCCTGGCGCGCGCTTACAACTCCGTCATCCCGCACAGCGGCAAGGTCCTATCAGGAGGTATTGATTCCAATGCCCTGCAAAAACCAAAGAGGTTCTTTGGCGCAGCCCGCGCAGTGGATGAAGGCGGAAGCCTGACTATTATTGCTACCGCGCTTGTAGATACCGGAAGCCGGATGGATGAAGTTATCTTTGAAGAGTTTAAAGGTACAGGCAACATGGAGACCCAGCTTGACCGTAACCTCTTCCAGCGCAGGATTTACCCGGCGATCGACATCAAGCGCTCCAATACCCGCCACGAAGAGCTCCTGGTCAAGCAGGATGTGCTGCAGAAGACCTGGATCTTGAGGAAGGTGCTCAATGAATTGAATAACGTGGAGGCAATGGAGCTGCTTATTGAGAAGTTAGGTAAGACAAAAAACAACGAGGAGTTTTTGAACAGCATGAACCAAAAATAAAGGAGAGAGTAAAATGAAAGAAAAGATACATCCGAACTACAAAGAGAGCACGATCATCTGCGCCTGCGGGGAGACGGTGCACACCCGCTCAACCAAGCCGAGCATCCGCGTGGAGATCTGTTCGAAGTGCCACCCGTTTTTTACCGGCAAGCAAAAGCTGGTTGATTCCGCCGGACGCGTGGATAAGTTCATGAAGAAATACGGTAAGAAATAATTTATGAATGAGCAGTTAGAGAAATTAGAAGCCCGCTATTATGAGCTGGAGCAGCTTTTGGCCAGTGGCTTTGGCGATCGGAAGCCAAACCACGGCCTTCCGGCCAGCCATGAGCAGATCGCCGACCGCCAGCACTATAACAGGCTGGCTAAAGAGCTTTCCGATATCAAGCCGCTGGTTTCGCTGTTTCGCGAATACAAGGGCGTGCTTAAAGAGATCAAAGAGCTTGAGGCGGTCCTGGCCCAGAAGCATGATAAGGATTTCCTGGAGCTTGCCCGGGAAGAATCCAAAGAATTAACAGCCAGGTTAACGGAGCTGGAATCACGCCTTAAGAAACTTTTGGCAGGAGAGGATAAAGACGCCGGACGGGATGTTATCCTGGAGATCAGGCAGGGAACAGGCGGGGATGAGGCGGGGCTTTTTGCGGCGGATCTTTACCGCATGTATACCAAATATGCCGCCAATAAAGGCTGGGTTATTGAGCCAATGTCCTCCTCAACCAATGAGGCCGGAGGGATAAAAGAAATAATCTTCAGCGTGAAGGGAAAAGACGCCTTTCGCAGGCTTAAGTTTGAAAGCGGGGTGCACCGCGTGCAGCGGGTTCCCGCTACCGAGGCGCAGGGCCGCATCCATACCTCGACTGCGACGGTAGCAGTGCTGATGGAACCCGAAGAGGTTGATCTGGCAATTGAGCCCAAGGATTTGAGGATCGATACTTACCGTTCAAGCGGCCCGGGCGGACAGCATATGCAAAAGACCGATTCGGCGGTCAGGATCACGCATATTCCCACCGGCACGGTAGTTGCCTGCCAGGATGAGCGCTCGCAAATAAAAAATAAAGCCAAGGCAATGAGGATCCTGCGGGCCCGGATCCTGGAGGTAAGAATTGAAGCGGAGGCAAAAAAGCTCTCTAGCGCCCGGAAGACCCAGATTGGTACCGGTGACCGCAGCGAAAAGATCCGCACTTATAATTTTCCCGACCGCCGGGTGACCGACCACAGGATAAATTTTACGACCCACCAGTTAGAGGGGGTTTTAGAGGGCCAGATGGATGAGCTGTTTGACGCTTTATTAAAGGCGGAGGAAGAAAAGAAAAGTGAACGAAGCTGAGCTGGTCTTAACCCATGTTTTGAACTGCGACAGGCTGTCTTTGTACCTGAATAAGGACAGGGAACTTGATAAAGATAAAAGCGCGTTGGTTTCATCTATATTAAAACGCAGGCTTAAGGGCCAGCCTCTGCAGTATATTTTGGTTTCCGCCGAATTTATGGGCTTAAAATTTATGGTGGACAAACGCAGCCTTATCCCCAGGCCGGAGACCGAGATATTAGTCGAGAAAGCGATAAAGATATCCGAAAAGCTAGGCCGATCCTCCGGCAAGCAGCTGGAAATACTGGATATCGGGACCGGATCAGGCTGCATCGCCGTATCTTTAGCTAAAAATATCAAGCCTTGCAGGATAACTGCCGTTGATATTTCTCCGGATGCATTAGAACTTAGCCGCAAAAACGCGGATCTACATCAGGCGCGAATTGAATTTATCCAGAGCGATTTATTTGCCTCTTTATCCGGCAGGAGGTTTAATCTGATCGTCAGCAATCCTCCTTATATACCAACCCCGGATTTGAAGGGCTTAGCCAGGGAGATCTCCTTTGAGCCGGCCCTGGCTTTAGACGGAGGCCAGGACGGCCTGGATTATTACCGCCGTATTATCAGCCAGGCTCACCGGTATTTGAAAAGAAAAGGTTTTTTGCTTATGGAGATGGGTTTTGGCCAGGCTGGACAAGTAGAAAATATGCTGAAAAAAACAGGAAAATTTGAGATAATAGAAATAATCAGGGATTATAATAATATCGAAAGAGTGATGGTATCATGGATAAGCTGATCATTGAAGGCGGCGCAAAATTAAAAGGGGAAGTGATGGTTTCAGGCGCAAAGAACGCGGTATTGCCGATCCTGGCGGCTACCCTGCTCACCGATGAGCCGTGCTTGATCAAAAGCGTGCCGAACCTGCGCGATACCAACAGCATGCTTAAATTATTGCGTTCACTCGGAAAGGCCGCCGAATTTGACAAGGGTAAGGTCATGGTTTCCAGGGGCCGTGCGACAAATTACATCGCCGAATATAAATTGGTTTCTACAATGCGCGCCTCATTTTGCGTTTTAGGGCCGCTCCTGGGAAAATTACGCAGGGCCAAGGTTTCTCTGCCCGGAGGATGCGTTATTGGGGCAAGGCCGGTGGACTTGCATCTTAAGGGGATTAAAGCGCTGGGGGCGGATATCAATATTGATGCCGGTTATGTAGAGGCTAATGCAAAGAGGCTGCATGGCGCCTATCTTTATCTGGGCGGTGTTTACGGTTCTTCGGTTTTGGCTACCGATAATGTGATGATGGCCGCGGTTCTGGCTGACGGCAAAACCGTGATCGAAGGCGCTGCCTGTGAGCCGGAGGTGGTGGACCTGGCGGAGTTCCTGATCAAAATGGGCGCCAAGATCAAAGGCCAAGGCACGCCGATCATTGAAATAGAGGGAGTAAAGCATTTACGCGGGGCAACCCACTCCATAATCCCGGACCGCATTGAGGCAGGGACACTGGTCTTAGCTTCGCTTATTACCGGAGGGGACATATTAATCAAGAACGTGCAAACTCGGCACCTGGGCGCGTTGATCGACAAGCTGGATGAGGCGGGGGCGCATCTCCTGCGCAGCGACGGAGCATTGCGCGTAAGGGGCAACAGGAGATTAAAAGCAGTGAACATCACCACTCTTCCATATCCCGGATTTCCCACGGATATGCAGGCGCAGATGATGAGCCTAATGTCGGTTACCCGGGGTATCAGTGTTGTCACCGAGAAGATCTATCCGGACAGGTTCATGCATGTTTCCGAGCTTAACCGTATGGGGGCGCATATCCAAAGGGAAGGGCCGCATGCCATAGTTGAGGGGATAAAAAGTTTATCCGGGGCGCCGGTCATGGCCAGCGACCTGCGGGCATCGGCTTGTTTGGTCCTGGCAGGCCTGGCTGCCAGAGGGAAGACATCCATATCCAGGATATACCATTTGGAGCGCGGCTATGAGAACATTGAAAGGAAATTAATTAATTTAGGGGCAAAAGTGTGGAGAGAAAAAGAATGATACTGATGATCGATAATTACGACTCTTTTACCTATAACCTGGTGCAGTATTTGGGGGAATTAGGACAGGAGGTTAAGATATTCCGCAATGACTCATTGACGATAAATGATATCAAGAAGCTAAAACCCGCGAAGATCGTGATCTCTCCCGGGCCGGGCAGGCCGGAGGATGCCGGGATCACCTGCGAAGTTATCCGGGAATTCGCCGGCAAAATTCCCATTCTAGGGGTTTGCCTCGGACATCAGGCGATTGGATATGTTTTCGGAGGCAAGGTCGTGCGGGCAAAAAGGCTTATGCACGGCAAGACCTCCAAGATATATCATAATAAAAAAGATATTTTTAAAGGAATACCCAATCCTTTTGCGGCTACACGTTATCACTCTCTGCTGCTTGCCAGGGAGCATTTCCCTGAGTGCCTTGAGATAACCGCCGAGACCCGCGAAAAGGAGATCATGGGATTAAAACACAAAATATATCCTGTTTGGGGTGTGCAGTTCCATCCTGAATCCATCCTCACTAAGAGCGGCAAGCAGCTGCTGGATAATTTTCTTAAATTAAAATGATCAAAGATTTGATCCACCAGTTGGTTGATAAGAAAGATTTGAGCGCTTTGCAGATGCAGCAGGTAATGCAAGATATCCTAAGCGGCACAACAGATACCGCGGATATCGTGATGTTCCTATCCGCGCTCAATGAAAAAGGCCAGACTGTCAGCGAGCTGACCGCTGCTGTGAATGTTATGCTTAAGTATGTTGAGCCGATCATCGTGGAGGCGCCCAATATCCTGGATACCTGCGGCACAGGAGGGGATAAAAAAGGGACCTTTAATATTTCCACGATCAGCGCCCTGGTTGCCAGCGGAGCCGGAATTACCGTGGCTAAGCACGGTAACCGCTCGGTATCCAGTAAATGCGGCAGCGCGGATATCCTGGAGGCATTAGGGGTCAACATTAATATGGACAAGGCAAAGATAAAAGAATGCCTTGAGGAGATCGGTATTGCTTTTTTGTTCGCGCCGAACCTGCATCCGGCAATGAAGCATGTCATGCCGGCAAGAAAGCAGATCGCCGGAAAGACCATCTTTAATATCCTTGGCCCCTTGATTAATCCGGCGCGGGCAACCAACCAGCTGATTGGCGTCTATTCGCGGGAATGGACCAGCCCGCTGGCACAGGTTTTGCGTAATTTAGGCTCTAGGCATGTTTTGGTGGTGCACGGCCGAGACGGCCTGGATGAAGTGACCACTACGGATAAGACTTTTGTTTCCGAGGCGATGGGCCAAACTTTGAAAGATTATGAGATCGCGCCGGAGGATTTCGGCATAGCCAGGGCCGAGCCCGCTGATTTGGAGGGCGGAGGCCTGGCCGATAATGTAAGGATTGCCCGTGATATCTTAGCCGGAAAAAAAGGAACTAAGCGCGACATAGTGCTGCTTAACGCCGGTTGCGCCATTTATGCCGCGGATAAAGCCGCTACCATCGTCGAAGGAATAAAGCTTGCCGAAGGATCCATTGATTCAGGCCGGGCAGCCAAGAAGCTTGAGTTATTAAAAGAATATTCAAGATAATATGGCTAAGACAGATATCTTAAAAGAGATCGTCGCCAAAAAGAGGGAAAGGCTGACCGCTGCTATGCAGCAGTTAAGCGAGGATGGGCTTAAAAGCGCATTAGCTGGTTTGCCTGCCACCCGGCCGTTTAAAGAGGCAATAGCCAAGCCGCGCCAGATATCCCTTATTGCCGAGATCAAGCAGTCTTCTCCGTCAAAAGGTGTGATCCGCCAGGAGTTTGATCTTCAGGAGATCGCCAGAAATTACCAGGAGGCCGGTGTCCAGGCGGTCTCGGTCCTGACCGAAGAGGATTTCTTTAACGGCAAGCCCTCCTATATCAATGAAGTAAAGAACGAATTTAGCGGTCCGGTGTTAAGAAAAGATTTTATCTTAGAGGCATACCAGGTCTATGAGTCACGCTATTTAGGCGCCGATGCCGTTTTGTTAATTGCGGATCTATTGACCAAGGATAAATTAGTTGAGTTTATGGCAATAGCTGATTCTTTGGCTATGGATTACATAATTGAAGTGCATGATGAAAAAGAGCTGAAGAAGGTGCTGAATTTAAAAGCTCCGGTTATCGGTATCAATAACCGCAATTTGCGTACCTTGGAGGTTGATTTCAAGACCACGGAAAGATTATTCACTTTGATCCCGAGGGAAAGAATAGTGGTTGTGGAAAGCGGGATAAAAAGTCCCCAGGATGTACTCTTTTTGAAGATCCTGGGGGCAAGCGCGGTGCTGATCGGCACTGCCTTTATGGAGGCCCCGGACATAAAGCAAAAAGTGGAAGAGGTAATGGGGTGGTAGGCGCTCGGGGTCCTGCCACTGAAGTATCCCCATTCCTGCGGGCGAAGTTTCGTCCTCGGAACGGGGATGCCCCTCTTCAGTGTCACCCCTCGCTTATGGTTTTATAGGGCAATAGTATGGTTAAAGTGAAGGTTTGCGGGATCACCAATTTAGAGGATGCTTTAGTAAGTTTTTTATACGGGGCAGATGCCATCGGGTTTGTCTTCTACAAAAAAAGCCCCCGTTATATCAGCCCGCAAAAGTGCGCCAATATATCGGCCATCCTCCCCAAGAAGATCCTTCGCGTTGGGGTTTTTGTTGATGAAAAGGCGCAGAGGGTAAAAAAAACAGCCCGTGCCTGCCGCCTGGACATGCTGCAGTTCCACGGGAATGAATCACCCGTCTACTGCCGGAAATTCAAGGGCTATAAAGTGATCAAGTCCTTTAGGGTTGATAAAAGAATAAATTTGGATGATATCTCCCGGTATAAAACCTATGCCTATCTTTTTGACACTTATTCCAAAGGTAAGCCTGGCGGGACAGGAGAGAAATTTAACTGGAAATTATTGTGCCAAACAGCTAAAATGAAGCGAATTGTGTTCCTCTCCGGGGGGTTAACTAGCGGTAACGTACAGAAGGCAATAAAATTATTAAGGCCCGATTGGGTGGACGCTTCAAGTTCATTGGAATCAAGGCCAGGCAAAAAGGACCACCGGAAGATTAAAGAATTCATAGCCAAGTGTAGCCAGTAGGGACAGCAAGGGACAGTCCCCTTCGGGGACAGTCCCTTGTAAGGAGTGACTGTCCCGCGACAAGATAAGTACAGAAACCTAGCCTACGGAAAATGAAAAGGTGTCCGTTTTGCGCCGAAGAGATCCAGGATGAAGCCGTAAAGTGCAGGTACTGCGGCGAGTTCTTAAAGAAAAAGAAGACCGGAATGCATTGTTTATTAGGATGCCTGATCTTCCTGTGCGTTTTTATCCTCCTGGCCAATGTTTTTGTTTACCTGGCTTTTATTGCTTTTAAGACGGCCATGTTCAAGATTTCATCATTGGGTGCGAACCTGCCGCATTTATATATGCCGTTAAATTCATTTGACGTGCAGCTGATGCTTAAAGACTTAGGCGAAGGTTTTCGCGCCTTCTGGGAAAATTTGAATGGCGGAGAGTTACACGATTACCAAAGGATATATCTCCCTTAGCAGGAACCACTCCGGGAGTTTCGTTGGATGAAAACTTATGGTGCTCAATTCTAAAATGAAAAAAAATTTACCGGACAAGACAGGGCATTTCGGAATTTTTGGGGGAAGGTTTGTCCCCGAGACGCTGATCTATGCCCTGGATGAACTGGAAAGAGAATATGCCTCAGCCAGGCGCGATAAAAAATTCCGCCAGGAGCTTTCCGGTTATCTTGCCGAATACGCAGGGAGGCCCACTCCGTTATATCTTGCCGGGAGGTTAAGCAAACGCCTCGGGATAAAAAAGGTTTACTTAAAGAGGGAGGACCTGCTGCATACCGGCGCGCATAAGATAAACAATACTTTAGGCCAGGTGCTCCTGGCAGTCAGGATGGGCAAAAGAAGGGTGATCGCCGAGACCGGCGCCGGCCAGCACGGAGTAGCCACGGCAACGGTAGCGGCATTATTTGGCTTAGAGTGCGATATATATATGGGCTCCGAGGATATCAAGCGCCAGGCATTGAATGTTTTGCGCATGAAATTGCTGGGCGCCAGAGTAGTCTCTGTAAAAAGCGGCACCTGCACCCTGAAGGACGCCATGACCGAGGCTTTGCGCGATTGGGTCACCAATGTGCGCCATACGCATTATATTATCGGGACAGTCGCCGGGCCGCACCCGTATCCTATGATGGTGCGCGATTTCCAGGCAGTGATCGGAGGGGAGGCCAGGCGGCAGATATTAAAGAAAGAAAAGAGATTGCCGGATTACCTGGTGGCCTGTGTGGGCGGCGGAAGCAATGCCATGGGCCTGTTCCATCCTTTTTTCAAAGATAGTTCCGTGAAAATGATCGGCGTTGAGGCAGCGGGCCTGGGGTTATCTTCGGGAAAACATTCTGCCAGTCTTGTAGCCGGTTCACCCGGTGTCCTGCACGGATGTAAGTCGGATGTCCTGGAGGATAAATTCGGCCAGATCAGGAACGCCCATTCTATTGCCGCAGGCCTTGACTATCCCGGTGTAGGCCCGGAGCATGCTTATTATAAAGAGATCAAGCGGGCCCTTTATGTGGCTGTCAGTGATAAGGAGGCCTTGGGAGGGTTTAAATTATTATCCGAAGTTGAAGGGATAATCCCGGCATT
>Ga0172375_10007755_pt1 | contig 14630 bp, 14 predicted proteins | sample LakKiv1m_FD_114537 | JGI IMG/M metagenome (GOLD analysis project Ga0172375, IMG submission 114537) | Freshwater microbial communities from Kabuno Bay, South-Kivu, Congo - kab_092012_11.1m | ecosystem: Environmental > Aquatic > Freshwater > Lake | place: Democratic Republic of the Congo... | reverse complement strand
AGCGTTCTTGAGCGCTTCAGGATAATCCGTTGTAAAGAATAGCCGCCCGGCTTTGACGTTTCGTTCCACGATCTCTTCCAAACCCGGCTCATAAATGGGCATGATATTCTTCTGCAGTTTGCTTATCCTGTCAGGATTGATATCCAGGCAGTGGACTTTGTTGCCCAGATCGGCAAAGCATACACCTGTAACCAAACCCACATATCCTGTTCCGATGACGCAAATATCGCTCATATGGTTTTCTCTCCTGGTCTGAAATTATAGCGTATCCAACCCTGCAGATAGTGCGATTTAATTCTCATATTATAAATGTCATTCTTTACGAGGAATTAACTCCCTGAAGTGTTAGAATTTGCAGCCAATGAAAAAGACTGAAAGTTTTTATATTGAATCGCTTGGATGCGCTAAAAACAGCGTAGACTCGCGCTCTATGGCTGAAGTGCTAATACGCGCCGGGTATGGGGAAAGTGATAAACCCGAAAAGGCCGGCATTATTATTGTTAATACCTGCGGTTTTATCCTGCCGGCACGTGAAGAGTCTTTGCGCACTCTGCGTGAATTTGCAGGATCTAAAACAGAAGATCAGGTGCTTATCGCCGCAGGCTGCCTGAGTGAAAAGGAGAAACTTCAGCTGACAGCAGAAGTTGACGGCCTTGATGCCGCCTTCGGAACCCGCCGCTGGGCTGATATTTTAAGGGTTGTTGAAAAAGCAGGACAGCACCCCGCCAGTCCTTATCTGCATTTTCCTGAAACGCCGATGATTAAAGAAAGCAGCCATAAAGTACCGCGAGTGGCAGTTCAGGGTGGCAGTGCCTATTTGAAAATTGCGGATGGCTGTGACCGCGGCTGCGCTTTTTGTGCGATCCCGCTCATCAAAGGACCGATGGTTAGCCGCCCAATTCAAGCAATTCTGAATGATGCTGTATTGCTGCAGGAAATGAAAGTAAAAGAGGCAATTCTCATCGCACAAGACTCAACTGCCTATGGACGCGATCTGGGTATGCGCGATGGATTGCCGCTTCTATTAAAAGAAATAATGAGCGCAGCGCCTGAAATTCCCTGGCTGAGAGTGATGTACACCTTTCCCGGTGCGATCTCTGATGAGCTGGTTAATGTGATGGCGGAAAACAATCGGGTTTTACCGTATCTGGATCTTCCGCTGCAGCATGCGCATCCAGAGGTACTTAAACGCATGCGCAGGCCGGCCGATATCCAGCTTGTAAAGAAGACAATAACCAAAGTTCGTTCAGCTGTCCCTGGGGTTGCATTGAGGACGACTTTTATTGTCGGCTTCCCCGGTGAGACTGAAGCTGAATTTCAATACCTTCAGGATTTTCTCGAGGAAATGCGTTTTGATCATGTCGGGATCTTTCCTTACTACCATGAGCAAGGAACAAGCGCATTTAATGAGGCAGATAACCTTTCGCAGGAATTAAAAGAGGAACGCATTCAAAAACTGGCTGCAGCTCAGGAGAAGATCTCGCTGGAAATAAATCAGAGCTTTATCGGAAGATCGCTTGAAGTCTTAATTGAAGGTAATGGTGATGGAATTTCTGCAGGCAGATCTTATCGCGACGCACCCGAGATTGATGGCCTGGTGATGTTCAATGAGGAGCTGCCCGCCGGAAGCCTTATTGGCGCCCGCATTACAGGCGCACTCATCCATGACCTGATCGCAAAAAAGCAATAATAAAGGCGGCTTGATCGCCGCCTTGTGGTTACAAGCTATGGTTGGGGTGGCACCGGAGGTTCCTGAGGAGGATTCTGATTATTCTTGATTGGTTCCACAGTTACCTCGGGGGTGACTTCGGTTGGGATCTCTGGAATACCCTCATCCGGTGTTGCAGTCGCCTTTGGAACGGCTGTCGGGGGATGGCATTTTACATATGCGTAGTTATACTTATCCTGCAGATCTTCAGTCGGATTAACATTTATTGCAACTTGATAATAATCAACCGCGTCACAGAATTCATTCTTTTCAACCAGTTGATCTGCGTAATACTCCGAGCCTTTTATAAGCCTGTCATTCGCTGTCCAGCCAGTGCCATCATGAAGATAAGGGAAAGCCGCAGCAAGCTGGCTGAAATGATTGACTACTTGTTCCCAATCAATATCCCAATAACTTGCGCCGGTCAGATATAACCTGGCCCAGCTTGAATAATTCACTGCATCGTGATCCAGCGGGGCATATTTGCTGACCAATGAAAGCAGGTAGAGCCCTTCTTCAAGGTTGCCTTCGGTTTTAATCATGTCCACAGCTCTATAGCGCAGAGTTGTGAAATATAGCCCATCAACCTCCAATGTGCGGTAGGAAGTATCTTCATTGCGCAGAGTTTCAAGCGTGTTCATGGCTGCTTCCCATTGCATGGACTGAACTTCCTGGGTAGCCTGGTTGAAAAGCCCTTCGGCATTCAAATTAGATTGGGTGGCAGTTGCCACAGGCTGCGGAGTTGGAATTGATGATTCAGCCAGTTTAACCATAACCTCGGTATATTTCTCGGTCAGACCGGGAAAATTGGGATAGATCTTGATCACATATTCAAAATGGGTGCGAGCGAGGGCAAAATTCCCATTTGCCATTTGCTGTAAACCATATTGAAATTGAGTTGCTGCCTCGGTAATTACCTGCTGATTCTGCTGCGCGAGGCGGTCATTTATCCCTCGCTGATATCCCAATCCTGCACCAGCCGCACCCAAAAGCAAAACAGTAAGGATCCCTAATAAAACAGTTCTCCACCGTCTTGGTTTCTTCACCTTTACTGGAACAGGCTGGGTGTCACTTACGTTTACCGGTTGGGTTGGGCCGCCGGATAATTTATTCTTTTGTGTATCGTCTAAATTTTCTTTTACCATGCGCGATATTATACCTTTTTTGGATTATTTACCTTTCGGAAAAAGACGAGCCCTTTACAGGCGCAGCAGAACGCGGATCTCTTTGGATATAAAGGGAAGTGCAGCGGCTATTCCTAAGCCGGCTGCCAAAACCCCAGTTATTAATTGAGGCAGAACTCCTGTGGAAAAGCGGATGATCAGTATGATCACCATTCCGCCGATAATACTTCCGGAAACAGCTCTGAGAGCAGTATTGAGGATCTCCTTTTTATTCTCGTTCTTTGATGAAACATCGGACAAATCCATTTTGGCTGCTGACTTCTTGGTTAGTCTGATCTTAAAAATGACCAGCAAAAAAAGTGCCTGGGTCGTAAATCCAATGGCATCAGCCAAACCGATGCCGACTGCCTTGAAGGGTGCGGTCAGGATGATTCCTGAGAGAATGTAGACAAACAGGTTTAAACCGGCAGCAGCCATGGGAATGACCGAATTTTGCTGTGCAAAGAAAACCCGTGAACCCAGCTCAAGCAGGCAATGGCCCAATAGTCCAACCAGAAACGCACGCGTAACCCACAGCAGCAGATCGGTTCCGGCGTTATCAAATCCAAAGGCAAAACCCAGAAGGGGAGGAAGTGAAAGCGAAAGCAACACGGCGGATGGGATCGCGAGTGCAATTAAAACCCGTACCACTCGATTGATCGTGTCCTTGAATTCCTGAAATTCTTTCCTGGCGATAAATTCCGAGATGGTCGGCAGCAGTGCAGTACCGATGGCAGTTCCGATCAGTGTTTCAGGTACTTGAAGGATCATCCACCCATAAGTAAGTGCCGAGATCGATCCGAGCGGAAGTCTTGATGCCATGTTATCGCGGGCGATAAAGGTCAGCTGGTAAAGCAGCATACCGATCACGCGCGGTCCGAGCATAGCCAGGATCTTGCGGACATCCTCATCTTTAAAGTTAATTTTAGGCGTCCATTTGAATTGGTACTTTATCAGGCCCGGTATCTGGATCAGAAAGTAAAGCAGTGAACCGATTAGAACGCCATAGACCAGCCCATGAACGCCTAATCCTGCAGCAGGCAAGACCAGCGGGCCGGTCTGATACCCAACTTTAGGTGAGAGGATGATCGCACCGTAGATCTGCCCGAAGTTATAAAGGATGGGGCCTATGGCGGGGAGGAAGAAATGCTTGTTTGCCTGCAATCCGGCAATAAGGAGGCCGGCCATCGAAAAGATCAGTGTCCCGATCAAATTCAGGCGCAGCAGTTCAACGACCAGGGTTTGCTGAAGAATATCCAGCCCAGGTGCGATTCCCAGAGCATGTTGAACCAAAGGCCATGCAAAGATTGCAGCAAGAGCCGAAAGGAGAGCTGTTGCCAGAAAAGCGAGGTTAGCCACCTGACTAAAAACACGCCAGGCTCTTTCCTTATTTTCACGATTCATGACCTCAGTCATCACAGGGATAATCGCAACGGCTAAAGCGCCTCCCGAGATCAGCGCGTACAAAAGGTCAGGGATATTATTTGCGACGTTGAAGACATCCAGCTCGGCGGTCAAACCAAACTGCCGCGCGATGATAAGCTGCCGAAGTATCGCAAGTATCTTATTGATGCCGAAACTGACAGCGATCAGGAAAGCTGCTTTTGAAAGTTTGGAGATCTTTTTCATGGTTCAGATTCTAACCCAGGGCTACATCCAGGATCATCATTACTGTAAACCCAAGCATCGCACCTGCGGTGGCAATATCGGTATTCTGGCCCTGTTCTGCTTCAGGGATCAACTCTTCAATGACTACAAAGATCATAGCCCCCGCAGCAAAAGCGAGGGCATAGGGAAGAATTTGCCGCATCGTGATCACTGCGGCGGCTCCGAAAACTGCGCCAATCGGCTCAACAATGGCAGAAAGCTGGCCGTACCAAAAGCTTCTGAACCGACCGAAACCTTCGCGCCGCAGAGGGGCCGAAATTGCCAGCCCTTCGGGGAAGTTCTGGATGCCAATACCGATTGCCAGAGCAATTGCACCAGGGAGGGATGCTCCCGGAATACCTGCAGCCGCTGCGCCAAATGCCACGCCAACGGCCATCCCTTCAGGGAGGTTGTGCATGGTGATTGCCAAGACCAGCAGGATACTGCGCTGCCAGGTGGTTTTAACGCCTTCTGCGGATGCGGTCGGCATATTCAGGTGTAGGTGCGGCAGCGTTCGGTCTATGACCCATAAAACAATACCGCCAGCCATGAATCCGATCGCTGGCGGCATGAATGAAGGTACGCCAAGGCTTTCGGATATTTCAATGGATGGTGCCAGCAAGGACCAATAACTCGCGGCGATCATAACGCCGGCAGCGAAACCCAGCATACCATCCAGCAGTTTGCGGCTGATCTCTTTTGACAGGAAAACGCCTGCCGCGCCAAGTGCTGTTACTCCCCAAGTGAATATAGTTGCAAAAAGTGCTTGTATGACCGGACTGAATTGTTCAAGAAATGCTACCATTTCTACCTCGAATAAAAATATGGAAAATATAATAATACTAATGATAATAAGGAAATTTACTCAAGTAAGATTATACGGGTTTATTTATAAATCTCTATTCTTTTGGATGAATGCGTAATTAAATTTGGACAAAATGATCATGACAAATGGAAAATTGTTTATTGTTGCAACACCGATCGGAAATTATGGAGATATTTCCTTACGCGCCCTGGAAACCTTACAGAATGCAGATGCAGTTGCTTGCGAGGAATTTCGTGAGGGAAGCACACTTTTAAAAAAGCTGGGCATTGGCAATAAAAACCTGATGATCTTGAATGAGCATAATGAGAGAGAAGGGACTGAAGCGATCTTTCAGGCATTGCTTTCAGGCCAGACGATCGCTTTGGTTACTGATTGCGGGACTCCTGGTTTTGCCGATCCGGGAACAGCTTTGGTTAAACGATGCCTGGAATTTGACATTCCGGTCAAGTCGATCCCTGGCGCGTCCTCATTGATGGTTGCTATTTCATTATCACCTCTGCCCTTGAAAGAATTCTATTTTGCAGGTTTCCTGCCGACAGGGGAATCCGAACGAAAAGCAAAATTGGCTTTCCTTAAGGCGCAAAAGGTCCCGGTCATCTTAATGGATACACCCTATCGCATGGGAAAACTATTGAATGAGATCGGCTCTTCATTCGGAAAGAACCAACTGGTCACTTTGGCTGTTGATCTGACCATGCCAAATGAAAATATTATGCATGGTCCTGTCGGTGATATCTCAATTAAAATGAAAGATCGAAAGGGAGAATTCATTCTGGTCGTCCATTGACGCAGTGAGCCGGGGCGCAACTTTCAATTCATGCTTCCGTAAATGATTATAGAAAGGAATTGACAAATGGATAATCGACGCCCAGGATGTTTATCAGGGTTCTTACAGCTCTTTCTGCTGGACAAAGCTTATAAATGGAGCCAGGAGAAATTTGGTTATAAGCGCGGCGGCTGCATGGGATGCGGCTGCGGATTCATTCTCATGGTGGTTTTTGGAATGCTCGTCATTTCGATCATTTTCAAGATCGATTGGTTAAGATTATCTTTTTAATGGTGACCAGATGAAAACAAGAATTTTTACGGTAATTATGGTTTGTGTTGTTGCTTTAACCGCATGCGGCCTTCCAGTGCGTTTCACTGAAGTTCGGGGTTCAGGAAACGTCATTACAGAAAGCCGGACTGTAGCGGGTTTTAATGCGGTAGAGTTGAGCGGTATTGGTACTCTGATCATCGAGCAGAGCGACCGGGAATCGTTGGAAATAACGGCGGAGGACAACGTGATGCGTCATATCAAAAGTGATGTATCCGGATCCCGCCTTCAATTGGGAAGTGAGGAATTTATCAACTTGCGCCCGACCAAAGATATTATCTATCGCCTTAAAGTAAAAAACCTTCGGCAGATCGAATCCAGCGGACTCGGAAAAGTGGAAATGATGGAACTCGAAACCGATAATCTGGCAATCGAGATCAGTGGAAACGGGCGAGTTTCCCTGGACAACTTGCTGGCAGCAACTTTAACCCTTGAGATAAGCGGGCTGGGAGATGTTTCCATTAATGGCGAAGTAAAAAGCCAGCAAATTGAAATTAGCGGTGCGGGCAATTACAACGCACCTAACCTGAGCAGTGAGAATGCCAGGGTTGAGATCTCAGGAACTGGCTCAGCTGTTTTGTGGGTTACTCAGCAGCTAGATATGGAACTCAGCGGCGCCGGGACGATCCACTACTATGGAAGCCCAAAGATCAATTCGGATATCAGCGGGGCTGGCGATATAAAAAACTTGGGCGACAAATAGCGGATAAATAATAAATCTAGAAAGTGCTGGAATAATTTTATCCAGCACTTTTTTTTAATCATTCCACTGGGTAGGCAACGATCCCCAAAGTACCTGGACCAAAATTGGCAGCAAGCGAGATTGAAAGTTCTCCCAATACTGCTTCTGCGCAGTTGTTTTGAGCGATCACACGTTTAAGCATTTCTACACCTGAATTTTTATCATTGGCGTGCACAACAGCCGCTTTGATTCGCCTGGAGCCGAACTGCTCCTTTATCTTGTCCAATATCATATCAATTGATTTTGAACGCGACCTGACCTTTTCACCCATGACGACCAAACCGTCTTTAAGTTCAATTATGGGTTTTACTTTAAGCAAATTGGCCAGCGAAGCCTGCAAATGTTTCACTCTGCCGCTCATACTGGCGAACTTAAGGGTATCCAACGTAAATACAAGCCTGGTGTTCACACGAATAAAATCCAACCGCTGAATGATCTGTTCAAGCGATTTGCCAGCACGATCCATTTCCCGGGCTTCCTTGACCATCATACCCATGCTTATCGTTCCGGAGGCCGAATCATATGGGATGATGTGAAATTCATTTTCTAATTCTTTAGCAGCCTGGATGGCAGATGCCATTGTGCCTGAAAGTTTTTCAGTGACATGCACTGACAGAATTGTGTCGCCCGGTTTTGCGATCTTGCGGTAAAACTCAACAAATTGATACGGTGTTGGTTGTGAAGTGGAAGGCAGGGAAGAAGAATTCTCTACAAGTTTATAAAAATCATCGTACCCCAGATCAATTCCCTGCAGATATGATTTTCCTTCATGAATGATATTAATTGGGATCAGATCAATTAGGTAATCTTCCTGCCAGCCTTCAGCCAGATCCCCCGCTGTGTCCATCACGATTCTAAGCATGTTTTTATCCTTTTCAATGACTTGTTTGAATAATATAACCCAAAAACAGGCTTTTCGATTTCCGTCAGTCCTTTTTAAAAAAAGAAACCCGGTAATTTCTGCCGGATTTTTTTGTGACGTTGAGATGTTGTTTTATTGGTCTAATTCAATATAAATTCGTTTGTTGATCTTTCCCTTGCTTTTGTAATCGGTAACATGCATAACCCCAACTTCGCTGGTGTTCTTTACATGGGTTCCGCCATCCGCCTGCAGATCCAGATCAACGATCTCGACGGTCCTGACCTCGGCGATCCCTTCAGGAAGAAGATTGATCTTTGTTCTTATAAGGTCGGGAATTTTAAATGCTTCGTCACGCGGAAGTATTTTTACGCGAACATCCCTGGATGCCTTGACTTCTTTATTGATCGCTTCATTAATTACACCAACCAGCTCGCCTGACATCGATTCAAACTCAAAATCCATCCGGCCTTTTAAAGGTTCCATATCTCCACCGGTGACATGCGCACCAAAATCACGGAAGATCACCCCGCATAAAATATGCATGGCGGTGTGTGTGCGCATCACCTGGTAACGCCGTTCCCAGTCTACCAGCCCTACGATATGAGCGCCTTCTTCGGGAAGGGGCATACCGGGCTCAAGGTAGTGCAGAATGCCTTCAGGTGAATGTTTGGCACGCACCAGGTTGTATTTAATATCGCCTGAGCGGATGGAGCCGGTATCGGGCACCTGTCCGCCTCCACCCGGGTAAAAAGCTGTTCGATCAAAAAAGACCGCGTTTATTTCGCGGTCATTTTTGATAACTGTGGCTTCAAATTCTTTCAAATAACTGTCAGAATGATAAAGAAGATCAGTCATAAGATTGCCTTTTTAAGTTTCGGAATAATTTTAGTCAGCTTTACTGTCTTTTGGGAGAAGAAATATGAAAGGAATTCCCAAAAAGCTGACCAGACCGCTGATCAAAAAAGTGCTGTTACCGCCCAGCTTGTCATACATAAATCCAGTAACAACGCCTGCGACTGCATTAAGTGCAAAAACAATAGCCAAGTAAAATCCATTGGCCAATGAGCGGTTATTCGGAAATTTTTCTTGAACCAGGGCTAATCCTGCCGGCAAAATCATCATCGAAGTTGTTCCCAGCAGCGCCAAATAAAAGATTTGCAAAATACCTGTTGATTTGCTAAAGAATACCATGCTCATCGAAGCCACAAAGACCGACATAACCATTACTTTCTTAAAACCATACTTGTCTTTCAGGAACCCTCCCAGAATTGTTCCCAGGATACCGAAACCTAAAAGTAAGCTTATTGAGGTGGTCGCCAGAAATTTGTTTACTCCCGACTCAATAAGGTAAACAGGTAAATAAATTTCTGATGCAGTCCGAAGTGGGGAACGCATAAGCATAACTCCTGCCAGAGGCAGCATGATTGCCAGCATTTCTTTCATAGGAATTTTAATATTCTGGCCTGCATTAACATTGTGATGGGGCATGTTTTTAAGTAGAATACTTAAAGTGATGGAAACCGCGATCCCGGGAATCATCAGCCAGGGAGTTGCTTTGATAGAAAAAAGTGAGATAACCGAGGCGACCAAAATCGGACCAAGCATAATTCCGACCTCACCGCCTACCATCCACATGCTCATTCCCTGCCCAACCTGTTTGCCAGAGAGCTTGGCTACAAGAGCAGGAAGGATTGAGTGCATGCTTGCTGAAGAAAGTCCTGCGATCAAACAAAACAACAAACCCAAATAGAATGTTGGAGCCACACCCAACAAGCTTAAGCAGATACCTGTAAGCGCGGGCATGACAAGCGCATATTTGCGCAGATTAGTCCTGTCGCCCATGTGGCCGATAACAGGCTGCAGCACAGATGCTCCCTGATAAAGAAAAAGGAATAAACCTGCCTCAACCTTTAAAAGCGACATGCGTTCGATTAAATAGGGGAGTAGTGGTGCGATAAAACCCGCGTATGTGTCGTGGACCATATGGGCGCTGGAAACAACCAGGGTCTTTATAGTTTGAAACTTGTCTTCGGGCGCTTCGCTCATTGGTGGTTTTTCTGTTGATTCGATGACGATGCTTTCATAATCTGCCATGATAATTATTCCTTTCCGAACAAATTTCAAATTATACTTTCATGCAGGATTATTTACAAATCCAAACATTAAAATGTTTAATTAGGTCATCATTTTACAATTGACAGAAACTAATAATCGGATAAAATTGTCCAATAAACAACCAAAAGGAGGTTAGCGTAATGATCAATAGAATGGAAAATAAAGTCAAATTTTACGGCATACCTCCTGCATTTAATTGATCGAAGCAATTTACGCGATTATCCGCAGGAGAACTGAAGCGCCTGCGGTTTTTTATTTATTAAAATCATTACTCCCAAAATTCCGCGGCGGCTTAATGAAAGCGTCAATATTGACGCCCAGAATTTATGTGAGACGATAATAGTGTCTCTCTCATCGAAGCTGCAATAAAAAATGGAGTATATAGAATGTTTACAGGGTTAAGGAAAACCTACAAAAAATTCTCGAAGAATTTCTGGCTGTTCATGCTGGCATCATTTATCGACATGGTTGGCGGATCTTTGATCTTCCCATTCTTTTCGCTCTATATGACCCAAAAATTCAATGTTGGAATGACAGAAGTTGGGACCATGTTCCTGGTTTGGGCGCTCACTTCGGGGGTGATCGGCAACACAGTGGGCGGAGCGCTGGCTGACAAATTTGGCCGAAAGACCAATATTATATTCGGATTGGTTGCGAGTGCTGTTTCTGCGCTTTTGATGGTGGTCATAAAAGACCTGGTGCTTTTTTATGTTGCAATTGCCATCGTAGGAATCTTCCAGGACATTTCCGGCCCAGCCCGCCATGCCATGATCGCCGACCTGGTGCCGGAGGGGCAGCGGGATGATGCCTATGGCATGTTCAGAATTGTATTTAATTTGTCCGTGACCATCGGGCCCGCGGTCGGCGGATATATGGCGACCAGATCTTTTGTTTCGCTTTTTTATGCGGATGTATTGATCAGCTTGATAGCGGCAGCTTTTGTGTTTTTTCTGCTGCCCGAAACCAAGCCTGTCTTTGCGCCTTCTGAGTACCATAAAGAAGAATCCTTAAGAGATACCTTCAAGGGCTATGGTCAGGTATTAAAAGACAAACTGTTCATTGGGTTTATGCTGGTTTCAATGCTGTCAGTTCTGATGTATTTCAATATGAACAGTTCGCTTTCGGTATTCCTGGTGAATCACAGAAATGTTACGCCCGAGCAGTTCGGTTATATTCTCAGCCTGAACGCCGGCATGGTTGTATTGTTGCAGCTTTTCTTTACGCGCGTCACAGCCAAATGGAAACCAATGGCCGCGATCGCGCTTGGCAACTTGTTGTATGTCGTTGGATTTACGATGTATGGGTTTGTTAATACCTATTTCATGTTCCTGTTCGCAATGGTGATCATTACCATCGGCGAAATGATCTACGCGCCAAAAGAGCAAACTTTGGTGGCGAATTTTGCACCGGCGCACATGCGCGGGCGCTACATGGCTATTCGTGGTTTTTCGTGGATCATTCCTACCGCTATCGGTCCTCTTGGCGCTGGTTTGATAATGGATAACCTGGATCCCCGGGTTCTCTGGTACATTGCGGGCTTCATAGGGATGCTTTCAACGCTCGGATTTACCTGGCTGCATTTTAAAGCCGGAAAGAAATTTGAAGCGATGTGCGATGGAAGTTCCGGAAATGAAGAACCGGAAAAGGACTTGTCTTTGCCTTTGGCTGAATCAAGGGAAGCGCTGCAAATAGCGGATTGACAAAAAATGCCGGCATTTTCTGTCGGCATTTTTTATTACTTTCTTGGTAAAAGCAGAATCACCGAGACTGCCATCACCACGAGCCCAATGATGCGCCGAAGATCCAAAGGGATTGGCGCCAAACCAGCAATACCCACTGTATCGGCGATAACGCCAAAAAGAAATTGACCAAAGATCACCGCTGCCATTCCGGCAGCCATGCCTGCCCTTGAAATGGAAAAAGAGATCCCCATGATGATCAAGATTCCCAAAGCGCCTGAAACAAGGGTGATAATGAAAGCAGGCTTTGTGATCACGCCAATTTCAGGACTGAAAAATTTCGAAAGGATCAAAATCAGAATCCCTGCGAGTGCACCACCCAAAAAATTCGTCCAGAAACCGGTGTTTATCGGACCGATCAGCGTTCCGGCGCGCCCGCTTAAAAACGACTGAACGCCGATGGCGATACCGGTCACCAAAGCCGCAACACCGCCCATTAAAACCGCATTTTTTATCATCAATCCCTCATTCATTTAAGAATAACTGCATTTTACCAAAAGCGAAATATTCCTTGATGAGTGATAATTAATTATAGAAAATCGATATTATGAAAAACGGAACCAGAACAGTAATAATCCGTAAGCTATCTCAGAGCAAAAAATAATCATATCGGAAAAGTTACATAAATATGAAAACGTCAAATTTACTCAATAAAATTTCGAACTCAGTGGACAGGATTATTAAAAAGGTCAGCTACCGCAACCTTGTTTTTAAAGGTGGCGGGGTGCGCGGAATTGCTTATATGGGCGCGCTTGAAGCGTTGGAACAAGAGGGCGTGCTTCAAAATATCGAGCGCGTGGCAGGCTCTTCGGCCGGTGCAATTGCTGCCACCCTGGCTTGTTTCCGGCTGCCGGTTGAGGAAACGGTGAAGCTATTCAATTCGCTTGATCTTTCCAGAGTGCCTCAGACAAGCGTCACCGGGAAAGAAAAATATAAACTCCCGCAATTTAGCAGCACCGAAAATATCAGGCGGTTGGTCGAAAATTATGGCTGGTATTCCAGTGTTTATTTTCATGAATGGCTCGGTGACGTGATTGCTTCACAGTGCGGGCATAATCCGCGGGCGACATTCAAAGACCTTCGGTTACGCGGTTATCGTGATCTTTATATTGCCACGGCTAATCTATCTCGTAAACGAACCGAATTCTTCTCGTACCAGACTTCACCCGATGTGGCTGTTGCGGATGCTGTTAGGTTGTCAATGTCGATCCCCTTGTTCTTTGAAGCGATCCGGTTTGATGGAAAAGAATTTGGAAAGGGGGACTATTACGTGGATGGCGGTCTCTTTGACAATTATCCGATCCATCTGTTTGACCAACCCGATTTTGCACGGCTGAATCCTTTTTACCGGAATGGCATTAATTGGGAAACTTTGGGACTATTTCTTAGATCTGAAGAATTGGAATTTGTACCAGATTCAGTCATGCCTGATAACCTGTTCGAATTCCTGAACCTGACACTGCGCAGTTTTTATGATACTCACGACCTTTCAAATTTGGACAAGAGCCTGGTCGATCAAAAGCGTTCCGTGATCATTAATGATTGCGGTGTGTCATCACTTCAATTTGATCTGGAACCCGGCAGTGAGCTATATCAAAAGCTTTATTTATCCGGGAGGAATGCGGTTCAAAATTTTCTTACAGGCAGAACGATCAAACCTGCCGTTGCCTGATTAGTTCATCCAAAAATTTGGCCGGGCCGTTATCGGCGCAAGAACCGACGATCAGATTGGCATTTTGTTTTGCCAGGTCGCATGCATTTTCAACAGCTGCACCCAGGCCAACTTCGGCAAGCATGGCTACATCATTCTCAAAGTCACCGAAAGCCAGGATCTCATCCATGCGTATATGCAGCTCTTTTGCTAAATGCCTTAATCCAGTTGCCTTATTAACGCCTTTTGGCATGACTTCCAGGTGATTGATATTGGTCCGTAAGTATTCCGCCTGCCCATCAAGCTCGCGATCGAAAATGGACTCAAGTTTTGCCAGGTGTTCCTGAGATTGCCAATCGATGATCATGAATTTATTTACTTCGGGGAGAATTTGCTCAATTGCATCCCATGATCCGACTACATAAACTGAATTTTTCAATTTCCCAAAAATTCGGTCAATGTTATCTGTCATATTCTTAAAATAGAGCCTGTCATCGCTGAAAACCACCAGATCGCTTTTTTCCTCTTCCGTGATCTGGAGGATCTTGCGGGTAACTTCAACCGGCATCGGTTCTCGAAAGTGGATCGTTCCATCGAGGGATTGGATGATACAGCCATTGGCTAATACCAGGGGGATTTCGATCTTAAGTTCTTCCGCATAAGGACGCAAGCTTGCCAAACTTCTACCTGAGGCGAGGGTAAAGTGGATCCCAAGTTCAGGTAATCTAGTTAATACTTCGATCGTGTATGGATGGATCGGCTGATCTGTATCCTTTATTGTGCCATCCAGATCTGAAACGATCAGCTTGAATTGGTTGATGTTGTATTGTGATTTCATTGTCTCACCTGGATAAACACCTCTAAATCTGTTTTTTAAAATGTTGCCATGATTCAGCAAGAATAACACCATTTCAATGATCGAAAAAGACCATATGGGCTTTTTGCCAATTGCCCGAGTGGATACGAATATCATCCCCTCAAAGGGGACTTCTGGCTTTCTGTACAAAAAACCCCTTTCGGGTTTTTAGGTGCCCGAATAGCGATACGAATATCATCCCCTCAATGGGGACTTCTGGCTTTT
>Ga0172375_10007754_pt1 | contig 14631 bp, 10 predicted proteins | sample LakKiv1m_FD_114537 | JGI IMG/M metagenome (GOLD analysis project Ga0172375, IMG submission 114537) | Freshwater microbial communities from Kabuno Bay, South-Kivu, Congo - kab_092012_11.1m | ecosystem: Environmental > Aquatic > Freshwater > Lake | place: Democratic Republic of the Congo... | reverse complement strand
TGCCCAGAGGGGGACTTGAACCCCCATGCTTTCGCACTAGAACCTGAATCTAGCGTGTCTGCCAATTCCACCATCTGGGCGACGTGAACTGTATTTTTACCGCTATGGCGACGCTCTGTCAAGCACCGAGGGTTGCCGAGGTGGCATCTTGAACAGGTTGCATCTATACTATACCCCATGAAGACACTTTTTGATGGAAGGCTTCTGTATGTCGTGATGGAAAAGGGCGAGTCCGTGGCGCAAGACCTGCGCGCCCTTGTCGCCTTGCCAGCCATGAAGCGGACCGGCACCATCATCACCGCCTTGGGCCTGCTGAAGAATCTCGATATAGGCTATGGCAGCTATCAGGATATGACGGTGAGCTACGACAGGGAGATTTTGGCGGGGCCGTTGGAGCTGTTAGCCCTAAGCGGCTTCATCATGAAAACCGAAGCTCAGCCCTTCCATTTTCACGCCTCGTTCGGGAATAGGCGAAAAGAGGTCTTTGGGGGACATCTTTTCGACGCGGAAGTCGTGACGTTCATAGAGATGGGCATCTTGCTGAGTGACGCGCCTGTGCGGAGAATCCTGAAGGAGGGGTTGCCGGAAATGGATTTTGCTGAGGTGTTCGCCCCTGGCAATGATTGAAGGACGGGACGACCTCGCGCGTATCCGATCTGGATTTTGTGAGCAGAAGGCCTTCGCGAATATTTATGCACTTTTCTTCATTTTTGTTTCAATTTCTGATACCAACGTTTCATTGCTTGCCAGATTGATCATCCCAGGTTACTATCTGGTAGGTTTGGATGGCGTATTCCCTCCCGAACTTCTTTATGAATTGTACTTTTTAAGAGGAGAAAAGCGATGCCAGAATTCGTTCTGTCCGGAGATGAAGCGATCGCGCGCGGGGCGCTGGACTCCGGTGTTTCGGGAGCCTTCGCCTATCCGGGAACGCCTTCAACTGAAATAATGGAGTATATCCAGGAAAACCGGGAAGAGCGGTTGAATTCCTTGCGTGAATCCGAGAGATCGTCCATGGTGGCGCAGTGGTGCAGCAATGAGAAAACCGCGTATGAGTCGGCTCTGGGCGTTTCCTTCGTCGGAAAGCGCGCGATGGTCTCGATGAAGCATGTGGGGCTCAACGTGGCGATGGATCCCTTCACCAATTCGGCGCTGGTTCGTATCAACGGCGGACTCGTGGTGGTGGTGGCCGATGATCCGGGGATGCATTCGAGCCAGGACGAACAGGATTCGCGGGTGCTGGCCGATTTCGCGCGAGTTCCCTGCTTCGAGCCTTCGGATCAGCAGGAGGCATACGATATGACGCGCGCCGCCTTCGATTATTCGGAGGCGCATGAGGTACCGGTGCTGTTGCGCATAACGACGCGGCTGGCGCACGCCCGCTCGCTGGTAAAGACAAAGGCGGCGCGCGCGCCCAACCCCCTTTCCAAATGCACGGAGCCGAAAGCCTGGATTCTCATGCCGGCGAACGCGCAGAAACAATGGAAGGTACTTCTGGACAAGAACCTGCAGTTCCGCGCGGATGCCGAGGCCGCCGCCGCGCTCGCGTTGCGCGACCGGAGCTTGGGCGTGATCACCTGCGGGCTGGGCTTGCGCTACTATCTCGAAAACGAGGACGATTGGGCCGCCGAGCGCGGCGGCGCCAGGCCTTCGCTTCTGCATATTGGCCGCTACCCAATATCGGGGGACAAGATACGTCAACTCGCGGGCTATGCGGAGAGGCTCCTCGTAATCGAGGAAGGCTATCCCCATATCGAACGCGAAATCGCGGGCGTCTTTTCGGCGCCGATCCCCGTGGCCGGCAAGCTTTCGGGCGACCTTCCCCTCGACGGCGAGCTTTCGGCCGATTCGGTGCGCAAAGCGCTTGGCCTCGCCCCGAAAAAGGCGCTCCCCCTTCCCGGAATCCCGATTCCCACGCGGCCGCCCCAGTTTTGCCAAGGCTGTCCTCACGCCGACTCCATCAGCGCCCTCAAGGAGGCGCTGGCGGACGACGCGGAATTCTTCGCCGCCTCCGATATTGGCTGCTACACGCTATCGGCTCTTCCCCCCTACAAGGCGGTGGATTCCTGCGTCGATATGGGCGCTTCCATCGGCATGGCGAGGGGCGCCTCATGCGTCGGCCAAAAAAACGCGGTGGCCATCATCGGCGATTCGACCTTTTATCATTCCGGCATGACCAATCTTGTCGATGCCGTGGCGCACAAAACTCGGCTCACCGTCCTCATTTTGGACAACAGCACGACGGGGATGACGGGAGCCCAGCCTACCATATCGCCCGGATCGCGCCTCCCAACCCTGCTCGAAGGACTGGGCGTCGAGCGCGCCCATATAAGGGAACTCGAGGCGCACAGAAAAAATCACGCGATAAATGTGGCCGCGATCCGGGAAGAATTGGATTACCAAGGCGTATCGGTTATTGTTCTCAAGAGGGAATGTCTCGAGTACCTCAAAAAAGCGAGGCAGGCATGAACTACAACATTATCCTCGCGGGCGTCGGCGGCCAGGGCGGCTTATCCGTGTCGGTGCTGATAGCGCGCGCGGCGATGGCCGCCGGATATAGGGTCAAGCAATCGGAAGTCCACGGCATGTCGCAGCGCGGCGGGGAAGTCCTCGCCCATCTGCGGATCTCCGATAGGGAAATCCAGAGCCCCACCATTCCCAAGGGAGAGGCTGACCTGATACTCGCCTTCGAGCCGCTCGAGGCGCTGCGATATCTCGCGTGGCTGTCCGCGGATCGCGGCGCGGTCGTCGCCGCTTCCACTCCGCTCAAGAATATTTCGGATTATCCCGATATCAATGATGTCATGGCTGAGCTTAAAAAGCTTCCACGGCACAGGATCATCGACGCCGATGCCTTGGCCAAGGCGGCCGGCAGCGGGAAAGCAGCCAACGTCGTTCTCGTGGGGGCCGCGGCCGACCTTCTGCCGATTCCGGCCGAGGCGATAGAAAAGGAAATAGCGATGGTTTTCGCCCGCAAAGGCGAAGCTATCGTGCAAACCAACATAAGGGCGTTCAAAGATGGCAAAGCGCAATTCAGTCGTTGAGCATTCGTTGAGCCCGACTCAGGTCCTTCTGGCCAAGCGTTTCGAATCCATACTCTCGCGGGCCAAATCAGAAGGCCGGGATTCGCTCACGGAGATCGAAGGTCTCGCAATGCTCGAAGCCATGGGCGTCGCTGTGCCTCGTCATCATTTCGTCACATCGTCAGGCGAATACGAGGCTTTGGCGGCTGGCTCCCCTAAAACCGGCCCCAGCCATCTCCTCGAAGGGCAACGCGCCGTGGTCAAGGTCATCAGCCCGCTGATTCTCCACAAGACCGAAATGGGCGGCGTCGCCATCGTCGCGAACGAAACCCCGGCGATTCTCGAAGCAATCAGGCGGATGGAAGCCAAATTCAGGAATATCAAGGTCGAAGGATACACGGTCAACGAATACGTGCAATTCGAGCCTCGGCTCGGACACGAGATGATATTCGGCTACCGGTTCGCCGCCGATTTCGGCCCTGTCGTCAGCTTCGGGCCTGGCGGCATATACGCTGAATACATGGCGGAAAAGTTCAAGCGCGGAGAGGCGAATATCTTTTTTTCTCCCGCCGCGGCGACCAGGGAATCAGTCCTCAAATCAATATCGCACAACGTTGTTTACGGGTTGGTCTGCGCGGGTCTGAGAAATACCCTTCCATCCATTCCCGGCGACGGACTCATTGACGCGCTGATGAAATTCATCGACGCCGCGGAAGCTCTCGCCTCTTGCGGCGTCTCCGAATTCGAAGTGAATCCCATGGTCATCCGAAAAGGGGCGCCAGGGCAATCAGGCGCGCCGAGAATGCCCGAGGCGCCGACGAACCATGATTCAGCCCTTGTCGCCCTCGACTGCCTCGTCAAGATCAAGGATTTTTCGTCCATGGGTCTTGAGGCCGGTCGGGGCAATGTGCCGCGCAACGTCGCCCAGGATGGCAGGCCCGTGGAAAATATAGGCCGCATCCTCGAGCCCAAAAGCGCGGCGATAATCGGCGTATCCGAAAAAGGGATGAACAATGGCCGGATCATTTTGCACAATCTTCTGGAGAACGGATTCGCCCGGGAACGGATCTACATCCTAAAGCAGGGAGCCGACTCAGTCGATGGATGCCGATGCGTTCCCGATGTCGCGCATCTTCCGGAAAAGGTCGATTTGTTCGTCCTCGTCATCCCGGCCGCCGGCACGCCTGAAACCCTCGCGCAGATAGCCGCTCACGACAAGGCTTGGTCCGTCATCGTGATCCCGGGGGGCCTTGAGGAAAAAGCCGGTTCGGAAGCCATCGTGAAAGAAATGCGGAAAGCTCTTGACGAGGCGCGCAAACGCGGCGCCGGCCCGCTCATCAACGGCGGCAATTGCCTGGGCATACGATCGGTTCCCGGAAAGTACAACACTCTTTTCATACCGGAACACAAACTGCCGATGCCCAAGGGCAAAGTCGCGCCGCTCGCCGTGATCTCCCAATCGGGAGCCTTTTCCATCACCAGGATTTCAAAACATCCGGACATCAACCCGAAGTATGTGATCACCCTGGGCAATCAGATGGATCTGACGATCGGGGATTATCTGGAATACCTGCGCGACGATCCCGATATCAGGGTCTTCGCCGTCTACGTCGAAGGCTTCAAAACCCTCGACGGGCGAAAGACACTGCTGGCCGCCAAGTCCATCGTCGATTCGGGACGAAGCGTTATTTTCTACCGCGCCGGGAGAACGAGCGCCGGGGCGGGCGCGGCCGCGAGCCATACCGCCAGCATCGCGGGCGACTACCCCGTCACGCGCGAGCTCTTCGCCACCGCAGGAGCCATCGTCTGTGAGAGCCTGGATGAATTCGACGACGCGATCACCATTTTCACGCTTCTAGAAGGCAGGAAAGCGAAAGGCAACAGACTGGGCGCCGTATCCAACGCCGGGTTCGAATGCGTAGCCTTCGCGGACAATCTGGGCGACATGAAACTGGCTTCCTTTTCCGCGAAAACGAATGTCGCTTTGGGGAAAGTGCTGAATGACGCCGGGATTTCGGAAATCGTCGACGTGCATAATCCCTTGGATATAACGCCGATGGGAAGCGACGAGGCTTACGATCGCTCGTTCAGGGCGGCCCTGGCGGATGAAAACACCGACCTCGGCATTGTGGGCATCGTGCCTTTCACGGTCAGAATGAATTCTCTCGCCGCTGATCCCTCGGTTCATGATGAGGATGTGACGAAGCCGGACTCAATCGCGTGTCGCTATGGCTCGCTGATGGAAGAGACCGACAAGCCTTTCGTGGCTGTCGTCGACACCGGACCTCTCTATGATCCCCTCTGCAGGCTTCTGGAAAAGCGGGGAGTCATGGTATTCAGGACGGCGGATCGGGCGCTCAGGATGCTGGAAATGTGGAGGACTTCGGCCGCGGCCAAATGAGCGAATCTCTCCGGACCTCTACATACGGGGAATCACCGCGACGCCGATGGCTCCCAGCCAGGCGATGGACGAGAGCAGAGGTCCCATATCCGAAACAACGATTTCTGAACGTGGCTCGGCCAGGGATCTGCATAGTTCTGCCAGCTTTTCTGCCTCTTGCCTGGCATCGACATGGACGATATGAACGTCGCAGGCCTCGCCCGCGGAAATCCTTGCCCGAATCCGGCCCAGCAATGCGGACACCGTTCTTTTTTCTCCAAGAAAAAGGCCTCGGCTCGTCGCCTTGCCTGTCGCATCCGTTCCAAGCAGTGGCTTGAGGCCGAATTTCCTCAGTACGAGGCTCTTGACGCCATGAATCCGCCCCGAGCGAATGAGGCTCCTCAGGTCTTTCACCGCGACGAAAAGTTCCATCGCCTCACGCTTTTTTTCCAGCGCTGAGAGTATTTCCGCGGCCGACGCGCCTGATTCGGCGAGTCTGGCGGCATATGCCGCCAGGATTCCCTGGCCCGCGGTGACCGTCCGCGAATCGAAACAGCGGATCTTGCCTCCGAAACTTTCCGCGGCCCGCTTGCCGGCATGAAAAGTCCCCGAAAGCGCCGAGGAAAGACCTATATAGAGCGCTTCATCCGCCTGGGAGAGAGCAAGGGAAAATGCCCGGACAAAGGAAGCATCGGAGGGTTGACTGGTAGACATGGAAAACTCCGGATCTTTGGCCATCCTCGAATGAATGCCCTCGAGGGACATGGCTGGTCCGTCAGGTCTCATTTTCCCATCGATCGTTATCAGCGCCGGCACTTTTATGATGCCGTGGCCGAGCATATCGTCGTCGGGAAGGTCGCAGCCGGTATCGGTGACGAGGACGCAGCGTCGCTTTTTCCCCTCGAGCCTGGCAAGCGAGGCGAGCTTCCGCTGCAATTCCATGTCATCCACTTTATGCTGCTCCACGGTGCCGGCGCTGTCGAGAAGATCAAAAACTTTCGATGGCGCATCGCTGTGAACATGGATTCTCGCCCTCTCCTCATCCCCGGCTACCACGATGCTATTGCCCAAATGGGTCAGGGCTTCGCGTATCGAATCGAGGGACAAGGAGGACGCGCTGAGCATCGCTTCGGTGCAATATCGCGGCCCTTCGGGATCACTCTCATCGACCCGATCGACGAAGGGCGCCGCCGCGTCGGGGGGCGTGAACATTGGGGCGACGGTTCCGCCAAGTTTTGTGCGCGAGTTGCCCAGGATTCCCAAGCGCTTTCCGGATTTCAGCAATTCAGCCATGCCATCCAATAGGTGAACAAACCCCTTGGCGCCAGCGTCCACGACCCCCGCTCTTCGCATTTCCGGCAAGGTGTTCCGCGTTCTTTCCAGCGATTCTTTGGCTGCGTCGAGACTCGAAAGAAATATCTGCAGGATGTCGTCGCTGTGGGTCGTGGCCTCCCGGAGCGCATGGGCCCAGTCGTGAAGCACGGTGAGTATAGTTCCTTCCCGGGGAGAGACCAGGGCATTTCTGGTTCTTTCGGCCGCGGCCACCGCTCCCTGGGCGAATTTCTTCGCTCCTATCCTGGCCTCGGAACCTAGCTCATGGGCGAGGCTCTGGAGAAATTGAGCGAGGATAGCCCCTGAATTGCCGCGAGCGCCTTCCAAGGCGGATCGCGCCACTTGCTTGAGCATGCTGCCGGCATCGCGATGGAACGCATGACTCAAAGCAGCGGCGATCGAGCGCATGGTACTCGCCATATTCGTGCCTGTATCCCCATCGGGGACAGGGAACACATTGATCGCGTTTAAACCCTCGGCATTGATGATGATGGATTCCGAACCGGCCAGTATGGCGGCTCGAAGCCGCGGGCCATCGATGTATGCTATTTTCATTGCCATAATACATTATTACATGTTTTGTCAAAGAGCAAGGGGAGGCATTATCCATATTTTTTTCATCGGTTGTACTAGCGCCGCCGGTTTCGGCGCAGAAATTTCAGCTTGGCGAAAGACTTTTCCTGGCCCTTGAGAATTCGTCGGATATTAGCGCGATGGGCAAATGCGACGAAAACGGCGAGAAAGAGGGCGAAGATGAGGAGCCATGCCGATGGCGGAGTACCAGCCGCCCCAAAAGCGATCGCTGCGGGGAGGATGAGCGCTGCGGTGATGGAGCTGGCCGAAACGATGCCGGTAAAACCCAAGACCAGGGCAAAACCGATCGCTGAAAAAAGCGCCGCCCCGGGGGCGATCACGAGAAGGGCGCCAGCCCCGGTCGCCACGCCCTTCCCTCCCCTGAACCCGGCAAAAACAGGATAGACATGACCAATGACCGCAAACAAGGCGCCACCTACCTGCGCCATCGCAGGCGAGATCATCGAGGTAGCCCCAAGGGCTGAGGAAACCATCACCGCTACGCCGCCTTTGGCGATATCGACGATAGTGACCGCGATACCGGCGGCCGCTCCGAACTGCCTGAATATATTCGTCGCCCCGCTCGCCCCACTTCCCCCGGCGCGGGGATCCTTGCCGAAGAACAGCTTCCCGACAATGACTCCCGTGGGGAATGATCCTATGAGATATGCCGCGGCAAAGCCCAGGATGGGCGCGAGAATGGAATTCATGCTTTACGATACGGATTTTGCGGCTCCCGCGCAAGGATATGAAAAGAGCGGCCGCTTGCGCGACCGCCCTTCCTTTCCGCATTGACCGCGTCTTTAGCAGGCGGGCCGGGAACGGGCCTTTATTTCTTGTAGATCATGTTGTCGTTCGTAACCGTTCCGATTTTCTTGAGATACTGGATGAAGACCTCGGCGTCCGAGGGGAAGTCGTTCTGGGCCTTGCCGACCAGCATTCGGTAATCATCGCCTCCGTTGAACTCGAAGTTCAGCGTCGCGAATACGTAATCCTTGCTGGGGTCGACGGGCTTTCCATTGACCAGGATGTTCGAGACCCTTTCACCGGCCGGCTTGCTGACATCGAGCGTGTAGCTCCATCCGGCGAGGTGCGGGAATCTTCCATCGGGAGCGGGCAGCTTGCCCACGCCGTTCTCGAGGATAGCCTTGAGTTCGGAGCCTTTGAATTTTCCGGTCTGGATATAGTTGCCGAAGGGCATGACGGTGTAAATCTGCTTCATGGTGATGTCGCCGGCGGGAATCGAGTCGCGGATGCCGCCGCCGTTCATGAGGGCGATATCGGCGCCGGTCACATACAGCATGCCGTTGGCGATGAGGGTACCGAGATTGGATTGCTGTGTGCGGACAATGTCGCGTTTGCCTTCGAGGGCGACGTTGGTCTTGCCGACGACCTGCAGAAGCACGGCGTCTTGGGCCTTGGTCAAATCAGCGATCATGCCGGCGATTTTCGGGTCGCCCTTGAGACTGGGCGAATTGGCGACCGTGATGGTCTTGGCAGTCTTCGTCTTGACATTGCGGTTGGTTCCGACGACAAGATCCACCTCGCCGAGGCCGACGCCGTTGGCGCCCGTGCTGGCGACGAGAACTGGAGTCTTGTTGAGTTTCTGGAGATCGGCGAGCGTCGTATGACTGTGCCCGTCGATGATCACGTCGAGCTCGGGAATAGCCTGGGCGACCTTGATCGAGGTTGGATCGGAAGAGGCGTCCGTGCCGATATGGGAGAGGAGGACGAGGACGTCATACTGACCGGCGAGTTCGTTGGCGATCATCCTGCCTTCGACGATCGGATCCGTAAAGGAAACGCCTTCGATGCCTTTCGGGTCGGTCTTGTAGGCGGTTTCCGGCGTGGCGAGTCCGAAGAAGGCCACGCGGACGCCCTGAATGGCCTGGATGACGTAGGGGGTGAACACCCTCTTGCCGTCCTTGTAGACGTTGGCCGCGAGAATCTTGAACTTGGCCGCTTTCTCGAGTTCCAAGAGGCGGTTGAAGCCATAATTGTAGTCATGGTTTCCCGTTGTCATGTAGGAGTAGCCGACTTCGTTCATGAGCTTGACAACGCTCGCGCCCTGATCGATATTCGCGATGGGCAAGCCGTGGAAGGTGTCGCCGGCATCCACAAGGATAGTGTTTGGATTTGCGGCTTTAGCTTCCTGGAAAGCGGTGGAGATTCTCGAAAGTCCAAGCTCGGTCTTGCTCTCGACGATGCGCGCATGCATGTCGTTGGTGTGAAGGATGGTGATCTTCACTTCCTGGGCGAGCGGCTCCGGAGCCATATATGTGACGGGAGTAGTGGTTGTGCATGCCACCGCAAGCAAAGCCGCGAGGACGAGGAAGATACCGGCGAATTTTTTCATCATCAAACCTCCTTGATAAACGGTCGGAAAAAGAATATGTGGAAATTATATGCTCCTTTCACCGATCGAACAAGAAAAATCGCATGCGGAACGATCATACCTGGACAGTCAAGGCGCCCTTTCCCAAATTTCCGAAGCATACTATGATTCGCCATCATGGATTCCCCCGTTGTTCTCCGCAGAGCCACTGGAGGTTCGTGTTTGACTCCTCGACGCTTTGCCCTTCTGCCTTTCCTATTCCTCTTTTTCGCGCCGATGACCTTCGCTTTCGCCCAAGCTGGATGGGACACGACCCAGGATTTTCTGGCGGGAGGATCGCGGGGGCTTTACCGCATTTCGATGCGTCAAGGCAAGCTCGATGCCACTATCCTCTGGGATGGGGGATCGGTGCGCTCCATCGTCCCCTCGACCGATGGTTGGTATTTCCTGACTTCCATTGGTGTTGTCTTCAGCGCCGACTTGCGCGACTTCGAAAATCGATCCAGCGGGCTGCCGGTTAAAATGATCAACCTATCCGAAAATGGTGTATTCTCCCCCAAAACAATGAGCATCGAGATACAATCGCTCGCCGTCGATCCAGCCCAATCCAACCGAATTGCCCTATGTACGAGTGAGGAAGTGTGGTACAGCGACACTTCAGGGCGCGCTTGGCTTTCCCTGGGCACCCCATCACAGGCGCAAGGGATGAAAGCGGTGTCTTTTGGCCCATCGCCGGGAACCACGCAACATGCCGTATGGGTCTCCCATTCCATTAAAGGGGTCTTCATCAGGGATCTTGGCGGCAAAAACGGATGGCTCGGCGCTTCTTCCGGCCTGCCCAAAATCATTGGGACCAACGCGGAGGAAATCTCCAGTTTTGCTCTCATTCCTTCGGGGTCTCAAACAGGGATCGCCTCGGATTCCACATGGTCCCTCTTCGGGGGCCTTAGCTTCCTGGGCACGATCGTCCAATGGGATCCCCAAAAGAAAGCCTTTGCCGAACGGTCTTCGGACAACAAGGACTTTGGCACGATTGAATCGCTTGTCCCAGCGGGAAAGAACGCGGGCTTTGCCCTGTCGAATGGCGCAATCCAGCGCGTATCGATCGAGCCGGGTAGCGGCAAGCTGGCATTGATGCCCGATATCGGGCTCACGAGCGCGGTGGTCTCCATCAAAGCCACGCTTCTATCCACATTTGGAGACGCAGCTGCCTGCATGGCGCTCATCCCTTCCCCAGGCAAAGGGAATCTCGCGACGAGGCCGCTGCCAGTCGCCATCGGCGAACTCTGGCTCCTGCCGGATTCGGATAGCGTCAAATCGCGGGGGAATGGTTTGACTGAGGCGGCGAAGGCTGAGCCGAGCGCAATCGCCAGGCGCCGAATACTGGCAAACGACAAATCCGGCCTCTACCTGCAGACTGGCTTTGTCGTCAATCCGGCCACACGCGCCAAGTACTTCGCTCTCATGAAATCCCAGGGACTCGATTCTCTCGTCGTTGACATGAAGGACGACTATGGCCGGCTCCGCTTCACTCCCCGCTCACCTCTCTTGGCGACTTCGAGCAGCACAGGGGAAATTCTGGATATCGAATCGTTCGCCGCCGAAGCCAAGGCGCAAGGAATCTATCTGATCGCGCGCATCGTCGTATTCAAAGACGAAACACTCTACAAATGGAAAAACGGGACGTTCGCCGTGCGGGACGCCGTGACGGGCTTGCCATGGCGTGGGGTAAAACCCGATGGCCAGCCCATCCAGGAATTCTGGGTTGATCCCTATTCGACCGATGTCTGGCGCTACAATGTGGAAATCGCGAAAGAAGTGACAAATCGCGGCTTCGATGAAGTCCAGTTCGACTATATCCGTTTTCCCACCGATGGCGAGAACCTGAGTTCGGCGCGATTCCCCAACCATATCGCCGGGATGACCCAAGACTCGGCGCTGGAGTCTTTCTTTCGCTTCGCCAGACAGGAGCTTGACGTACCCATAAGTGTGGACATTTATGGAGCCAATGGCTGGTACAGGTCGGGTACGAGGACTGGCCAGGATGTCGAAATGCTCGCCGACTATGTCGACGTCATTTGTCCGATGCTCTACCCTTCACACTTCGAGCAGGCATTCATGGCTCAGGCGCCGGCTGAATTGCGGCCCTACCGGATCTATAAACTGGGCACCCTGCGCAACCTCGCCATAGCCCGCGGCAAGGTCCTCGTCCGGCCTTATGTGCAGGCATTCTATCTCGATGTCAGTTATGACAAAGCTTATTACGGCCCTGCCTATGTCGAGCAGGAAGTGCGTGGCGTCCGCGAGGGGGCGAACCAGGGCATGACTTTCTGGAACAATTCGGGCCGCTACACCGATATTCCGGTTCTGCGCTGAGGGCTTGGCTTTCCGCGGCGGATCCCGCCCTCGGCCCGAGCCATTGCCCGGCATAATCAAGCGAGTTTTGCCCTTTCAATTCCGCGGGAAATGGAATACCCTTGACTTATGTCGCAAATCTGGAAAGAAGGCCGGCTGACGCCCGCGCAGAAACACGCCCTCGTGTGGGCAATCGTAGCGCTCGCGGCATGTCTTGGCATGAACGCGTATCATTATTCTCTCGAAGGCTCGAAAGGACTCTATGTCTGGAACAGGACGGGAATGTTCCGAATGCTCATCTTGATGGGATTCGTTCCCGCGAGCATCGCCCTCCTTTCTTTTCCCCTCGAAAAGCTAAAAAACAAGGGCGCCGCGCGCGCCTTCAGAGGATTGGCGATCAGCCTTTCCCTGCTCGTAACGCTCGCGTCCATAGGCATTTTCGGCCTTCTCGTCGCCGGTCCGCGGCTCGGCACCCTCGAGCCCGCCCGCCTTGAGCTGATCAACCCGGCCGAGGGCCTAGCGCCTCGGCAGAGCTTCGAGGCTACTTTCCTGTCGGGCGATCCCTCGTCCACCCAAGCAACGGGGCAGGCGACCACGGCTGTAGCCGCCTCGGCCAACTCGAAGCTTCCGCTTTTACGGTTCAGCTTTTCGTCCGACCCCCATTGGGGCGTAGACACTGCCGACGAAAGCGCGAGAACAAACATACTCTCGGGTATAGCCGAGCGCAAGCCCGACGCCTTCTTCATGCTGGGCGACACGGTGGAAACGGGCTCGAGCGCGACCCAATGGAACTTCGCCCTTTCCGATCTCGAGGCGATTATACCAAAAGTTCCGCTGCGGCCTCTCATGGGCAATCACGACGCGCTTTTGGGCGGCCAATATCTTTTCAGGAAGGCCTTTTTCCCCTCTACTCTGAAAAGCGACTCGGGTTCGCCCTACTATTATTCCATCGACGCAAAAGCCGCCAAAATCATCGTTCTCGACCTTCCCTGGGGGACGGAGAACTTCGGCCATCGGCAGAAAGCATGGCTTGAAAGCGTTCTCAAGGAAGCCGATAAAACAAAGCCGATAATCGTCCTATCCCACAGCTTCTTCTACGCGTCGGGATACATCGATCCCGAACTGGACAAGCCCTGGTACGACCATTATCAGAACATCCCTGCCATCACGCCTCTCCTGGAACAGTACGGCGTGGATCTTGTGATATCCGGGCACAATCATTACGAGGAATATCTCGAACACAATGGCGTCCGCTATGCCATAATTGGCGCCATGGGCGGCAAAAGCGATCCGGCGCCCAGCTATATCTCCCCCGCTTCAAAATGGATAGCTGTCGGAATTCATGGCCGCCTCGATGTGGACATCCTGCCCGCCGAAGTTATCCTATCGTTCAGGAATGAGACGGGACGGCTCCTCCACGAGGAACGCTTCACGTACTGACTCGATCGTCACCAATAGGGGCCGCCGGGAAGGCGGCCCCTATTGGTTTCACGGCAGTTTTTGGCGCCAAAGCCTCAGAAGCCGAGATTTTCCCCCACAATGATGACGGTATAATCCGAGAGCGTGGGCCTGCGTCTGAGAGTCTGGTAGACGCGGCAAATCCTGGTGGGATTCTGGCAATCCATGCATTGGCCCATTTTTACGCAAGGGTTTTCCTTGGCGAGGCGCTTGTTGTTCATGGGGGCGGCCCAAGACTTGATGCGGGCCCAGGCTTCGTTTTCATCGGCGACGAGCTTGTTCGTACCCACCACCACGACATTTTTCCTGGGACCGAAGGTCATGGCCGCGACGCGATTGCCATTGCCATCGATATTCATCATCTCGCCTTTCAGCGTGATCGCGTTGACACTGCATACGAAAAGATCACAGGTCAGCTGGGCGCGCAATATCTGCATTTTTTCCTCGGCGCCGAGACCCGGCTTGTTATGATCGAGGATCGTCGCCCCCAGAGCCTGGGCTTTATCGGGAATCCCAAGCGCTTTTATGGTTGCGGAACCGCCAAAACCGAGCTTCATCCCTGGCGTCACGAATTTCATGACGAGATCGGCTGCTTCTTCCTTGGTCTTGACGAATACGGCGTCGAAGCCGTTTTTCGCGAGGGCAGAGCAGGCATGCTCAGCCCTTGTCGCGTTCGACCACATCTCCATTTCTGTCATCACGCTTCCTCCATGCATTGTTCCTGGTATTTTTTATTGTGCAGCGCTTTTTTGCCTCGCGCAAGGCTCAAGCTCGGGCCGAAAACCCGATTTCCCTCAATTTACAGAAGCGCTTCCAACCCACCCCATGCCGCGCGAAATGTCGCGCGCCGCCTTCACGACGCGCGAGGCGACCTTCTCGGGATCGAGGTCAGGCCTTATATCGATCGACCAGGAAGTACTGACCGCCGATATTATCCTGCCGCGATAGTCCCTTATCGGCGCCGCGACGCAGTTCGTGCCCGGTTCGTTTTCCTGATCGTCGCGGGACCATCCGCGCGCCCGGCAGGTCCTCATGTCCTCAAGGAGGGCTTCCATATCGCTATGCGTGCCGGGTCCGAAGGTCTGAAAACGCTCGCTCCCGAGCAGGAGCCGAATTTCCCCCTCATCCATATCCATCATGAGGGCTTTGCCAAGGGCGGTACAGTAGAGCGGTTT
>Ga0172375_10007752_pt1 | contig 14633 bp, 16 predicted proteins | sample LakKiv1m_FD_114537 | JGI IMG/M metagenome (GOLD analysis project Ga0172375, IMG submission 114537) | Freshwater microbial communities from Kabuno Bay, South-Kivu, Congo - kab_092012_11.1m | ecosystem: Environmental > Aquatic > Freshwater > Lake | place: Democratic Republic of the Congo... | reverse complement strand
GCTCATAGCTGATCCGATCATACATTTAGATAACCAAACTTCAAAAAATTCTTCCGGAGTTGTTTTTAATACATCTTTGACTACTTCTCTTTTTAAGACAACTTCTGCCCAAGCTCTTTTTCCTCGTCCATTAATAAAATTTGACCAGGCCGGTTTTTTATCAATACAAAAATTACCGCTTACTGATATACAGTTTATTTTTGTTTTTTGCTCGATGTATTTGACTATCGCATCCGTGGCAATTGTTGCCATGTTCATTCCCATTGCTTCCTGAGTATCAAAGTAAAATCTAACATACATATATGTTCCAACGATACTTGTGTCAAATTTCAGCAGTTTTAAGTGACCGGAGGTTTTTTTGGCTTCAATTATGAGAGCGTTTAAGTTATCTTCCAACCATTTTTTGAATTTTATACCCTCATCGATCCCGGAAATCTCAAAAACAGGACCTCTAGTTGCCCCGATATTTTCGACAAGTGTTCTCATTTTTCCTGATAAATTGATCGCTTTGCAACCTCGACTGACTGAAGCAACCAACGCCCCTTCAGTTGTTGCAAGGGGAACATAATAATCTTTATTATTAACTTTCAAAGGGCCAGCAACACCAAGAGGTAACGAAGTTGAACCAATTAAATTTTCACAGTGAATATTTTCTTCGTCAATCTCAATCTGAGAAATTTGACCTAGATTAATATTAAGTGTTTTTTCAAGATATTCTCGTCTATCTTTTGTAGTTTTTAAATCCTTAAGGGTCATGTATCTATTAGTCGGATTAGATTTGAAAATCATTTTCTTTGTCATGATATAATCTATCCATGGAATATTATAAAAAAGAGTTATTTTTGGCACAAATTGATAAAGAAGATAATGTTACTCAAAAAATTGAAAGGTCGGAAGCCCATAAATCAGGAGTTCTCCACCGTGGTTTTACAATGATTTTGACATACCAAGATAAAATCGTTCTTCAACACCGTAAGCATTTAGCGTTTGACGGATACTATGATTTGACGTTTTCTTCTCACCAAATCTATGTTCATAATGTTTTACAGACTGACGAAGACGCAATTAATGATACCTTGAAACGTGAATGGAATATAGACGCAACTGGAATAAAAAGCATTCCAAAATACCTTGGTAAATTTTATTATAAAGCTAAGGACCCAAATAGCATCTTTACCGAACATGAAATTGATTATATTTATATTACAGAACTAAAAGATCTTCCAGACCCCAACCCTGACTTTGCTTATGGATTTGAGATGGTCAGTAAAGAAGAAATAAAAAACTATAAAATGGCTCCTTGGGTTAAAGAAATCATAACAATGATTAAATAAACGGAATTCTAAATAACCTCAACTGATACAAAAGTATTGAATAAGGAATAAACCAGACCAAGAAAAAAATCATCATATAAATAATTCTAAAAAAATTCTGCTTTGAAGAAAATCTAAGTGCTAAATAAACAAGAATAAACTTCCAAATGAGTAAGCTTAAAGAATAAGCGATAAAAAAAATGCTAAATCCTTTTCCCATTAAAGAAAACGTTCTTGGCGGTGGTAAAAATATATAAAGAATTGACGTTGATAAAAACCAAATCAAAGTCGGTAGTAATGAATATATAAATGTATAAACAAAACTCGAAAGCTTTACTTCCTTGATATTTTTATTAAATAATCGGGATAAAAAATAGAAAAAATAAACTGTTAGTACAAAATTAAAAATAAATAAAATATAAACTATGGTAGCCGGATAAATTTTATCTCGAAGATAATAAATAAATTTAAAATAAATAAAAATTATTCCAATAATCAGTGCTGGTTGATAAACATCTTTTTCTTCGCTAATACGACGCATCGTCTTATATGGATTAAATATTAGTCCGGCACATCTATTAATTACGATTAAAAAAGAAGATAAACCATTCACCGAAATTTTTTTAAAATCCATATTGCAGGACAGTGACCAATTTAATTAAAAATCTTCCTAAGACAAAATACATAAACATGGATATTAAAAAAGTAAATGGAATTACATATACAAATGGCATTGTTTTAAAATAAGAAGTGATTTTTTTAAAAAAAGTTGTCAAATAACCTGTCCCCAGATCGTTCGGCTCAATAGAAAAAACTTCGTTCATTTTTTGTTTCATCCGAAAATTAATGTTATTCATACCATTTCACTATAAATTATAAATGTAATTATCATAGTTCCATTAGGTATGATCCCCAACGTAGCCTTTAGGCGTAGTGGGATCATAATTTGCTGTTGTAAACTTTGATAAAACTTTTTCTGGCTCTGAACAATAAACTTTCAGTCGCTTTGAAATTCATCTTTAATTTGCTTGAAATTTCTTTCATCTTTATTCCTTCTACATACTTTAGTCGTAGAATTAACCGATAATCATTTGGTAAGTCATCTAAAACCTTAGTTATTTTTTCTTTCAGTTCTTTCTTATCTATCTCTTCATCAATAAAGACGATTTTTAAACTTTCAACGATAAACATTGGTAATTTAGAAAAAAATACGTCTTTTATTTTTCTTTTTCTTATCTGGTCAACTACTTTGTGTCTGGCAATTGAAAATAAAAATGTTTTTATAGAAGATTGGAAACGAAAGTCACGAAGCGCCTCAATAAAATTTATAAAAATATCTTGAGTCAGTTCTTCAGCGGTCTGATAATTGCTTATCTGTGATCTTACATACCTAAGAACTGAAGGTTGATATTTTTTATATAGTCGAAGCAAGGCCCTCTCATCTTTTTTGATAATTCTTTCCAGCAGTTCTTTTTCTTCCTGATTAATCTCCATGACTAATATTTTATCATGTTTTAGGATTTTCATTACTTTACATGTCATTCGTTATAAATATCCTTTTCCAATGCTTTAGAAACATATTTTTGTAGGTTATAAGCGATTGACTATAATAACACCTTTAAATAATATGTAAATTGGTTGAATACAAGTTAATGAGTTAAAGGGTTAACGGGTTATGAAAATCACCAGATTTGAAGATTTAGAGATTTGGAAATTATCATTAACAATAACGAGAAATGTTTATGATATTTTATCTAAGAAAGAATTTAATTACGAATTTGAATTAAAAAATCAAATAAAAAGAGCCACAATATCCATTTCATCAAATATCGTCGAAGGTTTTGAAAAAAATAATAACAATGAATTTATTAGATTTTTAAAAATTTCTAAAGGGTCCGTTGGAGAAGTCAGAAGTCAAATACATATTTCTTTTATAGTCAAACGAATTAATGAAAAAGAATTTAATTTGATTAATGAACTTTTATTATCTTTATCAAACAAAATTGGTTCGTTGATTATTTATCTAGAAAATCAAAGAAAACAAGGCCATTTCAAACCCGTTAACGCGTTAACCCGTTAACTGAATAACAAAAATTAACAGTTTTTAACAAGGAAGGAGGTGATATTAATGGATACCAAACCACAACCCAAGCCCAAACTCGACTCCAAAATCCTAAAATGCAGCAACATGACGATCTTTTTTGATACTTACGAGGCAAAGAATAAAAATAAATATGTAAAAATAACCGAGTCTAGATTTAATAAAGAAACCAAACAAAGCATTAGATACTCAATAATTTTATTCAAAGAAGATTTTGAAGGTTTCAAAAAAACACTGGAAGAAATAGATTTAAACTGACTTAATCAAAACCCGTTAACCCGTTAACTCGTTAACTTGTTTCAAACGGTATTATTTTGCGAGATAAAATTTTTTCTCTTTGTCAGCGAATTTTTCGATTGCATAGCGAAGCATTGTCCGCGGCATTGTTTTGTAATGTTTATCTAGAAAATTTATTTCTGTTTGCTTATCTTTTTTACCATAGATTATTTGAATTGGCCAACTTATAAAGTATTTTCCTGTCTTTATTGATAAGCCAGTCTCCCAAGATATGATGACATGACAAATCAACCAAATCCCAGTTGTTAATTTTTTTGGTATTCTTTAAATAAAATTTAACAATCTTTTTTTTAAGATTATTGTCAGATTTTTTGTTTTCGTATTTAAATTTTAAGACCATCAGAGCTGAAAGTCTGTGCTCGTGAATTTTACTGTCAAGAAGTTTTTGCAGGTCGCCAAGATCAATATCTTGATATTTTTTACTGATCTCCCGAAGATGTTGTACTGTAATCCCTATAAAGATATCACCTTCTCCATACTCTCCCCTACCTGTTTTAAAAAACAAACTCAAATTTTTTGCCCTTTCCGGATCGGAAGCGTTTTTTAGTTCAGAAAAAAACTGTTCAACATATTATTCTTTCTTTATTTCCCAAAAATCGGCTCCCGCAGCATCCCATTTTAATCTTTCTTCATCAGGATCGGAGAAATTAAACTGTTCGTTAACAAAATATAAAATTGTTCCTGGTTTATTGGCGACGTTAGCAACTCCATGAGCTACGCCTCGGGGAACCAACACCAGTTTTGCGTTTCCTCCACCCATTATGACTCTCATTTTTAAATCTTTTGTATCTGAATCATTTCTCAAATCCCATAAACCCAAAACCATATGGTCTTCGGCCGAAACATACCAGATATCTTCCTGTTTATAATGCAGGTGCCAGGCCTTGACGCTTCCAGCAAGAATCTTTGAACGATTGATTTGTCTAACTTTAAAATCCGGGAATGCCTCCAAAGCACCATGTTCGTTAATTCTGGTTAGTTCTTCAAAAGTGCCATCTTCTCCGAGAAATTTCTTTACGTCGACGATCTTAACTCCGTCAATTACCTTCTTTTTTGAATAGTCCTGGACGTAAATCTCCTGTTTTAACTTAAGTAAAATGTCATCTAAGCTTAAATTTTTCATATTGCTGTAGTTTAATTTTTAATATCTAAATACATTATAGTATAATTTATAAATAAAAATATAGTCAGCATAGCTCAGCGGTAGAGCTCTCGTTTCATAAGCGAGTGGTCGCAGGTTCGAATCCTGCTGCTGACACTTGATTATTCCTGCTAACACAACCCGAGGTTAGAACAGGGTGGTTTGTTATTTTGGAGGAGGAAGTAATCCGGCCACTTTTCTGAAGACCAATACAGCCAAGTTTGCGCTGACAAAGGTATGGGTAGCGATCAGAATTAATCCAGGAACTTGAGTTCGGCCTAAAATAATTGAAGCACCGATACTTATAGGAACTAACATTACTTGAATATTATCGAGAATTCTATCTGGATTGGGTGGTCTTCGACCTTCGTTAGCCATAAAAAATCATATTTTAAACGAAAAAAATAAAAAATCCTCATCGAGAATTTATTCTGTTTGTTGTTTATATCCAACAAAAAATAACCTTTCTTTTACTCACGCTTTGTAGACTATAAACGACAAGAGTAGTATAATCGAGTTGGAAAAAAAGCTATTTTACTCATAATAATTTTTTTATCGTTTTTAAAAGAAAACCTTTTGGCAACGGTTACTTAACCTGTAAGTTTTCTTCAGAAAAATTCTTCAGAAGTAGGATGGAAATTTGACTTCAGGTTATTTCCTTTTGAGTTCTCGGTCGAGTTTTCCAAAAAAGATAAACATCAAAAAAAATGCAATTAAAATTAAAGCATAACCAACTTGGAATTTTTTAAAAAACTCAGTAAGATCTATCATAAAAATAGATAGCTTTTTCTAATTTCAAAGCTAAAGATAAACTAATAATAATTAAGATCAGATTAAATATCAAGACAATAAAATTATTGATCGTTAGAATAGTTAAAATTAAAGTAGCACCCACGTTGGTAAAAACTGAAGAAAAAACTCGTAAATGATAAGGTTGAATATTCATGAAAATAATATAAATAAATATTTTTTATTTGTCAGTAGGTTATAGCCTACAAAAAATATGTGTGGAGCTATATGACAACATTATTTCAACGATATATATTTAAACCTCAGAGCTGTAATCTTCAAAATTTGACTTTTATATTATTAAGTCAGAAATCAAGAATTCAAAGGCGCAAGACTAAGGTGAGTTTCAATACGATCAACTCGTTTTCCCAAATCAATGTCACGGTGTTCAAAATAATTAATTACAACATCTAACTTCCTATTCATACCTCTATCTAATCTATCAATTTTTCTATCTAAGGAAACAACCTTTTTAGTTAATTTCGTTTCTAGTAAACCTAATTTTTTTTCAAAAGATCCCATTTTCACTTCAAAAAAACCCATTCTTGTTTCGAGAATACCTATTTTTATTTCCATTGAACTTAATCTTTTTTCTATTCCTGTCAATCTTGAATCAAATTTATTGTCAATAATTCTTCCAATAGCGATGAGATCATTTTGCGTCAACATAGGTGTAAAAATAGCAAATTATAATAATAATTTCAATATTATTTATTGGAAATTATTAGTCAACCGTTTATAACCTACAAAAATAGTTTTTTAGATTGTCAGACGGGGATATAAAAGATGATAGATAGTATAATCTTCACAATTTGACCCTGTCTTATATTCCTGATAAAATTAAGGTTCATGAAAACACCGGATCTATCAATTGTGATCGTTTCCTACAATACCAAAAAAATTACAGAAGATTGTGTCGAATCGATAAACCGATCGCTGATAAATACAAAAATAAAGTATGAGATTGTTCTTGTTGATAACAATTCTCATGATGGCTCACAACAAGCATTGGAAAAGATCGCCCAGGACAAAAACAGTCATTTAATTTATTTTCAAACCGGAAAGAACCTGGGTTTTGGCCGTGGCAGTAATTTTGGGGTCAAAAAAGCAGCCGGAAAATATATTTTGCTCTTAAACTCGGATACAGTTGTATTAAACCGTTCGATCGAAAAACTTTTTAACTTTTATGTTGCCCAGGAAAAACAGATAGGTTTTTTGGGGGCAAAATTATTAAACCGGGACCTGACTCCACAACCATCCGCCTGTAGGTTTTTTACTCTGCCGGTTGTTTTTGCTACCCTTTTTCTCAAGGGCGATTATTGGGGTTTAACCCGCTCTTCACCAAACAAATTCTGCCAGGTCGACTGGATATCTGGCGCCTGTATTATGACAACAAAAAAACGCTATCAACGGTTAGGTGGTTTTGATAAAAATATTTTTATGTATATGGAGGAAGTTGACCTTTTATATCGGGCTAGAAAGAAAGGTTTAAATACTTATTTTTATTCTGATTCCCAAATTATCCATCTCGGTTCGGCTTCAACCAATGGAAAAACTTTCCCAATCCTGCAAGTCTATCGAGGATTTTTGTTTTTTTACAAAAAACACTACTCAATTTTTCATTTGCTGGCTCTCCATTTGATTTTGAAATTTAAAGCCCTAATTGCTTATTTAATTGGTAAAATTAGAGGTGACCAATATTTGATTAACACTTATGAACAAGCTTTCAGGATTTCTTAAGTTCTTGGATAACAATTTGATAAAGATTCTTCTTTCAGTATTTATTTTTTTGGTTCCTCTTTGGCCGAAACTACCAATCAGAATGATTGATTATACTTATATTGCGATAAGACTTGAAGATATTTACCTAACCCTGATGTCTCTTGCCTTTGTCATTCAGCTTATCAGAAAAAAAATTAAATTAAATAAGGCTTATCTTTTTATTTTTATTCTTTTTTGGCTGGCCGTTTTTGCTTCTGCCCTCTGGGCCATCTTTATTGGAAAAACAATTGTTCTCTATCATCTTGGACTTCTCCATGCTTTAAGAAGAGTTGAGTATATGATTGTATTTTTTATTGCCTCATCGGTAATAAGAAATAAAAAGGATTTTTTTCAATTGTTAAATTTTTTTATCTTCGCTGTTTTTCTTGTAGCTATTTATGGAATCGGTCAAAAATATTTAGGTTTTCCGGCGGTTCAAACAATGAATCCTGAATATGCCAAAGGATATATTTTATATCTCACTCCTGAGGCAAGGATTTCCGCTACCTTTGCCGGACATTATGATTTAGCTTCTTATTTGATTCTTGCTATTCCAATTGTCCTTTCTTTATTTTTTTATTTCAAAAAAAATTATTTATATTTAACTGTATTTATTCTTTCTCTAATAGTTTTAATCGATACTTCATCAAGAATTTCCTTTGTTGCTTATACTCTCTCTACTTTGATTTTACTTATTGTTATCAGAAAATATTTATTTACTGTTTTTGTAATAATTTTAACGGTAGGCTTGATGTTTTTTTCCAAGGATTTAGGTAACAGATTTTTTAGGACATTTCAAATAAAAAGAATTCTTGTCAATGAAAAAACCGGCTCCGTTTATGTCAACCAAAATGTTACGACTAAAGAATTACCTGCTGGTTCTTTTTATGTAAAATTAAAAAACCAGACCCCCGAAGCAACTGTAGCCGCAAATATCGAAACTTTTAAAAAACAAATCATTCAAGAACAAGTTTATGAAGCTACCGTATCAGCAGGTGGGAAACTAAGTGAAAACGAGTTTAATAAATTAATGGCATCATTGTCTGCAAATTTAAGGGGAGTCAATACAATTGTTTCTGATATTTCTTTTGCTACCCGTATTCAGGTTGAATGGCCAAGAGCGATTGACGCTTTTGGTAAAAACCCGATTTTAGGAACCGGTCCCTCATCAATAACCGAGGCGACTGATAATGATTTTTTACGTTGGCTGGGCGAAATTGGGCTACTGGGCACAACTCTTTTCATGATAATTTTATTATCTCTCATAAAAGATGTTTTCACTAAAATAGATCGATCTATAAAGGAAAATAAACTATTGGCTTTTGGCTTCGTCTTTGGATTATTTGCTTTATTGATAAACGCCACCTATATTGATGTTTTTGAAGCTTCAAAAGTCGCCTATACTTTCTGGACAGTTGCGGGACTATACATCGGATATTGTTCGATAAATAAAAAAACAGTTAAATCTTAAACTGTTAAAGGTTAAATAAACTGTTAAACATTAAACTATTAAACAAAAACGCGTTTAGTTGTTTAAGTTTTAACCGTTTTTTTAACATTTAATATTTAATCTTTAAGATTTTCATATTATGAAGTTAAATATTTTTTCTAAAAAAGATTTTTTCATTCTGTTTTTTATTCTAACGATTGCCTTTATCTTTCGTCTTTATAAAATAAATACTCCTCTGGCTGATTTTCACTCATGGCGTCAAGTAGATACGGCTGCAGTCTCACGTAATTACGTAAAAAACGGTATAGATTTATTTCGTCCAAAATACGATGACCTGTCTAATGTTCAATCGGGAATAGATAATCCCCAGGGATACCGGATGGTTGAGTTCCCAATATATAATGCTATCATTGCCTTTCTTTATAAGTCATTTGGTATCTTTTCTATGGAAATTTGGGGAAGGTTAACAACCATTATTTTTTCCTTAATTGTCATTTCGGTAGTTTATTTTCTGTTGCTTAATGAAAGTAACCGGCTGGCGGCAATATTTGGTTCTTTAACTTATGCTATTTTCCCGTTTTTTGTATTTTTCTCACGCGTGATTTTACCAGAAACAACCGCACTGGCTCTTACATTGCTTTCGATATTATTCTTGTATATCAATACAAAAGGAAAAGGTTTTAAAACTATCAGTTTTTATTTTTTATCAAGTCTATTGTTCGCTGGAGCTTTATTAATAAAACCGACAATAATATTTTATTCTTTTCCGATCTTTATTCTGTTCTATAGAAAATATAAGCTAAGTTTATTAAAAAAATTTAATTTTTATTTGTATTTTATTATTGCTTTTATTCCTTTAATTTATTGGAGAATTTATATAAAAAATTTTCCTGAAGGAATTCCTTATTCGGACTGGTTATTTACTTCAACAAATACAGCTCAGGGTTTAAAAAGTATTTTATTCCGACCTTCATTTTTCCGGTGGATATTTTTTGAAAGAATTAATAATCTGATTTTAGGGGGATATCTAATCTTATTTTTTGTTTTAGGAACAATCGTTAAACAAAAAAAATATTTGCTTTTAAGCTTTGTTTTTTCTGCTTTGGCTTATATTTTTGTTTTTCAGGGTGGTAATCTGCAACATGAGTATTATCAAACTTTAATATTGCCTGTTTTTGCTATGATGACTGGCCTTGGCGTGAGTTTTGTTTTTAGTCACAAAAAAGAATTTATTAACCCTTTTTTTGTTTCAGTTTTAGTTTTTTTTCTTTTCGTTTTTTCTTTTTATTTTTCATATTTCAAAGTTGCAGATTATTATCTCTATTCACAAGAGCTTGTCCAGGAAGCCAATATAATCAATAGCTTGACTGATCCCAAAGACTTGATTGTCACCGACCGGACCGGCGATACAACTTTACTTTATTTGAGCGATCGACGTGGCGCCCCATCTATTTTTCGCGACCCGGTCGATCTGAAAAAATTGGGATACAAATATTTAATTACATCAAGTGATGGTGAAATAAATATAATGAAACCTGATTTTGAAATAATTTTTCAAAATGAAAAATTTACGTTATTTAAACTATGATCCCACTTCGCCTAAAGGCTTCATTTGGGATCATACCTAACGTAGTTAAAATAATTATTATTTTTTTTAACGAAGTGGTATGAAGATTTTGATGGTAACTCCCTACGTCCCCTATCCTCCTTCCTCAGGCGGCCAGATACGGACATATAATCTTCTTAAATATTTAAGTCGAAGTAATGAAATAACTTTGGTGGCCCTATATAAAAACGATGAGGAAAAAAAATATGAATCTTATTTAGAAAAATACTGCAAAAAAATCCATCTGTGTAAAAGGCCCTCATCTCCCTGGCAGTTTAATAATATTTTAAAAACGGTTTTTTCATCCTCACCTTTTCTTGTTGTCAGAAATTATTCTGATGAAGCAAAAACAATTATAAATAAATTGCTTCTGCAGGAAAAATTTGATGTCATCCATGCGGAAACTTTTTATGTCATGCCTCATATTCCCGAGACTAAAGTCCCGACTGTTTTGGTTGAACAGACAATTGAGTATAAGGTTTATAAACATTTTGTCAATTCTCTGCCTTTTTATCTCAGATTATTTATCTATTTTGACATCGATATCTATAAACTAAAGTATTGGGAAAGATTTTACTGGAAAAAAGCCAACATCGTAGTGGTTGTTTCAACTTCTGATGAAGAAATAATTAAAGCAGAAGAAAATAAAATAAAAACTTCCATTATTCCAAACTGTGTTGGTGATGAAATGATTATCGATAGATTAGAAAAAAAAGATTTTAAAAATCCTACAATATTTTTTCAGGGTAATTTTTTCTGGTTGCAAAATGTTGAAGCAGCTAATTTTATAATTAATGAAATATATCCGAAGTTGGTTAAGGAAATAGCTCATGTTAAAGTTGCCATTGCCGGACAAAATGCAAAAAAATTAGGGAATCTGATAAATAAAAATATCAATATTATAAATATTGAGCCTGATAATATAAATAAAGTAAAAGATTTGTTTAGAAAAAATACATTGTTTATTGCCCCGATATTTGGACCTGGTGGAACCAGATTGAAGATACTGGCTGCAATGGGATCAGGAATGCCGGTCATTTCGTCGGTTACCGGGATAGAGGGTCTGGATGTCACTAACAACAAAGACGTCGTTATTGCCAATAACCCAGAAGAATTTGTCATTAAAATAAAACAATTATTGGCAAATAAAAATATATATGAAAAAATCAGAATTAATGCTTATAACCTGGTTAAGAAAAAATATCAATGGAGTCAAACCGCTAAAGATCTGGAGTCTGTTTATAAAAATTTATAATATATATTGATGATTATTATTGGAGTTGACGGTAATGAGGCTAATGTAGAAAAAAAAGTCGGCGTATCTGTTTATGCTTTTAATCTTCTTAAATATTTTCATAAATTATCTAACCAAGAAACCCTATTTGAAGTTTACTTAAAAAGCGACCCCTTAAACGATCTGCCAAAAGAAAATAAATATTTTAAATATAAAATAATTAATGGGAAATTTTTATGGTCTCAGATTTTTTTACCTTTATATCTTTATAATAAAAAAAGTATTGATGTTTATTTTTCTCCCGCTCACTATTTACCCCGTTTTTGCCCGGTTCCCCAAGTCGTGACCATTCATGATTTGGCTTATATTTATTATCCCGAAGATTTTACAAAAAAAGATTTATGGCAGTTAAAAAACTGGACTGGTTTTTCGATTAAAAAAGCCAGACAAATAATTGCTGTCTCAAAAACCACCAAGAAAGATATCATAAAAAATTATGGAGTTGATGAAGATAAAGTAAGTGTAATTTATAACGGATACGAAAAAATAAGTCAAAAATCAAAAGTTAAAAGTCAAAATTACAATTCAAAAATCAAAATTATCCTTTTTGTTGGTACAATCCAACCGAGAAAAAATTTGGAAGTATTAATAGACGCTTTTGATAAATTTACCCGAACAAGTAAGGATTTGAAACTTGTTATTGTCGGTAAAAAAGGCTGGCTATATAAAAGTATTTTTGAAAAAGTTAAAATAATGAGGTTGAAAGGAAAAATTATTTTTACCAATCATGTAACGGACGAAGAGTTGGTTTGGTATTATAAAAATGCTTTTTGCCTTGTCCATCCCTCTTTATACGAAGGATTTGGTATACCTATCCTTGAGGCAATGAGTTATGATTGTCCGACGATAGTGTCGACGACTTCAAGTTTGCCAGAAATTGGCGGAGATGCCAGTCTTTATTTTGATCCAAAAAATCCTGATGATTTATTGGAAAAATTGAATACACTTCAAAATAATAATCAGTTAAGGAAAGAGCTCATTTTAAAAGGTAAACAACGTATTAAAGATTTTTCCTGGGAGAAATGCGGAAAAGAAACATTAGATGTTATTATTAAAACAATAAAAAACAATGATTAAACTAATAACCAACGATTATTCCGTTTCTGATTACAACAAACAGGTTTTTCATCCTTTGCAAACTTGGGAATGGGGTGAAGCCCGCAAAAAAACCGGAATTGAAATATTACGGCTGAGTGATGGAAAAAACATTTTTCAATTAACCTTTCACCGACTGCCTATTTCTGATTACCAAATTGGTTATCTTCCCCGATCTGTCTTTCCGACAAAAGAAGTTCTGGATTTTCTTTATGATTATGGAAAGAAAAACAAAATAATCTTCATAAAGATTGAGCCTTATATGGAAAAATCCAAATTACAAATGATAAATAACAAATTGCAAATTTCAAAACATCCCCTATTCCCGAGTTGGACTCAAATACTTGATCTAAAAAAATCCGAGGATGAACTACTCAAAAGTTTTCATTCTAAAACCCGCTATAACATTCGTTTAGCAGAAAAAAAAGGCGTTGTCATCAAGGAAATGTCAAATGACCGCGGTTTTGAAATTTTTTCCAAACTTTATTTTGATACCTGTAGACGGCAAAAATATTTTGGTCATACGCCAAAATACCATAAAATTATTTGGGAAAATCTGAAAAAAAATATTGCCCATATTTTAATCGCCTTTTATAAGGATATTCCGCTTGCCGCTTACGAACTTTTCTATTTTAAAAATACGCTTTATTATCCCTACGGAGGTACTTCCCTGGAATACCGGAACCTGATGGCTTCCAACTTACTGATGTGGGAAGCGATTAGACTGGGGAAAAAACTAGGAGCCGATAAATTTGATATGTGGGGATCACTCGGACCAAACTATGACACAACTGACCCTTGGTCCGGTTTCACAAGGTTTAAAGAAGGCTACGGCACCAAATTTACGGAGTTTATCGGCAGTTATGATTTGGTTATCAATCCATTGCTTTACAAAATATATAATGTTATTTATTCCCTTCGTGAAATTTATCTAAAATTTAGGAGATAAATTTTTCTTCTTCAGCGCTACCTTTAAAACCTGATCGACGTGATCGACATAAACAAATTTTAAATCTTTGAGAACGTTTTTAGGAATGTCTTCCAGATCCTTTTTGTTATCTTTAGGAATAACGATGGTTTTTATTCCGGCCCGGTGAGCTGCGATTACTTTTTCCTTAATTCCACCTATTTCCAATGCCCGTCCACGCAGTGTTATTTCCCCGGTCATGGCGACTGTTCTAACGGTTGGGGTTTTGGTTAATGCCGAAATCATCGCCGTTGCAATGGCCAACCCGGCTGACGGACCGTCTTTTGGGACAGCTCCCTCAGGAACATGGACGTGAATATCAATCTTATGGAAAAAATCTTTTTCCAGTCCAAACTGTTTCCAGCGCGGTCTGATATAAGATAAAGCTGCCTGGCAAGATTCCTTCATTACATCGCCCAAATGTCCGGTTAACGTTAAGCTACCCTTACCCGGCATGATAGCAACTTCGATGAATAGTATATCTCCGCCGGCTTGGGTCCAGGCCAGTCCGGTTGTGATTCCAACCGTATCTTTTGCCTCAATCATGGATGATGAAAATTTGAATGGTCCGAGATATTTTGGAATGTCAGCTAAATTAATTGTTTTATTTTTAACCTTTTTTTCAATAATTTCGCGGGTTGTCTTTCTAAAAATTGTTGATATCTGACGCTCCAGATCGCGGACACCAGCTTCACGCGTGTATCTTCTGATAATTGTTTTTACGGCGCTATCGGTGATTGAACCTTCTTTATTATTTAAACTGTTCGCTTCCAGTTGTTTTTGAATCAAGTGGGTTTTGGCAATGTTAAATTTTTCATC
>Ga0172375_10007751_pt1 | contig 14635 bp, 10 predicted proteins | sample LakKiv1m_FD_114537 | JGI IMG/M metagenome (GOLD analysis project Ga0172375, IMG submission 114537) | Freshwater microbial communities from Kabuno Bay, South-Kivu, Congo - kab_092012_11.1m | ecosystem: Environmental > Aquatic > Freshwater > Lake | place: Democratic Republic of the Congo... | reverse complement strand
TCCTCCTGATGACCGTGAATCCGGGGTTTGAGGCCCAGACCTTTATTCCGGAGGTGATTCCGAAAATCCAGTCCCTGAGGCGGATGGCGTTGGACCGGGGCCTTGACCTGGAGATCGAGGTGGACGGGGGAATCGGCCCGGATACGATCGGCCGTGTATCGGCCGCGGGCGCGGACGTCTTTGTGGCCGGTTCGGCCATCTTTTACAGCAACGATTACCAACAGACCATCCGCCTCATGCGGGAGCGGATGACGTCTTGTCCTGAGGGATAGCGCAAACCTGGAATCCGTGAACGCATACAAATGGAAGAAAGGAGGGGCAGGCATTGTGCGGGAATTTCGACTGGAAAGGTTGTGTTGGAGGGATCGTTCTCACGGTCTGCCTTTTTATGGGGCCAGAGTTGGGTCTTTGCGTCTCCCAGGACATGGCCCTGCTGGATACCCAGCGCCGGGTAATAGAAGAGACTGTTCATCGGCTCGACAAGAAAGAGGCGCGTCTCACATCTGTCGAAGCACAAACCAGAGAGCGTGCAGGCTTGATTGACCACGAACTCCACCGATTGGAGGCCATCTGGGAAAGGCAGCATCTGATTCTTGGGGTGATCAAGCATGACTACTTCGCATCGAAAGATCTCTATCTCATAAATCTCCGCTTGCAGGGCATGGTGGAATCCCTTATCCGGAAGCCAAAAGATGAACACGATCGGCTAAAGCATGACCAGGAATGGACAGAGCGGGTGTTACACAAGGCGGGAGAGTATCAGCAGCAATATGGACCTGACTGGCAGGGACGGGATGCGGACATGGTTAAGGAGATCAATGGCCGCATTCAAGGTCTCGATCCCCGCTACGAAAAAATATTGAAAACCCTGGACAGGGAACTTCAGCCTGTTCTGGATTTTCAGGGTTTTCTTAAAAAATGGCAGGAGGCGCTCGAAAAAAACTTTCAGACCGATTCCGCCAAATTATTTCTGAAAAGGAGTCAAGATCTCTTTTCCTCAGAGACTTGGGCCAGCCCCGTGGCCCAGGTAGAGGATTGGGCAGGCGAGACAACAGACTATCTTCGCGAAATTTTTGTGGGCTACGCGCATCTCTGGCTGAAACTCGTAGGCACATCCCTTTTTCTTGCAGCCATCCTCTTTGTCGCGGGCTTGATGTCTCTTGACAGGGCGGGGCGGTGGCTCTCCCAACCACTTATGCCTTCTCTCCTGTCTTCGATAGGATGGTTCGCCTGCGGATTGGGCCTGATTTTGGCCGTGCCTGCCACGGGTATGCCCGCATTTTCCCTTCAAGGCGCTTTCGTTGCCCTTCTGCTCACCCGGGGGGCCCTATCTGTAATCCCCTGGCTGTCTGGCCCATCCACGGACAAGCCAAAGGATGCACGTCGCCAAGTCAAGGCCCTGTGGGCCATATCCTTTGCGGGAATACTGCTGGCCATAGTGAATCCGCCGCCTCTCCTTTTTCTGTGTGCGTGGCTGATATGCCTTGGCTTTCTGGGCCTCAGCATTGACAGAACCCGATCTTCACTGAAGGGCGCCTCCCTGATCATTTCCCTCTATGTTCTGGTTGCGGTGGTTCTCACCCTCCTTGGATGGTCCTACGGGACCATCGCCTTGGCCATGGTGCTCTTGCTGCTCCTCTTGAACTGGCAATTGGCGGCGGGCTTGGATGAATGGTTTCGTAGGCAGGGGACCGGGGAAGCAGCACAAGGGGGTGGTAGGTTGCTCCGGCGTATTGGGGCGGTCATGGGCAGGCCTTTTGTGTTTGTGCTTCTTTGCCTCTTGAGCCTGCCGAGAGCGCTCAGTTATATGAGCGGACCGTTCTTCCTGGATGAACTGGCGGCGTACCGCATCGGAGCAGGCCATGTGTCCATGGAAATGGCCAAGATCCTACTGGTTCTCATCAGCCTGGTGATCACGCAAGCGATCGTGCAGGTGGTCAATGAGACCATTGCCTTCAGACATGAAAAAATGCCGACCAAAGACAAGGGGAGTACCCAGGCGCTTCAGACCTTGAGCAGTTACATAATCTGGTTCGCATTCGGGCTCAGTGTGCTGTATCTCATCGGTTTCACCTCGGGAAACATCGCAGTCATCACTGGAGGTCTTTCCGTGGGGGTTGGCTTCGGTCTTCAGAACATCATTCACAACTTTGTTGGAGGGATCATTCTCCTGTTCAGCAGGCCCATTAAGCCCGGCGACCTGATCGATCACGAAGGCAAATTCTGCCGCGTGAGAAAGGTCTCCATCCGAAACACGGTGGTGGAGACCTTTGACGGCAAGACCATTTTTATCCCCAACTCCCAGCTCATCTCCAAGGAGTTTTCCAACTGGAGCCACAAGGAAAAACGCATGCGGCTCAAGGTGGATGTGGGGGTCTCCTACAAGGCAGACCCGGCGCAGGTCAAGGAGACGCTTCTTGAGATTGCCGGATCGAACGAAAAGGTGCTTCAGACACCCAAGCCCCTCGCCATTTTCAAGGAGTTTGGGCCCAGCAGCCTTGAATTCTCTCTCAAGTTCTGGATCAAAGGCCCGGGCCATCTCATGGCCGGGTCGGAACTTCGTTACAGAATTTATGAAGTATTCAAGGAAAAGGGGTTCGAGATTGCCTATCCACAACTGGATGTTCATTTGGACAAGGATTGAGCTTTCCCTGTCGTCAAGACAGGATGTGGGCGTTCACAGGTTCCCGGTTCACCGGTCAAGGTCGGGAAGAAAAACAGAATGGATGACCCCGGGCAGGGCGGAAAGAGCGGGATCAGCCGTTGTAAATGTCCAGGGTCCAGGTCTTGAACCATGGCGGTCTTTCGATCACCACATACAAAAGCAGGATGGCCGTAAAGGGAATCGGGATGACCATGTCCACCACGGCAATGAGGATGAGCGCGACGATCAGTTTGGCCTTGAGTTTCATGTCATGATGTCCTTTTATTTGTCTGTTGACGGCTTCGCAAAAAGCTCATCTGCGGCGTTGCGCTGCGTGTTGGGTCACTGCGACTTGCCGGTCAAGGCCTCATTCCTTAAAATTTGCGCGCCTTGCATCTGGAGCTTTTTACAAGTCCGTCCAGATGTTGGTTTTTGGTCCCCTATTATCACACAGGCGGCCTTCCAGTCCAGTGTCCCCTTTGTCCACCCTCCGGGCAACTGGTTGGATTGATAACATACGGATTTCTGCAACAGGCTCGGCAGTCATTGCGTCCACCCGAGGTATGTGGTAGATTTTGCATCTGCTTCAGTGGGTAAAGATGGCGCACCCACTGAATACTGAATATGGTGCTTTTATGGTCACTACACGGTTAAGATATGGGGGTTGATGATGGCCAAATGTGAACTCTTGAATGGATGCCCGTTCTTTAACGATAGGATGGGGGGTATGCCTGCAACGGCTGCGATCTACAAGAAGAACTACTGCGAGGGCGATAAGAGTGCGTGCGCCAGATACATGGTTTTCAAAGCGCTCGGCAAAGAGCATGTTCCGGCAGATCTCTTTCCAAATCAGGTGGATGACGCAAGGCGAATAATCGCCGGAACATAGCGCCTTCGTTATCTCCTCGGACGGGTCCGCTGTTGTCAAGCAGGCCGCTCCCTGTCAATGTAAAGACCTGACAGCTTACCTTGTCCATGGAAAGGCGATTTCAGCAAAGAGGGGTACTATTTTTTCGTTTTTCTTTTGAAAGTGAGAAAGGCGGGTATGAAAAAGGTCATCATTGCTGTGGCGTCTGTTTTTCTGTTCTCAGGCGGTGTTGCATTTGCCGGGGAATTGGGGAATCCTGCTCAATTTATCCAGCAGGGAAGGTTCGATGTGGGCTTTGAGTGGAACAGCGTGTTCAAGCAGGAGTTCGACAATTACGATCTGAAGCGGACTTATTCGGACGGTTACCAGAACGAGAGCAGAAAACAGGCGGATTTCGAAAACGACCAGTATTATATGGCCACTGTTACGTACGGGATCCTGGACCGGATCAACGTGTTTGCCCGATTGGGCATGGTGGATGGCGGGAAATGGGTGGACTACGAGGCGGGCAATAACTGGAAGGGGGATCTGGACAGCAATTTTGTCTGGGCCATCGGCGCAAAGGGAAAGGTGTATCAGTTTGACAACGGGCTCGGCTTCGGCCTGGCTGCCCAGTACATGCGCTACGACGACCGGAAGGTCAGGGACTGGCGGTCTATGGAAACCGGAGAGAGCGCCAACGATCTGGGATGGACCACAGACGACCGTATCGATTTCTGGCAACTGGATGTCATGGCCCATGCCTACTGGACCATCGGGGCCTTTACACCCTATGTGGGCGCAGGCTATACCTACTACGATGCCAGTTTCAGCGGGAAATGGACCCATGCAAGTGCATACTATGGCTGGGTAGACTATGATGCATCGTTTAATAATGAAAACAACTTCACAGCGATCATCGGCCTGGATATGGATCTCGGGATGAACTTCAAGGCCAATATCCAGGGGACGTTTGTGAGCAGTACGGCGTTGACCATCGGCATCAGCTACTGCTTTTAGGAGATCGCGGGCCCAGACGGATTTCGGGGAAAGGAGTGAGGCTCGATGAAAAGACGGGATTTTCTGAAGACAATGGCTGCTGCGGGTGCGGCCGCCTCCGTGTCCGGCGGGATGGGCGTGATACCCACGTTGTTGACGCCTGGGGCCGCCCACGCTGCCGGGAGAAACAAGCTGATCTTCATCAGTGATATCCACATGAACGTGGACGCTTCCTACTCATGGTTTATCAACCACGCCCCCGACCTTGCCCAGTTCCTCGATGACGTGAACGCCAGGAATGATGTGGCTGAACTGATCATTCTGGGGGACCTACTGGACGATTGGGTGTCGCCCGTCAAAACGACGCCCCAGGCCTTTGCCGATATCCTGAGCGCCGGCAACAACGCCGCGGTGACGGCCGCACTGCAGGCGATCTGTGATAATCCTGATATTTCGGTCAGTTACGTTGTTGGCAACCATGACATGCTTTCCTTCGAGTCGCAGAACAAGGACGTCATTGCTGCGGCCTTCCCCGGCATGAGCATCGTCTCCGAGTCTCCGGGGCTGGGTGCTTATACCAGAGACAATGTCATCTGGGCCGAGCACGGCCACCGATACACCCTTTTCAATGCGCCCGACACATGGAGCCGCAGCAACGGCCACCTGCCCATGGGGTACTTCATCTCCCGGCTGGCAGCCTCGAAATCCGTATCTTCCGGACAGGTGGTCACTTCACCGGACGTGCTGGATCAGTTTGTCAAGTCGCCCGCCAAGGTTAATCAGTACCTGAGGCTGGGCGGCTATCAGGAGGTGGGCAATGTCATCGATGACGCCTTTATTATTGCGGTATTCAATGCCATCGCCCTCTGGTCAGGAAACTGGCCCTGGAGCATCTTCAGCATGGATGACCTGGACAATTACGCGCCCGACCCTTCTGTAGAAGAGATTGCCTTCACCTACGCCACGATATTCAGCGGCTGGCCTACACGCCAGGATATCGTCACCAATTATGAAGCGCTCTTCGACGACCTGGGGCACCTCAGCAGCGCGGCCAATCTCCTTTTTGAAATGCCAGACAGCATCAAGGACCTATACCCCTTCACCCCCCGGATCGTCCTCTTCGGTCACACCCACCAGGCCGCGTTTCAGTATCATTCAGGCGACGTGGAAACCATCTACGCCAACACAGGCACGTGGATCGACAGCAAACCCATGTCCTGGGTGGAGATCGACATCAACGATGGTGCGAATGGCCGAAGGGACTACACCGTCTCTCTGTGGTTCTATGGGGACAGCGCCCCCAGACAGTCGGGCACCGTGACGGTTCAGGCCCCACGCGGATATGTGGTTCGGCACCGTTGACCGTCGCATCATTGTCCGCATGATTTTCGTTGGCATTCCCCATGATGAGCTATGAGCCGCCAGCGATGAGCCAGATTCCCTTGAATCACCCACGCAAATACCCACTACCCCGCTCCTGACAGGGGCCTTTCCGGGCTGTCGGGAGAAGAGTCTTCCTGCGTGTGGCGTTATACTGGCTTCTCCGGAATTACCATGTTTGGATTCGAGTTATTGCTATTTTTAGCAATTTTAAAAAACGGCAGATACCGGCTTTCTCCTCTATTGTGGACAAAGAGAGACCATAGAATGAGTTATCAGCCGTCAAGAAACTATGGAATAGTGAAAAGTCATGAGCACTGAAGCGGACGCCCGTATCCTCATCGATAGACTGCTGGAAAAAGCCGGTTGGTGTATTACCAACAAGGCGCAGGTATCAACTGAAGAGGCCGCGGCCGATGGCCGGGCCGACTATCTCTTGAAGGACACCCGGAGCCGTCCACTTGCCGTTCTTGAAGCCAAGCGTTTCGCCGTCGATCCCTATACCGCAAAGGAACAGGCCAGGGCGTACGCCCTGACGCTGAAAGCGCCCTTTGTCATCTTGAGCAATGGTCAGGAACACTACTTTTGGGACTATGCCGATGGCGATGCCCGGCCGGTGATGGGTTTCCCAAGCCAGGCCGACCTCGAACGGCGGGCGAATATCAAGATCCACCGAAAGGGAGACATCCGGCAGAGCCTTGCCCTGCAACCTCTGCCGTACCGCTTTAGCTTTAAGGGTGAGGAAGTCGAAGCACGGCCCTATCAACTCGAGTGTCTGAGGAAGGCGGACGATGGGGTAATTGCCGGCCGGCGCCGCATGCTTTTCGAAATGGCCACCGGCACGGGCAAGACCCTGACCATCGCCATGCTGATGAAACGGTGGCTTCAGGCAGCGCTCATTTCCCGCGTGCTGTTTCTGGTCGACCGCATCGAGTTGGCCAAGCAGGCTAAGGAAACCTTCGATGAATATCTGCACGACTGGCCGACGGTTATCCTATATGGCGGCAAGCGCAGTCTGGAAGGGCAGATCGTCGTCGGCACGCTCGACACCATTGCCACCCAACTCGGCGGTAACGGTTTCGGCCATGGTTATTTCGACCTCGTGGTCACCGACGAATGCCACCGTTCCATCTACAATACCCATCGGGCCACACTCGGGCATTTCGACGCCATCCACGTCGGTCTGACCGCCACCCCGAATCCAGGTGAACTGCATTTTATCAGCGAACACGAACGCCGCCTGGTTCGCAACACCTACATCTTTTTCGACTGCTGGGACGCGGCCAGGAAAGAAGGCCGCCCTACCTATGAATACGGCATCCAGCGCGGCATCAACGACGGCCATCTGGCCAAGTACCGAATCTACCATGCGGAAAGCGTGCTGACTTTTGAAGGGGCCGAGTGGGAGAACGAGGAGATCAAGCCCGGAGCCTGGGGCCGCGACGTGGAATCCGAGGACCGGCTCAAGACCATCATTCAGGAGTACTACGCTGCTGACGCCGAACGGGCCAAGGTCAGGCCGCGCAAGGCCATTCTCTTCGCTGTATCGGAAAAACAGGCATCGATCCTTGTGCGCCTGTTTAACAAGCTGCTCCCAGATGAAGACTGTCTGCGAATTGCGGGGCAGATCAAACGTTCACCCTCCGAGGTGCGGCAGAATTTCGCCAAGAAGATCACCTGCTACACCAACAACGGGAACCCCAAGCCGATCATCAATGAGTTCAAATATGCTTCCCTGCCGCTGATCGCCGTATCCGTGGACATGCTCGACACCGGATACGACCAGAAGGACATTGAAAACCTGGTCATGCTGCGACCGACCCAGTCATCCATCAAATACGCCCAGATGCGCGGGCGCGGCAGCCGTCTGTGTCCGAAGATCGGCAAGGAGGAATTCATCATCTACGACTTTGTCGGTAACTCAAAGCGGTTCAACGATCCCGGAGAGGGGTACGACAAACCCAGACTGGTCGGCGTCGCCCCCGGTTCCCGCCCGGCCGAAACCGGCGATATAGAGGAAGGCTACTCAGAACAATTCTTCCCCTCAGCCCAACTGGCGGAACCAGCCGAAAGGGACTTCGTGATCCCAGAAGGCTCGCTCGACGATGAAATCCGCGCCCGTGAAATCATCCTGGTCGGCCCGGAAGGTCTGGCCATGGACCGCAAGATCTACCGCGAGGAGTGGGGAAACAAGGTGGTGGAACTCAGGCGCACCGATCCGGCGGTGGAAAAGATCTTCCGTGGCGAGGAACTGACCGACAAAGAATGGGAGGCGCTCGCCCGCCGTCTCAACTCACCCCGGCACTACTTCAACGAAGAGACCCTGCGCCGTGCCTTTGAACAGCCAACCGGCTCACTCACCGATTTCATTCGGGTGGCCCTGGGGCTCGATCGTTTCCTGACCCGTGAGGAGCGCATCGGGAAGGCATTCAACACCTGGGTCTCCGAACACTCCAGCAGCATCCATCCGGCCCAGGCCCAGATGCTGCGCCTGCTCAAGGCGCGGGTCATGACCGGCGAAGAGATCACCATGCGCCTCTTCAGCCAGCCGCCGTTCTCCCTCTGGGGCGGACTGACCCGCATGGAACAGCTCTTCGGTAAGGAACAGCTTCTGGAAATGGTAGATGAATTGAACATCCTGCTCGCGGCGTGACAAGGATAAGGAATTCTGATGGACAGCGGTCAACTGCAAAACACCCTCAAATCCCTCTGCAAGGTCATGTGGGACAACAACGTCACCAACCCCATCACCTATGTCACCCAGATCTCGTACCTGCTCTTCCTGAAGATGCTGGAGGAGATGGATTATGAACAGCAGGAGGCGCGCAACGGAAACTACCGCACCCTGTTTGGCACGTTCAAGGAAGGGGACGAGGAATTCGATTTCGATCCCCTCCGATGGAGCGTGCTTACCTCCAATCCGGACAATGAGGCCATGCTGCGCACCCTGCGCGACACCCTGCCGCTGCTGTCCCGACACCCGGAGCTGTCCCAGGGGGCCCGGGCCATTTTCCGGAACGCATCCATCGCCATCCCTAACGGCGCGACCCTGCGGCGGGCGGTGGACATCATCGCGCCGATCTCGTTTCTCGGCATGGATGCCGACGTCAAGGGCGACCTTTTCGAGCATCTGGCCAGCGAGCTGGGGGGACAGAAAAAGGCGGCCCAGTTCCGCACCCCGCGGCACCTGATCCGTGTGATCACTCAGATGGTCGATCCCAAGATCGGAGGCAGCGTCTGCGACCCGGCCTGCGGTTCCGGCGGTTTTCTGATCGCCGCCTACGAGCACATGTTGCTGGCCAACACCAGCCCGGAATTCGTCCGCGAAAAGGTGTCGCCCGATGGCGTTGTGCGCAGGATCGGCATCGGCGACAAACTCAGCCGCGCCCAGTGGGATTTTCTCCAAACTGGGGCCTTTTACGGGTTCGACGGCGATCAGGACATCCTGCGCATGGCCGCCATGAACGCCATGCTCCACGGCTTCGACCGCTGCCCCATGGTGCAGCGTGACTCCATCTGCGGGGGCGAGGACAGGTGGGATGAGATCCAGTTCGACTACATCCTTGAAAATCCGCCCTTTTCCGGATCGCGGGGCGACGCCAAGCACTCGCTGCGCATTGAAAAGGGGGACAAGTACGTCCTCTTCCTGGCCCACGCCCTTCGCAGCCTGCGGCCCGGCGGCACCGCCGGGATCATTTTCCCCAACGGCATCCTCTTCGGCGACACCGGAAGCCACATCACCGTCAAGGAGCGGTTGCTGCGCGAGTTCGACCTGCAGGCGGTGGTCATCCTGCCCAAGGGGATGTTCGAGCCCTACACACCCAACCCCACCTGTTTCTTCATTCTCCGGAACACTAGCAGGGCTACCGAAAACGTCTGGTTCTTCAAGGTGGACGGTGATGGCTCGTCTCTTTCGAAGGCGCGCAGGTTCGGCAGCCAGTATCGCAACGATTTTCCAGATCTCCTGGCCATGTGGCCGGAGCGGAAAACCGAGGAGAGCCGCGCCTGGCTGGTTCCGGCGCAACGGGTCATCGACAATGGCTACAACATGACCTTATCCGGCCTGGGCCTGATCGAGGCGGAGACCGTCGAGCATGCCGAACCGGAGGAGATTCTGGCCTCGGTTGCCGCCAAGGAGGAACGGATTCTGGGGCTGATTGCCGAGATGCAGGGACTGCTGACCGGGGGAAATGGTAAATGAACGATCTGCTGCGCGAAGTCCGGGATTTGATCCTCTCCGCCCGCAAGGCGGTAGTTCACTCCGTGGACCTCATTCAGGTCTTGACCAACTTCGAGATCGGCCGCCGTATCGTCGAGCATGAACAAGGCGGCGCGGAACGGGCGGAATACGGCAGGACGCTTCTCAAGGGACTGGCGGCCAGTTTGACGGCCGAGTTCGGGCGGGGATTTTCCAAGCGGAACCTGGAATACATGCGTAAGTTCTATCTCGCATATCAGGATCGCCTGATTGCGCAGATGCCGTCTGCGCAATTCATATCTCCGTTCAAGCTGAGCTGGTCGCAATATGTCTTTCTGATCTCTATCGACAATCCAGACGAACGTAGCTTCTACGAGATCGAGGCGGCATCCAATGGCTGGACGCTTCCCGAACTCAAACGTCAGTTCAACTCCGGGCTCTACGAGCGGCTTGCCTTGAGCCGCGACCAAGACGGCGTTCGCAAGCTGGCGGCGGAAGGGCAGATCATCTCAAGGCCCGAAGACCTGCTCAAGGAGCCGTACGTGCTGGAGTTTCTCGGGCTGGACGAGAAAGCCAGGTACTCCGAATCCGACCTCGAAACAGCCATCATCGACAGGCTTGAACACTTTCTGCTGGAGTTGGGCAAGGGCTTCCTGTTCGAGGCCCGGCAAAAGCGCTTCACCTTCGACGAGGAGCATTTTTTTGTCGATCTGGTCTTCTATAACCGCCTGCTGCGCTGCTACGTGCTGATTGATCTCAAGATCGGCAAACTGGCCCACCAGCACCTGGGCCAGATGCAGATGTATGTCAACTACTTCGACCGCCTCGTCAAACTCGACGACGAACATCCTACCGTGGGCATGATCCTCTGCCGGAAGAAAAACGACGCCCTGGTGGAGATCACCCTGCCCAAGGACGCAAACATCCATGCCAAGGAATATCAACTCTACCTGCCGGACAAGGAGCTGTTGCGGCAAAAGCTGCTGGAGTGGGGTAAAGAGGCGGAGAGGTTAGCCGGAGGGGATGGCGAATGAGGGAGTGGCCCCTTCGGAAACTTGGCGACGATGACGTTTGTCTTCTAAATCCCAAGAAGAGGGAGGTCGCCAAAATTGATGACAACACCCCCGTTTCCTTCGTGCCAATGGCGCGTGTTGACTATGTGTCAGGGACTATGGATGTATCGGAGGCCAAAAATATTGGTGAAGTACGAAAAGGATATACCTACTTTGCAGAGGGAGATGTCGTATTTGCCAAGATTACTCCCTGCATGGAGAACGGTAAGTCTGCGATTGCTCGCAATTTAATGAACGGAATTGGTTTTGGGACTACTGAATTTCATGTCCTACGCCCCGGTCCATCTGTCATTCCTGAGTGGCTGCATCTGTTTGTCCGCAACAGGGAATTTCGAGAGGAAGCAAAGAAGAATATGCACGGCGCTGCTGGGCAACAGCGAGTCCCCGTAGATTTTTTGCGTGAGGCAACAATTCCTGTCCCTGCGATCGACGAGCAAAGTCGGATCGTGGCGGGGATCGAGGAACTGACCCGCCGCGCCGAAGAGGCCCGTAAGCTTGCTGCAGAACGTGAGACTGAACTTGACACGCTTCTCCAGGCGCTCTACAGCCGAATGATCGAAGGGTCTGACTGGAAGCCCCTCGGAAAGGTTGCCTCCCTCGTTCGCCGGGCGGTCAAAACCAAGCCAGACGGCCGTTATCAGGAAATGGGCATCCGCAGTTTTGGCAAAGGCACCTTCCAGAAACCGGTGCTGACCGGCGAGCAGATCGGCAATAAGCGGATTTACACCATCCACGAAGGCGATCTCGTCTTCAACAACGTCTTTGCCTGGGAAAAGGCGATAGCCGTCGCCAAGGCCGAAGATCATGGCCGGGTCGGTTCGCACCGCTTCATCACCTATGTGCCCCACGAAGGGCGAGCCACGTCGGAATTTCTTTGCCACCACTTCCTGGGTGAACGCGGCATAGAAGATATCAGAGCCGCTTCACCTGGCTCGGCAGGAAGGAACCGTACACTGGGTCTCAAAAAGCTGGAAAAAATTCCCGTACCTGTGCCGGATTACGACGAACAGAAGCGCTTTGCGGAAATCGCCAAGCGTCGGCAGCTCATCCAGCACGAAACCAGTGACATCGAGGAAGAACTCAAGGCCTTTCATGCCGCCCTGCTCGCGAAGGCCTTCCGGGGGGAGCTGTAGGCATGGCGCAGAAGGTCCTCCAGATACCCCGGGCTAACACCGAACAAGCCGACTTTGCAGCGCTTTTTCGATCTGGAGCCAAACGAACGACTATTTCGAGAATGTGCCATTCGATTTCTCGACCTGGGACGGAACTGCTGGACATCCTCGGATAATTCAATGCCTCTTTGGTAGGATTGTGATACTTGGTTATTGAAGGACATCCCAATAGGTTTTCAGAGATCGCGATTTGAATCCCTGACCGGATTTTCCTTGACTTAGGCTTAATTTTCAATAAGATGCCTTTCAATTGCCCGCGAGCCCTGCCCCACAGGCCTATGGGCTTTCGACCTTGAACTTTGACCTTTTAACTGCCGTCGATGAGCTATGAGCCATCAACCATGAGCCACGTTAGCATCACCTATCCTCTCAAATACCCCATACCCATCTCCTGACAGGAGCCTTTCCGGCCTGTCGGGAGCGAAAACCCTCAACGCAGATCTGTAGATCTCAATTTTCATAACCATACACACAGAACGATTTTAATCCGCGAATGGGCCGGTCCACGTCAGTGCCTGACGTTCAACGCCGGAATTTCAACATGGCAAAACACAGCCATTTACCCAAATACAACGAACTCCAAATCCATTATTTCAGGCCCTTCATGGCCAAATAGCGGTCAATACCGGACCTGACCGCTTTTTCAACCATATTTATTCACTATGCAAGATTTGACACCCAATGCGCCCTTCACTATGCAAGATTTGACACCCAATGCGCCCGAGGCAAAAGCGAGGTTAAATTTGTTGAGGAGGCTTTTGAATGGGTAATACGACACCTGACCGGATAACGATACGGACTTTCTCCCACACGTTCGAGAAGATGTGCAATTTTATTGCTGTGGCACGCACTGGCGACCCTGAGGCGACAATACGCGGCTTGGTGATGCTGTGTCTCTATGAGCTTCACGAGGAGTATTCAGAGTTGGGTGAAGAGACGTTTCAGAGTACCATCGAGGCATTATTCGGTCTCATTATACCTGATGCCCAAATCAAAGCCGCACTAAATGACCTCGAAAGCGAAGGCGTTATCTCTCGGCATGGTGACGCCAACTATCAATTGAAGCCGTCAGCAATGAAAGCTCTCAAAAACGCTATCGAAGATTCTCACGCTCTCGAAGATCGAGTTAAGCTCGTGTGGTTCCAAGAACTGGCAACCAAATATCCGAAACTACCGACCGAGGAGGCCTGGCAAGTGCTTCGTGCCTATCTCGGCAGAACTTTTCGTCGCCATGGCATTCAGGCAGCTGCCCTACTCGATCCATCCATAGACACACCAGCGGAACATGAAGCCAGTCTAACATCTATTCTTCACGATTCTATCAGTGAGCACAATTTTAAGCACAAAGGGCTCTGCGAAGACGCCGAAAACGCGATTTCAGATTTTATGGCGGCACTGGGCACTGACCCAGACCGTGTTCGTTACATTGCCCAACTCGCGGATGGGGCGTTCAATTTTTACACACTTGAGGTTCCCTCTGACCTCTCAGAGCAACTTCGTCAACACCTTCATGAATTGACATTATTTCTTGACACAAACTTTCTGTTCGGGATTCTCGATTTACATTACAACACACAGGTCCAGGTATCACATGAATTGCTAAGAGCGATTTTCGAACACAAGCTTCCTTTCAAGCTGCGATACCATGAGGCAACAGAGCGGGAGATGGTAAGCACCATAAGTCACTACGGTTCGATACTGCGGTCTTATGGTTGGTCACGATCCCTCAGTCGAGCAGCGGCCTCATCCAGAAACCTTTCTGGAATAGAGCAGAAATTCCACGAACGTAACTCAACTGAACTAATCGACGTAGATGAATTTTTGCGACCCTATGAACACTTCGATCATCTTCTGGCTGAGAAAAACATAAAGGTATTTCGCCCACACGAGGAACGGTCCGCTGCTCAAAATGACCTCTTCCATGAGTATCAAGCATTCCTTAAAGAACATGGCCGAGGTGACAAGGTATACGAAACCGTTATGCATGATGCGAAAGTCCTTGAAGAGGCCCGCAATTTGCGCACAAATGCTGCCTCCAGTCTTGAGGCAGGGGCACTTGTCATCACATGCGACTATTACCTTTACCGCTTTGACTGGGAAACTTCGCGAAGGAATAGTCGGCGTGCTTGTGTTCTTTTACCGAACGTGTTTTGGCAGATCCTGCGTCCTTTTATCCCTCTTGGCCAGGATTTTGAGAAAGGGGCCATGGGGACGCCCATGAAATTATGCTTTTCTATGATTGATCTGGCCAGCAGATCATGATGGGGTCATGCCTTGCCAAACCTGCACAGATGTGCCTGGTGTGGGCAGAGGAATGCTGGC
>Ga0172375_10007750_pt1 | contig 14637 bp, 14 predicted proteins | sample LakKiv1m_FD_114537 | JGI IMG/M metagenome (GOLD analysis project Ga0172375, IMG submission 114537) | Freshwater microbial communities from Kabuno Bay, South-Kivu, Congo - kab_092012_11.1m | ecosystem: Environmental > Aquatic > Freshwater > Lake | place: Democratic Republic of the Congo... | reverse complement strand
TCCGGGATGGCCGCCGCCTGGCGCCGCCTCGCCGGCCCGACGCCTCCCTCCGGGTCCGGTTCTCGCGACGGCCCTGGGCCGCCTGCAACCCGCGGCTGCGGCGGCGCTCACGGTGATCCGCGCCGGCCGCAGCGGATGTCGGCCGCACCGTTGCAGTAAAGCAGCCGGGCGTGGGGGGATGCGATCTCCATGAAGTGCGCCTGCACCGCCGGGGTCTCGCCCGGCCAGCAGTAGACGAAGTGCACGTCCGCGTCCGGCGCCATGAGCAGGTAGTCCCCCGTCACGATGGGCGCGCTCAGGCCGAAATCGCGGAGCAGGCGGCGCGAGGCCTCTGCCAGCTCAGCGTGGATCTCGATCCCCCAGGCCGCGAACCCCAGCATCTCCGCGATTCCGGTCACGGTGCCCATGCCGCTGCCCCACTCGCAGAATGAGCAGCGTGGCAGCGACTGCAGCACCGCGCAGACGGTCCGGTAGTCCGTGGGGACGAAGTCGAAGCAGTCGATGGCGCGGCCGCGTCGGAGGCCTTCCTCGGCGAACCGGGTCACCTCCTCCGGCACCGGCGCCAGCTCCCAGCTCAGGGGGACTTCTTCCATCGTGGCCATAGCATTCATACCCATCTCACGTCTGCCGTAGAGCCATGGCAGCGAGCCGCAACTGCCCCGAAGGCACTCGGCAACACGTCGGGTTGCGGCCGGAGGTCGCTTTGCGCAGAAGCCGAAAAAGATGCCCAAATGAAGCCGGCCCGCCATCACTCTACCGTCCTGACGCAGAGTTGCGACAGACATTGCCGGTCCGGTTGCCGCAGGGCCCGCGTGGCCTCTGCGTGGAGCGGGTCAGCCAGCTTGGCCAGCGGCCGATCATCGCCGGCGGCGAAGGGCATGTGGTGACCCTGCGCGCGGAGCCGGCTGGCGAGGTCTACGCCGCCGCCGCGGCCTCTCGCCTCAACCACCAGACCAGGGACTGCCCGGGCGGCCGTCCCGGTTGACCGTGGCCCTTAGGGAGTTATGTTCAATTGGCTAGTACCGGCGGCCGGAGGTAAGTGCCCCCACGTCGGCAGGTGGCCAACCGGACGCCGGAAGGCAGGCGCTGGAGCCATCGGGCCCGCCGGCAATGCGCCTGTCGGCGCGCTCGTCGCTGCCGGCCGGTCATGCTGGCGCCTCTGGCGCTGCCATGGCCATTGCCAGCGGGCGAGCCGTGGGGCCCTCAGGCCTCTCCGTGGCGCCGGCCAGCCGTCGCCCCGGGGATATGGGTGGGGACTTACGCCCGCTGGCACTAGCCGGGTGAGGGCCCGTCTGCCGACGGAACCACCGGGCTACGGAGTCGCATCATGTCCGAATCGAGTGACCGGCGGAAGAACAAGGCTGTCGAGCTGGCGGCGCGCTTTGTGCCCCAGGGGGGCCGGATCCTCGAGGTGAGCTGCGGCTCCGGCAGCGTCCTGATGCAGTTGCGCGGCCGCGGCTACCAGATCCGCGGGACCAACTTCAGCAAGTACGAGGAACGGCTCGAAGCGGAGTTCATCGACCACGGCGTCGACATCCTCCAGGGCCTGCCCTACGAGGATGCCTCCTTCGATGGGGTCATCCTGCTGGACGTCATCGAGCACCTGCGCGACCACGACCGCGCCGTCGCCGAGTTGTCCCGCGTCTGCCGCGAGGGTGGCCACGTCATCGTCATGACGCCCAATACCATGAAGCTCACCTCGCGCCTCCATTTCCTCTTCTCGGGGTTCTACAAGCTGAAACGCGCCTTCATCGGTTTCGATGTGCCGCGAGAGCGTGCCTTTGCCTTTCACAACTTCCCGCCGCACCTGCCGACGTTCCTGTACCAACTCCGCTCATACGGCCTGCACCTGGCCCATTTCACCGCCTCGGTCTACAAGGCCAAATCCTTCCTCTTCTATGCGGGGCTGTTTCCCTTCATCTGGCTTGCGACCAGCCTGACGCTGCACCGTGGCGAGAAGCACCTCAGGGGGACCCCGGCCGCCGCCGAGCTGCAGCGCGTGCTCACGTCGGTTCCGGGGCTGTGCGGCGAGTTCTGGTTTGTGGTCGCCCAGAAGCGCGCTCTGTCGGCCCCGCAGGTGACGCCCGTGCCGACCTGGTCCACGCCCTGGCAGGAGAGCGGGAGCCGCTAGAGCACTGGCTGCGGCGTGTCCAGGGCCCGCGGTAAGTGCCGTCGGGAGCTAAGTTCGCTGCCATGCTTGCCTGGGTCATCCTGATCCTTTTCGCCAGCACCTATGCCTTCCTCTGCCTGGGCAGAAGGTACAAGGCCAGGGGCGTCTGGACCGGCATCATCCTGATGCTGGTGGCCCGGGCGCTTTTCCCGGAGCAAGACCCCGCCGGCGCGATGACCCTTCCGGCGGTGTTCACCCAGGCCATCAGTTGGAATGTCCTCGGGGTGCTGGCGGGCGCCATGCTGATTGCCGACCTGTTCCTCGAATCCGGGGTGCCGGTGTTGCTTGCCGACCACCTGGCGGAGCGCTGCCGGTCGACCCACTGGGCCCTGCTCGGGGTCTGCGCTTTCGCCGGGGCCGTGTCGGCCTTCGTGGACAATGTCACCACCGTGTTGCTGGTCACGCCCATCGCCCTGGCCATCGTCCGCCGCACGGGTGTGAGCCCGGTCCCTCTGATGGTCGGCATTGCGGTGTCCGCCAACCTGCAGGGCGCCGCCACGCTGGTCGGCGATCCGCCCAGCATGCTCATGGCCGGCTACCTCAGGATGGGCTTCAACGACTTCTTCGTCTACCAGGGCCGGCCCTCGATCTTCTTCGCCATCCAGGTCGGCGCAGTGGCCGGCTTTGCGGTGCTGTATTGGTGTTTCCGCGAGTACCGGGCGCCCATGGCCCCGGTTGAGGTGGCGGCCCCGAGGACCTGGGTCCCGGTCGGTCTCATCCTCCTGATGATCGCGTTTCTGGCCTCGACCTCACGGTTCGACCCTGGTTTCATCTGGCTGGCGGGGACCGGAAACGTCATCCTCGGCACCCTCGCGTTCCTGTGGTACTGGCGGCGCTTCCCGAAGGACGCGGCAACCCTCCTGAAACGCTATAACTACAACACCATCGTGTTCCTGGCCGGGATCTTCGTGCTGGCCTACGCCATGGACTGCTCTGGCTGGGTCAGGGCCATCGCCGACGGCATTGCCGGGGCCGTGGGTCGCAGCCCCTTCCTGGCCTACACGCTGATCGTGTGGGTGTCGGTGCTGGTCTCCGCCTTTGTCGACAACATCGCCTACGTCGCGCTGATGCTGCCGGTCACGAGCATGCTGGAGGCCAGCGTCGGTGGCTCGGGCTTCCTCTACGCCTCGGGACTGCTCATCGGGGCCTGCCTCGGCGGCAACATCACCCCCATCGGGGCCTCCTGTAACGTCGTGGCCTGCGGGGTCCTCCACCGCGAAGGGCACCCCGTGACCTTCTGGCAGTTCGCCCGCATCGGACTGCCGTTCACCCTCGCCGCGACCCTGTTCGGGTACCTCTTCGTCTGGCTCGTCTGGGGCGCCACGCCGTGAGGTATCCCCGGCGATGCCATCCAGTTCGATGGCCTCTCCCGGTGCAGTGCCCGAGACGCCATGGCGCAGGGCCGTGTGGCTGGCGCCAACGCCGTGGCCGCGGTGGCCGGACACTCCCTGGCGAGCTACGTCCACGAGGACACCCCCCTGATGTTCCGGTCGAAGGACGTTGAGATGTACGCGCTGGGGGACCCTGGCGACGCCAACTCCGTCGAGTGGGACCCGGGCGGCACCGGTGACCAGGTGTTCCGGGCTCTCGTCCTGCGCGGCAGGAAGGCCGTGGGCGTGCAGTTGGTTGGTACGTGCCAGGGACTGGATGGGTACCTGGCGCTGGTTCGCTCAGGGGCGGAGGTCGAGGGCCACTGATCCCCGTTCCCGGGCTGTGGCAAAGCCGGGGCCCCTACGGGTCCCGCGGTCCGCTCCGGCTCCGGGGGCGTTCGCCCCTGGGGCGGCAGCCGCTCAGCGCCAGGTCAGCACCGAGGACTCCGTCCAGGCACGCAACGGGCCCCAGTAGAGACCCAGAACCAGCAGCGCCAGCGCCAGCACCGCCGCCAGCGCGACCGTGCCGCGTGCCGGCGCCGCTGACTCGGGCCCAGGGGCCTCCGCCGGTGCCAGGAACATGGCCTTGATCACGCGGGCATAGTAGAACAGAGAGATGACCGAGTTGAGCACGCCCACCAGGGCCAGCACGTAGCCGCCGAGGCTGGCCTTCCTCAGCAACGCCGCGAAGACGTAGAACTTGGCGACGAAGCCGCCCAGGGGAGGCAGGCCGACCAGGGATAGCAGGCAGAGGGCCATGCTGACCGCCAAGACCGGGTGGCGCTGGGCGAGGCCGAGATACGTCGCCAGGTCTTCACGGCCGCCGCTGCTGTCGCGCACGGCGATGACCACCATGAATGCTCCCAGGTTCATCAGGACGTAGATGGCCAGGTAGAACATCACCGCGGTCACGGCATCCGTCGAGAAGGTGGCGACCGCCATCAGGATGTAGCCTGCGTGGGCGATGCTCGAGTAGGCCAGGAGGCGCTTGATGTTGTCCTGGGGGATGGCCACCAGGTTGCCAAGGGTCATGGTCGCCGCCGCGACGATGCCCAGCAGCAGTGGCCAGGGCTCAGCCGAGGTCCCGAAGACCCCGATGCAGAAGCGCACCAGGGCCGCGATGCCAGCCGCCTTGGGGCCTACGGAGAGCAGGGCCGTGACCGGGGTCGGGGCCCCCTCATAGACGTCCGGACACCAGGGATGGAAGGGCACGGCAGCGATCTTGTAGCCGAAGCCCGTAAGGCCCATGACCGCCGCCACCGACAGAACCAGCTTCTCGTGCGCCGGGACCGTGGCTCCGGCCAGGCGCTGGGCGAGGGTTCTGCCGATGGTCTCGACGTCGAGGGAGCCGGTGAGGCCATAGAGGTAGGAGAAGCCGAAGAGCATGATCCCTGAGGCGGCGGCGCCGAAGACGACGTACTTGAGGGCGGCTTCGGCCGAGCGCGGGTCGGCGCGTTTGAAGCCGGTGAGGACGTAGGAGGGGACGGAGAGGAACTCGATGGCCAGGGCGATCATCAGCAGGGAGCTGGCCCCCACCAGGAGGAACATGCCGAGGGTCATGCCGAGCAACAGGATGAAGAACTCCGGCGCCCGGGGACCCTCCACTTCCGGTGACGGGTAGGCCGCGATGGCCACGATCACTCCCGCGACCACGAAGAGGAGCCGGAAGAAGCAACTGTAGGCATCGGCCACGGCCATGCCGTGAAACAGGGGTACACGGGTCCCGGCGGGCAGGTAGAACATGCCGCAGAGGACGCCGGCCACCGCCAGCGTTCCGACGGCGATACCCGCCGCGATCGGACGTCGGTGCAGAGCGCCCTTGGGTAGAGCCAGGTCCACCACGAAGAGCAGCACCATGCCCAGAATCAGCAGCGATTCGGGCAGGAAGAACGGGATGCTATGGGCAAGTTCTGCCATCGCTTACCTCATGAGCCCAGCGGCGTCACGGCGCGCACGGCATCCAGCAGGGCCAGAAGCGACGTGTTCATCAGGTCGAGGATCGGCAGCGGGTAGAAGCCGAATAGGATCACCAGCACCGCCAGCGGGTACAGCGTCAGCCGCTCCCGCCAGTTCAGGTCCCAGAGCGCCTTCCACTTCTCGTTCAGCGGGCCGAGGAACATGCGCTGCAGGGTCCAGAGGTAGTAGGCGGCGGTGATGACGACGGCGGTGGCGGAGATCATCGTCAGGACGCGGTAGGCAGGGAAGGCCCCGAGGAAGACGAGGAACTCGCCGACGAAGCCGGCCAGGCCGGGGAGGCCAAGGCTGGCCATGAAGGCGAAGCCGACCACGCCGGTGTACTCGGGCAGTTGCTGGGCCAGGCCGCCGAAGCCGTTGATATCGCGGCTGTGAGCGCGGTCGTAGATGACCCCCGCCACGAGGAAGAGCATGGGGGAGATGAGGCCATGGCTGACCATCTGGAAGACGGCCCCGCTCAGCCCCTGGGGCGTCATGGCAGCCAGCCCGAGGAGGACGAAGCCCATGTGGCTGACGGAGGAGTAGGCGATCATCTTCTTGAGGTCGGTCTGGGCCAGGCACACGAGCGCGCCGTAGACGATGTTGATGGTGCCGAACACGGCAATGGCCTTGGCGGCCCAGAGCGCGGCCTCGGGGAGCATCTGGAGGTTGAAGCGGATCATCCCGTAGGCGCCCATCTTGAGCAGGATGCCGGCGAGGATGACGGAGATGGGCGTCGGGGCCTCGACGTGGGCGTCCGGGAGCCAGGTGTGGAAGGGGAACATGGGCACCTTGATGGCGAAGCCGATGAACAGGCCCACGAAGACGACCTTTGAGAAGGCCATGCCGAGGATCAGCGGCGCAGCGGCGAAGTGCCCGGCCTGGCCCATGGCCGAGAGGGCCAGCACGTTGAGCGTATGCTCCGTCGCGGAGCCGTCCACCAGCGTCGACGGCCCGGAGGCGTAGTAGATGCCCACCAGGCACAGCAGCATCAGGACCGATCCCACCAGCGTATACAGGAAGAACTTGATGGCCGCATACTCCCGGCGCGGTCCGCCCCAGATCCCGATGAGGAAGTACATCGGCAGCAGCATCAGCTCCCAGAAGACGTAGAAGAGGAAGAAGTCCAGGGCGCAGAACGTGCCCAGCATGCCGGTCTCGAGGAGGAGGAACATGACCATGTAGCCGGGCACGTTGCGGCGGCTGAAGTGGTGGTGCGGGTCCACCGCCCCAAGCCAGGGCACCGAGGCCAGCATGGCCACCACCGAGATCAGCGCCGTGAGCAGCACCATGGTGATGGAGATGCCGTCCACGCCCATGAAGTACTCGATGTTGAACTGGGGGATCCAGACGAAGTGATGCACGAACTGGGCCTCGGCGCTGCTGCCGTTGAAGCCCTGCCAGAGGACGTAGGCCAGGGCCAGCACGATGAGGGTGGCGGCCAGCCCGATGGCCCGGCTGGCCTGGTCCACGAGGTCCGCCGAGAGCTTCAGCACCGGCCGCAGCGCAAGCAGCAGCACAATGGCCGCCGCGCCGAGGAGCGGCAGGAAGGTCATCCACGACAGCAGCGTCGAGGTCGTCTGGTACTCCATGGGACGGCTCAGTCCTTAGAGCACGCCCTGCAGAACCCGGGGGTTCGGCAGAGTGTGCTATGGTTACAGCAGGAACACGTAGTTCAGCACGATCAGCACGACGCTGCCGATCACCGTCAGGCAGAGATAAGCCTGCAGGTTGCCGGTCTGGAGCCGGCGCAGGGCGCGGCCGCACCCGGCAAACGTCCAGGCGGTGCCATTGACCGCGCCGTCCACCACCCGCGCGTCCGTGCGGGCATGCAGCCAGGCCAAGCCCCGCAGCAGGGGCGCCGTGAGCAGGACCAGGCCGTCCACCACCCAGCGATCGAACAGGTCGCACCCCCGGCGCAGGACCAGGACGCCGTTGACGAAAACGGCCTGGTAGACCTCGTCGACGTAGTACTTGTTGTAGACCAGGGAGTGCACGGCCCGGACCAGCGGGTTGTGGCTGGCCAGAAGCGCGTCAGGCAGCGGGTTGGCGCGGTCGCGATACAGCCAGCGGGCCAGGAACCAGCCGCCGAAGGCCAGGCCGACCGAGACGGCCATCAGGGCCCACTCGGCGATGGGCCCATGCCCCGCAGACAGGACAAGGACCGCCGACCCCTCGAACACGGGGTCCAGCCAGTGGCGCAGGTAGTTGGGCACGTGCCACAGGTGCGGAAGGCCCACCAGGCCGCCCAGCAGCGAGAGCCCACCCAGGACCGACAGGACCGCCGTGATGGAACGCGGCGACTCGACCGGCAGATGGCCGTCGCTCCCGTGCCCCGCCACGGGCGCATGGTCAGCCGCCACGGCGGGCCCATGGCCGTCAGCCGCTGCGGGGTCGTGCCCGGCCGCGGGCGCGTGGGCATGGGCGGACTCAGACGGGGCCGCGGCGCCACGGTAGTCGCCGGAGAAGGTCATGTAGTAAGACCGGAACATGTAGAAGGACGTGCCCAGGGCCGCGATGGCTCCGAGCAGCCAGACGAGGATGCCGCCGCCGGGCAGGAGCACGTTGCCGGCATCGAAGGCCTTCCACAGGATCTCGTCCTTGGAGAAGAACCCCGAGGTGAGGGGGAAGCCGGCGATGGCGCAGCAGGCGGCGAAATAGGTCCAGGCAGTGGTCGGCATGAGCTTCCTCAGGCCACCCATGCGGCGCATGTCCTGTTCGTGGTGGCAGGCGAGGATGACGCTCCCCGAGCCGAGGAAGAGACAGGCCTTGAAGAAGGCGTGGGTCATGAGGTGGAAGACGCCCACCCAGTAGGCACCGACCCCGACCGCGACGAACATGAAGCCGAGCTGGCTGACGGTGGAGTATGCCAGGACCTTCTTGATGTCGTGTTGGAAGAAGCCGATGCTGGCGGCGAACAGGGCGGTGAGCACGCCGATCAGGGTCACCCAGGTCATCAGGTAGTAGCTGAGCGCGAAGAGGAAGTTCAGCCGGGCGACCATGTAGACGCCGGCGGTGACCATGGTCGCAGCGTGGATCAGGGCGCTGACGGGGGTCGGGCCGGCCATGGCGTCGGGCAACCAGACGTAGAGCGGGACCTGCGCCGATTTGCCCATGGCGCCGAGGAAGAAGAGGACGCCGATCAGCGTCACCAGGTTGACGCCAAAGACCTGGCGGCGCATGAAGGCGCCCCGGACGGCGGGCTGGGTCAGGTGCTCGGCAAGGGCGTGGAAGCTGATGCTGACCCGCTGGCCCGCCTCCCGGAGCCGCCGCGGCTCGGGCCCTGCCGGGACCCGCAGGCTGGGGGTGGCGTCCGCCACCTCCCCGTGCGGCACGGCCGCCTCCGCGGCAGCGCCGGCGGCCACGGTCCCGGGGGCCGGGTCCGGGACGTAACGGTCACCCTCCCAGCGCCCCTGCAGGCCCCAGAACAACAGGACCACCCCCAGGACGAAACCGAAGTCGCCCACGCGGTTGACCACGAAGGCCTTCATGCCGGCCACCGCGTTCTTGCGCTCCTTGTACCAGAACCCGATGAGCAGGTAGGAGCACAGCCCCACCCCTTCCCAGCCGACGAACATCACCAGGAAGTTCTCGCCCAGCACCAGCACCAGCATGGCGAACATGAACAGGTTCATGTAGCAGAAGAAGCGCCAGGAGCTGGGTTCCTCGCGCATGTACCCGACCGAATACACGTGGATGAGCGTGCCCACGAAGGTGACCACGAAGCACATCACCAGCGTCAGGGGGTCCATGGCCAGGGCGAAGCGGGCATCGAGCTGGCCCACCGGCAGCCAGTCCCACAGGTGGCACTGGAGCAGGCGCTGTTCCGGGGCCAGTGCCAGAAGCTTGAGGAACGCGGCGGCGGTAACCCCGAAGGAGACCGCTGGCAGGAGGATGGCCGGCAAGTGCACGGCAGGGCGGCCGAAGCGGGCCTGCATGCGGCAGCCCGCCAGGCCATTGTAGGCTGCGCCCAGCAGCGGCGCCAGCGGAATGAGAACCAGCCAGGGAACGTCCATCAGGGCTTAGCCTCGAAGGGTCGACGCCTCGTCAATCGTGATGCGGCGATCTAGGGCACGGAAGAGCGCGAACAGGATCGCCAGGGCCACCGAGGCCTCGATGGCCGCCATCACGATGGCCAGCAGGGCAAACACCTGCCCGGCTGGATCATTGCCGCGATGGTGGGCGAAGGCCACCAGGTTGATGTTCGCGCCGTTGATCATCAACTCGATACCCATCAGGATGCCGATGGCGGTGCGCCGGGTCAGCAGGCAGACCAGCCCCAGGCAGAACAGCGCCGCGGCAAAGACCAGGAAGTGCTCCAGGCCGATGGCTGTGAGGTTCATTCCTCGTCGCCCTCCGTCCGGCATTCCTTGCGGGCCACCACGACGGCGCCCACCAGCCCCAGCAGCAGCAGGACCGAGACCATCTCGAAGGGCAGCAGGTAGGCGCCCAGGAGGCTGTTGCCGATGCGTGAAGTCGCCGGCTCGAAGGTGTCCGGGGCCTGAGCGCTCGGCCAGACGGTCCCCACCGCCGCCAGGGCCATGGCCCCGAAGCCCGCCGCCACCGCCGCCAGGATCGGCAGCCGCGCGCGGGCAAGGTTCGAGCCGCCGGGATCCTCGACGCGGTTGGTGAGCATGACGGCGAAGAGGATCAGCACCAGAATGCCACCCACATAGAGCAGCAACTGCACCACCGCCATGAAGTCGTCCGAGAGGAGCACGTAGGTGACGGCTACCCCCATCAGCGTGAACAGCAGCGAGAAGGCCGAATAGACGATGCGGCGTGAGAACACCACCACCCCGGCGCTGAGCAGGGTCACCGCCACCACCAGGTAGAAGGTGAATGCGTAAGCCATATCAGCGGGCCCCTTCCTTCGTGTCGGGGAAGCACTGCCGGAGGTGTGCGGCCGCCAGGCTGCCGCGAGGGGCCAGGCCCGCGGGCGGCTCAGCACTCGGCTTGTAGGGAACCACCCGGGTCCCCTCGGGCACATAGCGGAGCACCAGTCGCCCCAGGTCTGTCGTGGCCCCGGCGAACTGCGTGGTATGGCGGATGGCGCCGGTGGGACAGGCCTCGACGCACAGCCCGCAGTACATGCATTTGGCCGCATCGATGGCGAAGCCGGTGATGAAGCGCTCCTTGGTCTGGGCGTTCCGTTCGGTACGGACCAGGATGCAGCCGATCGGGCAGGTCCGTTCGCAAGCCTGGCAGCCGGTGCACACCCGCACCTCCACCTCGAGGATGCCCCGGAACCGCTCCGGAAGTGTCTCCTCCAGGGGCTTGTCGATCTTGTCGGGCCACTGGACGGTGCACGGCCGTCGGAACACCCAGCTCAGGGTAACGGCCAGGCCCTCCAGGGTGGCGCTGGCACTGCGGGCGATGCGGTTGAAGTACAGACGCATGAGCACACGGTCCTACGGCAATCGCCAGGGCGCGTACCACAGGGACTGCCCGGCCATGCGAGAATAGTGGGCGGCGTCGGCACGGTAGGTCGCCACCGTGCGCCGTGCCAGGTGCCCCAACAGGCCGAGCGTCGCCAGGAAGACCACCCCCCGCAAGGCCTTGCCGAGGGCGGAGTCCCAGGGCAGCAGGACCATCCAGGTCATGGTCCCCAGTACGGCAACAAAAGCGATGGGGATGAGGTACTTCCAGCACACGGCCATCATCTGGTCAAGACGCAGCCTCGGCAGCGTCCAGCGCACCTGGATCACGACGAAGACCAGGGCCAGGGTCTTGCCGGCGAACACGAGGCAGCCCAAGGCCACCCAGTACCCGTGCGCGTAGGTCTCGGCCACGCTCACCAGCGGGATGCGCCAGCCGCCGAGGAAACAGACCGTGGCGATGGCGCTCATGATCCACAGATTGGCCCATTCGGCGAAGAAGAAGACGACGAAGCGGAACCCGGAGTACTCGGTGCAGTAGCCGGCCACCAGCTCGCTCTCGGCCTCGGGGAGGTCGAAGGGGGTGCGGTTGCCCTCGGCCAGGGCGGCGATGAGGTAGACCACGAAGGCCATGGCCGCGAAGGGGCTGTGGCAGGCGAACCAGTTCCACGGCATGCCGCCCTGGGCCGCGATGATGGACTGGGTCGACAGGCCGCCGGTCAGGAGCACGACACAGAGGATCGCCATGCCCACCGGAATCTCATAGGAGACAATCTGCGCCGCCGAACGCAAGCCGCCGAACAGGGCCCACTTCGAGTTCGATGACCAGCCGCCCAGGATGATCCCCACCACCACCAGGCTGGTGATCGCCACCACGTAGAGGACCCCCACATTCAGGTCGGCCGCGATCAGCCGGGCACTGAACGGCAAGGCCACGAAGGTCCCCAGCATCCCGGCAAAGACGAAGTAAGGCGCGATGCGGAACAGGATCGGGTCATGGCCCTCGGGAAAGAGGTCTTCCTTGGTGATCAGCTTGATGCCGTCGGCCATGAACTGGAAGAGGCCCTGCGGGCCAACACGGTTGGGGCCCACCCGGCTCATCATCCGGGCCGCGATGCGGCGCTCCACGAAACTGGCGAGACCGGCAAAGGCCGAGGCGAAGCCCAGCAGGACCCCCGCCGACAGCAACGCCGCCGCCGCCCCGTAGTACCACGGGACCGGGCCTTGGCCCGCCACGGTTCTGACCAGTTCCCACATGGCTAGCGGTCCACCTCCGGGGCGATCACGTCGAGGCTGCCGATGAGGGCCACCAGGTCCGCGATCATCAGCCCATGCGAGAGGGCCTCGATGATCGACATGGCCGAGAAGGACCCCGTGCGCACTTTGAGCCGGTAGGGCGACTCGCCGCCGTCACTGACCAGGTAGAAGCCCATCTCGCCGCGGGGCGCCTCCACCCGTGCATACGCCTCGCCCGCCGGCAGCTTCAGTTTGCGGCCCACCTTGGCCTGGATCTCGCCTTCCGGCAGGCGTTCGAAAGCCTGGCGCAGAAGCCGGCAGGACTCGCGGATCTCCAGGACGCGCACGACAAAACGGTCGTAGCAGTCGCCCACCACCCCGCGGTAACCCCGGCCCAGCGGCACCTCGAACTGGCATTCGGGATAGACCGAGTACGCCAGGTCCCGCCGCAGGTCCCAGTCCACCCCGCTGGCGCGCAGATTGGGCCCCACCAGTCCGTAGTCGATGGCCATCGCGGCCCCGATGGGCGAGACGTTGGCGAGGCGTGCGACGAAGATCTCGTTGTGGGAGATGAGCCGGTCGAACTCGTCGATCATCGGCTCGAAATGGTCCAGCCAGCGCAGCGTGCGGTCGGCAAAGCCCGCGGGCAGATCGTAGCCCACCCCACCGATGCGCAGGTAGTGGTAGGTCAGGCGCGACCCGCACAGCGCCTCGGTCAGGTCGTTGATGACCTCCCGTTCGCGTAGCCAGTGGATGAACGGGGTGAAGGCGCCCAGGTCCATGGCCATGGTGCCGGTTGCCACCAGGTGGCTGGCGATGCGGTTCAGCTCGCAGGCGATCAGCCGGAGCCACTCCGCCCGCGGCGGGACGCCGCAGCCCAGGAGCTTCTCGACCGCCATGGCGTAGCCCTGGTTCGCCGACATCGCGGCCAGGTAGTCGAGACGGTCGGTGAAGGGCATGTAGCCGTGGTAGGGGACCTCCTCGGCCAGCTTCTCCATGCCCCGGTGCAGGTACCCGACATGGGGGATGGCCCGGTGCATGACCTCGCCATCGGTCACCAGCAGGAAGTTCAGCACGCCGTGCGTCGACGGGTGCTGCGGCCCCATGTTCACCATCGTCTCGCCGGCGATGGGGAGGGCCATCTCGCGCAGTTGGGCCAGGTCTTTGAGTTCAGCGGGCACGCGGCACCTCGCCACCGGCGTGGACCTCGGGCGCCACCGGCCGCAGAGGGTCCGCCCGATGGTGGGACATGCCATGGTACTCGGTCGGGGGCGCGTAGTCCTTGCGCAGCGGGTAGCCGACCCAGTCGTCGGGCAGCAGGAGCCGCCGCAGGTCCGGGTGGCCTGCGAACGTCACCCCCAGGAGATCGAAGCACTCGCGCTCATGCCAGTTCGCTGCCTTCCACACCTCGGCCACGGTCGGGGCCTGCGGGCGGTCACGGTCTAGACGGACCTTCAGCACCAGCTCATGCTTCCGCCGGTACGAGATCAGGTGGTAGACCAGCTCGATCCGGTCGGGGTAGTCCACGCCACTCAGGCAGGACAGGGCCTGCAGGTCCAGCTCGCTGTCGTCCCGGCAGAACCGACAGACCTCCGGCAACGCCCCGACCGCAACCTGGACGGCTTCCGGCACGCCCTTCTGCTCGGGCCCGGTCACGGCCTCCGGGAACTGCGCCCGGAGTCTGTCCGCCAGCGGTCCGCTCATGGCTGTGGGGCCCTCACCGTGCGCAGCCATTTCTCCTGCCGCATGCGCTGCTGCAGCTTGACGATGGCGTCTGCCAGCGCCTCGGGCCGCGGCGCGCAGCCGGGGATATACAGGTCCACGGGGATGACCTTGTCCACCCCCTTCAGCACCGCGTAACTGCGTTGGAACAGCCCGCCGCAGTTTGCGCAGCTTCCCATGGCGATGACATACCGCGGCTCGGCCATCTGCTCATACAAGAGCCGGAGCCGTTCGGCCATCTTGTAGGTGATGGTCCCGGCCACGATCATCAGGTCCGCCTGGCGCGGTGTCGCCCGCGGCACGGCGCCAAACCGGTCCAGGTCCGTGCGCGGCCCCCCCGTCTGCATCAGCTCAATCCCGCAGCAGGCCGAACCGAACAACAGGTACCAAATGGACGAGGCCCGTCCCCAGTTCAGGAACCACTCCGCCGAGGTCAGGATGCACTCCATGGGCTAGCGCCGGTGGCGCTCAATCTCCTCGATGTGGTGGTCGAGCCGCTTTACCCAGTCCAAGTCCCCCTTGCGCCACACGTAGGCCAGACCAAGGAACAGAACCAGCAGGAATGCGGCCAGCTCGCCATAGGCCAACCCCGCATGGCCAGACTCGATCCAGCCGGAAAACACCACCGCCACCGGGTAAGCCAACGCGATCTCCACATCAAACGCCACGAAGATCAGGGCAATGATGTAGAAACGGGGGTTGAAGTTGAACCAGGCCTGGCCGATGGGACGCTCACCACACTCATACACCGAGCGCTTCTCCGCCGCAGGCCGCGACGGCCGCACCAGCCGACCCACCAGCAGGACCC
>Ga0172375_10007747_pt1 | contig 14641 bp, 10 predicted proteins | sample LakKiv1m_FD_114537 | JGI IMG/M metagenome (GOLD analysis project Ga0172375, IMG submission 114537) | Freshwater microbial communities from Kabuno Bay, South-Kivu, Congo - kab_092012_11.1m | ecosystem: Environmental > Aquatic > Freshwater > Lake | place: Democratic Republic of the Congo... | reverse complement strand
GGCGTCTGGTGGTTTTGTAAAGATGCTCGGGCCCAAAAAAGAGCGCGCTTATATAGAGTTCTCGCGCTCTATTACTGAGCTGGCTTGCCGTATAGAAAAAGAGAGCGGGATCTTTTCCTACCGCGGGATATCGTTCGCGGATATCGTCGCTGACAAGCTCCGCCATGGCATAAAGGACCTTATAGCAGGCCAGGCCGTGTGGATGGTCTCTATGGAAAAGTTCTTCGATCGTGTTATGCCGCTTATGGTATTCTCCAAAGGCGTGCGCGTCGATGATCCGCTTATCGCGGAACTTTGTATGTCAAAAAAGATCCCGTCGATGCTTGCCAGCCACGGGTCACATCCCAGGCCTGTCGGCGATGAAGCCAAATCAGAATCCTGGGAGCTGGGCAGGATATTGCTTCGGGCGCCATACTCGCTGATAGCTCTGCAGACCCCGGCCACGCGCGGATATCTTGATACTTTTTCTGTCGCAACAAAGGCCGTAGCGACAGGACCTCTTGTATGGGGAATGCCGTTAAAGAAAGACGCCGGTGTTCCTTTGTTCCGGGAGATGTTCGGCGCTGATCTTAAGAGGGATAAGGTGCGTGTCATTCTGCACGCAGGCACAGCTAAGGGAGACAGCGCGCCGCGCTTTTTCGCATTCGAGACACCGGATGAATATATAAAAGCCGTCAGCGGCCTTGCGCGCGCTGTCGAATCTATGCCGAACGTTGTTCTTATAGTGAGGGTGCGTACGTTCAAAAGGTTCAGCGCGGATATGCTGAAGTCTTTGATACCATTGTCTGACAAAGTGCGTTTGAGCTTTCATGAACCGCTTGCGGATCTCATCGGCATGACGGACCTTATGGTAAGTTATGCCTCGACCATGATAGAAGAGGCGCTTCAGCACAATATCCCCGTGCTTTTGTACGGCGCTAACGGCAGATACAGCACTTTGCCTGCAGAGGACGTTCGCCCCGGAGTTCCGGTCACCCGTAAGGCTGTTTACCGTATAGCTGACGAGACAGGGCTTTCATACGGGCTTAACGCTATCCTTGACGCTAAAGGAGGACCGGAGAACTCTTCGGATATTTTTGACGGATATAAATATAAAGACAAGGAACGGATCCCGTTAAAGGAGATCCTTCAAAAAGAGACAGGTGTATCATGACGCTTTTAGGTGCGGCCGTTAAATATTTAAAGAGGTACTCGGCTACGGCTTGGTTCGTGATGGCGACAATAATCCTTCAGTCTCTCTTCGAAGGCGTAAGTTTCGGCATGTTGATCCCGGTCATCCAGAGGATGACGACCGACCAGGGAAGCGTGTTCGCCAAGATACCGGTAGTTAAGGATCATTGGGCCGGTGTGTTAAAACCCATGGATGAACTGCTTATGTTATTCATCGTCATGTTCATTTTTATCGTTCTGAAAAATATATTTGTGTACATCTCGAACCTGTATACGACAAAACTTCGCCTCATGGTCGTGCGCGACCTGGGCGTCAGGATCATGGATAACGTGCTGGGGTATGATATGAAGTATGTCGATACGGTCCGCTCAGGCCATATAATAGGCGCTGTCAATGTCGAGACACTGCGCGTCGGAGAATTGGTCCAGGCCATGCTCCAGTTCATCACCTATGCCGCCAAGATCACGGCGTATGTGGCGGTCCTTTTCCTGATCTCGTGGCAGTCCAGCATAGCGGTCTTTATCCTTATGGCGATAGTTTTTATCCCGCTGGAAGTCCTTATGCGCGCCATTAAGAGATTAGGCGCGTCGATATCGCGCGCCATATCGGATTCAAATCATTATCTCCATGAGATCCTGGGCGGGTTCAGGCTGATCCGTATGTTCGGGACAGAGGATGCCGAACGCAAACGTTTCGGCGCGGCCCAGCAGGCGGTCTACAGTTCAAGTTATAACGGCGCCAAGAGCATCAACCTTATCGTTCCTTTGTCAGAGGTCCTTATACTTGGTCTGGTGATCGTGCTCTTTGCCGCGGTTACTCGCGCGGTGACGGTATCTGTAGAGGGGCTTTTCCCTTTACTGGCCACGTACCTGGTCGTGCTGACGAAGATGTTGACCCAGCTCAATTCCATGAACGGCGTCAGATCTAAGGCCCTTAACAACCTTGCGGCTGTCTCTGTATGCGAAGAAATGTGCGTCCCTGAAGGAAAGAAGGCTATAAAGGACGGAACGCGCGATATCGCCAAATTCTCCGATATGATATGTTTTCAAAAAGTCTTGTTCTGCTACAGACCGGGCATTTATGTGCTCAAGGATATCGATCTTGTAATACCTAAGGGCAAGACACTTGCCTTGGTCGGAGAGTCAGGCGCGGGTAAGAGCACGCTCGTCAACCTGATAACGCGGCTTTATGACTTTACCGAAGGAGAGATCACAGTGGACGGGATCCCTCTTAAAGACCTAAAGATGCGCGCCTGGAGGAACAAGATCGGCTTTGTTTCCCAGGACACTTTTATATTTAACGCCAGTGTCAGGGCGAATATAGCCTACGGCTCAGTAAGCGCGTCAGCTGAAGATGTGACAGCGGCCTCGCGCGCGGCGAACGCGCATGAATTCATCACGGAGCTTCCTCAAGGTTATGATACGGTACTTGGCGAACGCGGCGTGACGCTATCAGGCGGGCAGAAACAGAGGCTTTCGATAGCCAGGGCCATACTTCATAATCCTGAGATACTCATAATGGACGAGGCGACGAGTTCACTCGACACGGAAACGGAAAAGCTTATAACTCAGGCTATCGCCAGGCTTACAGAAGGGCGCACTGTCATAGCGATAGCGCACCGCCTTTCGACCATCCTGCACGCGGATTCTATAGTCGTGCTCCAGAAGGGCAGCGTCGCCGAGCAGGGGACCCATGCCGAGCTCATCGGGCGGGGGATGATATACAAACGTTTATATGATACGCAGTTCTCTTAAATGTATGGAACACTAAACAGGCATCTAACCGGATTCTTAGCAAGGACAGGAGAGTATGAAACTGATAAACCCTGAAGTACGTTTTGAGGTCACGAATCTCTGTAACGCGCGCTGCATCATGTGCCCGCGGGAAAAAATGAAAAGGCCGCTGGGCATCATGGATATGAAGCTTTACACAAAGTGGCTGGATGAAGCCGTGAGTCTCGGCGCAAAATGCGTCTCGCTGGAACATTTCGGCGAACCGCTCCTTGATCCGGGCCTTTTCGAAAAGGCCGCCTACGCGAAGGCCAAGGGGCTTAAGGTATACACCATCACGAACGGATCCCTCCTCGGAGGAACGGCAATAAGGTCGGTGCTGAAATATTTCGATAAGATACGGGTAAGCATGTATGCGGTCACAAAAGAGACATACGAAAAGATACATCTCTGTCTGTCATTTGACGACGTCGAACCGAACCTCTTGGGGCTGTTCGAAGCCCGTAAAAAAGACACAAGTTCGAACCTGAAGATAGAGATCTATTTCCTTATGATGGAAGAGAATAAGCACGAGAAAGATCTGTTCATAGAGCGTTACGGCAAGCTGGCCGACGGTATATCCGTATGGAGCCCGCATAACTGGTCGGACGGGCGGGCCTACAGGCCCGTGCTCTGCTCAAAAAGGTCATGCGACCGGCCGATGACAGGTCCTCTCCAGATACAATGGGACGGGCTCGTGGTGCCGTGCGTGTTCGATTACGATAATAAGATCGTGCTTGGCGACCTTAAAAAAGAAAGCATAAGGGATGTGCTGAAAGGTCCGGCTTATGAATCCCTGCGCCTGGCCCATACCAAAGGCGAGTTCGGCAAGTATCCGCTTTGCGACGGATGCGAGCAGTTGAATAAGCGCGAGGATGTGCTTGTCTTTACGAACATCCAGAACTCCAGGGTCGGCGCGACCAATACGGCTTATTTCGACCTGCACGAAAAGAAGGGGACGAATGGGTAAATGCCTGCTTTTTAACCCGACGGGGCCGGTCCACGACAGGAATATAGATATTTTCAGGGACAGGCTTCCGGGCTGGGGTATAAAACGGATCTATAATACGCGGCAGCCCTGGTTTGCTTCAAAGCCGGAAAATAAGACCCCCGGGGACTTTTTTTTCACGCGCGGATATTTCCCTCAGGCGCCGAGTGAGGCGTTCCGTGATGTTAAGGCGGTCATTTTATTTACCGCCCAGTCGCGGGTCCCTCCGGCATCGATAATAGAGCGCGCGGCGCTTTTGTCGATACCCGTCATCGCCGTTGAGGAAGTCTATATGATGACGTCCGAACAGGGGCACGTGAATAATTATGTGCTTCCCGTCGACCATATACTCGCTGCCTCGGAGTATGAGCGCCGGGGATTTATCGGTGCGGGAGTGCCGCAAGAGACCGTTCTGACGACTGGATGCATGTTCAGGTACAAGGCCCCTTTAGCCGGGAAAAAAGAGAAAGACGCTGCCAAGGCAAAGATGGGGCTTCCGGGCGATAAAAAGGTAGCCATGCTCGGATTATCTTTTTTGTTCACAGAAGGCGGAGGAGAAACGCCTGATGTAAGGCGAGAATTGCTCGAGATCCTTTCAGAAGGATTGCCTTCGGACCATACGCTGGCTGTCAAACCCCACCCTGCCGAGAACGATCCGGATTTTAAGGGCTTTGTAGCAAAATACGCGCCAAAGGCCGTAGTGATCGACGCAAAAACCCCTATTGATAAGGTCCTTTCGGTTACGGACGTGCTTTTTAACAGGGGGAATTCCAAGGTCGTTATCGACGCTTTGGATAACGGCATCCCCGCGTTGGTCATACCTGTAGGACGTGAGACTTTCTTTGACGGTGTGCTGGAAGATGCCGTGGTCAGGAAGAAAGAGGACCTTCCCGTGGCGCTCAAAGCGGTCTCTGAAAAAGGCATGGCCATGTATCAGGATGTCTTTAAGAAATATTTTTCAGTAAGCAAAGAGGATGCTGTAGCGGCTGTCATGCAAAGCATTGTCCGCATAGCCGAGCGGCAGGAACTTTATGATACTGAAAAGCGGTGCATAGAACTTGCCCTCTTCTGGGCGTGCATGGGGTACCCTTATCAAGGGACCGCCCTTTTAAAAAAGATCAGGATATCATCGGAGAAAAGGGCGTTAGCGCAAATGGTAGCGGATCTTATCGCAGGCAAGGCCGGCGCTGATGAAATAAAATGTTTGGCGCGCGCCTATCATGGGACATATCTCGAACTTGTCATCAAAGGTCTATGGATAAAGGAAATGATCCGGAAGGGCTGGAAGATCGCTCCAGAGGACAGGGCGCAATTCATTGACCTGCCGTCCAAGGTCAATCGGGCGTTTTTCATACCCTACGCAGGCATGCTGTACCGTTGTTTCATGTCTTCAGGGATGGAAAATGATGCCGAAAGGCTTTTAGAGGAGCTTGGGCCTGAGTACGGGTTCAGGGAAGAGTTAAGGGACCTTAACCGTCCCGGGAAGATCTTTAAGATTCGCGCGCGTTCTTTGCTCAGGCAGGCTTTTAAGGATATGACTTGGAGGGCTGAAACGCTTATAGAGGTATGATATGAAAAAAGTCCCGATCAGAAAAATAAAAAAAGCATGTTTCGAATACCTTCCGCTGGTGCTTAAGACAGGGGCAGCGCACGCCATGCCGTTTTTATACGATATGATGCGTTTAAGGCCTGCGTCGGCAACGGTATTTATGACCGACCGGTGCAATCTGCGTTGTGTGATGTGCAGGCAATGGCGCCAGGAGCACGGATATGAGCTGAACTATGAAGAGTGGGTCAGGATATTCGACGATCTTGCGAAGAACCATATAAAGAACATACATTTTACCGGAGGCGAGCCGCTCCTTAGAAAGGACCTCGCGGACCTGGTCGGCTATCTGTCGCGAAAAGGTTTTGTCGTCGGCATGACCACGAACGGCACATTGCTTGATAATAAGGCCTTGGACGCGCTGGTAAAGGCAGGGTTAAAATCGGCCGCGTTATCCATAGACGCTTTAGGCGAAGAATATGGGAGTATCCGCGGCGTGCCGGGCTCGTTCGAAAAGGTGCGTCAGGCGGCTCTGGGATTGGCGGCATTACGGAGTAAAGGCCTTATAGACGCTTACATAAACTTCACGCTGTTCAAGAAAAGCATGAAAAGTTTTAAGGATGTGAAGAGATTCGCGGATGAGACATGTTTGCCTGTTTCGGTGTGTTTGCTCGATGATACGTCGTTCCTTTTCGCGCTTGAGGAGAACAGGAACGATTTTTGGATACGCAGCGATGAGGACATGAAGGAGCTTGACGGGCTTTTGGACCTTATGCGAAAAGAAAAGAAAGAGAAGCCGCACACTTTGCTCATGAATTATCCGGGCATTGATTATATAAAAAATTACTTCCGGGAGCCCAGGCAAAAGGCCGTGCCGTGCGTCAGCTCTCAGGACAGGATCGTCATAACGCCTGCGGGGGACTTATTGGGCGGATGCATGGCCATGGGCAGTTTCGGGTCTTTAAGGGCGCATACGTACAAGGAATTATCAGAAGCGAAAAAATATATATCAGCCAGGAAGAACATGTTCTATAAGAAATGCCCGGGCTGCTCGTGCATGTATCAGTTCAACCTGCGCTGCATGCCGGGCATGCTTATCAGGGACCTGGCAGCGAGGGTGAGGCGGTAGTTACCAGCATGAAGAACTCATTGGCCGTTATCATAGCCACAAAGGACAGGCATAAGGACATTAGGGCCCTGCTTGAAAGTATCCGCTCTCAGGAGAGGCATCCCGACCAGATCATAATCGTCGACGCCGGCATGCCATGCGACATTTTTTTGGATGAATACAGGGACCTGCCGATAGATTTTATCAGCCACAGGCCTCCTTCTCTTACCGCACAGCGTAACGCGGGCATCAAAAAAATAAGGGACGGTATCACTGTCGCAGCGTTCCTGGACGATGACGTCGTGCTCGAGAACGGCGCTCTCAAGACGGTCATGGATTTTTTTGACAGCTCTTCCGGTAACGTAGGAGGAGCGGGACTTAACAATATTTGTGAATCTGCCAGGAGGACGTCCGTACTTCAGAGAGCGTTCTTTATCACAAGCGATAAGCCCGGCGAGGTCCTTGCCTCAGGGTTCCAGTCCAGGCCTTTCCCTTTAAACGGCGCTACCCCAGTCCAATGGATCCCAGGGTACGCGATGATATTCCGCAGGAAGGTGCTGGAAGAATTCAAATTCGACGAATGGTTCGGAGGGTATGCCCGTTTTGAGGACGCCGATCTTACGTACCGGGTGTCTAGAAAGTATGATCTTTTTGTATTGCAGGATGCTAGGATCAGGCACCCGGCCAGGCTCGAGGCAGTTGATTTCAGCAGGGCACTGGGCGCCATGGAGGTCGTGAATAAGGTCTATTTCGTAAAAAAGAACACCGGCCTTTCTATGACGCTCTGTATTTGGGCGTTATGCGGATACACACTGAACAATCTCGTAAAAGGCGTTTTCACGCTCAACAAAAGATACTTTTTAAGGGCGTGCGGTAACCTGTCGGGCTTCATCCAACTCATCTTTAAGGGCATGCCTTAAGGTAATTTATATGGATATTTCCGTATAAAATGCTACAATATTCTCCTCACAATGAAGATATTACTCATAAATCCACCGTCAAGGTTCCTTATTGACGACAATGTTTTTCCTACATTAGGACTTTTATATTTAAGCGCATACCTTAAGCGCTCAGGTTACCGGGACATAGGTCTTTTGGACTTGAACGGTAACCACAGCCTGTCCGATGATGTCGACGCTGACGTTATAGGCATATATTCGAATACGCCGCAGTTCCCGGAAGCGGTTATCCTGAAGAACCGCATCAAGGATATCAATAAGAACCGCAAGGCCCTGTATGTCATCGGCGGGCCGCATGTTTCCGGGAAGCCTGAAGACGCGGTTGAGGATTTTGATTTCGTGGTATGTGGAGAAGGCGAAAAGGCTTTCCTGGATATCGTGAAGTATGCCGACAGCGGCAACGGCCGGCCTGAAAAGATAGTCAAATATCCGTATATAAAGAACATAGACGATATCCCGTTCCCTGACCGGGACCTTGTGGACATCAGGGGATATCATTATTTTATCGACGGGAAACTCGCTACTACGGTGATCACTTCGAGGGGATGCCCGTTCAGCTGCCAATTTTGCGCGAATAATGCCTGGGGAAAGACCGTGCGCCTGCGCAGCCCTGAGAATGTAACGCAGGAGATAAAAGAGTTGATGGATAAGTACGGATACAGGGCATTCATGTTCTTCGACGATACTATGACCCTGGACCGTCCGAGGATGGAACGCCTTTGCGATATGCTGAAAGGGCTGGGCATTATATTCAGATGCTTCACCCGCGCGGATACTGTCGACCGCGCGCTTTTGAAAAAGATGCGCGCCTCGGGATGCGTTGAGGTCGGCATGGGCATAGAATCCGGTTCGCAGCGTATACTCGATATCTCGCGTAAGAGCGAGACCGTCAAGGAGCAGATGTCGGTCATTAAGATGTGCCGCGAGACAGGGTTACGCGTTAAGGGTTTCTTTATCATAGGCCTGCCCGGCGAGGACCAGGGCTCTATCGGCGAGACCATATCGTTCCTTGAAGAAGCCAGGCTTGATGATATCGATGTGACGATCTTTAAACCGTATCCAGGTTCCGGTATATACAGGAACAAAGGGCTCTTCGACATCAATTTTGTGGATGATTACGAACACGCCTGGTTCAAGGGAAAGCCCGGAGATTACCAGACCACTGTCTCGACAAAAGCGCTGAAGGCTGAAGATATACTTAAGTACAGGGACGAGATCGAAGCGAAATTCAAAGATAAGCGAAAGATAAAATAATGACCCCCAAAATGACTACGACGGTTAAACTGATCATGGCAGCCGCGCTGCCGTTCGCTTTATGGTGGGCTTTCATGTCACAGGCGTCCGTGTCTATCGGTATTCAGAACGTATTCAGGGTCACGTATCTGCCCGTAGCCGGATGGTTATGCGCTGTCTTATACGGTCTGGCCTGGTCGAGGCTGTTCTCTCTGAACATATCCAGGACGATGTCTTTGGCTGCGCTTATGACCGCGCCGGCGCACATAACAATACTTTTATATAAGCTTAATGCCCAGCTTATGGCAGGCGGTGATATCTCGCGCGTATATATCATTTATATCGGGGCTATTACCGCTTTCGTTATGGGATCTATGCTTTTGTGGTCCGGCCGCCTGGTAAAGGCCGCGGTCCTGAAAAGGGATGATAAGTCTTTATTCTTATTGCCTATCGTTCTTGTGACGTTAGCGGTCCTGTTACTTTATTTCAGATCGTTCAAGCTGTTTGCTTTTATCCCTGTCGTCTTGGCCGGATCTTTTGCGCTTATCACCGTTTGCTGCCGCGATAAGGCCATAGCCGTTATGGGCATGGCAAAAAAGATCGTTAAGACAGATGGTTCTTTCATAGTGCTTTTATTCCTCTTAGCGTTACTGGTCAGGCTGGCTTTTTCTGCCCAGATACTTACGGCCACCGGAGGAGGAGAGGTCTTTGTGAGCGCGAGCGATGACGGGGACACATACGATACCGCCGCGTGGTCGATCGCCCGGGATCCCGCAAAGGCCATGACAGGCGGCAGGATATTCCCGCTTATATTTGATCCGGGATATGTGCTTTTTCTAGCTGCGGTCTATAAGGCATTCGGGCATAACTTCTATGCGCTGACGTTCGTACAGTCAGCGGTAAATGCGATGGTGCCTGTATTCATCTTCTTAACGGCCAGGCTGCTTTTTTCAAGGAGGGTCGCTGTTCTTGCCGCGTTCTTCGCCTGCGTCGACCAGGCGCTCGTTATGTACAGCGTTGTGATCGGGACAGAGGCGTTATTCCTGTTCTTTCTTTCCGCTGTGCTCCTTCTTTTTCTTTACCGCATTAAAGGCCAGGGATCAGGGCCGTCATTATGGGCCGCAGGTATCTGCCTTGGGCTGGCTGTTATTACCAGGTCCATGCTTATCCTTTTGCCGCTTTTTATGTACATGGTATGGATGCTGGCGGATAAGAGCACAAGATTGCGCGTAAAGACAACAGGATCGGTCGTATTATGCGCCGGCATGCTTGTGGCTATCCTGCCGGTCACTGCCATGAACTATATCAACGTGAAAAAGTTCCATCTTATCGCGCGGTCGAATAACCGGCTGGCGATCTGCTGGGGATCGGATATTAAGGGCATGGAAGGGATCACTCCCAGCAATAAAAAATTCATTGAGATGGGGATAGACCCGTTCAACGACCCTAAGGGGTCTATAAAGGCTGTGCTTAGGTCGCCCGGCAAATTCGCGAAAGCGGGGCTTGAGATCTGGCCTAAACGAGTGATGAATTTTTTCTTTTGGCCCAATTTCGGATACTGCGATCCGGTAGTCCTGGTCAATCCTTCGAGGCTGCCCAATGAGTTCGGATCTGCGGCGGAGCTGTATATCGCGATCTTATCGTTTATCGGAGCGTGGGCCCTTATAAGGCGGGTCCCGGTCCAGCGGCATACTTTGGTCATTGTCATGATAATAATGTATTTTTTACTCGTGCATGTATTGCTATACAGGGTCAATACGGTCCGCTACCGCGTCGCCGTTATCCCGTACGTCTGGGTAGTGACGTGCCTGGGTTTGGAGCGGGCCGCTCATTTTATTTCAAAAAATGTGAAAAATTAGATACCATTTGTGATATAAATAGTGGTATATAATATAGGAAAATACAAGTTATGAAGACCCTAAAGAATATATTTATATCGATGCGCCTCGAGCAGTGGACCAAAAATATCATTATTTTTGCGGGGCTCTTCTTTGGGAAAAAGCTGATAGATGTCCAGACTATCGGCGTTACAACGCAGGTCTTCGCGATATTCTGCATCATTTCGTCGGCATCGTACATCCTGAACGACGTAGTGGACCGTAAAGAGGACAGCCATCATCCCGATAAGCGCAACCGTCCGGTCGCGCGCGGGGATCTGGGCGTTGGCGTTGCGATGGCGGCATCGTGCGTCCTGGCGGCAGCAGGCTTAATATGGGCCTTTGCGCTGTCGCCGTTATTGTTCTGGGTCGTGGCTGTATTCCTGGCGCTTCATATAGCGTATGACTTTTTCCTTAAGCACGCGCATATCATAGACGTTTTTGTCATAGCTCTTTCTTTCATCATACGTTTATACGCAGGCGTTATCTTAAGCCCTATCAGGAACGAGATGTCGTCCTGGATACTTTTGTGCACGCTCCTTTTATCGCTTTTTCTGGCGTTATGCAAGAGAAGGGCGGAGATAGCGCTCCTTATGGAAAGATCCACAGACCACCGGAGGAGTTTGGGCGGATATTCTATAGAGTTCCTGAACCAGCTTATCACGATCGTGGGCGGATGCGCGATCATCAGCTACGCCTTATATACTTTATCGCCTGAAACGATACAGAGGCACCACTCGGATATGCTTAAGTACACTATCCCGTTCGTTATGTACGGGATATTCAGGTACCTGTACCTGGTCCATATGAGAAAAGGCGGCGCTAATCCCGAGAAGGTGATCCTGACAGACATCCCGTTCATCGCTAACATGATCGCTTACTGTATCTCTGTATTTTTTATAGTATATAGGGGGCATTCATGACGACCGTGAAAAAGATCCTGCTTGTGAAACCCGTAAGCGAATATTATTACACGCTCGCTCCGAACCTGGGGCTCGGGTATCTCGCCGCGGCGCTGCGTAACGCAGGCCACCAAGTGACGATCATGGAATGCGACCGTCACAAGATAACATTCGGGAAATTCAGGGGCCTTATGGCCAAGCACAAATATGATCTCGTCGGGTTCCAGCTGTATACGCACGGGCTCCATGCCGTGGTGGAACAGGCGCGCGCTGTGCGCGAGCATATGCCTGGCGCCGTTATCGTCGCGGGAGGACCTCATGCCTCCGGGGACCCGGAACATACGATGCTTTTTTTAAAAGACCTGGATTATGTTGTCTGCGGGGAAGGCGAGCGCGCTGTGCCGGCTCTAGCTGCGCTCGGACGGCCGGACAAAGCCAGGGCATCAGCGCTTTCCGGGATAAAGAATATCGCTTACCGGAGTGACGCCGGCGGCGTTATAGTGAACCAAAAAGAATATATAACCGACCTTGAGGAAGTCCCTATGCCGGCTTGGGACCTTATAAATCCGCGCAATTATCCTAATGCCCCGCACGGGACATTCGCAAGACGTTTTCCGATAGCCCCGATCGTGACCAGCCGCGGATGCCCGTACCAGTGCACGTTTTGCGCGAGCTTTCAGACGCACGGGCGTAAGATCAGGAGGCGCCTTCCGGCATCGGTGGTCAATGAGATCGAGCTTCTCACCAAACGCTACGGCGTCAGGGAGATACACATAGAGGACGATAATTTTACTTTGGGAAAAGAGTACGCGCGCGAAGTCTTGCAGGGCATATTGGACCGCGGGATCCGGGTACTGATCGCATTGCCGAACGGCGTCAGGCTTGACGCGCTGGACGCGAAGCTGCTCAAACTTATGGAGCGCGCGGGGGTCTATTCATTCGGCGTCGGGATAGAATCCGGATCTGACCGCATATTGGAGAAGATGAAGAAGAACCTGAAGACCAAGGAGATCGAACAGCACGTCGCGTTCGTGCGGCGGCACTCGCGTATCCGGATGACAGGTTTTTTCCTCATAGGGCATCCGGACGAGACAGAAGATGACATGGCGAAGTCCCTGGAACTGGCCATGCGCCTTAAGATAGACCGCGTAAGTTTTTCGCCGCTCATGCCGCTGCCCGGCAGCCTGTTATATGAGGAATGGAAGAAGAGGATCGATATAAACGCCGTGGACTGGAAGAGCTTTTTATATTACCAGTTCGTTCCGGGCATGTCTCCTATAGACAGCGCGCATCTGGAAAAGATATTGCAGAAGATGAATGTGCGTTTTTATTTAAGGCCGCGAATAATGATCAAACTTCTGCGCGAGATCAGGAGCTTTTCGCAGCTTAAGATGCTCTTGAAGCGCGGTAAGACGATATTGGCTGGATAGATAAGGAAGGGAAGACATGGACTTTTCGGTCATAACCCCGGTTTATAATAATCCTGAACAGCTGGAGATATTCCTGGACGCCCTTCAGGTATCAATGCGTTCGTATAACGGCAAGACAGAGGTGATCGTGGTCGACGATCATTCGAGCGCGGATTTCGCTCCTGTTCTTGCGAAGTATCCGGATGTTATTTTTTTGCGTCTTCCTGAGAATGCGGGTCCGGCTGCGGCGCGCACACAGGGTGCCGCGCGCGCCAGCGGCGACTACCTTCTTTTCTTTGATTCGGATGTAGCGCCTCATCCCGACACTCTCGAGAAATTCAGCCGGGATTTTGCCCGCGGGGAAGAGGCTGTAGCCGGTGAGTATGATATAAAACCTTTGTCCGATTCGTTCTTCGCGCAATTTAAGGCGCTGCTCACGGAATCGTGGACCCCGCGCACGGACTATGTAAGCGTATTCGCCCTCAGGGCCGCCGGCATAAAGAAAGATATCTTCAATAAGGCCGGAGGGTTCGACTCGAACATCAAGACCGCCTCTGTAGAGGATTTTGAGTTCGGCAACCGCCTCAAACGCATCGGGGCCAGGATATATTATGACCCGGATATACTGGTAAAACACCATCACCCAGTTTTCTTTAAACAGATGAAGCTTTTTTTTCTCCGCTCGATGGACTGGTCAAAGCTTTTTCTGGAACGGCATGGAAGGTTCGATAACTGGTGCGCCAGTCCCGGAGAGGGAGCGGCGAGTCTCGCCGGGACACTGCTTGTCTTGAGCGCGCCTTTGGCTTTCGCGCTTACCGCGCGGGCAACATGCGCTCTGGCAGGGTCTTTGCTATTGGCGTACATTTTTTTTAACCGGCATTTTATAGCGGTTGTCTATAAACGCAAGGGGCCGGGGTTCGTTCCTGTAGCTTTGGCGATAAAGCTGCCTCTTTCGTTCATGATCACGGCAGGCTTTTTCATAGGAGTACTAAAATTCATCGCGGCGTCATTTAAAAGTAAATTACCGGCAAGGGTACGGACATAGAATGATAAAGAACGAAGACGTTATTTGTATCTCGAGCATCGACTGGGACTTCATATGGCAGGGGCACCAGGAGATCATGACCCGTCTTGCCAGGAACGGCAACAGGGTATTGTTCATCGAGAATACCGGCGTGCGCATGCCGACCTTCCGCGATCTGGGCAGGATCAGGAAAAGGTTGAATAACTGGAAGAACAGCGTCCACGGCATAAGGAAGATCGAAGAAGGTTTGTATGTCTATTCGCCGCTCATACTGCCGTTCCCTTATATGCGGATAGCGCGTTTCATCAATAAACGCCTTATGTTCTCTGTTCTTTTCAGGTGGCTTAAAGTAGTAGGGTTCAAAGAACCGGTAGTATGGACCTTCCTCCCTACAGGCCTCAGTCTCGATATTATCGGGGCGTTGAACCCTAAGGCGCTGGTCTATTACTGCATTGATTCCTTTACCGCAAGCTCTAACGCCGCGCGTAAGATAGCTGTGACAGAGAAGCTCATCCTTAAAAAGGCCGATCTTGTTTTTGCGACAAGCCATGAACTGGTCAGGCATTGCTCCGCATATAACGGCAATGTCCATCTTTTTCCCTTCGGCGTAAATATAGATAATTTTTCATATGTCTCCGATAAAGATGGCTCTCTT
>Ga0172375_10007745_pt1 | contig 14644 bp, 9 predicted proteins | sample LakKiv1m_FD_114537 | JGI IMG/M metagenome (GOLD analysis project Ga0172375, IMG submission 114537) | Freshwater microbial communities from Kabuno Bay, South-Kivu, Congo - kab_092012_11.1m | ecosystem: Environmental > Aquatic > Freshwater > Lake | place: Democratic Republic of the Congo... | reverse complement strand
TACCGGCGCAACAAATGTTACCTTTGATACTCCAAAATCCGACAAAGCTGTTATTGAATTTCTTGATGATAGTAAGATTGTGTATGATTTTACTCAAAAAAAACAAATTGCATCACTCCCAAAACATTGGGAATCATTTAATTTCTCTCCCGATGGCGAACATATTACGTTCAAAAGCATTGCGCCCGATCCAGAGAATAGCTGGCTCGCAACGGCAAACAGCGATGGGTCCGGTGGCACACTTATCGAACCGCTGGGTAAAAAAGCTACGCAATTCACTCCCCTCTGGTCGCCGTCAAACCAAATTGTCGGACTGTTTCAGGAGGGTCTTGATGGCAACCGCAAAACGCTGTACTTCATCGGCTTGAATGGAGAGAATTTCAAATCAGTGACTGTTGATGGGCGGGATATTAAAACACAGTGGTCCCCCCAGGGAACCCAACTTTTATACAGCGGCTATTCATCACACTCGGGCTTTCGACCGGAACTTTGGATTGTCGATGCGCTCGGGGATACTATTGGCAACAACCGTCACCAGCTCGATATCCAGACATGGGCGGACAAATGCACGTTTTCCGACAATACAACTCTTTACTGTGCTGTTCCAAAAACCCTTCCCGAAGGCGCCGGTCTTCTTCCCATTATCGCCGAGCGTGACAGTACCGGTGAACAAATCTATAAAATAGATCTCGCAACGGGAGAAAAACGGAAAATAGCCGAACCGGATACCTCTGTCATTATTACGAATTTGATCGTTGCAAAAGATCAGTCTATCTTGTACTTTACCGACAAATACTCTGGCAAGCTGTATACGATTCAGCTCCAATAACACGGTGCGTCCATGCGGAACCTTTCTATTAAAGTAGCTATTATTGCGCTCTGTATCTTCGGTTTTTTTGTTGCCGGTCTGAATAGCTATGCCGCCACCGGAAGCTTGCGAATATCCGGCGATTCGTTCCCGGATTTTTCTTTTCAGATACCGATTGGAAACTTGTCAATCATCAATAGTACTGAGATTGTCAACGGAACAGCCATTGCCCTCTATATCAGCACCCTCTACAAATGGGGTGTCGCATTCGCGGCGGTATTAGCAGTCCTTGCATTTACCTATGCGGGCATTGTCTGGTTGACAGCCGGTGGTGATCAAGGAAGAACAACGGAGTCAAAAAAAATAATGGGTAATGCGATTATTGGACTGCTCCTCGCGCTCGGTTCCTATATGTTCCTCGCAACGCTCGGCAAGGATTTTGTCAGTTTCCAACCACTTACCGTCAAATCAGTATCTCCCCTCGTCGTAGCTCTCCAACAGCTTCAGACCATTCCGCCAACAACAAGTATTGCAACGCGAGCATCCACAACTACACGAACCTCGCTTCCCGCAAGCACCGACCTTCCCACATTTACTGCAGGATGCAGACTCGAGTGCACCAATAGAGGCACCGCCCAAGGCAAAACGCTGGATCCGGTCGTCACAGAAAGCGGAGGGCAGTATGACTGCAACTGCAAGGAGCACTCTTCTGGCGCAACATGCCCAGAACCCAATACCCAGCTCAGCTGGCAATCGTCCTGCTCTGATATCTGCCCGGTTGGAGGAGTGATTCCTCCCGCCCAATATGTTCTCGGGGTAAAAGATAATTTTTCCCATACGTCAAACGGCACCCCATTCTATTGCTGCTCATGTATTACCACGCTTGGCGGCAGCTCACCCACCTGTGGTTCAAAAAAGGATCAACAATGTTGCGGGATCCAGGGAGGCGATGTCGTGTGCCAAGCGGGCTTATATCCCGTTAAAAAAACGACCTATAAAACGGAAAATAAATGCCAATGCGAGGAAGGAAAGAGTGGAGCTGTGTGCAATGCAGAAACTGGCGTAGGATGCGCACCCAATCTGACATGCAAAAAAAATTCTGGTTTCCTTGGCGTCTCCTTTGCAGCGCCTGAGGATGGAACCTGCCAATAACACGACACGTACCCATGCCAGTTACAAAAAAAATTTTTCTTGTCCTTGGCGCCGTTACACTTTTGGTGAGCGGCATGTCAGTATATGCATCTGATATTAATGTTGCTTTGCAAATACCGATATCGGGAAGAAATTCCGTCCAGGTTTGCGTTGGCGAATACTGCAGTGGCATTGCAGAATACATTGCGCTCATCTATCAGTGGGCAGTCGGCATTGCCGCGGTGCTTGCAGTCCTTGCATTTACCTATGCCGGCATTGTTTGGCTGACCGCCGGTGGCGATCAAGGAAGAACAACGGAGTCAAAAAAAATAATGGGAAATGCAATTATTGGATTGCTCCTCGCGATGGGGTCATATCTCATTCTCGCGACGATCAATCCGGGGCTCGTTGCGTTCAATCCATTGAAAATAGGACAAATTTCAGCAATCGATTTGGAGCTGAAAGAAGTACAGGAAACCGTTTTTAGTAGCGGCGGAGGACTTCATAAGGTCGCAAGTATGACGAGTAATCTGACAACATGGGATTCACTTCTTCAGACAACGGCGACTGCCCAAGGAGTTGACTGCACACTTGCGAAAGCTATTATGCTCCAAGAGTCAGCCGGAAATCCAAACGATATTAGTTCCGCCGGTGCTGTTGGATTGATGCAGGTCATGTCAAGCGAGGCCGGTTCTGACTTTTCTGACCGACCTTCAAAAAGCGCACTCCTTGATACCACGACAAATCTTCAGTGGGGAATAAAAATTCTGAAAGGAAATGTCGCGACTGCCTGCAACGGACACCAATCCGGAAATGGTTGTGATGTGACACCCCTAGGAGGAAGCATCGCAACAATAGATGCATCACGAATTCAATCTGATCAATCGTATCATCGAGCACTCGAATTTCTTTTTGCCGCATATAATGCAGGGCCGGGACATAATAAGTTAAGTGTTGAGCCCTCTTGTTCAGGAAAAATGCGTTGGGAGTGCCCGGCAAATGCTCGACTGTACCGAGAAACGCTTCCCTATACGCAGCGTATCATTGAAAACTTTACGGAACTCAAATCAAAAGGATGGGGATGCTAATAGTATGAAAAAAAATCTTTTCAGTTTCAAAAGGAGTATCGTGGTAGCGGTAGCTATTATCGGTACGGCATTTTCCATTTTTTCTCTGCCCGCATATGCTGACAATAATGTTACGGTTACCCTTCAAATTCCGATTATCGGAACTACGAGCATTCCGGTATGCGCATCAACGCTTGGAACGGACGGAAAACAAATTCTTGAGTGTACCGGCATCGCACAGTATATCGCCATCGTCTATCAATGGGCAGTCGCTTTCGCTGCAATACTCGCCGTTCTTGCATTTACCTATGCCGGCATCCTGTGGCTCACAGCCGGCGGCGATCAAGGGAAAACAACAGAATCAAAAAAAGTCATGGGTAATGCAATTATCGGCCTCCTCCTTGCGCTTGGATCGTATCTTCTTCTTGCAACGATCAATCCAAACCTGGTGGCGTTCAACCCTCTGGTCGTTCCGGGAATAGCGAGAATAGAACTCGACTTAAAACAAGTGGAAACAACCGGCGAAGAAACCGGCGATACCGGCGGTGTCGGTGGTATTGAAATTGCCGGAGATGGAAATCTTGATCGGCTCAACGGGCTTGTAAGTGCAAATAATCAGTTTGGGCTTGATCCTTCGCATTGCCTTGGTTGGGTACGAAGAGCGCTCACAAATATCTATGGAAATGCAAAGTTGGCTCCTTCCCCGCTCATTGGTTCGGGTCAATTCCCCGCCCTTGTTGCGAAAAAATTCTCAGACGCGAGCAAATTGACGACCGGTCTCCAGGGTATAAAAAATGGGGATGTTGTTTTTATGCAGACACCGGGCTCTCATCTTGTCGCAACCGGAAGTGATCAGGGACTGCCAGGCTATTCTATTACGCATATTGGCATCTATTATAATGGCGCTGTCTATCACCAATTCGGAAAAGATCTTCGAATAAGCAAAGTGGTCAAAGTACCCTCGGAACCGAATGAAGATCATGTCTTTACCGAATCGGAGGGCGCGAAAAACCTCAAAGTCATCGGGTACGGAAGTATGGGGCTCTAATAATTCACTCTCATGTCTCAACTCCTCTATAGCTGTTCAAATTGCGACGCACAAACTCCAAAATGGGCAGGGCGCTGTCTTGAATGTGGCGCATGGGGAACGCTATCCCAGCAGGTCGCCGAGGAAAAAAAGAAACAAGCGCCCCTCACCGCTCCGGCAGGCACAATCTCTTTTTCTGACATTGAGGAACATGCCGTACCACGAACGCTGACCGGCATCAATGAATTTGATCAGGTGCTCGGCGGCGGTATTGTTCCCGGTAGTCTTATCCTACTCGGCGGCGATCCGGGAATAGGAAAGTCAACCGTACAGCTTCAAATAGCATGTGCGCTATCGGAAAAAGCGACAAAAGATCACCCGATTATTTATGTATCCGGCGAGGAGTCGGCACAGCAGGTCAAAATGCGCTTTGAGCGACTCAAAACAAAAAACGCCAACCCGGATGCACTCCTTTTTATTGGCGAAACGCACTGTGAAAAAATTTGTTCGGCTCTCCGCGCCCACCATCCGGCGCTTGCTATTGTCGACTCCATCCAAACCATTGTTTCATCTGATATACCGTCGGAAGCAGGCAGCGTCACACAGGTACGCGCATGTACCGTTAAGCTCCTCGAGGTTGCCAAGCAAGAAAATATTCCTATTATCATTACGGGGCATGTCACGAAGGACGGATCTGTTGCGGGACCAAAAACACTCGAACACTTGGTCGACACCGTCCTCTATCTTGAAGGTGATAATACAAACTATTTCCGCATTCTTAAAACCGTAAAAAATAGATTTGGTTCAACAAACGAGCTTGGGCTTTTTGAAATGACCGGAACCGGATTGATTGAAGTCACCAATCCTTCAGAGCTTTTTCTCTCGTCTGAGAACGAACGGAGTGCCGGCTCGGCTACGACCGCACTCATTGAAGGATCACGCGCATTCCTCGTTCCCATCCAAGCACTTACCAGTAAAACGTATTTCGGGTATCCGCAACGGCGCGCTATCGGCATTGATGCAAACCGCCTACAACTTCTCGTTGCCGTTCTTTCAAAACGGCTTGGCATTAATCTTGGCGATCAAGATATTCATGTGAATGTTGTTGGCGGACTGAGAATTACAGAACCGGCCGCTGATCTTGCGGTATGTGCAAGCATTCTTTCCTCATACAAAAATAGTCCGATTCCAAAAGACACGCTCACTATCGGAGAAGTAGGACTCACTGGCGAGGTACGCCCGGTAAGCCATATGGAAAAGCGTCTTAAAGAGGCGGAAAAGCTCGGATTCAAACACGCATATATTCCAAGACAAACAAAAAAAATCTCGAGTGCACTCCAATGTATCCAAATAAAAAATATCAAGGAATTGGAAATCTAATTTCCGAGCAGGGTATTCGCCTTCACACCCCCTGTCATTACTCCAAATGTATGTCGTGAGAGAACCGCTCCAGTGCTTCTTTGAGCGGCACGCACTCGTCAATCTTCCCGCTGTATTTCCCTGCCCATTCTTGCGCTGACTGAATGAGTCCAAGATCGGCAAGCGAAGCAATTTTAAGTTGGGGTAACCCCGCCTGGCGCATGCCAAAAAGATCCCCCTCCCCCCTGAGCGACAAATCTCTTTCTGCCAACTCAAATCCGTCTTGTGTTGCAACAACTGCCTTGAGGCGCGCGATCTCGTGCCTACTCTCATCAGAAGGAATCAAAAAACAATACGATTGGTGTTCTGACCGCCCGACGCGACCACGCAGCTGATGGAGTTGCGCGAGCCCAAATCGCTCTGCGCCTTCGATAATCATACTGCTTGCGTTGGGTATATCGACACCAACCTCAATGAGCGACGTTGCAACAAGGATATCAATATCTCGCTCCAAAAAAGAGCGCATCACGTCCTCTTTTTCTTTTTGCTTCATGCGACCGTGCAGCATACCAATGCGCAAATCAGGAAAGATGATCGTGTGCAGTTTTTTGTATTCCTCTTTCACGGATTTTGCGCCAAGCGTGTCTGAAATATCAATAAGCGGACAGATAATAAACGCTTGGTGTCCTTTTTGAATTTGCTTTTTAACAAATCCATAGGTCCATTCACGAAATTTTTGTGGAACGATTTTTGTAATAATCTTTTTTCTTCCTTGCGGAAGCTCGCGGATTACAGAAATATCAAGATCCCCATACATCGTCAATGCCAGACTGCGGGGGATCGGTGTTGCTGTTAATGACAAAAGGTGAGGCATTGTTTCGCTATCGTTTTTTTCACGTAACAATTTCCGCTGTCGAACGCCAAATCGATGCTGCTCGTCAATAACGGCAAGCGCGAGGTCTTTGCACTGAATGCGTTCCTGTAAAAGTGCGTGCGTACCAATGATAATATCAATAGTACCGCTACTAATACTTGCGCAAATAGCATCTCTGCTCATTTCTTCCTCCCCTTGATTGCAAAGAGCACTACCGGACGTGAGCAGCGCAATTGAGATTCCAAAAGGACGCAATATCGTAGTTATGGTCGCATAATGCTGGCGCGCCAAAATCTCTGTTGGGGTCATAAAGAGTGATTGCCGTCCGGCCTTTGCGCAATTGAGGAGTGCGAGTACGGCAACAATCGTCTTTCCCGATCCCACCTCACCCTGCAAAAGCCGATTCATTGGCATGGATTTTCCGATATCAGAAAAAATTTCTTGAGCGCTGTTTTTTTGTTCCTGTGTTAATGAAAATGGCAATGATGCGATACACGCATTTGTTGTCTCGCGTTGCTGCAGGATAGGAAAAGATTGCAAAGCCGCAAAAGCAATTCTTGCCCGCGCCGCCGAGAGCCGCAGGAAAAAAAACTCCTCAAAGGCAAACCTCCTTCGAGCGCATTCAAATGATTCAATACTTTCAGGGTAATGGATCGCGCGCAGCGATTCATGAATCGTGGGGAGTTTTTCTTTTGTTCGTATTTCCGGTGGGAGTGATTCCTGAATAGGTGAAAGGTCGACACTCAGCGCCTGATGAACAAAAAGACGGAATTGTTTTTGGGTAATGTGCGCTGGGAGCGAATAGACCGGAACAAGCCGAGCGGTATGCACCGTTTCGTGAACGGTTGTTATTTTCTCATGCGCAGGAGAGACCATCTGCAAATCATAAAAAAGATCGTTGGTTCTGCCGCTCAAACTCACATCATCACCGACGCACAAGTTTTTTATTAAAAATGGCTGATTAAACCAGACGACTTTTATGCTCCCGGTCGAATCTGAAACAAATGCCTCTGTAACAATCATGCGCCGTTTTCTTGACCGTCGATTCTCGATAATATCAATCCGTCCCTGAATGGTGACTGTTTCCCCGGGGCGAACGTCGGCGATAGCACGCACAGACGTAAAATCATCAAATCGATACGGAAAATAAAAAATGAGATCTTTGCAAGTCTCAATTCCTATCGCGTTCAAATATTTTTTGAGTTTTGTCCCAACACGGCCCAATGCCGAAACGGATGTCCCGAGAGTAATCATAATACCACATAAACAAATGTGTCGCCCTTTACACCGACGCGCTCTTTATCTTTGCCGCCCCCCTTCTCCGCTGTGTTCGCTCAACATTAATATCTATAATATCACTCTGTTCTTCGGCAAGCGTCGCTGTTGTTTCTTCTGAAAGACGCTGTGACAGCAATTGATATTCTTGTATCTTTTTTTTTAGATTTCCTTCCTCCTGGAAAAGTGCTTGTAACTCTTCAAAACGATTTTGTTTTATGCGCAATTCACCACCGCGCAGATCAAGACCGGGAATAATTTTTTTAAGCTGTTTAATCACGAATGGTTCTCTTGACTGTTCCTCTTGCAATGTTTTGATCGATTTCTGAATATCCGCGTATTCCAGTTTGAGTGCGCCCTTTCTTGCTCCTGTCTTTATTTCTCCGAGACGCGCTTCTGCCGCATGCCATTCCTGCGCCAATTGCTCTTTTGCGGATAGGGATTTCTTTTGCGCCATCTCACCGCTTGAGTGTTTAATGTTTTGTTGATATGCGACCTCAAGCCGCGTTCGCGCATCGTCAACCCGATCATCCGTAAGTGTCTCCGGGTTGTCCTTGAGATCTTCTGACTCGGGAATTATTTGTTCGAGAGTTGAAGCCATATCTTTTATTTCACAATGGTGCACCCGCGAGGAATCGAACCTCGATTACGGGATCCGCAATCCCGCGTCCTATCCGTTGAACGACGGATGCATATACTACAATTTTAGCACTCGCATAATCCAATCAAGTATCGGCTCGTGCTGATGATCGCCATCTTCTTCAAGAAAATCACGTAAGAACATTCTAACGGATTCTGGCTCAGAGTCAACTATAGGGATTGGCAGCATGTTCCGCAACCCCCGCGCTTCATGCAAATAGAGGACCGGCATCCCATCATCGCGCAGAAGAACGGAAAAGGCGTCAAGATCAGAAAATGAATACTTTTTATTACCAACAAAGACGCCATCCTCGGTCAGTTCACAGGTAAGTGTTGCGGGTTCCTGTATTTGGCGTGCAAAAAGCACCACAACGACAATAACCGTGATCACCGTGAAAAGAAAATTGTTCGTTGCAAAACTATAAATAACAATCCCCGCCACGACAAGTCCTGCGACGACATACCACCAGACGCTCCGCTCGTGTTTCTCGAACTCTCGGAATGACCAGTGAAATGATTGTGGGTAATTTTTTTTCACCATACCAATATGGTGAGAATAGCAAAAAATGAGGAGGGTGTAAATAGATCCGTATCCGTTGACGGCAGGTATACTTTCCGCTACACTAGAAAAATCTTATGATGGTCAATCTGTGAATGAGGAGAGGTGGCTGAGTGGTCGAAAGCGGCACACTGCTAATGTGTTATACGGCGTTATAACCGTATCGCGGGTTCGAATCCCGCCCTCTCCGAATTGGACAAGAGGAGATCATACAATGGTCTATTGTCGTCCGATATGAAAAAAAGAGTGATCTATCTTCTTTTGCTTTGTATAACATTATCTCCGCTAAGAGTCTTTGCGCAGGGAGTTCTTGCCGAATTCAATCCAAATGTCTTGATCCCCGACTCAGTGTTCAACGACACGCAAACCTTCGGCGGGTCGGCAGGAGTACAAAAATTTTTAGAATCAAAAGGGAGTATCCTTGCGAATACTTCCCCTCTTTTTTTGGTAAAGCTGAATGAGCCGACCAACCCCCTTCTCAAGCAAGCTCTCGGTGATCCGGAATATAATCTCGATCGACCGCGAACGGCAGCTGAGCTTATCTGGGATGCCGCACAGGCAAGCGGACTGAATCCGCAAATTATCCTCGTAACGCTGAACAAAGAACAGGGACTGATCACCGGAAATACTCCTGCCAATGTACAACGAGCGCTCGATCATGCAATGGGATTCGATTGTCCTGACAGCAGTGGATGCGGCAATCTTTTCCCCGGTTTCTACTATCAGCTATTCGGCAACTGTGATACTGCGGGCAACCGCTATCTGGGAGCGGCGAAGTCGCTCTATAAATCATTTAGCACTCCCGGCGGACGCGGCCCGATGGTCAATGGAAAAGTCGCCCAGGTCGGCGACGTGATCATTCTCGATAATACTCTTGGAGGCTATGACGGCATAGCGGCGCGACAAACGATTTCTTTGACAAATCGCGCAACCGCTGCGCTCTATCGATATACACCTCATGTATTTAATGGAAATTACAATTTTTGGAAATATTTTACATCATGGTTTACATACCCAAACGGAACACTCATAAAATTACTTGGCGATGATACGGTGTATATTTTGCAAAATGGATCGCGCCAGCAGATCCCGCCCTTTGTTGCACAAGCGCGAGGACTCAAGCTCGCAAATGCGACAATTATCTCTGTGTCCGAGTTGTCAAACTATCAGCCGGGCCCCTTGTATGGTCCCGTCGATAATACCATCGTTACATTGAACGGTACGACCTATGTTTTTTTTGATGGAATCAAACACCCGGTGTCAAAGTTTGTGCTTTCCCAAAAAAAGTTGAGTGTTAAAAACGCACTTGCCATTACAAACGATGAGGCGCTTCTTTTTCCTGACGGCTCCCCATTGCCGCCTAATGACGATACTGTCATTCGCGGCGAAAAAGGCACTGATATCTACTTGGTCAAGGAAGGGATTCTCAAATTATTCAGTCCCTTTACGTTCAGACAGTACAACGCCGCAAAGAACGTCCAACGAATCCCCGACACTGAACTTGCCGGATATACGGCGGACGGATATGTACCGCCACTTGATGGAACACTCATAAAAAGCAAATCAAGCACAAACACCTACATCATGAACCGGGGATACCGACGCCCATTGACAGACGAATTGTTTAAAAATCTCGGATTTAAGGCAAAGCAGGTTGTACTGCTCCAGACAGATAAAGAGCTCGCATCCATTCCCTTGGGCACGCCGCCCCCGCCAAAAGAAGATACCTATTTTTCAATCGGAACCGGTGAATTATATTTGTTCAAAGACGGGGCAAAACACGGAATTTCTCAATTTGTAGCAAAACAGCGAAAAATAAAACCAACGTATGTCTTTGAAGCGGGCATTGCAACAAATTGGCCCAACGGCATTGTCATTCCTCCGTTCGATGGCACCTTGATAAAAAACAAGAGCGCTCTTGCGGTTTACATTGTTTCAAAGGGTCAGCTTCATCCGCTCACGCGCGATCTTTTCAGCAATCTTGGCTATAGTTTTAAAAATGTTGTGACGTTGAGCGATGCAGAGGTAGCCGACTTGCCAACCGGCGGATTTGCGCCTCCGACAAGCGGTACGTATTTTTCAGTAAAAGAAACGCATGAACTGTATCTTTACGTGGACGGCGTAAAACGCTCCATCTCACCGTTCGTTGCAAAACAAAAAGGAATAACCGGCGACTACTCATTTCCTGCTGTGGTAAGCGCAGACTGGCCAGAAGGTCCCGCGGTCCTTCCTCGTGATGCGACACTCCTTCAGGGTGACAGCTCAAAAACGCTGTATGTTGTCATAAAGGGTCACCTTGTTTCAATGACCAGCACCGTATTCAAACGCCATGGCTACAAAACAAAAAATGTCAAAGTAGTACCACAAGCCGAGATTGACCGTTATCCAAAAAATGGAGCTCTCCTGAAATAGTACGCGGCGTGATTGAACAATTACTTTTAGTTACGAAGCTCCGTTTGAACACCTACTAGCTAGAGGAACATGCAAGGGGCGACGGCTTGAGCTGAAGGTATTTTTTAAGAGAACATACCCGGTTCCACTAGACACGTTTTCAAACAAGCGCGTTTCGTCATTCAAAAAAACCATGAGAAAAATCTTTGTATTGGCAGGTTGTGCCGGTGTGGCAATCATGTTTGGATTGTGGACACAGGCATTATCAAGACCCACTGAACAGTCATTGAGTGAACCACCGATCACACAAAGCGGTGATGCCGTACAACCGACGTTGTCGGGCATTGTGGTCCCTCATCATGATATTGTCCGCGCACGGAGAGCGGAACTTTTCTCAACCATTCATAAACGATTTTTTTTATTTTCCGATCCCCAAACAATTATCATTATTTCTCCCAACCATTTTGAGCAGGGAAAGGGAGACGTTCAAACAACAGATTTGCTCTGGCATACCAGTGATGGTGACATCGCACCGAATAAAGAAATTATTGACCAGCTCAGCGCGGACAAAATTGCAACAAAAGAAACCGATAGTTTTGCGCGCGAACACGGGATCTCGCTTATTCTTGGTGATATTAAAAAAACATTTCCTCACGCATCCCTTGTTCCAATTATTATCAAACGGAACACATCGGAAAAAGAAATTGATCGCCTTGCAACATCACTGAACGCCCGCTGTCCGGCATGTTTTGTTGTTGCCTCTGTTGATTTTTCACACTACCAACCAGCACTCCTTGGCGCCCTGCACGATCAGCTGTCCCTGCGCGCGCTACAAAACAGAGATATACCGCTTTTATTGAAACACGCGGAGGTTGACTCGCCGGCGAGCTTGGCATTTCTTGCGCAATGGGCAATTCTCCATCATACCGAACGCTTTACTCTTTTTGATCACACGAATAGCGGGGTAATTTCGGGCCATCCAGACGAAGAAGCTACAACGCATATATTTGGGTGGTATGAGCAAGGCGTCAAAAACTCCCCGCCGAATACCACAACATTTATGATCGGTGGCGACATGATGTTTGGTCGATCCGTTGGCTATCGATATGAATCCCGAGGATATACCAAGCTTTTTGACCTATTCGGAGAGCGGGTGTTTTGGGGAGTAGACGCAGCTCTTGTAAACCTTGAAGGGCCCATTACCACAGCACCGGTGCGCTATGATCCCGCACTTCGATCACTCACATTTTTATTTCCAAAAAAGAGCATTTCTGCGCTCTCCTATCTGCATATAGACGGCGTCAGTCTGGCAAACAACCATACACTCAACCACGGACAGATAGGATTTTCTGAAACACGATCTCTGCTCAAAAAGAACGGCATTTCTTCGATCGGTGATCCAGCACATGTTAGTGATACATCGGTATCTTATTTTGACGGCCAAGGAATACGATTGGCGGTTATCGGTGTTCATGCACTCATTGATTCGCATGGTACTGTCGAACTTATAAAAAAAATAAAGAAGGATGCCCACACCCGCATTCTTGTCTTTCCACACTGGGGAATAGAATACGCGCTTGTTCACTCGCGCCAACAAGAAACGCTCGCCCGCTCGTGGATTGATGCAGGCGCCGATGTGATCATTGGCGCTCATCCCCACGTCATAGAGGATGTCGACGTGTACAGGGGCAAACCGATCATCTATTCTCTTGGCAATTTTATCTTTGATCAAACATTTTCAAAAAATACCCAGCAGGGCCTTCTTGTTGGCGGATCATTCTCTGATACTGGCTTATCATTGTATCTTTTTCCCTTGCAAACAAAAGGATTTCAACCGTTCCTGCTCCAAGGAAAAGAAAAACAAACCATCATCGATCGGATTACCAAAAATGTTCAAAAATATCAAAAACAATCGGATGCGGGATCATTTCTATTTTTCCCTTTCCAATGATATACTGGCTTAGCCAACATCCCCTATTCTTTTTGAATAATAAAACCCGTTCAACCATTATTTAACGTATATGAACAAAACTTTTGGCATCATTGTCGGATTCGTGGTCACTGCCCTCCTCGGCGCGGGCATTGCTACGGTCAGTACGGTATACTATTTCAAATCAAAATCGCCCGCGCCACTTTCTGCGCAAACGCAAGATGCTCTCCAACAGCAACAATCCGTGCAATCTCAATACCCTGCAGAACAACAAAATCAACCTTCTCCATCAACACCGCCTTCTCAAGAACCCATTCAGGATGCAGGCGTTGTATGGCTTCCCAAGCCGCAAAAAATTGCACAGGATTTAAAACTTTTTAAGATTCCTGACAGTGCCGTTGTTCCATCGGACCAGCTTCCTCCCGGTGAAAAACCAATACAAAAAGATCAGCTTATCGAAAATGTTACCTATCATAAAACAGGAACAGACAACGGGTATGATATTATTATTGCCGAGATTCCACCGGATGGACCCGGCAGTGACTATCGGGCCTATTTGCGAAAAACACCAAAGGGAACATATGAATATATCCAACAAAATTCTAACAACTACGACGGAGAGAATAAAACATTTTACGGCGGACAGCCGATCAGCGCTGTAGCAATAAACACGCAGACGGTATACGCATCAGTTCAAACACAAAAAACGCTGAGCTATAAAAATGTTGTTCTGGAAAACATTGGCGACTGGCTGAACATCGATGAGACTTTTGCTCCATCACCGCGATCAGAAGGACAGCGCACTCGTGTTGCCCAGACGCCCTACGGGATACTCTATGCTCAAACAAAGGAAGGTCTAGCAAACGGAATGATAATCCAATCTTTTGTGCTTGAGAAACCAAATGGACTCACAGAGATGTATCAATACACGCCATCTGATATTCTGCATGACAATGGTGTCGCCGACGTTACTTGGAATGACGGGAAAAAGAATACCGACACCTTCATGGTCTTGAATACGACCGGCTGTGGCGCGGGCGCATATCTCCCACTCCTTGCCGAGTCAGAAGTCTCGGCACTTAGTCCCATTGGAAAGACAGCAAAGGGCGAAGTTGTCTACGGACCCTCAAACCCCAATCATCCGATTATACAATATCTTTATAGGACAAGTGGCGGCGCGTACTATGACGGCTCCGGTAAATCAAATAAAATAACGCTCAAAGAATTTCAGAACGTACATCCGGTACTTCTAGCGAAAGATGCCCTGGGACGATATGTCATTTATAACAATTCGACATGGGGACCTGCAGCCGAGTGTGGCAAACCCGTCATCTATTTATATCCGCAACAACCAACGAACGTGTCAGTACGCGTTGGTGCGACGATCACCGCCTCCGACCCACAGTATGATAATGGATGGGACGTCTCTGCTCTGCCGGATGGCACCCTCTACCAAAACAATACTCGCTATGATTCTCTCTTTTGGGAAGGTATCGGGCAGGGCATCTATCCGATTATTCAACGGGGCATCGTGGTAAAAAGTGATACCGTCGAACAGACACTGCGCGCACAGCTCGCTCAACT
>Ga0172375_10007744_pt1 | contig 14645 bp, 13 predicted proteins | sample LakKiv1m_FD_114537 | JGI IMG/M metagenome (GOLD analysis project Ga0172375, IMG submission 114537) | Freshwater microbial communities from Kabuno Bay, South-Kivu, Congo - kab_092012_11.1m | ecosystem: Environmental > Aquatic > Freshwater > Lake | place: Democratic Republic of the Congo... | reverse complement strand
GGTGTCGGCGATCGTGTGCGGCTACCACTTCAGCAAGAAGGAGAAGAAGCACTCCACGACCGGCAAGTGCGCCGGCAACCCCTACCTGGCCGAGTCGGACCCCGACGACAGCAGCGGCAACAACTACCTCATCCTGAAGTACATCTCGACCCGCACCAGCGGCTCCAACGCAGACTCGGAGTGCGCACTCGGCGCCGAGTGCGACGGCGGGCTGCGGCGTACGCGGCTCACCGGCGGCGGCTAGGACCGGCCGGAGCTCACACGCCCTCGGGCCAGTCGTCGGCGAGGTCGATGTGCTCGACCTCGCCGTCCCGGGTCGCCCCTGGGTGCGTCGTCGCCATGACGGCGGCCGCGGCCTGGGCCAGCGAGGTGACCGCCGTGGCGAGGTGGGCCTTCACCTCGGGGCTCAGCTGACGCACCGCGTGCACGGTCCGGCAGACGGGGCACACGGTGCACTCGGCAGACCCGGTGGCGAGGTGCTCGTCGAGGTCGTGCGCCGACGCGGCCGCCTGCGCGGCGAGGCCGGACAGGCTCTCGCCCGCGTCGCCGGCGTGCTCGCGCGCCCAGCCCGAGAGGGCACCGAGGAGCTTGGCGGCCTCCTCGCCCAGCGAACCGACGTCGTGCGCGTCTCCCGCGTCGGTCACAGGGTCTCCTCCGTCGTCTCCGGCGTCTCGGTCGTGGTGTCCGGCTCGGCGAAGCGGACCTGCAGCTCTCCGTCGCGCACCCGGGCGCCCGCCACCCGGTGGCGCGCCAGCCCGGACGGCAGCGTCAGGAGGCGACGATACGACGCGACGGACACGACGAGCTCGTCGCCCTTGCGCGCGAGACGTACGTCGTCCTGCGCGGCGAGCGGGAGCGGCACCGACAGCACCCTGCCGACGCTTGTCGTACGGACCGACATCCCGGCGGCACCGGCGCCCTCCGCCAGCGGGTCGGACCCGTCGTAGACGTCCCGGGCGAGCTCGAGCAGCGCCGCGCTCCCGACCGGCTCGGCAGGGCGGTAGACCGACGTCCGCAGGTCGAGTCCGGCGAACGAGTCGGCCGCCTCCTCGAGCACCGCGCGCTGCGCGGCCACCCAGCTCGTCCGCCACTCGTCGGCGCCGCCGTCGGGGAAGACCCGGTTCACGACGGCCGCGTCGACGCGGTAGCCGAAGAGGGTCAGGAAGGTGTACGCCCGGCGGGCCTCGGCCAGCACCACGGACTCGGGGGTGAGGACGAGGCGGACCGAGGTGTCGGGCCCGGTGAGCACCGTCCGTACGTCGTCGAGCTCGGCGTGGAGCCGCTCGACCGCGTCGAAGACGGAGTCCTCGGGCATCGGCACCCCCGCGGCGCGGGTGAGGACGGGCTTGAGGGCCTTGACGACCCGACGCTCCACGGGGAGGACGCGGCTCATGTACCACCCGAGCGCCTCGGGGAGCGCGAGGAGCCGCAGGGTCTCCGCGGTCGGCGCGCAGTCGACCACGAGGACGTCCCACTCCCCCGACCTCGCCTGCGCCCGCACCTCGAGCAGGGCGAGCACCTCCTCGGCCCCGGGGATGACGGTGAGCTCCTCGGCGGCCACCGGGTCGACGCCGGCGACGTCGAGCACGCTCATCAGGTAGCCCTGGATGTCGGCCCAGGACCGCTCGAAGCGCTGCTGGGCGTCGACGTGCTGCACCCACAGGTTCGGTGCCGCTTCGCTCGGCTCGGCGGTGGCGGTCACGTCGAGCGCGTCGGCCAGCGAGTGGGCCGCGTCGGTGGACAGCACCAGTGTGCGTCGACCGGCGGCCGCGCTCGCGCAGGCCGTGGCCGCCGCGAGCGTGGACTTGCCGACACCACCCTTGCCGGTGAACAGGAGGATCCGCATCCCGGACCCGGGCGTCAGAGCGACTCGACGCGCTTCTTGAGGCCCTTCAGCGCGGTGTCGATGAGGATCTTCTCGCCCTTGCGCTTGAGCATGCCGATGAGCGGGATGCTGACGTCGAGGGCCAGCCGGTAGGTCACCTCGGTGCTGCCGTCACCCCGGTCGACCAGGGTGTAGGCACCGTCGAGGGCCTTGAGCATGTTGCCCTCGACCAGGGTCCAGGTGACCTCGCGGTCGCCGTCCCAGTCGTAGGCGAGGGTGTACTCGTCCTTGATCGGCGAGACGTCGAGGGCGAAGTAGACCTGCTCCGCGCGGTCGCCGGTCCCGGGCGCGGTGACCTCCGCGGTCTGCACCCCCTTGGCCCACTCCGGGTAGGACTCGAAGTCGGCGATGACGGCCATCACGTCGGCCGGAGGAGCGTCGATCGTGATCGACGAGGAGGTCTGTTCGGCCATGGCCGGAGCCTAGCCCACGGCACCGGGCGTGCTCGGCGAGGTCCTCGTGCCGCAAGCCGCTGCGAGGCTCGGGCTGCCTGCCCGGCGAGCCGGACAGGATCCCTCAGGGGATAGCCTGCGGACCGCACACGACGACCCCCAGGAGGTTCCAACGTGCGGGAGTTCTCCACGCCGCTCTCCATCTCGATCCCGACGACCGGGAACCTCACCGACGACGTCGTCGCGAACGCGCGCGACCACGCCGACACCGCGGTGTTCAGCCGCGCGACGCCCGACGGATGGGTCGACGTCACCGCCGCCCAGTTCCACGCCGAGGTCCGCGCCGTCGCCAAGGGCCTGGTCGCGGCCGGCGTCGAGGCGGGCGACCGGGTCGCGCTGCTGTCCAAGACCCGCTACGAGTGGACGCTCCTCGACTACGCCATCTGGTTCGCCGGCGCCGTGACCGTGCCGATCTACGAGACGTCCTCCGCCGAGCAGATCGGCTGGATCCTCCAGGACTCGGGCGCGCGGGCCGTCGTGGCCGAGGAGTCCGACCACCTCGCGCGGGTCCGCGAGGCCCGTCGCGCCGGGGACCTCGCCGAGCTCCGGCACGTGTGGTCGATCCAGGACAACGCGGTCGACGTCCTCGGCCGCCTCGGCTCCGACATCTCCGACGAGGTGCTCGAGGAGCGCCGCACCAGCGCCACGCCCCTCGACCTGGCCACCCTCATCTACACGAGCGGCACCACGGGCAAGCCCAAGGGCTGCATGATCACCCACGGCAACTTCATGTTCGAGCTCGGCGTGGCGGTCGACGAGCTCTCCGAGCTCTTCGACACCGACGAGGCGTCGACCCTGCTGTTCCTGCCCCTGGCGCACGTCTTCGCGCGGATCATCCAGGTCGGGGCGGTGAAGAGCCGTGCCCGGCTCGGTCACAGCGCCGACATCAAGAACCTCGTCGCCGACCTCGGTGAGTTCCGGCCGTCGTTCATCCTCGCCGTCCCGCGGGTCTTCGAGAAGGTCTTCAACACCGCCTCGCAGCGGGCGACCGCCGACGGTCGCGGCCGGATCTTCGACCGCGCCGCGGACACCGCGATCGCGTACTCACGCGCCCTGGACGGCAAGCGGGTCCCGGTGCGCCTGCGCGCGCAGCACGCCCTCTTCGACCGGCTGGTCTACGGCAAGCTCCGGCAGGCGCTCGGCGGCAGCTGCAGGTACGCCGTCTCCGGCGGAGCGCCGCTGGGTGACCGGCTCGGCCACTTCTACCGCGGCATCGGCCTGACGGTGCTGGAGGGCTACGGCCTCACCGAGACGACCGCCGCGCTGTGCGTGAACCTGCCGGACGCACAGAAGATCGGGACGGTCGGACGGCCGATCCCCGGCACGAGCGTGCGGGTGGCCGACGACGGCGAGCTCCTCTTCCGCGGCGGGCAGGTCTTCGCCGGCTACTGGGGCAACGAGGAGGCCACGGCCGAGGCCCTGGACCGCAACGGCTGGTTCCACACCGGCGACGTCGGCGAGGTCGACGACGAGGGCTTCGTGCGGATCACCGGGCGCAAGAAGGAGATCATCGTGACCGCCGGCGGCAAGAACGTCGCCCCGGCAGTCCTCGAGGACCGGCTGCGCGCCCACGCGCTCGTCGACCAGTGCCTCGTCGTCGGCGACGGGCAGCCCTTCATCGGCGCCCTCGTGACGATCGACCGCGAGACCTTCCCCGCCTGGGCCGAGCAGCACGGCAAGGGTGACGACCTCGCCCGCCTGGTCGAGGACCCCGACCTCGTCGCCGCCGTGCAGGAGGCCGTCGACGAGGCCAACAAGGCCGTGTCCAAGGCCGAGGCGATCCGGAAGTTCGCGATCCTGCCCGGCGAGTGGACCGAGGAGGGCGGGCAGCTCACCCCCAGCCTCAAGCTGAAGCGGCGCGTCGTCATGCGCGAGTCGCGCGAGGAGATCGAGGCGCTCTACCTCGGTTGAGCGGTCCCGGCTGGGTCGTCCGGAGCAGGAGCGGGCTAGTACCCGACCAGGGGCGAAGTAGTCACAACGGACTACGCCCGGGCCATGTTCGGGTGGTTTGCGAGGTTTAGCCCGCGGAGTCGATAGCGCGCCCCTAGATTCGGGTCGCTGGGACGGACATCGGGACCCTCCCGCGATCGGGGAGCGGGTTCGCGCTCCGCCGATCGGGCGAGGGTCTCATCCGGCCGAGCGACCACGAACTCAGGTTCCCGACCGAAGGATCCCCCATGGCTCGCCGCTCCGTTCTCCTCATCGTTGCGGTGCTGATCGCACTGATCGGCACGGCCCTGATCGTGCTCTACGTCCAGGGCATCGACGAGCGCGCCACCGAGGGCCAGGAGCTCGTCGAGGTCCTCGTCGCCACCGAGACGCTCGAGGCCGGCGAGTCCGTCTCGGCGGCCCAGGAGGCGGGGAAGTTCGACACCAAGGAGGTCCGGCGCGACGACGTCGTCGACGGCGCCCTGTCGTCCACCAGCTCCATCTCCGACCTCGTCGCGACCAGCCCGATCTATGCCGGCGAGCAGCTCATCGCCAGGAAGTTCGGCACGCTCGGCGACACGGACTCGCTCGTCATCCCCGACGACAAGATGGCGATCTCGGTCGAGCTGACCGACTGGGAGCGCGTGGCCGGCTTCGTCAACCCCGGCAACGAGGTGGCCATCTTCGCCACCGCGGTCGGCCCCGTGCGCATTCAGCCCGACGGCCAGGAGACGAAGCTCGGCGACTGGACCCGCATCGTCCTGGCCCGGGTGCCCGTCGTGGGGGTCGGCACCACGAGCGTGACCTCCCGCACGACCAGGAGCGAGGACGGCGACACGGCCGTCGAGGAGGTCGCGCGCACCATCCTGACGATCGCCGTCACCCAGGCCGAGGCGGAGAAGCTCATCCATGCCGACCGCACCACGGAGCTCACCTTCGGACTGCTGACCGACGAGACCGACACGCAGGACGAGCCCGGTCTCGGGCTCGGGGGCGTGATGCCCGAGCTCTTCAGGGCCCGGCCGTGACCGCCATCCTCGAGCCGGACACGGCGCAGGCGAGCATCCTGCAAGCGATGCTGCACGGCTCGGTGTCCTTCCGCGACATGGATGCGCTGCGCGACCACCTGGAGGCGACGCCCAACGAGTTCGCGGTCGTGATCGGCCCGTCTGTCGCCGCCGACCTCGCCGCCGAGTTCGCGCAGTGGGCGCGTGTCCAGCGCCCTGACCTCGGCGTCATCCTGCTCCGCAACACGGTCGACAGCGACGCACTGGCCCTGGCACTGCGCAGCGGGATGCGCGAGGTGGTCGGCGCCCGCGACCTCGCAGGGGTCACGACGGCCGTGCAGCGCGCCCGGAGCGTGGCCAGCGCGATCGGCCAGACGTTGATGGGCGAGGCGCAGGCGGCGGCCAACGCAGCCAAGGCCGAGATCGCTGCCGAGGCGGCCGCAGCCCAGGCGGCCGCCGATGCGCCGGTCGGCCGGCTTCACACGGTGTTCTCCACCAAGGGCGGCGTCGGCAAGAGCCTCGTCGCCACCAACGTCGCGGTGGCCATGGCCGACGCGGGCCACCGCGTGTGCCTGGTCGACCTGGACGTCAACAGCGGCGACGTCGCCATCATGCTACAGCTCAACCCGACGCGGACGATCAACGACCTGGCGGGCTTCCAGGGCGTGGTCGACGACGGCGCGGTCGACTCCGTCCTGACCAAGTACTCCGACAACCTCTCCATCGTCGCCGCCCCGATCCGTCTCGACAGCCCGGAGCAGGCGACCGCCGAGGACATCGGAAAGCTGCTCGACGCGCTGAAGTACCGCTTCGACGCCGTCGTGGTCGACACCTCCGGGGTCTTCGACGACCAGGCGCTCAGCGCGCTCGACCGCAGCGACACGATCATCCTCGTCGGCACGCTCGACATCCCCGCGCTCAAGGGACTGAAGCTGGCGACCAACACGCTGGACCTGCTCAACTTCGGCAAGGACACGTGGCGCTTCGTGCTGAACCGGGCTGACGGCCGGGTCGGCCTCTCGGTCGACGAGTACGAGTCCACGCTCGGTCTCAAGGCCGCCCTCACCCTCGTCTCGGCCAACGAGGTGCTCAACGCCGTCAACCGCGGGGAGCCCCTCGTACGCGCCTACTCGGGGCACCAGAACAGCAAGGGCCTGGTGCGCTTCGCCGCCACGCTCGCCGATTCCTCGACCTCCGCAGCAACCTCCGAGTCGGGCGGACGCAAGTCTGGCCGGCTCCGCCTCAGGAAGGGCTGACCATGGGACTCAGCGACCGACTGGCCGCCGCGACACGTCACAGCGCCAATGGCTCCGCCGCAGCGACCGCCGCCGAGCGGGAGCGGCCCGACGGCACGGCACCGGCAGGTGAGGCTCCCGGCACCGCCGTCACCTCCGCGTCGAGCCTCGCCGCCCGCCGCAAGCAGAGGTCGCCCGAGGGCACCGACCCGTTCCGCGACCTGAAGCGCGTCGTCCACGCCCGACTCGTGGAGTCGATCGGCCCCAAGCTCTACGACGCCAACATGACGCAGTCGGAGCTCGAGCAGCAGGTGCGGTTGGCGCTGCAGACGACGCTGGCCGACACCGACATGCCGATGACCTCTGCCGACCGCACGCGGATCGCGCAGGAGATCGCGGACGACATCCTCGGCTACGGCCCCATCGAGCCCCTGCTGCGCGACCCGAGCCTGTCCGAGGTGATGGTCAACTCGTTCGAGGACATCTTCGTCGAGCGCAGCGGCAAGCTGGTCAAGGTGGACACGTCGTTCACCGACGAGGCCCACCTGCGGCGCACCATCGACAAGATCGTGAGCAAGATCGGCCGTCGCGTCGACGAGACGAGCCCGATGGTCGACGCCCGCCTGCCCGACGGCAGCCGCGTCAACGCCATCATCCCGCCGCTCGCGCTCGACGGCTCCAAGCTCACCATCCGCAAGTTCTCCGAGGACCCCTACACCGTCGACGACCTGATCGGCTTCGGCACCCTGACGCGGGAGTCGGCCGACCTCCTGGCCGGCTGCGTCAAGGGACGACTCAACATCCTCGTCTCGGGCGGCACCGGCGCCGGCAAGACCACGACGCTCAACGTGCTCTCCTCCTTCATCCCCGACGACGAGCGCATCGTCACCATCGAGGACGCTGCCGAGCTCCGACTGGTGCAGGACCACGTCCTGAGGCTCGAGTCGCGCCCGCCCAACATCGAGGGCAAGGGTGCGGTGACCATCCGCGACCTGGTCAAGAACTCACTGCGCATGCGCCCCGACCGCGTCGTGGTCGGCGAGATCCGTGACGCGGCCGCGCTCGACATGCTCCAAGCGATGAACACCGGCCACGACGGCTCGATCTCGACGCTCCACGCCAACACGCCCCGTGACGCCCTGGCGCGTCTGGAGACCATGGTGCTGATGGCGGGCATGGACCTTCCCGTACGCGCGATCCGCGAGCAGGTGGCCAGCGCCGTCGACCTCATCATCCAGCAGTCACGACTCAAGGACGGCACCCGACGGATCACCGCCATCACCGAGATCGTCGGCATGGAGGGCGACATCATCACCACCCAGGACGTCTTCCTGTTCGACTACGCCGCCGGCGTGGACGAGATGGGCAAGTTCAAGGGTGGCCTGACCTCCACCGGCCTGCGACCGCGCTTCATCGAGCGCCTGCAGGACCACGGCGTCCACATGGACCCGGCGATCTTCGCCACCGGCGGACGGCGATGAGCACCGTCGTCGGCAGGATCGCCGCCGTCGCGGCCGCGGCTGCCGCAGTGTTGCTGGCGGTGCCGGTCCCGTCCTTCGCCGCCGACGAGATCACCATCGACCACGTCGCCGTCGGCGACGGAACCGTCGACCTGCTGCTCTCGGTCGACCGTCTTCCCGGTGGACCCGACGTCGACGCCGACACCGTGCAGGTCGCCGTGGAGGGCCGGGCCGTGGACTCGACGGTCAAGGCGGTGGATGCCGGGGACATCGAACGCTCCACGATGCTCGTGCTCGACGCGAGCAACAGCATGCAGCGCGGCGGCCGGTTCGACGCCGCCAGGGCGGCGGTCGACGCCTACCTGTCGGCTGCTCCCGACGACGTCCGCATCGGCCTGGTGGCCTTCGCCGGCAAGGTGACCACCACCGTCGACCCGACCACCGACCACGCGGCGGTCGAGGAGGCCCTCGAGGGGATCAGCCTCAAGCGAGGGACCAGCGTCTACGACGGCATCGACGCCGGCATGGCGGCCCTCGGCGGTGAAGGTTCTCGCTCCATCCTGGTGCTCTCCGACGGTGCCGACACCGGCAGCACCACCACGCTCGAGGTCCTGTCCCGCCAGGCGGCGGACGCGGGCGTGGTGATCGACGTCGTCTCCCTCAGCGCGGCCGACCGCGCTGCCGAGCTCGCTGCGTTGGCGGAGGCCACCGAGGGCGCGGTCATCCCCGCCGACCCCGCCGCACTCGCCACGGTGTTCGGCCAGCAGGCCGACGCGCTGTCGCAGCAGCTGCTGATCACCTTCGAGCCGCCGGCGGACGTCACCGCCGACGCCACGGTCGACGTCTCGCTCACCTCGCAGGGGCAGACCTACAGCGACTCGGCCCTGATGACCCTGCCGGACGACGGCACGCAGCTGAACGTCGTCGAGTCGGGACAGGCGCTCGTCAGCCGGCCCGTCATGCTCCTGGGCGCCCTCGCCCTCGCACTCGGCCTTGGCGGGATCCTGGTCACCATCCTGGTCGGCGCGACCGACAGCCGTTCGAGCACCGAGAGACGGCTCGACAGCTACTTCGGCAACGACGGCAAGTCGGGCGGCCACCGCGGAGCCGCGAAGGCGGACCTCAAGGGCTCCGCCGTCGCCGTCGCCGACAAGGTGGTGAGCGCCGACCTGGAGACGCGCATCTCGCAGCGACTGACGGGCGCCGGCTCCGGGCTCACCGCGGCCGAGTGGCTGCTGCTCCACGCCGGAATCGCCGTCGGATCCGCTGTTGTGGGCTTCCTGATGGGTGGTGGCCCGCTGGCCGTGCTCGGACTCGCGCTCGGGGCCGTCCTCCCGTGGATGTACCTCAAGTTCCGCCACAAGCGGCGGCTCAACAGGTTCAACGCCAACCTCGCTCAGTCCCTCGGCCTGATCGCGGGCGGCCTGCAGGCCGGCCTCTCGCTCCCGCAGGCGGTCGACACCGTCGTGCGCGAGGGCAACGAGCCCATCGCCGGCGAGTTCAAGCGAGCCCTCATCGAGCAGCGACTCGGCATCGACATCACCGACGCACTCGAGGGGGTCGGCGAGCGGATGGAGAGCCAGGACTTCGCGTGGGTGGTCATGGCCATCCGGATCCAGCGCGAGGTCGGCGGCAACCTCGCCGAGATCCTGCACACCGTCTCCGACACCCTGCGGGAGCGCGAGTACCTCCGACGTCAGGTCAAGGCACTCAGCGCCGAGGGCCGCATGTCCGCCTGGCTGCTCGGGGCACTCCCGGTCGGGATGTTCGGCTACATGATGATGGCGAATCGCGAGTACGTCGAGCCGCTCTACACCACCGGCACCGGATGGGGCATCCTCGCCGGCGCCGCGTTCCTGCTGGCTCTCGGCAGCTTCATGATGGCCAAGATGGTCAAGGTGGAGGTCTGACATGTCGCCGATCCTCATGCTCGGAGCCGGGCTGCTCTTCCTGGCCGGCACGCTCGCGCTGTCCCTGATCGGTGTCGCCACGACGGAGCGGCGTGGCGTCGCCCGGTCCGTCGCCGCCATCAACGCACTCGACTCAGCTCCCGACCTGCTGAAGGAGGAGCTCGAGCGACCCTTCAGCGAGCGGGTGCTCGCACCGCTGGGCGACCGCTTCGTCGGGCTCGGGCGGAGACTCGTGCGTGCCGACACCGCTCGGAAGCTCCAGCACCGCCTCGACATCGCCGGCAACCCGGCTGGGTGGGACGTCAACCGCATCCTCGGCCTCAAGGTGCTCGGCCTCGGCGTCTTCGGGGTCCTCGGCTTCCTCTACATCTCGGCCACCGGATGGCCGTTCATCAGGGTCGTCCTCACGACCGCTGCGCTGGCCGCCTTCGGCTACGTCCTGCCCAACATCCTGCTGTACAACGCCGGACAGAAGCGCGAGACGCTGATGCGCAAGGCGCTCCCCGACGCACTGGACCTGCTCACCGTCTCCGTCGAGGCCGGGCTGGGCTTCGACTCCGCCGTCGGCCGAGTGGCGAAGAACACCGAAGGTCCGCTCGCCCAGGAGTTCCAGCGACTGCTCCAGGAGATGCAGATCGGCCGCGGTAGGGTCGAGGCCATGCGCGGGATGGCCGAGCGGACCTCGCTGGACGACCTGCGCTCCTTCTGCACATCCATGGTCCAAGCGGACAGTCTCGGCATCCCGATCGGCCGGGTCCTGCGGATCCAGAGCCAAGAGATGCGGACGAAGCGTCGCCAGCGGGCGGAGGAGAAGGCGCAGCAGGTGCCGGTCAAGATCATGGTTCCACTCGTGCTGTTCATCCTCCCGTGCCTGTTCCTGGTGGTGATGGGGCCGGCTGTGATCGGCATCATGGACGCGTTCAGCAGCTGAGGGCCTGACGACGGTGACGCCACACCCCGCGAACGAGCCCGCAGGCGGACCCCAGATCCGGACGTGGCGCACCACCACTGCCGTCCGCGTGTTCGCGCTTGCCCTGGCGACCGGCAACGTCATCAGCGATGGTGTGATGGCCGGCGCCTTCCCCCTCGTGATCGTGCTGGGCATGGTTGCGGCGGTCTCATCACTTCTCGAGTGGTTGAACCGGAACCGTCTGTCTCATTGGCACTCCGTCGCGGAGGCGGTGGCTGTGACCGTCGTCGTCGTCGGCACGGCGACCGATACGGGCCTGGTGGCCTATCTCGCCGTGCCACCGGCGGTGGCCGGTGTCCGGCACGGCTTGGTCACCACCCTCAACGTCACCCTGCTCTCGGTCATGACCACCGCCTCTACTCTCGCTCTCGAACCGGACGGCAACGTCGTGGAACGCGTTGCCATGTGCGCTCCGTGGCTCGCCATCGGGCTGGGGGTCGGGTTGCTGGCGAGCTGGCAGTCCCGAGCCACCCGCGACCTCGCGGCTCGGCAGGCGCCCCACGCCGCTGCACACACGCTGATGGCTCGCATCCACCAGCTGGCATCCTCGGGCACGCTCGGACTGGACACTGCCTCGCTGGCCACGGAGCTCGACGGTGCCATGCGACGAGCAACAGGGGGTGCCAGGTCGACCGTCTTCGTGGTCGATCCGGACAAGACGCTGCGCCCGCTGAACCCCGGTCCGGACGTGGAGCGCTTGGCGCGTGAGATCGACCTGCCCGAGTCCGAACGCACGCCCGGCGCGGCCGTCGTACCCCTGCGGGGTGTCCGGCAGGTCCTCGGGTACTGCGTGGTGGTCGGAGTGCCCCGATGGACCGAGGAGCTCGATGCGCGGGCTCGTGAGGTCGCGGACGACTTCGCCGTGCGCCTCGACACCGCCGTGCTCTTCGACGACGTGCGCGCCCTCGCCACCTCAGAGGAACGCAACCGGATCGCACGAGAGATGCACGACGGCGTGGCGCAGGAGATCGTCGCGCTCGGCTACGTCGTCGACGAGATCGAGTCGGTCAGCGACCAGGAGCAGACGCGCGAGCTGGCGTCCGCCCTCCGGGCCGAGATCACCCGTCTGGTGTCGGAGATCAGGTTCTCCATCTTCGACCTGCGGCACGAGGTCACCGACGGACGTGTCTCGAGCTCCCTCGCCGACTACGCGCGGGCTGTCGGCACCGCCAGCGGCCTGCGCGTGCACCTGTCCCTGGCCGAGTCCGGTCCACCCCTGTCCCCGCGCACGGCGACCGAGGTGCTGCGGGTGGCCCAGGAGGCCATCGGCAACGTCAGGAAGCACGCGAACGCCGAGAACCTGTGGCTGACCTTCGAGTCCGACGGGACGACCCTGCGGCTCGAGGTCGCCGACGACGGCGTCGGGAACGCCGGCCCACGCGAGCACCACTGGGGGCTTCAGACGATGCGTGAGAGGGCCGAGGGCGTCGGCGCCCGACTCGAGATCTGTCCACGGCGAGACGGCGGCACCGTCGTCAGCCTGCGGTCCCCTGTGACCACCACCCGACAAGGAGGCACCGCCCATGGGCACCACCGTGCTACTGGTTGACGACCACGAGCTGATCCGTCAGGGACTCGCGCGGGCATTCGAACGCGACGTCGACATGACCGTCGTCGGTCAGGCCGGCAACGTGGCGGACGGCGTTGCTGCGTGGCAGGACCTGCAGCCCGACGTGGTGGTGACGGACCTGCAGCTGCCCGACGGGCACGGCCTGGACGTCGTGCGTGCCATCCGGACGGGCAGCGACACCACCGGCGTTGTCGTTCTCACCATGCACGCGGGCGACGACCAGATCTTCGCGGCGATGGAGGCCGGCGCCTCGGCCTTCGTCGGCAAGGACACGCGTGCGACGGAAGTGGTCAGCGCCGCGAAGCACGCGGCCGTCGCACCACGGACCTTCCTGTGCGCCGGCCTCAGCGCCGCCATGATGCGCCGCGCCACCAACCCGTCCCCTCCGCGACTGTCGTCGCGTGAGGAGGAGGTGCTCTCCCTGCTCGCCGACGGTCTCGGCACCAGCGAGATCGCCGGTCGGCTCTACCTGAGCGAGTCGACGGCGAAGACCCACATCACCCACATCTACCAGAAGCTCGGGGCCGCCAATCGTGCCCAGGCGCTCGTGACCGCGATGCGACTCGGTCTGCTCGACCACGCGTCGCCCCAGCGGTTCTGAAGGGCATGGTCGGGTCGGTGAGGAGCCGGCGCACGCGGGTGACCCGCAGATAGTCACAAGGGACTACGCAGGCGGAGCCGATCACCCGATTCGGTGGGACCGACTCCTTGGCAGAGTTCTTCTCGACGGGTCCTCGTGGGCTCGACGACCGAGACTCATCACACAGACACAAGGGGAAACCAATGCTGCAGACCTTCATCACCCTCATGCTCGCCGGCCGCAAGGACGACGAGAAGGGCGCCACCGCCGTCGAGTACGGCCTGCTCGTCGCCCTGATCGCCGCCGTGATCATCGGCACGGTCGTCATCCTCGGTGGCCAGATCAACGCGGCGTTCACCACCATCACGGGCGCGCTGAACTGACGCGACTGCTCAACACGCCGGATGCGAGCCGGCACCGCACTCTCGTGCGGTGCCGGCTCGTCCCGCTAGTGCCGGAGGTAGATCATGGAGGACGTGCGACACGCACCGCGTGGCCGCGATGACTCGGGCGCCACTGCAGTGGAGTACGGGCTGCTGGTCGCTCTGATCGCTGCAGTCATCGTGGGGAGCGTGGCTCTGCTCGGAGACCCCGTCATGGGCCTCTACGCCAGCGTCGAATGGTGGTAGCGGTCACGCGCACGCGAGTGGGCGTTCGGGATGGTGCGGGGACCTGCCCCGAGCATCGGCACTGAAGGCGATCGGAGCTCCGGTCGCCTTCAGGCGTTGGTGGCCTCATCCACTCAGGACTCGCAGTCGATTGCTCCATGCTCTCGTCAGCTCCCCCAGCGTGACCTCGTGCCGCAGTAGCGCGGCGCGGATCGACACGCCCGAGGAAGCCGCGTCGTACACCTCCAGGAGCCCCCGCTCCCCCACCCTCTCGGCGATGATCCGACAGGCGAGCCACGCCTCCTCGTACCTCGCCTGCAGGTCTTGGGCGCGGGTGTCGAAGTCGACAGCCGTCGGCAGCTCGTCCGGGACCCCGTCACGCCGCGCCGCCTCGATGGCCCGGCCCAGGGTGACGCGGTCGGGCAGCCGGGTGTCGCGCAGCGCGACGTAGTCGGCGAAGCCCTCCAGCAGCCACGGCTCGACCGGCTTGCGCACCGCGTCCGTGGCGACGTGGACCAGCTCGTGGCTCATCACCACCTGGGCGCCCGCGCGCCGCAGACCATCGGTGACCTCGGGGTTCACGAACACGTGGACCGGGGCATCGCGCCCGGTGTCGCTCCCCACTCCCGCAGTGACGGCCGCGATCCCGGCGTACGTCCCGGGTGCGGCGCCCAGGGTCTCGTCGAGGCTGGCGGCACTCCCGGGCACCTCCACGACCACGGGCGAGCGCCACTCGGGCAGGACCTTCGTGACGACCGGGATCCCCCGGGCGACGCGCTCCGCGACGTCCTCCGCCTCGCGCTGCGCCCCGTCGACCAGCACGAGGTGCCGGTCCGCGCGCGCCACCGCCAGCTCTCCCTGCAACCAGAGAGGCGTCCGCGCGCCGGGGGCCCCGGCTGCACCGAAGCCCTCGATCGCGAGGGCGTCGCCGTCGGGGGCGAACCGGACGACCACCTCGGCGCGCGCCGGCGCCCGGTCGAAGCCGTGGTACCGCCACGTCATCTCGACGACCCCGGACCAGTCGCCCTCAGTGCTCACG
>Ga0172375_10007743_pt1 | contig 14647 bp, 16 predicted proteins | sample LakKiv1m_FD_114537 | JGI IMG/M metagenome (GOLD analysis project Ga0172375, IMG submission 114537) | Freshwater microbial communities from Kabuno Bay, South-Kivu, Congo - kab_092012_11.1m | ecosystem: Environmental > Aquatic > Freshwater > Lake | place: Democratic Republic of the Congo... | reverse complement strand
TAACGCCGACCAGACTGGTTGCCAAATTGCCAAAACCAAAGCCCAAACCCCCCTTGTCTCTTCACCTGAACGATCAATGGTGAGAGAGATTCCGTGTGAGGTGCCGTTTGAGACGATAGTGGAACAGTTGCTAGAAAACTCGAGTTTATTACGTGCGCACTTACCGGTAGTAATCACCGATGAAAATTTTAAACAGTGGTCCCAAAAAGACAAAGACGATCACGTTGGTTATGATGGTTCTTCTAATCAAGTACCTTATGCTGCTGGCGGGTCAGGGGATAGGGAAGATTTAATTCAACTTATCTTGAACACAAGCTCACAATATGGGGGGACAGAAAATAGTCCCCTAACTGGCCTTCTAAGTTATTGCTACGTTAATTTCCCTACTAATACGTTGATTACCGATAGAATTATTTCAGAAATAAGAAGTTTAGTGAAAAGTCCAGACAAGCCAGATAATAAATGGATAGTTCCTTTTGGTTTTACGATACCGGGGCTAATTAGGACATCAGGTCACGCTGTAATTGCGATGAGTATGTACGATACCGTTGAGGGGGAAGAAAAACTTACTCACATCAGAATTCTTGACCCAAACCATTTAAAGCCGATTGAGATGATTTGTTCTGACAAGAAAACGGCTCAATATAACCACCAGGCTTTTAAAGCCTGCTGGCACCCAGACTGGGGGAATGTTATTTTGACGAATACACGGGATGGAATGTTAACTTGGTTGCGTAACGACTTTATTACCTATTGTTCTCGAATTAATTATCTAAGCGATTATTGCGAAAGAGATTTTGGCCAATGGCTTGAGGATTCCAATAATGTTCTTTCTTTTACAAACGGAACCGGTGGTCCTTCGGGCTATTGCGGTTCGTGGGCGAATTTTGTGGCAATCGTTGCTTACAAAGGAGATTTTGTCGGCTATGATTATCACCCCAATGACGGTTACACTGTTAGCCATGGTTGTAACGAGAGACATTATCCAGACGAAAGTGGCAAGAAGTCTGTTTGGCTTGATACAAATAATTTCCTCGCTTCATCCCTCAAACCCATTCTCGACCTCTTTAACAAAATCAAGTTACATCAGCGACTTAGCCAGTAGGTTAGATTTGTGCTAGAGTCTTACTATGTCTCTATATTTAGTGGGCACGCCAATTGGGAATTTGGGGGATATGACGCCACGGGCGGTGGAGGTGTTAAAAGCCTGTCCGGTAATTTTGGTTGAGAAGTGGACTGACTCAATTAAACTGCTAAAGCATTTCGAAATCGGGCAAAAAAAGATAATTAATTTTGATGAGCGTAATCAAAAAAAAGTTACGCCAAAAATTTTAGAAAAATTAAAAGCAAGTGAAGAGGTGGCGCTTATTACCTCAGCCGGGATGCCAGGTGTATCTGATCCGGGGGCTTATCTGGTCTCGGCTTGTCATGAACAGGGGATTCCCGTTGTGCCAATTCCCGGACCATCAGCGCTCACGACGGCCATCTCGGCTTCGGGTTTTGGCGGGTCATTTTGGTTTGTCGAATTTTTGCCTAAAACGCGGGGCAAGATGGTCAAAATTTTTCAGCAAGCCGAAGAATTAAAAACTAATCTAGTTTTTTTCGAGTCAACTTACAGATTAGAAAAAACTTTAAACCTAATTCAAGAATTATACCCCAATAATAAAATTTTTCTTGGTAAAGAGATGACGAAAAAGTTTGAGCAGTATTTAATCGGCTCGGCCGAAGAATTTTTGGCGAGAATTAAGTTAGACAAAAATTTTAGCAAAGGCGAATTTACCTTAGTTATCCACTTTGGCAAATAAAAAAGTGGTGTTAAAATAGGAAGCATGAGAAAAAGTGATATATCTAAAGCTGAAGTTTCAGCTGAAAGCGCTGTTTGTTCGACTAAGAAGTGTGGCGGACTATGGCACAAATTTATGTGGTTAATTGTGATCGTCGTTTTAGTGGTTGCTGGTTATTACGGCTGGGGGGCAATCAAAGGACTGAAGCCTGGCCTAAATTTGTCGGCTGGCCAGGGAGAGACGACAGGAGTGAATGATCAGGTTGCCCAAGTGGCCGCGCAAAAGGAGATTATGGCGATAGTTGAGAAGGTAAAAAGATTGATGATTTTACCTGATAATGAGTTACCGCAGATGGCTGAAATTCGCGATGCGGCCTTGGCGGCGAAAGAGCAGCCCTTTTATACCGGGGCGCAAAATGGTGACAAGATCTTGGTTTATCTAACTACTCGCAAAGCCATTATCTATAGCCCAGCTCGTGATCTGATTGTTAATGTCGGGCCGGTTTACATGGACGAACCAAAAACGACTTCGCCGAACCCGACTACAGCCTCAACGACCAAGACAACAACCAAGAAAAAATAATTTCTCATGAGCGAGTCGCTCTTGCTTTATTACCTGATCATTTGGCAGCCCCTAGGTTATCTCCTAGGGGTTGTTGGTATGCTGATTGAGGGTGATATTAGCTGGTTTACTCTCGCTTTCTTAACCAGCCAAGGTTTCTTTAATCTCTGGCTAATGCTCGGAGTGATTATTGGCGGGATCTTTATCAGCGATACACTATTTTTTATGATTGGTCGCTGGCTCAAATATTTACCCCGATTTGTTTTTATTTGGTCGGATCGAATTTCTCGGCCATTTGATCGCCATATCAGAGAGCGTCCAAGTCCGACACTCTTTATCTCTAAATTTACTTATGGCGTACATAAGCCAATCATTGTGCGGATGGGGATGATCGGTCTCCCTTATTGGATTTTTATTAAAGCCGATCTTTGGCCGATTTTCGCTTGGGTCGCAACGATTGGTTCGCTGGGTTATTTCTCGGGGCTATCCTTCTTCTTAGTTAAGCAATACTTGCGTTATGCGGAAATTGGCCTCTTGGTCGGCTTGGTCATTTTCTTCGTTGCGATTAAGCTGGCGGCCAAATATTCAATTAAAAAACTTTAATTTCTTTTAATTTATGTTAGAATACTTGATATGAAGATAAAATACTTAATAATTATTTTGGTCCTAGTTTTGCTATTGCTTGTTGTTGGTTATGCTAATAGAGATCGTCTAGAGATGCAAAATCAGCCACTTGTTATTGGTGGGCGATGGTATTTACTCTCTGCCGTGGCCGGAGTAACCGACAGTTTGACTTCATTTGGCCGAAACTGGTCGCTTAAAGTCCTTAATCTCTTTGGCTATCCATCAACGACCGGTCGAATTATTTAAACTACATTATGACTCGAAATTTTCTGCGACACTTCGGTCGTCTGCTGGTTTATGTTTTTGCGCTAATCGGCTTTATTTTGGTGGGCGGTTTTTTTGCTTTACGTTTTGGCTGGTTTAATACCCCAGGAGTCGTTGATTTAAATGACCGTTATTTTAAAGAAGTGACGGAGACAATTCGTCGCTCCAATGAGAGTAATGGTGAGAAAATTGCCCAAATCATTGCTAATTATAACAGCGAGCATCAGTCAAAGGCACTTATCAATGACTGGCTTACACCGCCCGAATGGCCCGTCTTGCGGGTGGCGATTATCAAAGATCAGGAGCTAATCAATCGAGTAGCGGGGATTACCGGGGTTTCGCCTCGCCTGATGGTGGCCATGTTGGTAGGCGAGCAATTGCGCTTATATAATTCTGAACGTGAGACTTATAAACAAGTCTTTGCGCCCTTAAAAATTCTCGGGGTCCAGAGCAAATTTTCTTGGGGGGTAATGGGGATGAAGGAGGAGACAGCCAAACAAATTGAAGCAAATTTGAAGAATCCCGCCTCGCTCTTTTACTTGGGGCCAGAATATGAGCACTTGTTAGATTTTTCTACGACTGACGAGGCGGGTGAGCGTTTTAATCGTCTGACTAACTTGAAGAGTCACTATTATTCTTATCTCTACACCGCAATTTATCTTCGGCAATTGATGGCACAATGGGAACGGTCGGGGTATAATATAAATGATCGACCAGAGATCTTGGCCACTTTGTTTAACCTTGGCTTTGCCAAGTCGGTACCCAAGGCCAATCCCTCGGTCGGCGGGGCGCTGATCGAGATTGGTAACCAAAAATATAGCTTCGGCGGTCTCGCCTTCCAGTTTTATTATTCAAATGAATTAATCGCTAATTTTCCTTGGCAATAATATGGTTTTAACTCCCCACGCCGTTCTCGGTTCAGCCATTGCTTCGGCCTTGCGTCTTAGTCCGCCTCTCGCTTTTGTGGCCGGTTTTGCCAGCCACTATTTGCTCGACCCAATTCCGCACTGGGATTATCAATTAGCCTCAGCCGAAATCGATCATGACAATCCACTCAATAATCGTTTTGATATCAAAGGTCGGCCGTTTATCATTGATCTCGTCAAAGTTGGTTTTGATGCTTGTTTGGGTCTAGGTTTAGCACTATTTTTCTTTGGTTGGTCGGGCGAAGCCACAATTATTTCGCTGACTTTCGCTAGTCTCGGCGGAGTTTTGCCTGATGTTTTGCAATTTGCCTATACGCGAGTTCGGCGTGAGCCGTTTGTCGCTATCCAGAAGTTGCATAATCTAATGCATGCCAAAACAAGAATCAATAATGCCCTAAGCGGAGTATTTTGGCACTGTGTTTTGATCTTACTCGCCCTAATCTTGGGCAATTGGTTCTACTTTATTTTTTGAGTAAATCTTCAACTCGGCCTACTAAACCGGTAGCTTCGCCCTCAATGCCGGTAACCTCGCCTTCCAGACCGGAGACGTTGCCACTTAAGTTAGTAACATTGCCACGCAGACGGGAGACATCGCCCGTAAGATTAGTAACGTTGCCCGAGATATTAGTAATCTCACCCTGAATAGCGGAGACATCACCAATTAGGTCGCTGGCGTTACCACGAATCTTTGAGGCATCTCCGCGGATATTAGTGACATCACCCTTTAGATTAGTCATCTCGCCATAGAGACCAGAGACATCGCCAGAGATATTAGAGACGTCGCCAGTGAGGTGGGTGACATTGCCCCGGATATTGGAGACATCACCAGCAATATTAGAAATCGTGCCAAAGATACCAGCGATATTACCGCTAATTTTACTTGCATTGCCAGTAATGCGATGGAGAGTGACATCACCATAAATTTTAGCTATGTCACCACGTAGATTGCTGAAGTCGCCCCAGACGGCCTCGTGGATGTTTTGCACGTTATCAGTATTATCTCTTATTTTGGGATTGATTCTTTGAATTGTCATATTAATGCTATATACTAAATACTAATATCATTATTATAACACCGATAGAATTATGGCCAAACTAATTTTATTACGACACTTAAAGTCAAAGTGGAACGAAGAGAATAAATTTAGCGGTTGGACAGATGTCTCTCTGGTCAACGGTAGCGAAGCGCAAGCTCTGACCAGAGCCGAAAAATTGAGAAGCGAAAAAATTGATGAAGTTTATACCTCACCCTTGAAGCGGAACAAAGAAACGACAGACCTGATTTTAAAAAATCTCGGTCTCAAAGATTTGCCGGTAAAAATCGAAGCCGTGTTTGATGAGCGGAGTTATGGTTTGCTTGAGGGGAGAAACAAGGCTGAAGTGGCTAAAGAATTTGGTGAGGCGACGACCCAGGCCTGGCGTCGGAGTTGGGATGTTGCTCCGCCTGAAGGGGAGAGTCTGAAGGATGTCTTTGGCCGAGTTATCCCTTTCTTTCAAAATTCGATTGAGCCAGACTTGCAAGCGGGCAAGAATGTTTTAATTGTGGCTAGTCATAACAATCTTCGCGCAATTGCCAAATATGTGGAGGATATTACCGACGATGACATCGCTCAATTCGAGATCCCCTTTGGTGGGATAATTGTCTATGATTTAGACGAGAATCTGAAAGTTAAATCTAAAGCTGATCTTCAATCTTAAGTAAACGATTATATTTAGCCAGGCGTTCGGAGCGGGCCGGGGCGCCCGCTTTGATGAAATCAGCCTGAACACCGACAGCTAAATCAGCAATTGTCGTATCTTCAGTTTCGCCCGAACGGTGGGAGACAATTATTTTATAACCGGCCGTTTGAGCCATCTTTATTACTTCAAGAGTCTCGGTGATAGTGCCAATCTGGTTAGGTTTGATGATGATCGCATTTGCCACCTTTTGCTCAATCCCTTGTTTGAGACGGATTGGGTTAGTCACAAAAAGGTCATCACCAACCAAATTAATCTGGCTACCTAATTGTTTCGTCAATTCTTGCCAGCCTTGCCAATCATCTTCAGCCAAGCCATCTTCGATAGAAATGATTGGATATTTAGTAATGAGGTCACGATAATAATTTATTAGACCTTCGGTGGTAAACTCTTCTTTTTCTTTTTTCAATTCATAATGGCCCGTCTTGCCGTCGGGCAGGTCGCCAACCCTTAATTCGCTGGCGGCAACGTCGAGGGCGATAGAGACTTTATCGGTGTAGCCGGCTTGTTCAATCGCTTCAACAATTAAATCTAGCGCCTGAGTGCTTTTTTCTAAATTAGGAGCAAAACCACCTTCATCGCCGATATCAGTGTCTAGACCTTTAGCAGTAAGGATTTTTTTCAAAGCTTGGTAGATCTCTTCGCCAAAACGGAGGGCTTCTTTAAAGTTGGGGGCGCCGGTTGGGACAACCATAAATTCTTGCAGGTCGACCGAGTCGGCATGTCTGCCACCATTTAGGATATTGAACATCGGGACGGGGAAGGAGTGGGAAGCGGTGCGAGATCCAATCTCAAGGCTCCCCGAGATTGGATCTCGCACCGCTTGTGCACTAGTTAATTTCCCAAAGTATTCAAACAGTTCCACCCCTTCGGCTCTCGCGGTGGCGTGAGCAAAAGCCAGCGATACTCCCAAAATCGCATTAGCGCCCAAGTGACTTTTATTGGGCGTGCCATCAAGGGTGATTAATTTGTGGTCAAGGGATGTTTGATCATAATCTTGTCCAACTAATTGATGAGCGATTTCACCCTCGATCTTAGCAATGGCGATAGAGACGCCCTTGCCACCATAGCGGTCTAGATCAACATCGCGCAGCTCAACCGCTTCATATTTGCCCGTTGAGGCGCCCGAGGGGACAGAGGCGATACCGAGTGAGCCATCTTCGAGGGTTAGTTCGACACTGATTGTCGGATTTCCTCGAGAATCCAAAATTTCACGCGCTTTCAGATTAGTGATTTTCATAAGCTTATTTTAATGTATTTGTCGACACTAAACAACCCTGTTATAATGACCACTCATGACGGAATATCTATCTATTTTACAATTCAAGAATCTGCTTGATGTGTTAATTGTGTCTCTACTGATCTATTTTATTTTGGTCTTCATCAAGCAATCTCGATCTTATGCCATTGCCTATGCGGCGTTTATTTATCTAGTGATCATCTATCTGGCGCGTACCCTGTCGCTTTCTTTGACCCGCGAAATTTTTCAGCTCCTGGCCACTTTTTTCGTTCTCATTTTCGTCGTTATCTTTCAACGTGAATTACGTCGATTTTTTGATTGGATCTATTTATCAACTCGTCGTCTAATGCGTGGGGCCAAAACGCAATTATCAAACGACGTCTCTTTTTCGATTATGAAAGCGGTCAAAGAAATGGCCGAGAAAAGAATTGGGGCGTTAATTGTTTTGCCGGGCGAGTTACCGCTTGAGGGGGTAGTCGAAGGTGGTTTTAATCTGGACGGCCGAGTTTCGGTAGCTTTACTCTTATCCATTTTTGATGTTACCAGCCCCGGTCACGATGGCGCCGTGATTATCGACAACAATCGTCTTAAGAGATTCGGTGTTCACTTACCTTTAGCTGAGAATTATCAAGCTTTTCATCAGACGGGGACGCGTCATCGAGCGGCCGTTGGGGTAACCGAGAAGACCGATGCCCTGGCCATCGTCGTTTCTGAAGAACGAGGGGAGATCTCGGTCGCCGAAGCGGGCCAATTGACCAAAATTATCGAATTACACACTCTAGAGGAGCAAATTCGTCGCTTTATTAGTGAAGCGCAAGAGCCAGAATTTAATCGTTTTTGGCGCGTCTTTTTGGCGGAGAATTGGCGACTCAAAATTTTATCTTTAATCGTCGCTCTGGGCTTGTATTTTGTCTTTGTGTTATAATAAAAGAGGTCCACATTATTAGCTAACATAAATTATTATGAGAACTAATATCAAAGCGACCGGGATCGAATTAACACCAGCTCTTACTGACTATGTTAATGGCAAGCTGGCCATGCTCGATAAATTATTAGCGCATTGTGGTGATGTCTTTGCTAATGTCGAAATTGGCAAAGAGACCAAGCATCACAAAACGGGTAATTGGTTTTTTGCCGAGGTTAATCTAAAGTGCGATGGCAAAATGTTGCGTCACGTGACCGAAGAGGCTGACCTCTATGCCGCGATTGATAAAATGAAAGATGGTTTAGCCGAAGAAATTCGAACTTACGAAAAGAAAAAGAAGTCCCTGTTTCGTCGCGGGGCCCGGGCAGTTAAAAAATTATTTCTGCGTGTTTAGGCCTCTTAAAAAATCTTCCCAAGCCATCTCTTTACGTCCTTCAGGTACAACGCGGTCAAATACAAGTTCACCTTGCTCATTAAGGTGGGCTTGTTTGATTGATACACGGGTATTATTGTAAAAAATAAAAGTGCCGGGCCAAGGGTTAAGGGCTAAAATTTTGCGGTGATTGATTAAAGCCGAGTCGCTCGATTTAAGTTCGCCGTCGGCTTTAACAAATTTTTTAGTAAAAGTAGCGCTATCATGATCTTGATTTTCTAACGTAACCTTACTAGCGAGATAATCAGGTAAAATATCAGTCAGCAAATTAGCGCCGATCTCGGCTGTTTTATCGCGTAATTGTTCAAAATTATACAAGGGAATACCTTGTCCCGACCCTTGGCGTCGGGAGTCAAAAGATTTTTGCGCCAAAATCGGCCCATGATCCATCTCGGCGTCGAGTTTGATAATGGTAACACCCATTTTGTCATCGCCATTTAAAATGGCTGTCTCCAGTGGCGCCGGCCCGCGATATTTTGGCAAGAGTGATGGGTGAATGTTTAAAGTCCCGTGAGTCGGGATATTCAAAATTTCTTGAGGAATAATTTTGCCATAACTCGCGACTAAGAAAAAATCAAAATTTTCTTTTTCCCCCGAGGTCGTACCTCTGGTGAGCCCGAGGTCCGACCTCGTTTTTAGCGAGCTAGGTTGCACCACCTCCACTCCATTCTCCTCTCCCCATACCTTAACCAACGGGGGAGTCATAATCATTTTTCTTCCCTTCGGTTTATCTGGCACAGTCACAATCAAACTCGGCTTTAATCCCTGTTTAACTAAAGTTTCTAAAACTTTTACCGAAAATTCGTCTGTCCCGAAAAAAGCAAACTTAAACATTTGATCCATCTGGCCTTAATTCTTGTAAATCTTTTGCTTTTTCGGTAAAGAGCACGCCGGCGAGGTGGTCGGTTTCGTGTTGAAAGATTTGGGCGATAAGACCGGAGGCAGAGCGGGTAAATTTTTTGCCATTAAGGTCGTAAGCCTCAATTGTCGCTTTTGTCGCACGCTTAACTTTGCCATAGAGCCAGCGCACCGATAAACAACCCTCTTCTAATTCTTTTTTCGTCTTTGATAGACTAGTAATTTTGGGATTAATGAAAACAAGATCGGGCGGGAGTTTTTTATTTTTTAGATCAACCACGTCGGGATCGGCAAAGATTTTACCAGCGATAATGAAGATTTGGAGGGATATGCCAATTTGTGGGGCGGCCAAGGCCACTCCGTCATCTTGGGTGGCAAGCGCGGCGCTCATCTCGGCAATTATTTTCTTTAATTTAACACTGCCAAAAAGCTCGGGGGTAACCGGCAAAGCGGGGGAGTGCAAGACCTTATTTTCTTTTTGGACTATCTTAGTCATAACTATAATTTACAACAAAAAAGGCAAACCCGCCACACCTCGGCCTGCCTGCCGGCAGGCAGGGCTCACTTGAGGTCTGGCGGGAACTAAAGGATGCGTTCTGGGTCGACTTTGACCACAAAATTTGGCGGGAGGATTCTTAAGATTTTTAGCAGTTCAGGGTCAGGCCACTTAGCCGAAGGTAGACGCAAGAGCAGATTGATAATTGGCTGACCCTTATTATCTTTAGTTAGGCTAGGGTAAACAAGTGGTTGCCAATTAGCTAACAATGTTTCTAACTTTATCATCTCTTTCCTAATTTCATTGATTTTGCCAGCGAGCGAGATTTTAATTAAAACTTTAAATGGCGGATAACCTAATTCGCGACGCTCGGCTAATTCATCACGATAAAAGTCAATTAAGTTGCCATCAGAGACGTAAGAGAAAATCTTTTCCGTTGGCTGGCGCGTTTGGATAATAAAATTTTTGCTGGCTAATTGTTTTAAGCGGATAAGAGTTGAAAACAGTTTTTCGCTAGCGCGCCAGTCGGGCAAAGCGAGAAGATAATCAATTTCTGCCACGACAATATTGTCGATTGGTTCGGCTAGATAATTGAGGGCGAATTCGGTGCCGACCAAAATAGCGCTTGGTAACTTTTTGTACTGTTTAATAATTTCTTGAGCTTTTTTAGGAGTTTTAGCAGTATCATTGTCTAGGCGCAGGATCGGGGCGTCTGGTAAATTCGCGCTAAGCTCTTCAATTATCTTTTCAACGCCGAAACCGATGATCGCCAAGCGCTGGCCTCGGCAACGAGGACACTCATCTTCAATTTCAACAATCTGGCCACATTTGTGACAGACAAAGAATCTGTCAATCGCTTGCCGGTCTGATAAATTTGACCGACTTTTTTGGTGAATAACGAGAGGTGAATGACAAATATCACAGGCCATTATTGTGCCACAATCACGACAAAGAGTGAGAGGGGCTAGTCCGCGGCGGCCAGAATAGATAAAAGTTTTTTCTTTATGGTCAAAGGCATTTTCGAGACGATCACTCAACTTATCGCTTAGGGCTTTGAGCCAATCGTCTTTTTTACTTCCAATTAGGGCAATGATTTGGTTGTTAGCGGTAGTCGGGAGACGATACTTAATGGGGGTAAAGACGGCCACTTCGTTTTTCCCTAACCGGTAGATGGTCTCAGTTCTTAAAGCACTGTCCCCTAAAATTAAGCGACTGCCTCTTAATTTGGCCAAATTTTCGATAAAGTAACGCCAATCGAGAAACGGGTGATTAAAAGTTTGATAGGCGACCGAGTTTTCTTTTTCAATGATGATCAGGGCAATGTCTGGTCGAGGTAAGGATAAGAAGAGGGGGGTGGCAATGATTAATAAAGGGTGAGCGCTTTCCATCGTCTTTTGCCAAAAGGCAACTTGGTCTCTTTTCGATAATTGACCATGTCCAACCACTACATAATTAGCAATTCCCTTGCTTAAACTCGCTGTCAGACGGAGGACGTCAGCGTTACTTGGCAGGCAAAGGTAAACCGATTGCTTTCTGGCAAAAGCTTCGCGGATTAAACTGCGATAATGAGCGAGGCGCTCATTGTCTGGTTCTTGAATGGCGATAATTTCGGCCAGTTTAGCCTCTGTGGTTGGCCGAGAGCCAATTTTTGTCTCGGGCAACTTATCTAAAATTATTTGTGGGATAGTTGATTTAATGATTGATCCGACACTCGTGCCATAAAAATCAGCCGTTAAGTTCGCGGCAGTGATAATGGCCTGATCGAGAAATTTATTTTTCTTAACTTTTGTTAATTTGCGCAATTGCCAATCGTTCACCTTAAGCTCGGTCTTTAGATTGCTCGCTTCACGGCTATCGACAACTAAGGCGTCGATCTCACCTTTTCGCACGGGGACGGTGACGAGTGACCCGAGTGGGATATCTTGAGCCGTGAAATAAGATAAATTATCGCGTCGAACACTCTTTTTTAGAGGGATGACCGTGATGATTTTCATAAGTCGAGTATATAAGCTTTTCAAAGTGTCGACAACTACGTTATAATGAAAGGGATGAAAGTTGGTTATTTCAAAATGCCACCGGTGGCTCCGGTGTTGAGAAAAGCTGATGATTCTTTACCCGTAATCTCAACCAATAAACTCCCGCTGATTAAAGAGAAAACCAGACAGCCAGTCCGCCAAGGTCTGCGCGTTCTCGCTCTGCCAATTACGGGTTTATTATTGGCTCTCTTCTTGATGACAAGTTTACAACTAGGAATGACTTTTATCGATTGGACGAAAGTTACCGTTTCTAACCCTTCTTCGCTCAGTAGCCCTGAGACGAATATTAATTTGCCTGCTAGTGTTTCTTTTCTTTCTTCAATTTATAATGTCGTGCGCGATTGGTTGGAAACATTAATTAATTGGCTGGTCAAAGTTTGGACCAACTTGCTTCAGTGCGTGCGTTTGTTTTTAGGCTTGGAGACGCCACTGGTCTCGGCACCAACAATTATCCAACCGCCAATTTCAATTACCGCTGGTGAGAATTTCGGCTTGGCGGTTGTCCCCAATAATGCTTCAACTACCCGTGAGCAATTAATCAGAGATAATTTGCAAAAAATGTTTGCTGATCAGGTGGAATTAAAATTTGACCCCGTTGGCTCAACTGGTGTCGTTACCCCAAATTTTCGTGATGACAGTCAAGGGGGCGATTACGTCTTTATTTTGACGCCGATTAAATAAGAATGAAGAAGTTTATTTTTGCTAGTGTTATTTTGGGTCTGGTTTTGGTAATGACGGGATCGGTTTTGGCCTATGTCTCCGCTAGCTCTAATTACCGGTTAGAAAAAGACAGTTTAAATCTTGGTGGTCTCGACGTCTCCGCTTCGCCCAGTTTTAATGTTAAAAGCACCTTGGGCGAAATTACTTCAGGCCTACTGGCGGGGAGTAATTATAATGCCAGTACCGGCTACCGCTATATGGAGGCCGAGACGGGGACGGCGCCAGTTGTCGTAACAGTGCGTGGTTGTACTGATCCAAAAGCTAATAATTATAATTCTTCAGCGACTCAAGATGACGGGAGTTGTACTTATACGACCGTTTCTGGAGGTATCCGAGGTTGTATTGACTATCGAGCTAATAATTTTAATCCCAATGCCACGGTTGATGACGGGAGCTGTACTTATACGACTATTCCCACTGTTTGGGGTTGCACTGATCCGGTTGCGACTAATTATAATCCACTAGCCAATCGAAATAACGGCAGTTGTTCTTATCCGCCAAATGTCGATGGGAGTGTTTATGGTTGCCTTGATTCTCGGGCACGTAATTTTAATCCTTTAGCGACTCGGGACAATGGTAGTTGTGAGTATAGTCCTTTTACTGCGCCGAATGAGCAAGTTTTTACTACTTTATCAGATGATTGGAATTTTCGTTTTATCCAGCCGAACGAACGAGTTAAAACTTTTGATCCTAAAATGCGAGTTTGGATTTTAGGCGAAAAAGATTTGACCATTTTGTTTAATTACAAACTGGTGCCTAAGACATTAAAGACGATTGGCATTACACTAACTGATCCCGACGACAAAACCAAAACTTTTTCCTTCTTGATGCATCGAAGCGCCGATGGTTCGGCTTACGAGGCCACGATCGGCCCACTTGTTCGTCGGGGTACTTATCCGATCGATATTTTTATCATTGATTATGCTAATCAGACGGTTGAACGAATTAAAGGTCGCCTGATTGTTTCTGGTCTAGACTTGGCGATTGCTGAAACAGTTACGGTTGCGGTGGCGACTTTCAGTTTCTTGCCTTATCTCTATAATCTCCTAACAACCTTGCTACGCGTCTTTGCCTACTTCTTTGGTCGCCGAAAGAAGGGAGATTCTTGGGGGACGGTTTTTGATTCAGTCACGAAGCAACCACTCGATCCCGCTTACGTCATTGCCGAAGATCTTGATCCGGCCACTGGCAATCGACGTGAAATTTCGACGGCGATTACCGATATTGATGGGCGATTCAGCTTCTTTTTGCCCGCGGGGACTTATTACCTTAAAGCCAACAAGACGCATTACCGTTTCCCTTCGACGCGTTTGGCTGGGCGGGAGCGCGATGAGTTATATGATCATTTGTATTTTGGCGAGGCCATTGATACTACGGGTAATGAAGTGATCAATCTCAATATCCCGATGGATCCGATTGATTTTGATTGGAACGAGTTTGCCAAGACCAAGACTGACTTCTTCCGTTTCTACAATCGGCGTAAACTCTGGCTTAATCGCTTATGGCGCTTGATTTTCTTGGGTGGTTTTATTTTCTCACTCTATGCCTTAGTTATTAGTCCCTCACTTTGGAATGGGGTGATGGCCGGTCTCTACGTTGCCCTCTTTATCTTTAATCGTTATTGGCGTGATAGTCATAAACCTCTCACTATTTACAGTGAACGAACAGGTGAGCCGTTACCTTTTGCCATCATTCGTCTCTTCTTGCCGGAACTGAACCAACAAATTAAATATGCCGTGGCTGATAAATTTGGTCGCTTCTATCTGCTTGTTCGGCCGGGAGTCTATTATTTCACGGTCGAAGAGAAGCTGCCAGATGGTAGCTACCAAAAATTGATGCAATCAAATCCGATGAGCTTACCCAAAGGCATTTTGACTAACGATATTTATGTGAAATAATGGCGGTAATGACAGTCGATGACGACAAATTCATTATCGATGGTTTGGCGGGGGCGAGAGCCTTGACCGGATCGGTTGAGATTGGCGGAGCTAAAAATGAGGTGCTTAAAGTGCTTTGCGCTACACCACTCTTTAGAGATGGCTT
>Ga0172375_10007741_pt1 | contig 14651 bp, 14 predicted proteins | sample LakKiv1m_FD_114537 | JGI IMG/M metagenome (GOLD analysis project Ga0172375, IMG submission 114537) | Freshwater microbial communities from Kabuno Bay, South-Kivu, Congo - kab_092012_11.1m | ecosystem: Environmental > Aquatic > Freshwater > Lake | place: Democratic Republic of the Congo... | reverse complement strand
CGGGAAATAACAAACAAAGCGATGCTTAGGCATCGCTTTTTTATTGAAAAATTTTCTAGGACTTAAATGGTCTTACTGGTCTGACGTTTGGCGCAGGGGGTGGGGGGGATTCAAATGAAGGTGTCGCAAAAGTGTGGTGTGGAGTTTCTTCTTGGGGAATTATCGGAATATCAGGACGAGTTGGTTCTTGTGTTTTTCCAATTGAAAAATTTTTGTATTTATCAGGAATTAAGTCTAGAGCATTTTTCACTATTTTTCTCCCTTCTTCAGTACCAAAAAGTAGTCCGGCAATTGCGCCGACGGTGACGCCAACAGCAAAAGCCGAAAATGTGTGATCTTGTTTTGGTTTAATAGGTGTCATGGTTGTCGACGTTTACAGGTGGGGTATGTTTGTCTCTACCAAGAAGATGAGAAATTGTTTCGACAATTTTTCCGGATTGACGGAATCCTTCAATTATGGCGAAGAGCCCTATTGCCGGCTGAGAAAGCTTTTGGAGAGTTTCATCTGCGATATCAAGAGTGTTATTTGCTCTAACCAATGTTCCTCTCAGTTCTTTCAGTACAAACCATAGTTGGATTCCGACAATTACTGCGACAATAGTAAGCACTGACGTAGAGATTAAAGACAAAATTTGTGGAAGGTTCATATATTCATAATAACAAATTATGATTAATTTATTTTGTGATTATAGTTAGAGGTATCTTTTTGGTTGAGACGCGAGAGAAACGATTGGTAGCTTTTATTTCCAGCTCGTGTTCACCAACCGGTAAATTTAGGCGGACCAAAAAGTGACCGGAGGTATCTGGCTTGGTCATGTTTTCATTGTTGATTGTAATTACAGAATCAACTGAAGTTTGACCTTCAATTTCAAATGGTGAGATTAGAACATCTCCAACAACCGGGCGAATGACGTTGAGACTTGGAGGAGTAAGAATTGCCCTAAATTGAAAACCGAGATAACCCAAAAAAACAACACCCCCAAGAATAAACATCATTATCTGAGAAGTGAAATATTTTTTAAGATTTGAACGATCGTGGTGATAACGAACTTGAGTTTGTTTTTCTTCAGGTTTTTTAAAGTCACGTCGAAAAACAGCGATATATTCACCCGGGTCTCTTTCTAATCTTAGTGAAATATTTCTAATGAACCCTTTTGCAAAAGTTTCAGAAGGCAACAAATCATAACGATCACCTTCTAAAGCTTCAATATATTTAGCATCTATTTTTGTCAGTGAAGAAAGCTGATCTATCGTAAGATTTTTTTGGTTTCTGGCTGAACGAAGAAGCTGTCCGACTGTCTTCATAAGTATTGTTTATTCTTCCGTATTATCCTGGGGAGGTAAGATGTCGTTATAACCTTGGGCAATAACTTCTCGAGGTTTGTTTCCTTCAGCAGGAGAAATAATTCCAGCGTCTTCCAGTTGATCTAAGATACGTGCAGCGCGCGCATAACCTAATCCCATACGGCGTTGCAATAAAGAGGCTGAGGCTTTACCTGACGAGATAACCAGTTGAGCGGCTTCATCGAATTTTTCGTCTACTTGTCCGCCACCTGAAGAACCCATTTCACCGGTACCTTTGTTCACTTTTGATTTTGTAATTGTGTCGTCGAGTTTGGCTTCAACACCAGTGCTGCGAATAAACTTAATTAAATCGTTAATTTCTCTATCGGAAACAAAGGCTCCTTGAATACGTTTTGGTTTTGCAAGATCAGGAGGAATAAACAACATGTCGCCCTTGCCGAGTAATTTTTCAGCCCCCGGGGAGTCGATAATGACACGTGAGTCAATCATTGAGGTTACCTGGAATGCAATGCGAGCAGGGATATTGGCTTTAATCAAACCGGTAAGGACGTTTACTGAAGGGCGCTGTGTTGCAAGAACCAAGTGGACGCCAACCGCACGAGCCATTTGTGCAAGACGGACGATATTGTGTTCGACGTCACCCGCCGACTTACTCATCATGATATCGGCCATTTCATCGACAATAATAATTATGTATGGCATTGCTGTAAAACCTGCCTGTTCGTTGTAAGAGGAAATGTTACGGACACCAGTTTCCTGGAGTACCTTGTAACGACGTTCCATTTCTGAAACCGCCCAAGCTAAAGCATTTACAACTTTTTCAACATCGGTAATAACCGGAGTCAGTAAATGGGGAATGTCATTATAAGGAGTAAGTTCAACTCTTTTTGGGTCGACCAAAATTAGTTTTACTTCTTCAGGGGTACAGCGGAAAAGAATTGAAGAGATAAAGTCGTTGATTAAAACAGATTTACCCGAACCTGTAGTACCGGCGATGAGAACGTGAGGCATTTTTGCCAGGTCGACAACACATGGTTGGCCTGAGACGTCCAGACCCAGAGCAACTAATGTCTTTGAGCGATTGGTCTGCATTGCTTCAGAGTCCAGCATGTCACGTAGAGAAACAAATTCAAGTGAACGATTGGGAATTTCAATACCAACTAAATTTCTACCGGGGATAGGTGCTTCAATACGGATTTGTCCTTGAGGTGCGGCTAGAGCTAAAGCGAGATCCGATTGGAGTGCATTAATCTTCGAAAGTTTAGTACCCATTGCAATATCCAGAGCATATTGGGTAACAGCAGGGCCTTTATTAACTTCAGTAACATGCGCTTGGAGACCAAAAGATTCCAAGGTTTTTTCGATAATTTCGATATTCTTTTTGATGTCACCCCGATCAGCTTTACCTAGTTTTTGATCGGACAATAGGGTAAGCGGAGGATATTGCCATATACCGGAGGTAGCACCCTCAGGTAGAGGCTTTTGGATGTGGGCAGCAGGCACTGATGTCTCTTTTTGTAATGTTTTTGCCGGTTCAGAGTGATGAGTGTTGACGTGTGGATTTGTCAAGAGAGGTTCGTCACTACCACCTGAAATTTTTACACCACTCGATTTATTAATAAATACACTGTCTTTCTTTCCAAACGAAATCGGTTGGATTTTTCCACCAACCTCTGAAATTTTTTGGGATATTGTTTGAAGAATTACGATTAGATCTTCGATAGATGTTTCGAAGAGAATAAATAGCCCAATGGCTACACCAACAAGATAAAAGAGTATTGCCCCAGGAAAAGAAATTAAGGCAACCACTGATTCTTTGATACCTGAGCCAATTCCTCCCGAACCGGTAAGACCCGCAAGTGAGATCATTGTAATGACACTACCCAGTAACACATGTGGAGAGGCGATGGCAATTTTTGCTTGGGTCAGAAGAAGACCTCCAACTATAAAGATAAAGGGCATAAAGAGAAGAGGCCAACCGATAAGGTCATGCCCCAAATCATATATTTTTTTCAAAAATACACCCTGTTGGGAAAATGATATTGCTATCAATCCGCCTACGCCAATAATGGCGACAGCAAGTATTGAATTTAAGGTATCTTTTTTTAGATTCAGCTTATATGGTTTTGAACGACGTCCTTTTTTACGAGCCATAGATAAGTTAAGTATAAACTATCTACGCATAAATGAAACCGAAAGAAACCGGGTAGTGTCGCTTTTCCAAAAAGATTAAATCTCTATGAGAATTGCAATGACAAGCGGCCTTCTTTGGGTGTGATCAAAGGCAAACTTTTCCAACTCGTTTTCGATCTTTTTTCTGATAAAACCCCAGTCAGTAGCAGCACCCTTTTGATCCTTCAAACAACGATAAACATGCTTTCTGGCGTCATTTATTAAATCCAGGTTTTCTTTTTGATAGACAAACCCGCGTGAGATTATCTCGATATCACCGGCTACCTGTGAGTTATCTTTTCTCAGTGGCACAATTGCAACCAAAACACCGTCAGCAGACATTACCTGGCGGTCTCTAAGCACTACTGTACCCACATCGCCAATTCCGAGACCGTCGACATAAACATTTTTGGTCTCAACCTTTGGTCCTTCTTTAATGACATGATTTTCCAGGACGATTGATTGACCTTCAGTAAGCACCATAATTTTGTCGGGGTCATAGTTCATATCTCTTCCAAGATTTTTATAGAGCATCATGTGGCGGACATCACCTCCAATTGGAACAATATATTTGGCTCTTACTAACTGAGCTAACAATGCTAAGTCACCTTTATATCCATGACCAGAGACGTGAAGATTCTCGGAAGTACCGGAATAAACGACTTCAACTCCATTTTTATAAAGAGTGTCCATGATATTAAAGATGTCGGCGTCGTTGCCTGTACCAGGAATGGCATTTGAGCTAATGATTACCTTATCGCCTTTTTTTAGTTTGGCCATACGGTGTTCATTGTTTGCTAGTCTATGCATTGCCGAACCAACCTGACCTTGAGAGCCGGAGACAATTACGGCTACTTGATTTGCAGGAAGACGATCAATTTGTTGAGGCTTAATCATGGTGCCGGCCGGTATTCTCATAAAACCGGTTTTTACAGCAGCTTCAATGTTTTGCTCCACCGATCTTCCCAAAACGGCAATTTTACGATTGTGTTTTATACAAGAATCTATGGCAATTTGGAAACGAGAAATTGAAGACGACATGCCGGTAAATATCAACTTACCCTTAGCGTTTCTAATTTCGTTATCAATGGCGGTCACTAGGGATCTTTCCGAAGGACAGAAACCGTTTTTTTCGACACCAAGACAGTCGGTCATGAGAAGGTCGACGCCATCTGTTCCGGCCTGAGACATACCGGCCATATCAGGAGGTAGATTATCAATTGGAGTGAGATCAAACTTAAAATCCGAACCGTGATAAACATTGCCGGCAGGAGTCTTTATGTATAGATGATAACAATCAGGAACCGAGTGGGTAGAGTGAATTAATTTCACCGTAAAAGGTCCTAGATTTATAACACCCTCAACAGGAGTCATTTTATTTGTAATTCCAAATTCGCGGACACGAATTTCTGCCATGGCAATAGAAAGTTTTCCACCAAAGACTTCCACCTTTCCAAGACGAGGTAGTATGTACGGTAATCCTCCAATGTGATCCATGTGGGGATGAGTGAGGACTATCCCGTGTAGTTTTTTACCAGGTTTTTCCAAATAACTTACGTCAGGAATGACTGAGTCAACCCCCAAAGCACTGTCTTCGGGAAAACCCATACCACAGTCGACGACCAGCTGGTCATCTCCATATTCATAAACGTATAAATTTTTAGTGGCTTGACCCAATCCCCCAAGAGGGATAATTTTCAAGGTGTTTTTGCTTGAAGAAACTTGCTCTTGAGCCGGATGCGTTTCATGAGAACGACGAGGCTGAAACTGTCGGTGTTGCTCACTAGTTTGATGAGTCTGGTGATGAGGTTGGCGTACACCCTCACGCTGTGGTCTATCGGTAGGTTTTGATAACTGAGGTTTTATGTTTGTATCCATAACAATATTTTCTAATTTTTTGGCACTTGGCCTTACTCTTTCCCTAACAGAAAAGCAGTATTAAACTTAATCATATTTTACACACAATCGTTGGAATCCGTATTTCTTATAACAATTTGAGGATAGGCAAACGTAGTCTAAAACAGGCGTAAGTTCTTATTTCAGTGGTTATTATAGCACCTGCCCCTTATTCGGCTTGTTTATGCTTTACAAACAATAGAAAAATACTATACTTTCATTGCAATGAAAAAGAAGAGAAAAATCATTAAAAATGTTAAGGAGCCGGGAGGTAAGAAGCAAGAGCTGCCAATTGAAGAGCCAGGAGGAAAGGTTAAAGAGATCAAAGAAAAAGTAGTCCGAATATTTAATTTATCTGAGGATGTGTGGCCGTTTATTCGAGAAATGGGAAATCCCCTGATGAAATCGGCAGAAATTGATGAAAACGCTGAGCTTGCCGATAGGGATCTGTTTACAGAAGCAAAGGAGTCTGCACTAACGTTTGTATGTCCCAGACCAATTGATCCTGTTTTTGTAGAATATTTTCAAAAATTGTTCCATGTGAGAGATATTAATATTCTTAACCCGAAAAATCACAGCGGAAAAATCTGCAAGGATATGTTGGCGGATAAGGAACTGCTTAATCGGATCGTAGATATTGCGAATGGAGCAAAAAAACTAACTCTGGTAAGCTATTCGGCTTCAACATATTTTTTGAAGCTGGTAAGAAAACTTAGAAAAAGGGGGCTTACTATCTATACCCCCTCTGCTCCAGATGAAACGAACGTGTGGACAGTAAATTTTTACGGAAGCAAAAGTGGTATTAGACAATTCGCACAAAAAAGTGGAGTTCTCGAGCCGGATTTTAAAATGCCTGATGGTTTAGTGACGGCGGGAATTTCCGATACAGCAAAAATTGCAGCCAGTAAATATATCAAGGAGGGTGGCGTTGTTATTAAGACAAATAAAGGACACTCGGGGGCAGGAGTTCTGATATATCGCAAGGGTGATTTGCCGGAAAAATTTCGAGCTTGTGAGATGAAAATTAGAAAAACACTAAAACAGGATCTCTATTGGAGTAAATTTCCTGTCGTGATTGAGTCCTTAATCAAACCAGATATGAAAATTGGTGGAGGTTTTCCAAATGCAGAGTTTATTATAAGAAAAAACGGCAGTATTGAACTTTTGTATTACTGCGGTATGAGAATTGACGACAAAGGTGTGTTCAAGGGAGTTGAGATAAACGAAAAAGCATTGCCAAAAAGAGTGGCGGCCAGAATTGTGGATACCGGATATTTTATTGGAGAGCAATACGCAAAAGAGGGTTATCGAGGATACTTCGATATTGATTTTATCGCGGCGAAGGACGGTGAGATATATGTAAACGAAAGCAACGTCAGACTAACCGGAGGAACACACGTATATAGAGCCGCACAAGAATTGTTTGGAAGTAACTTCACCAGAAAAACATACGTATTATCACACAACACCTACGATATCCCGTCTAAAAAAGTGTTTACTTTTGCTGAAATTTTAGAAAAACTAAAACCAATATTGTTCACCAGAAAGAAGAAGGAGGGGGTAGTGATTGCTTCAGCAAGCCTTTTGGCTCAAAAGAAGTTAGCTTACATCATTTTTGGTAAAAACAAACGGAGGTCACTTGAAATTGAGCAAAAGATGGAAGAGCTACTTGGGAATTAAATTGTTGAAGTTTTCGTAATTTAAATCAAAGCCGTAAACAGATAAAAATATCTTTTCCAACTCGATTTTATTTTTTGCTTTAGAGCTATCTTTAATTAATTGAAGAAGTTTTTCCTTGCCAAAATGTTTAACCAATATCTCTACGGCTTGACCGGAATCACGATAAACCATCTCTCTCCCCGTGTCATTCCCATCAAAGCTGTTAATAAAATATTCAAATTTCTCTATCGGCTTTTTGAGCGTCAGCTGCCCCGAAATGTAAGTAGCCACCCCTTCAAACAACCAAAGAGGGGTAAATACACCTATAAAATTAATATAATATCTATGGCAAAGTTCATGTTTGACTAAAGCAACGAAATAATTTTCTCTGTAGATATGATCACTTTCAGTTTCATAACTTTTTGGATCAAGAAAATAAAGCGCATTTTTGTTTTTATCACCAAAGCCGACTACCCAAGGCTGAGTTGTTACCCCTCTTAATACATCGATTGTTTTTCTATCGGGGACGATATAGACATCCGGCTTGTTTCTTTCCCATTTAACTCCAAAAAAATCATCTAATCTTTTGTGGCCATCTATTAATGACTGATCTATAACGGGATTTTTTGAAAGAGAAAGATTAATAATCATATTGTGTCTTTAATGAAGTCTAACCTCATTGTGTTTATTACAAAACTATTTGGGTAATAGGATGTTTTTATAAATTCTAATACTTTTCTTGCCCGCCTAGTCGGGCTCGTCATGAGACCAACTGCGGCAATCGGATATTTTTTAATTATGAATTCGGGATCAAAGACTCCGTCTTTGCCCTCATGCCCGCCTCGCCAAAACCGTTACGGGTTTGGCTCCGGCACAGTTTGTAAACTCTTTATTAACATTTTATATATTATCCACGAGGGACGATATATAAAATATGGAGTTTACAAACTACCATTTAGGAAGGAATCCCTTGATGTTTTCAGGGGTAAGGTGAACCGTTTTTGCTTGACCAGTTACGTTCATGTAGGCAACCTTGCGGACAACTCCTTCAATAGTGCGATTTAGAGTACGAATACCTGCATCATAACCTAATGGACGAATAAGCGTAGGCCAAAGATTGGGGTCAATTGAAATTGTTGATGGATCCATGCCAGCCGAATCAAGAGCTTTAGGAAAGAGATAGTTTTGGGCAATATGCATTTTCTCTTCATCGGTATAGGAAGGCATCATAATTGGCTCAAGACGGTCCATAACAGCAGTAGCAAGGTTGCCGGTGTTGTTGGCGGTTGCAATAAACATAACTTCGGACAAATCAATCGGGTAATCAATAAAGTGGTCGAGGAAGCGATTGTTTTGACTTGGATCAAGTAACTCAACCAATACACCCATGATATCCATACGAGCTTCTTCAGTAACACGGTCAATTTCATCTAGAAGGATAATTGGATTTTTAACACCGGTATCACAAAGCGCGCGGGCGACGTAACCCGGTTCGGCTTCGACGTGAAGACGTGACTCACCGCGAAGGTCTTTTGCTGAACCCAATCCTCCGAAAGGAATACGGGCAATGGGTCTTCCTAAGGCTTCCGATAGAGCATATGCAAAAGTAGTTTTTCCGGTACCGACCAAACCGACCAAACAAATCATAGGCGCACGAGCGACGCCTAAATTTCTTGAGGTGCGGAGTTTTAATATCGACATGTATTCAAGAATACGTTCCTTGACCATGTCCATTCCATAGTGACTTTTATCCATTGAGTCGCGGATCGCAATAAGGTCTATTGGACGCTCAACTCGTTTTGTCCATGGAACTTTTATTACCCAATCTATGTAGTGTGAAACTTTTTCAAATTCTTCGGAATAAAAACCCTGAGAAAACATGCGCTCCAGGCGACCAATCATGCTTTCAGTTTTTTCTTTTAGCTCAGGCGGAAGCTCGACACTATTTAGTTTTTGAATTAAAACTTCTAGGTCTCGTTGAGCGGCAGATTGTGCGGGTGGGGCAGAGTTATCCATCAAAATTTATTATATACGGAGTTTTGGATTGTAGAATGAAAATATTAAAAACCGGCCTTTGCGGCCGGTTTTTAAAAACTAATATTAATTAGCGACTATCTCTAAAGTTTCTGAAAGTGGGTCGGCCATGTCCACCTCTGCCGCGGTCACCACCCCTGTCACCCCCACCTGAAGACATTGGAGGGCGTTCAGCCCTTATTGGGGCTTCACCTTCTTTGAGCATTGTTAAGTTGACTCTACCCATCGAATCAATTTCATAACAACGAACTTCTACTTTGTCACCAATCTTCATTGACTTAAATACTTCCGGCTGAACTTGTGAAACATGAACTAATCCATCTTTACCGGGAATTACGTTTACAAAAGCACCGAATGCTTCAACACGAGCGACGGTTCCTAAATAAATTTTTCCGACTTCAACTTCGGCAACGATAGAATCAATAAATGCTCTGGCAGCATCGACTTTTGATTGATCATTTCCGGTAACGGTAACAGTTCCGTCCTCTTCTACGTTAACTTCAACCAAGAAATCATCCTGAACTTGACGAATTACTTTTCCGCCCGGCCCAATGATTTCACCGATTCTGGATACTGGAACTTTGGTGGAAACAATCTTTGGAGCATATTGAGAAAGTTTGGCACGTGGTGTAGCCAGTGCTTCGGTCATAATGCCAAGAAGTTTTAAGCGTCCTCGTTTGGCTTGTTCAAGGGCTTTAACCAAGATTTCAGCATTTACTCCGGTGACTTTACAGTCCATCTGAAGAGCGGTAATTCCATCAGTTGTTCCGGCAACTTTGAAGTCCATATCACCAAAGTGGTCTTCGGCGCCACAGATATCGGTTAAGGTCACATGTTTATCACCGTCTGTAATAAGTCCCATGGCAACTCCTGCAACAGGTTTTTTTAGAGGTACGCCTGCGTCCATTAAGGATAGTGTGGAACCACAAACAGAGGCTTGAGACGTTGAACCATTACTAGACATTACTTCAGATACGACACGAATTGCATATGGGAATTCACTTTGATCCGGAAGCATGGGGGCGATAGCTCTTTCTGCCAAAGCACCGTGTCCAATTTCACGTCGACCAGTACCGGGGCGCCCGACTTCTCCTGAAGCATAACCAGGCATGTTGTAATGATGCATATATCGCTTGGTTTCTTCACCCTTCATACCATCAATCAATTGTTCGCGGGCGGGTGAACCAAGAGTGACGACTGAGAGTACGTGAGTTAGTCCTCTTTGGAAGAATGCAGATCCGTGAGTGCGAGGAAGCAGACCGACTTCAATATTTATTGGTCTGATGTCTTCAATTCCGCGACCATCAGCGCGAACATTACTATCAAGAATTTGTTTTCTGGCAAGTTCTCGAAGCATTTCATCTGCGACAGAATTTATCTGGTTGGGGTTTAGTTCTGGGTGATTTACGTATATTTGAGCTGTAATGGCAGATAGTTGAGTGCCGGTTTTAGTTGCCTCATTCTTTACAATATCGTTAAGATCACCAATTTCTTTTTTGACAATTTCCTTAACAGTTTCTTCAACGGGGACAATAACCAATTCTCTTTTTTTCTTACCATGTTCTTTTGCAAAATCAGCAATAGCATCGGCTATCGTGTCGATGTAATCCTGGGCGAAGCGAAGAGCTCCAATCATGTTTTCTTCAGAAACCTCTTTTGCACCGGATTCGACCATGGTAATACTTCCTTTTGGACCGGAGACAACTAGGTCTAAGGGTGAAGTAGCTTTTTGTTCATCGGTAGGATTGACTATGTATTCACCGTTTGGTGTCATTCCAACTCTGACAGAACCAGCAGGACCTGCCCAAGGATAGTCGGAAACCGCAACTGCGGCTGAAGCAGCAATGATTGCTAAAATTTCCGGTTCTTCCGAACCATCGATTGATAGAGGTGAGACTAGGATTTGGACTTCGTTTCGTGAAGCTTGATCGAAAAGTGGCCTTATGGAACGGTCGATAACACGACCGGTTAAAATTTCACTTTCAGCTGGTCTACCTTCCCTTTTGATGAAACGACTGGAACTGATGACTCCACCGGCGTAAAGCTTTTCTTGGTATTCGATTGATAGAGGAAAATAATCTATTCCCTCTTTGATTCGGTTCGTAGCAACGCAGGAAGCGATGACGACAGTGTCGCCACATCTTACAGTAACAGAACCTGAGGCTTGGGCACCAAAACGGCCGGTCTCGATTAATATTGTTTTACCATTGAGAGCAATGGTGGTGGATGGATATGTCATATCCAATTATCCTTTCTTGTTTAGCGCGACACGCATCTTGAGAAGAAAACAGAAAATACCCAAAAATTTGGCCAGTGGTTTTTCCACCAGCGGGATATGCTCTATTTACTCCTCAAGCCTTATTTGGCGGTGTCGCGCAACTGGCTAGTAATGTCAAGAGACTTTGTAACTTCAGTGTAGTCTTTATTGTTGGACTTAGCCAAGTAGTTTAAAAGACGGCGTCTCTTGGAAATGATCTTCAAAAGACCACGACGAGAGTGGTTGTCTTTTTTGTGAACCTTAAGATGGTTGGTTAATTCAACTATTTGAGCAGTGAGTAGTGCGATTTGCACACGAGGAGAACCAGTATCTTTGGAACTGGTTGCGAATTTACCAATAATGTCGATTTTTGTGTCTGATTTTAAAGCCATATCAAGCGGTATTGTAGCAGATGTTATTTGATTTGTCAGCTATTACCTACAAAAAAAGGAGACCGAATGGTCTCCTTTGCGAACAGAATATTTCACTTTCGAATAATCTCCCTCGCGTCATCTACCCGGGAAGCCGGGACGTAGATAGATACTTTATCGGCATTGGGCGCAGATGCCCACACGATGTAGCCGATATGGGCGTTGCTCAGGGAGGTTTGGATGCCGGAAGCGTCGGACTTCGAGAAGGACCCGCCGACGTTGACAAATTCATCGCCGCTATCTTCGCAGCGCACGTTGTCGGTTTTCTGGGTGAGGCAGTTGTTCAAGATTTCCTTCGCAGGCTCGACAGCCACCACCGGCTGAGTTGAGGGGGCACATGCGGCCAAAATGGTCGCCAGTATCAGGATAACAATGACGATACGCAGTTTCATCGGTTATTCTCCTATAGTTAGGTTGTCGTGGATGTCCCAGAAATCACTTAAGTCGCCGATATCTTCGACGTACAAGCTTTTGTACAGATAAAACTCGGTACCGTGGTACACATATTTTTCCGCCCATGGGGTGCCAAACATTATCTTTACACCGGTAATTTCTGAGGTCAGGACAAGCCCGGGTATGTCGGAAATTTCATAATTCCCCAGGTGGCAGAATCTTGTACCATCAACGACCTTTGAGTTCCTGCAATTATCTAAGAACTCATTGACGGCCTCGAAAGACTTCATCATGAAGCTATTCTGAACCTCAACCTGGGTATGTCTCGAGACCGGTGATTCGACGGTTATTACCTTTGGAAACAACCTTGATGTGACTGCGTATGAGCAGTAGGTTGTCAGAGCCAAAGATACCAGAACTGCAAACATGATCAACTTCTGTTTCATTAGGCTCCCTCATTCGTAAGTGAACGTTAAAGAACAAATTCAAACTGGGGTGGAGTATACCTCATTCGAGGCTAAAAGTCAAGTTATAGGATATTGTTATCTACTGCATCAGGTCTTGGAAGGCGGATTTACTTCCGTCAAGTGAAAAGTTTTTTTCTAGAACTGTTTTAACCCCAGTTACGGATAAGGCAGTCCTTTCAACTGCGGCCCAGAACTGAGCACTGCCACAACTGGAGTTAGCTCCGGCTTCAACGGCTTTTAGAAAATCTGGTTTTTGAAAGTCTATGTATACTACACCACCTTTTAAACTAACTGATTTCATAATATTTTTTGTCTCGTCTGAGAAAAGAGAGACATAACCTTGCTGTCTCTCCTCTTCATTTGGACCGGCAAAAAGCAGCTTTAGAGAGTTGTTGAGCGGAGTGCTAGTTTTTGGCACTTCACGCTTTACAGGATAAACTGCGGCGCAATCTCTAGCGTTGGGATTTAGGTTGGTGTTATTAAAGTAAACAGTGAGTACTGAGACCGCCTTGGGGGTTACTGAGGGAGTATTTGAGGGAGAGGGAGACGGAACCCGACTAGGATTAATGGTGATTGAAGGTATGACTTTGATTTTTTGTATCGAAGTAGTAATAACTTCCTGCCTTAACTTACTGTTTTGATCCAACAGGAAAATTGTAACCACCAAACATATTATTGAGATCACACCCAGAAGCACAACAAGAAAGTTATTCTTTGAGTCCATGAATTAATTCTAGCAAAACCTGTTAGAGGTCGCCTGCGCGGAAAATTTTTGGTTTTTTCCAGTCTGAAGGAACTGGTTCTGTGATGTCGGGGATATCTTCTTGCGGCTCTCCCAGAGGAACTTCAAAAAATGGTGGTTGGCTAAATTTTGGAACGTAGATTTGTTGGTTCGGAAGACGGGCACCTGAACGCATTAAATAAGCGATTGAAGAAAAGGTATCAGCCGACATTTTTGAACTAGTTAACTTAGAAGTGGAGTCGTAAATACCTTCAAGAAGATTGTTTGCGGCACTTGAAGAGGCTTTTAAATTGGATTTTTCCAGGAGACGGGCAACCAATTCGGTGAAAGAACTTGTCTGTTCATGAAAAGTGTTTTGGGTAAAAGCCGCTGGTCGCGCAGATATATTTAAGCTAATCGTGGTGACCTCATCAAGAAAGTTTTTCTCTTCGGCGTAGATTTTACCTAACTCCTCCAATGAAAGGACTCCCATGGTAATAACCAAGTCAGCCTCTGCACCGGAATAAGCATATTTAACACTACTAATATCAGGTACGGGAGCATTTGTTTTGGGTTTTACCAGTAGATAAAAACGACCGTCTTTCCGGACATCGTAATCTACTTTGTCTAAATTTTCCTCGCTGTAATCGAAAGAAATTACCAGATTGCGACTGCCAATAGAATCAGAGATTTCGGATACTCCAGAAATTTTTGAATCAACATGAACTTCACTACCACAACCGATTTGGGAATTTTTTCCTGATTCTTTGAGAGACAAATGAAGACTTACTGCAGCAGAAACCAGATCTTTGCTGGGATCAGGGGGGAGGATAGTTATCACCGACTTGGCTGAGTCGATAAGTTTGATAATTGATTCAAACTTGTTTGTGTCTTCCATAGGTTAGGCTTCTTGACTAGTGGCTGTCATTATATCACCGGCTTTATACTCGACTGAAGGTGAAATTACCAGCCCGAATTCCTGGTCCTTTTTAGCCTCATCAACATCTTCTTTGTTTATTTTTAAAGAAACAATTTTTGACTCCCCAATACTATCCCCTTTGCGAAGTTTTCCGGAAATGCCGACACATCCGTAGACGATTGTTCCACCAAAGTTGAAAACTTTTAATACTTTTGCCTGACCCATTTCGATTATTTTTGGACCTTGAGCTAATATTTTGGCCTCGGCAAGCTCTTTTAAGTAATCAAAAAGTTGATAAATTATTCTGAAATTTGAGAATTTTATTTTTTCAATTTCGGCTAGTTTTGTTACCGAACTGGACATTTTGATGTTAAATCCAATAATCTCTGCTTTTGCT
>Ga0172375_10007740_pt1 | contig 14651 bp, 11 predicted proteins | sample LakKiv1m_FD_114537 | JGI IMG/M metagenome (GOLD analysis project Ga0172375, IMG submission 114537) | Freshwater microbial communities from Kabuno Bay, South-Kivu, Congo - kab_092012_11.1m | ecosystem: Environmental > Aquatic > Freshwater > Lake | place: Democratic Republic of the Congo... | reverse complement strand
GTTTCCTGGCCCATCGGTTATGTGCTTCTTGCCAAACGGAAAGGGAAGGCTTTCTTCTGGACCGAACTTGTCATGAATATTGCCCACTTGGCCCTTCTTTATGCCGGTGTCACCATGTTTGGACTGGAAGGGACGGGGATGGCTTTTTTTGTATTGTATATTTTATATACTGTTATGATCCTGGCAGTGGTGCGCCAGTTTTCCGAGTTTTGGTGGTCCCCGGCTAACTTACGGCTGGGAGTTATTATCTCAACATGTATCGCTATAGTTTTTCTCTTGCCGCGTTTCGTTTCCCCCAAAGCCGCTTTAGCGCTTGGTACCTTCTTGTTGGTCGCAGTAAGCGCCTATTGTTTGTGGACTCTTTACAGTCTCGTCGGTCCGGAATGGGTGGCAGCTTTCCAAAAAAAGGTGAAAGATCACCTTGGCTGGATGAGAACGGGATAATTCAATAATTACAAAATTTATTGCACCTGTCATAAAGACTTCCTTTCATCATAATTATCTTCTTTAAGGTGATCTTGGGTAAGAGGTAACATCTTTGAAAATATTGCTTTTGGGTGATTTTAGCGGTCTCCACTTGAATCTGCGCGACGGCCTGAGGGAACATGGCCATGAAGCTATCGTTGCCTCTTCAGGGGATGGATGGAAAAAATTTCAGAAAGACATCGATATATCTCTGAGTTGGAATGGCAGACTGGACAAAATAAGACGAATTACAACTTTCTTATTCAAACTTACTGGTCTGACCGGATACGATGTAATTCAATTGATTAATCCGTCCTTTCTTGGTATCAAACCTCATAAGAAAATTAATCAGTATTTGATGGATTTATTACGGAGGCATAACAATAAATCATATTTGTTATGTACAGGAGAGGATAGTTACTATTGGCTGGTTTCAAGATATCGCTTAAGGTACTCCCCACACGATGATTACATAAAACATGACTTAGGCCAAAATGAAATTCAATGGCTTGAAAAGAGTGTCATCGGATACAACAAAAAAGTTGCTACCTCGGTGCAGGGAATCATACCGATGGCGTATGAGTTTTCCCTGGGATATGAACATTTTCCGAACTTACTTCCACCGGTTCATCTACCGGTGAACCTTAATAAGATCCAATTTCAACGTAGTTTTCCTGGAAAAAGGCTTGTAGTCTTCCATGGGTTGAATAGAGAAGGCTTCAAGGGGACGAGGCATATTCGAACCGCCTTCGAGATGCTACAAAAAAAATATCCCAATGATCTTGAACTTGTTATGGATGGTCGTATGCCTTATGACAAGTATGTAGAAATCATCCGTCGTGCCAATGTGATTGTAGACCAAGCTTACTCTTATGGTTGGGGCATGAATGCAGTCATTGCCCTAGCTATGGGTAAAATTGTTCTTAGCGGCGCTGAACCAGAGGCTTTGGCGTATTTGGGTCTGCAATCTTCTCCCATCATTAATATCCTGCCATATCCTGACGACATCGTCAGCAAAATTGAATACGTTTTAGAGCATAAAAAGGAAGTTGAGCACATGGGGCAGGCCTCGAGAGCCTATGCTGAACAGCATCACGACCACGTAAAAGTTGCAGGAACCTTTCTAGATCGCTGGAACGCAAGCCCTTAATGTTGGCTGGATGTTTCAAATGAAGATCCTCTTTTTTATCTCTTCGTTGCAATGTGGCGGCGCTGAACGCGTAACAGTCAACCTTGCCAATCACTGGGCGGGCAAGAAATATGACATTACTGTGGTCACATTGGCCCCGCAAGGCAATGATTTTTATGAACTACTCCCGGCCGTAAAGCGTGTCGCTCTGAACCTGACTGGCGATAGCGGCAACGTGCTGTTTGGATTGTCGCAAAACCTGCGCCGGGTTTTCGCTCTGCGCAGAGCGTTGCGCCAGATTCAACCCGATGTCGCCCTGGGAATGATGTCCACTTCCAATGTACTGCTGGCCTTGGCGACATGTGGCGTACCCGCAGTGCGCGCCATCGGCTGCGAACGTATCCATCCTCCGCAAGTGCCCCTGGGCGTTCTATGGGAAACTCTCCGACGGCACACGTATGGCCGGTTGGCCGCCGTGACGGCGCTGACCGGCGAAAGCGCCGATTGGCTTAAAAGTCATACCAGTGCGCGGCGAGTCCCGATGATACCCAATGCAGCCGTTTGGTCCATACCTGTGCAAGCTCCCCGACTGAGTCCGGATTCGTTTTGTTCATCCGGACGACGTATGTTGCTGGGCGTGGGACGACTAGATAGGCAAAAAGGCTTCGATTGGCTGCTCGAGTCTTTCTTGCCGTTGGCAAAAAAATATCCTGACTGGAACCTGGTGATTCTAGGTGAAGGCCCCTTGCGCAACGCACTCCAAGCGCAGGTGCGAAGAACAGGATTAGAGAAATGTGTCTTTCTCCCCGGCCGGGTGGGCAACGTGGGGGAGTGGTACGAACGAGCTGATCTCTTTGTGCTAAGCTCTCGTTTTGAGGGCTTTCCCAATACCCTGACCGAAGCCATGGCCCATGGTCTGGCGGCGGTGAGTTTCGATTGCGACACCGGCCCCCGGGACATCATACGCCATGAAGTGGACGGCTTGTTAGTGCCGCCGGGTGATGTGTCTGCTATGACTGCAGCATTGGATCGATTAATGGGTGATGCTGGGTTACGCCAAAAGTTCGCTGCACGGGCCATGGAAGTAAGGGAACACTTTTCCATAGATCGGATTGCCGCTACGTGGGAAGAATTGTTTGAGGAGATTTACAAATGAGAGATAAGAGCTGAAAATAATACAACCATCTGGACTGGAAAACTATGAAGGATAATTATTAAACAATTTATATAAATCAAATTAATAAATGAATTTAAGCCTGATATTGATTATTTTATATTGATGGAAATCCAATTAATTTTGTGCAGGTGGTATATTTAAATGAACTTTAATCCATTAAGTTATAAAGAGCTTTTAGATACTTTTCATAGTAGTACCAATTCAACTGCAAAACATCTATTAATAATTTATTCATTAGTTGTGGCAACTAATAGTAAGAAGATAATTGATATGGGATTGGGTATGACAACCCGCACTTTGAGATTGGCTGCTCTGAAAACTGGTGGGGTAGTATACAGTTGTGATTGTGATATTAAAAGATTTAATTACCTTTTAGATCAGCAAGATCAATCTTGGCAGCTTCAACTTTGCAGTAGCGAAAAATTTATTCAATCAATTACACCGCCATTTGATTTTGTGATGCATGATGCCGCTCATGATTACTATCAGGTTAAAATGGATTTAGAGATGATTCTACCTAAAATGAAAACCTTCGGATTGATCTGCGTTCATGATACCCAACAGCCAGATTTAGGCCATGAAATGTTGGCAGCAATCTGCGACGCGGCTCAAGGGCATTTGATTTCCATTGTAAATTTACCCTTTTATGCTGGAATGGCTATAATTCGAGTGGAAGCGGGAGATCAACCGCAAATTACACCTTTAGAAGGAGGGACGCTCAAGGATGGAAGGTCTGAAACCGAACTTCTTCCCTTACCATTGGGTATCCACAGAGGAGGCTGTTTTGAGCAAGTCAACAATTCTTACGGCAGATGGTTACGCTGGCGACTCAGAAAGTTGGTAAAAGGATATTAGATAGTAATAGGGAATTCGAATGATTGCAAAATTTCTGCGCAAAATAGGTCGGTTGACGCCGAATATTAGGTACATCCGAGCGTTTCCGAACCTAGTTTTAAAACCTCTACACAAATCTCTTGGCTTCTCGGGGGGGACGGTTGATGTCCTTGGGTTCAATATGCGGCTTGACCCAGGAGAGTGCATCGATGCTAATTTGTGGTTTGCACCGCACCTTTACGATCGCGCTGAAATAGATTTTCTTCTGCAGCGATTTCCCAAACAAGGCGTTTTCATTGATGTGGGGGCTAACATTGGGTTCTGGTCACTGCGGTTTGCCCATACTTTTTCACAGGCAAGTATCTACGCCATCGAGGCCAACCCCGCCACATTTAACGTGTTGAGAGAGAACATTCAGATCAATCATTTCTTTAACATAACACCGGTTCATATCGGTGTATCTGATGAGTTTGGGGAACTGCCTCTTTATTGCAATGATACTGGCAATCGCGGGGGGGATAGTTTCGCGCTCTGCATGGCTAAACGAAATCGCAGTGTCATAGTGCCGGTAAAACCTTTGGCTGCTATCCTTGCTGATGCTAGTTTGGAGAGGGTCGATGTAATGAAAATGGATATTGAAGGTTTTGAGGAACGAGTGCTGGCGCGATATTTTTCTGAAGCACCGCACAGTTATTGGCCACGCGTTATTTGTACGGAAATTTGCCATGTGCCACAGGTAGCGGACCTATTGCAAAATATGGGTTATAGGCTGTCACTGGCGGCCCGGTATAACAGTATTTTTGCTTTGAAACAGAACTAGGCATGGTTTACCGCTTCACTGTTTTCACTCCTACCTATAACCGGGCTCACTCCCTGCCCAGGGTATACGAGAGCCTCAAGCACCAGACCTTTCGCGATTTTGAATGGCTGATTGTGGACGATGGGTCTACCGACAATACTCATGAATTGGTGGAGACATGGCAGAAGGAAGATCCCTTTCCAATTCGCTACCTTTGGCAGGAAAACGCGCACAAGAAAGTCGCGTTCAACCGAGGTGTCAGGGAGGCTCAAGGGGAATTCTTCCTAACTTGGGATAGCGATGACGAAGCTGTTCCCGATGCACTGGAAATTCTTAACCGGCATTGGTGCAATATTCCGGAAGCCCAACGGAACGAGTTTTCGGCGGTGACTGGGCTTTGCATTGACAGTGGGGGCGTCCTCGTTGGGTCTCGATTCCCGGCGGATGTGTTTGACAGCAACTCTCTGGCTATCAGGTATCGTTATAAGGTCGAGGGCGAAAAGTGGGGGTTTCAGCGCACCGATCTATTGCGCCAGTTTCCCTTTCCCCAAGATGTGCAGGGCCATGTCCCGGAGGGTATAGTGTGGTCAGCTATGGCTTCCCATTATAAGACCCGCTTCGTAAACGAGGTGCTGCGCATTTATCACACCGAAACCGACTCAATCACCCAAACGGGCTCCGCAGGCTCTGGCATTGGAAAACATGCAGATGGTCATGCCTTGTGGGCCCGGGAAGTGCTCTGCAACGAGTGGAGCTGGTTATGCTACAATCCTAAGTGGTTCTTTAAAATGGCCGCCAACTACACTCGCTTTCATTTGCATGTGAAGAAAAGCCAACCCGGCAAACACTGGCCTTTATACGGCTTTGTTCCCCGCCTGCTTGTGATTTTAATGTGGCCTGTAGGGTTGCTGCGCTATCGTCTGGATCTGCGAAAGGCGACCCATGACTGACCCTCGTCGCCAAGTTCTTTTTCTTATCCCCAATCTTAGGGGCGGCGGGGCGGAGCGGGTCACCGTTACCCTGCTAAATCATCTGGACCGTTCCAAGTTTAACTTGGCTTTAGCGGTGGTGGACACACGCGCAGCGGTTTACCGCGACGACGTACCAGCGGACGTAGAATTCATCGACATTCATTGTTCTCGCGTACGATACTCCCTGCTAAAGATTGCCCGGCTCATCTGGCAACGGCGACCGGATGTGGTGTTCTCTACTCTGGGACATCTCAACCTGGCGATGGCAATCATGCGGCCTATGCTGCCAGTGAGCCTGCGTTATGTGGCTCGGGAGACTTCGATTGTTTCTGAAAATATTAAGAATTACCCGAGGCCTTCAATCTGGGGGTGGGCTTATCGCCGCTTCTACGGCCGGTTTAATACGGTGGTGTGCCCATCACAATATATGCGCGACGATCTAGTAAAGAGCTTTGGCTTGCCGACGGGAAAAGCTGTGGTCATCCATAACCCAGTGGATATGGAGCGTATCTGTAGGCTGGCGGAAGAGCCATTGATAACGGGTTTCGAGCGGTCGAATGATGAGAGGAGTGATGACCCGATTCACCTGATGGCCGCCGGCCGTTTGGCCCATGTAAAAGGCTTCGACCTCCTCATTGAGGCTATAGCCCTCTGCGGGAATTCCCGCCTTCGGCTTACCATCCTGGGCGATGGTCCCTTGCGCAGTGATCTTGAGCAGTTAGCGCTTGACAAGGGGGTATCAAAGCAAGTGCGCTTTGTCGGCTTTCAGAAAAACCCTTACCCTTTCTTCGCCCAAGCCGATGCTGTTGTGTTGAGTTCCCGCTTCGAGGGATCTCCCAATGTAATCTTGGAGGCGTTGGCTTGTGGCACGCCGGTCATCGTCACGCCGGCGCCAGGAGGCGTTAAGGAGATTTTAGAGGGGAGGGCTGGGTGCGTGGTGGCCGATAGCGTGACGGCGGAGGGATTGGCCAAAGTCATCGATAACTGGGCAGAGATTGGTCGGAGACCTAGGCCTAAGGAGTTGTTTAATTCGTTTGAAATTAAAAAGATCGTTTGCCAATATCAATCTTTATTTGAATAGCTATGCTGAAAAGGCTTAAAAATTATCTGCAAGATTTTGCCTTCCATTTACCAGATCGGAGTTTATTCGATTTGAGTCTAACTCCTTGGCCGGCTTTGATTGTTTTTATCTGCATATCACTAGTTTTGGCTGGACGTACTCTCGGTACAGCCCCTGACGATATAAGTTACATTAATTATTTCAAGGGATCAAGGACAGTGGTTTCGACTACCTGGATGTCATATGCTTTGAATGAAATCTTGTGGTCGCCATATGCCACATTATTAGGTAGATATTTCGACGGTGAAACTGCATATAGGATAACTATTTTTGTAAGTGCGTTTATTTTCCTATTTGCTAGTAGTATTTTATCTCGAGGTGCATGGGTATTCATTTCTTTGGTTTTTCTTATTGACGTCATGTTTGCTACACAGATGTATTATAATCAGATACGGCAGGGAGTTGCGTTGTCAGCTTTTTTTATGATGATCGTTATTGGCTTAAGTTATTTTTTAGCATCTATAGTAACTATAGGACTTCATACAGGATTTATTGTCGTCATTCCGTGTACCCTTGCAGCAACTCTGTTTAAGAGATCCAATATTTTGTTAATTACTGCCATCCTTGCTATCGTTCTATGCATAGGGGTTTTTAAAATTAATTATATACAAGATAATATTGACATGTTAAAAAGAATATCAAGGTATGCAACGACAGGAAAATTGAATACCTATTTCTATATGTTTGCCGTAATACAATATGGGCTGATCTTTGTTCTTTTACTAGATAAAAACCCTGATGACCAGCAAAAATTTTGGTTTAATTTTTCCTTTTTTTTCTTTGCAGCCACAATGGTTATCAGCTTTATTAATGAGGCAGGAGGGCGGTTGTTTTATTTTTTAAATGGATTCGTAATGATCCTTATCGGGTTGAATTTAAAAAGATTGCAAGGAAAAATTAGTGCCCTGGTATGGTTGATATTTTTGATAGGGATCGGATTGAACGAAAGCAGTAAAGGGGGATTTGGCCCGGATACCTGGGTTGGTCGATGGCTACTGATTCTGACAGGCTAATAAAGGTTGCCTTCATTATAACCGACCTGGATACGGGGGGCGCGGAAATGATGTTGCTCAAGATGCTGGAGCGTCTCGATGCCCGGTTCGCGCCACATGTTATCTCACTCACCTCAATGGGAGAAGTTGGCCTAAATATTCAGGCGCTGAGCATCCCGGTGGAGTCACTCGGCATGGGACCGCGGGTGCCTAATCCATTGGCTTTTTTCCGGTTGGTACACCAGCTCAAGAAACTGAATCCCGATGTGGTCCATACCTGGATGTACCACGCCGATTTGTTGGGCGGACTGGCAGCTCGGCTGGCTGGGAGATCGGCGGTGGCTTGGGGAATTCGTCAAAGCAATTTTGGAAGGAAATCCAAGCTCTTGACACGAGTTGTGGGAGGCGCATGTGCAACGCTTTCTCGAAGGGTTCCTGACCGGATCCTCTGCTGCTCCGAGAAGGCCCGGCTGGTCCATGTGGGGTACGGTTATGCAGCTGATAAAATAATTGTGTTGCCTAACGGCTTTGACCTTGTCCGCTTTAAGCCTGATGCCTGGGCTCGGGAGAAAATGCGGGCAGAGTTGGGAGTGAGAGACGATACACTCCTGGTGGGCCTGATCGGCCGCTATGATCCAGAGAAAAATCACGCCGGATTCTTCGAGGCAGCAGGCAGACTGCACCGTCGCATACCGACAGCGCATTTCGTCCTCGCTGGCAATGAAATTGATGAGAGAAACCACAAACTGATGCAGCTGGTGGAGGCCGCCGGCGTCCGTCATGTGACGCACCTCCTTGGCTTGCGAAGCGATATCCCGCAACTGATGGCAGCACTGGATGTATTGGCCTCTTCCTCTTACGGTGAGGCCTTCCCCAATGTCTTGGGGGAGGCCATGGCCTGTGGCGTGCCCTGTGCGGTGACGGATGTTGGAGATTCGGCGTATATCGTCAGTGATACGGGAAGGGTGATCAAGTCTGGAGATATGCCAGGGTTGGCGAAGGCGCTGGAGGAATTACTTGGATTACCGCCCGCGGTAAGAACCGCTTTGAGCGAACGGGCCCGGGCCAGGGTAGCGGAGCATTTCGAGATCGGGCAAGTGGTGAAACGCTATGAGGCTTTTTATGAGGAATTGGCCGCAATCGGGGGAAGGAGCATTAATAAGTTGCGGCTAGGTCGCTGCTCCCCCAATGGGGCCACCCAAGTTTGATGAAGGTTGAAGCCAAAAGACCAATGAAATAGTAAGTATGGAAGCAGTTATGATTAACCAGCGCCACGCCATTGCAAATCCCTTGCCATGTGTGGATTGACCGGTTTCTGGCAACCTGGCGGGTTTTCTGCATCGGATGCAGAGGCGATGGCCGCCAAGATGGCGCAGCGAATCGTCCACCGTGGCCCCGATGACTCAGGTGTTTGGGTTGACGAGGAAGCCGGCATTGCCTTGGCACACCGGCGTTTGTCCATCCTGGACCTTTCCTCCGCCGGTCATCAGCCAATGGTTTCGGTATCTGGGCGATATGTAATTGTATTTAATGGTGAGATATACAACTATTTGGAATTGCGGCGTGAATTGGACGAGTTCACGCTTCCTGACCCTTTTCCCGGGGAGGGGGTGGCCAGGCGCTGGCGTGGGCATTCAGACACTGAGACACTGTTAGCCTGTGTCGAGGCCTGGGGTGTTGAGACCACATTCAAGAAGTCAGTTGGAATGTTCGCCATTGCCCTATGGGATAGGGGAGAGCGGGTCTTAACTCTGGCCCGAGACCGGATGGGGGAAAAGCCTCTTTATTATGGTTGGCAGGAAGATACGTTTCTCTTTGGATCAGAGTTGAAGGCACTGAAGACCCATCCGGCGTTCCAAGAAGAGATCGACCGCGACTCGCTGGCACTGATGCTCAGACACAATTACATTCCAGCACCGTATTCAATTTACCAGGGTATCCGAAAGCTACCGCCAGGGACTTATCTGAAGCTCCAAATGGGCCAGAAGGAAAGCGAGCCGGTACCTTACTGGTTGTTGCGCGAAGTAGCTGAGCGGGGGCAGGCTCAGCCGTTTATTGGCAGCGAGATGGAAGCCATTATGGCATTGGAAGCCTATTTGCTTAAATCTATCGGTTTACAAATGATCGCCGATGTGCCGCTGGGAGCATTTCTTTCCGGCGGGATAGATTCCTCCACCGTGGTGGCTTTGATGCAGGCGCAGTCCAGCCGGCCGGTGAAGACCTTCACCATCGGTTTTCATGAAAAAGACTACAACGAGGCTCAGCACGCTAACTCGGTGGCAAGGCATCTGGGAACAGAGCACACAGAGCTATATGTCACGCCGGATGAGGCAATTAACGTCATCCCCCGCTTGCCCGCATTATATGACGAACCGTTTTCGGATTCATCGCAGATCCCGACCTTTCTGGTTTCTCAATTGGCAAAGCAGCACGTTACCGTATCCTTGTCGGGGGACGCAGGGGATGAATTATTCGGCGGTTACAACCGCTACAATTACGCTATGCAGTTGAAACGCAAGTTCGACTGGCTGCCCTACCCGGTACGACCTTTTTTGAGTAAGATACTTGCCATGCCCCCTGCTCCGGTGTGGGCGTGCCTGGGTCGGTTGACTGGCGTATCCCGAGGTGCAGAAAAGGCTAGTCGCGTTATCGAGATCTTGGCCGCGCCTGATAATGAGACGGTTTACCGCACTCTGGTTTCCCACTGGAAATCGCCTAAAAACGTGGTTATTGGCGGAACCGAGCCGCCGACGATCCTCACGGACCGCTCGGCTTGGCCAGAGCTTGCGGAGTTTGAGCAGCGCATGATGTACTTAGATGCAATGAATTATTTGCCCGACGACATCCTGGTCAAGCTGGACCGGGCAGCGATGAGTTTGAGTCTGGAAACCCGTGTGCCCTTTTTGGATTACCGGGTGGTGGAATTCGCCTGGAAACTGCCGCTGTCGATGAAGATTCGCGACGGGCAAAGTAAGTGGATTCTGAAGCAGATACTCTATAAATACGTGCCGAAAGAAACCTTTGCAAGGGCCAAGATGGGCTTTGGCGTACCGATTGATTCCTGGTTGCGTGGGCCTTTGAAGGAATGGGCAGAAACGCTTTTGGATGAAAGCCGGCTCAAACGGGAGGGTTATTTCAACCCGGCGCCAATCCGGCAAAAGTGGAGCGAGCATGTTTCTGGACTACGCAATCAACATTATTATCTCTGGGATGTGTTGATGTTTCAAGCCTGGCTCGAAACTATTCACTATGGTAATGGCAACTTTCTTGTGTAACTTATTTAAAGAAGCTTCGGTTCAGGCCCACTTTACTACCGATGTTAGCCCTCTAGTCTAATTTCATCTTTAATGATAACATATACTGAACCCCTCCTGATGTGTTTTAGACAACACCCGGTTTAGGGAAAATCCGCCTCTTTCCATTTGTGCAAAATTCAAACAATTTTATTTCACTGCTCCACGCTGTGAATGGTCACTACGTATGACCAAAAGCCTGACAGCTACCAAAGCTGCTTGTATGTCTGAGTTATTGACAAATGCCAATCGCATTAAAGTAATTAGGATCATTGCTCGATTAAATATCGGTGGTCCCAGTTTACACGTGCTTAACCTTAATAATGGTTTAGACCACAGCCGTTATGAATCCGTTTTGGTAACAGGGATGGAGGAGCCCCATGAAGGGACTCTGAAGGATTTGGCGGCAAGCCGTGGCGTCCATATGGAAGTGATTCCCGAGATGGGAAGGGAGGTCCATTGGCGCAAGGATATAGTCACTATCGGGAAGCTCCTTAAGCTGATGAGGCAATACCGTCCCCACATTGTTCATACTCATACGGCCAAAGCGGGGTTGGTGGGGCGCATCGCCGCCCGACTGGCTGGGGTGCCCATCGTCTGTCATACTTTCCATGGACATGTATTCAAGGGGTATTTCAACCCTGTAAAAACCAAGGTCTTTATCCAACTAGAAAAGTTTGGCGCTTTCCTGAGTGACCGGATTATTACCTTGAGCGAAGGTCTCCGGGACGAAATCATAAACCTGGGCATCTCTCGAACCAACCATTTTGCTGTTATTCCCTTGGGATTTGACTTAAGCCCCTTTGCCCGGCAGTCGCGGTACCATGGTGAATTTAGAAGAGAACTTGGCATCACCAGCCAGGAGAGACTGGTGGGCGCGGTGGGGAGACTGACTAAGATCAAGAATTTACCCCTGTTGCTCAATGCCATTCAAAGGATTCATCAGGTAGACCCGCATTTGCACCTTGTTTTAGTGGGGGATGGAGAATTGCGTCAGGAATTAGAAGATTACGTGAGACATCTGGGGATTCGTCCCGTGGTGCATTTTACCGGCTGGCGCCGCGACTTACCTTTTATTTATAGTGACCTGGAAGCGGTGATAATTTCTTCGGACAACGAAGGCACTCCGGTTTGCCTCATTGAAGCAATGGCAGCCAAATGCCCTGTGGTGGCCACCCGCGTCGGGGGGGTGGAGAACCTCATTGCCGATGAACAAACCGGTAGATTAGTTCCACCGGGGGAGGTGGAATCATTGGCTCAGGGCATCCTCCGGACCTTTCAGGAACCTCAAAAGACCCGGACCATGGCCGAGAAAGGGCAGGCGGCAATCTTGGCACTTTATCACCAGGATCGCTTGCTGAAAAATATGGATGAGCTGTACCGTCAACTGCTCCGGGAAAAAGGGATTTTATAAAGAGGTTCGATCTTAGGGCTAAGCGATCATCGGTAAGCTGGATGCAGGGATTCTCCAGGTCCGTTGATGAGCGTTGAATGGGGACTTTACTGGCAGAAATTGTTGTTGTCGCCTGACTTGACGCTTGCTGTCACAGTGCCTATCTTAAAATAAAATCATTCCACTCTTTAATTTAATAAATAAAAAGGAAAATCATGAAAGTTTTAATTACCGGCGGAGCCGGTTTTATAGGATCGAACCTTGCTGAAAGGTGTCTTAACCTTGGACATGAGGTCTATATAATTGATGATTTGAGTACCGGCAGTTTAGACAATATACGGCATCTTCAAAATCATCATGATTTTGCAGAAAAGCTCCATGTCACAATTGATACCATCTTGAATCGTGAGGTAGTACATGAGCTTGTAAACATCTGTGATAAGGTTATTCACTTAGCAGCGGCTGTGGGAGTTCGGTATATCTTAGAGAACCCGCTCACCTCGATAATTACCAATATCCAGGGGACAGAAAACGTTCTGGAATTCTGCAATAAATTTAGGAAGAAAGTGGTGGTGGCCTCATCCTCGGAAGTCTATGGCAAGCACCTGCATGCGCCTTTGGTAGAAACAGACAATATCATTTACGGACCACCAGAGCTGGTCCGCTGGTCATATGCCGGCACCAAGCTGATCGATGAGTTCACCGCCCTCGCCTATTACAAAACGAAGCAACTCCCTGTTATCATTATCAGATTATTCAACACCATCGGACCCAGGCAGAGGGGCAGGTACGGTATGGTGGTGCCTCGTTTCATCCAACAAGCTTTGAGAAATGATCCAATCACCGTCTACGGGGACGGCAGCCAAACGAGGACATTTACCTATGTGGATGATGTGGTCGAAGCAATTATGAACCTCTTAGCCTGCCCCGGAGCCATAGGCCAGATTATCAACATCGGCGGTTCGGAAGAGATCAGCATTAAGAGTCTCGCTGACGTGATCAAGCAGATGACCGGCTCCCATTCCGAAATAAAATTAATTCCCTATGAGGATGCTTATAACAAAGAATTTGAGGATATGCACAGGCGGGTGCCCTCAATCGAAAAGTTGTGTGGTTTGTTAGGGTGGAAGCCCAACACGTCCCTCCAAGATATGCTCTGGAACCTGATCGAATACTATCGATCCCGATAAAATGACTCACATCGCTTTCTTCTCAGTGATTGCCTTCTTGGTCAGCGCCTCGTGTGTCTGGCTTACCAAGACTATGGCTTACCGCTATAGTTGGGTGGCCAGCCCCAAAAAGGATAGATGGCACAAGAAGCCGGTGGCGCTCTATGGCGGGGTGGGAATGTTCCTGGCCTTTATTGTTCCTGTCGTCGTCTTGCTTACCAACGATATCAGCAGAAACGTATTTGGGGTGCTGTGTGCCTTTATAGCTGGTGTGACCCTGGTATTCGCCATAGGCCTCATTGATGACCTGAGAAACCTGAAGCCAATGCCTAAGTTGGTGATTGAAATCGTAGCTGCGAGTCTGCCCATCTTCTACGGCGTGGTTTTGCAGTTTACACCGTGGCATCTGGTGAATGTCATGATAACCTACTTCTGGTTCATCGGTATTGTTAATGCAATTAATATGCTTGACAATATGGATGGCCTTTCCTCCGGCATCGTGATGATTGCGACCATAACCATCGTGATGATTGTGGGAATGAACCAGTCATTCACCAGCAACGGGGTGTTCCTTTTCATCGCTTTTGTATTTTATTTTTCGGTCCTGGGGTTCTGGATTTTCAACTGGCACCCCGCCACTATTTTCATGGGAGACTCGGGAAGTCTGTTTCTGGGTTATGTCTTGGCCTTTCTTGCCATACCCAGTGAACTCAACGGCCATATGGGACTTTCTTCATCGGTCCTGAAACTGCTTGTGCCCGCCGCAATTGTGGCAGTGCCGATCTTTGATACCTTATTGGTCAGCATAGTCCGGAAGAACAACGGCCGCCTGGCATCTCAGGGGGCCAAAGACCATAGTTCCCACCGCTTGGTGGGACTTGGGTTATCAGAACCGAAAGCCGTAATGGTCCTATACGGCTTAGGCATCGCAGGCGGCGTGGTGTCCTGGCTTTTGTCCAGATGGCCAGAGTATGCCGGGGTCTTCCTATCCCTATATGTTATCTCTTTGGTCCTCTTTGGGGTCTATCTGAGCAAGGTTAAGGTCTACGCCGATGCCAAAACCAAACGGCCTTGGATCTCCGTGCTTTCAAAACTCTTTTACCAGCGCAATATTGCCGAGATACTGCTGGATAGTTTCATCGTTGGATCCGCGTACTACCTGGCCTATCTCCTGCGTTTCGAAAGTATCATAGCCTTTAGGGTGCACGCTGCCCAATATGTCCACTCCCTTCCTATGGTGGTGGCTTCATGCATTGTGAGTTTTTATTTTTGCCGGATCTATGAAGGGCCCTGGAAGTTTACCTCAATC
>Ga0172375_10007739_pt1 | contig 14651 bp, 28 predicted proteins | sample LakKiv1m_FD_114537 | JGI IMG/M metagenome (GOLD analysis project Ga0172375, IMG submission 114537) | Freshwater microbial communities from Kabuno Bay, South-Kivu, Congo - kab_092012_11.1m | ecosystem: Environmental > Aquatic > Freshwater > Lake | place: Democratic Republic of the Congo... | reverse complement strand
GATTATCTATCTATGAAAGAAACCAATATTACTAAATCGATTACTAAGACCACTACCTTTACCTGTGATAATTGCCATAAAACACAAACAATTATCTTGACCGAGAAGGATTTAAATAGAAATCCATTTCCATATTTTCTTGGTTGGCTATACATATATAATTTTCAATGGAAGGTTAATCCTAAAAACGAAGAAGTTAAAAAGGATCTCCATTTCTGTAGTAAAAAATGTTGTTCTGATTTTCTTAGGGCTTGTATTGAAGGTAGAACTTTAGAAATCTTATTCGGCTAAAAAATTTTTGCGACAAACCGAAATCTTGACTTCCTTAATACCGGGCGGCGAAACGGCTACGCCGTTATGTAGAAATGTATTTATCCTTTAATATATAAATGCGTTAATACATAACTACATTGCGTATCTATATATCTATATAAAGGAAATGTTTAAATAATACATAAACTAAATAAAATAGAAAATGGCAATAATAAATGTTAAAATCGTTAGAAAGGGTTACAAATGCGACAGGTGCGAGCATGAATGGGCGCCAAGAGCAAACGAACCAAAGAACCCACCTATTTCTTGTCCGAGTTGTAAAAGCCCTTATTGGAATACTCCCAGGAGGAAAAAATGAATTCACAGCAAGCATATATCTTACTCTATAAGGAATACCTAAAAAATCCTACTTTGTTAAAGATACTTAACTCGATGGGTTGTGCGAATTGTTCAGTATGCCCTAAGTGTTGTGTGGATGATTTTACTCACATAGAGGGTTGCTCATTAAATAAGAAATTAAACGAGATTGATAAAGAATTTGAAAAACAAAAATGTATGTGTTGTGGGTGTGATGATGAGCACGCATGCGTAGGCGGTTGTTCCTGGGTTAAGAAAAATGTATGTTCTCAATGTTTATTAAGCAAGAGTAAGGCTAAGAAATTCATAGATTGTGCGGAGAAAGATATACTACTTAGTTCCGGGGATTTGAAATTCTTGGTAGAGGTGGAACATGAATAATCAGCTGATTGAGAGAGTGGCTTCTATAGGGTTGCTCTCAAGAGGAATAAACCGAGCCCCAACATGCGGATCGGAGTTCACAACTGACTGGAAAGGAAATAGTGTAGCGGCAGCATGCGTGTCCTCAATGGATGCGCGGGTGAGGTTCGACACCTCATTCCTTTCTGGGAGGTTCACATGAGTGTTAAAACTGAAGACCATTTAGTAGATGCGTGTAATGTGATGGGTATGGAAAAAATCATTCCAGGAGAAACCGGATTTATAAAATGTCTTGGTTTAGACTTCATAAAGGATAATGTAGATATAAAGGCACTTACAGAATTAACGAGGAGCGATGTTTTCACGATTGAAAAAAATGGAGTAGTCTGGGCAAGATTAAGCAGGGAATATTATGATAAAGCAAAAAGAATAGCAAACGAATGGAATAGTGCAAATGTTGAGTTTCATGTAAGAACTGAGAAGCACGGGCCCGTTTTAATGGCGTTTGATGATTTAGGATTTGTCTTGGCACCAAGATTGGAGAGTGAAGAATGAGTTTTAAGAAAAGAGTTAAAGTAATGGACTACATTGAAAAGAATGCAGTTGTAAGTGAACAAGAAATTAAAGATAATGAAGGCGTAAATAGCCAGAAAATAAAATTCATTAGTTTTCCGTTAGCTTGGTTTGATGAATTAAAGAAGGTGGTAAAATGAAAATAATTGAAATTGCTAAATTGCCCGAAGTTTCAACTGCAGATAACGAACACGATAGCATTAGAAAACATTATCAAATAGTTCAAAAAGTTAAGGAATTTCTTAGTAAAGGAGTTCCAAATGATATAATGCTTGAACTAATTGATGAAATGGAGGCAGGATGAACGAACTTCAAGAACTTCACATAAAGGGAGAATTAGCCGGAAGGGGCTATCTTAAAGAAAGTTGGGATAATGAGTCAAATGACCTAAAACATGAGCTCACAGACCAAGGAAAAGCCGAAATAGCCCAAATTTTAAAGGATCCAGCGTATAGAGCTGAATTTGTTAAGATGTCTATTGAAGAAGCAAGAAAGCATTCACCAGAAGTCGCAAGGCGCATTTTACAATCAATAGCGGAAAAGATTAAGTCTTTCCAGGAGATAAAATGAGAAAACCATTTAAAGTTAGTCAAGATTGTTCAAACGTGCAATTAGTCTTTAGAGGAAAGAATTATAGAACTACTTATGATTTAGAAAAAATGGAGATGACTACCCAAATAGAAATTTCTAAAAAAGGAACATCTCGTAAAATGGTATTGAATGCCGAAGTTAAATCAATTTCTTATGAACACAAGAAATGGTGGCAATTTTGGAGGAAATTCTGATGAATAAAAAGGATAAACAGGAAAAGGAAATAGCCCAGAAGGTTATGAATAATGTGAATGAATATGTCAAGTTAACGGCTAATTTACTAAAGGAAGGACTAATTTTTGAAAAAACGGCTAAAAAGTTCAGTAACTCATCTGCAGCAATCTACTTACCGAAAAGACTTATCGGCAAGACATTTAAGGTGATGCTCGTTCCAATAGAAGATGCTTATGAAATATCTGAGCCAGTTGAAGTAAAACCGATACCAGTTGAAGAAAAGAAAGAAGAAAAGAAAGAAACAAAGGAGGTAAAAAAGGTTGGCTATCAAGTTGAAAAGTCAATCTTAGATTAAATGGCAATTTTTGATTTTGGAAGAAAACAAAGACTTCATACTCAAATGGTTGGAACTACGAGTGGAAGGGAGATGTTTAAGGTAGATGAATACAACCATGTAAAGAAGACAACCTTTTCGTTAGGCGCACTAATTTTTATCATTTTAACGATTTTCTATTTCTTTTGGAGTTATATCCCTGGAAAGATTGCAGGATTTCTAGTAATTGTTGTAATCCTTGCAGGTGTATGGGAATACTTTAATGTTAAACATCAAATTCGAGTAAAGGAGAGTTTATACTAATGTTAACTATGGACGAACATTTTGATATTATTTCAAGAGAAATCTTTTTGATATTGGAAATCGTGCTTATGTGGTTGGTTATTTGGTTGTTTAACATTGCATCTTGGAAAATCTTTACTGCGTGGGTAATTATCGCAGTTATACAAATAATTTATCATTTTTGGGCTGCACTTAGGGAGGAAATATAATGGAAATTAAATTAACAGACAAAGAAAGGAAAGAAATACAAATTATAGCTAAAAGAGAAATTTCTAGAGCTTTAAGGCAAATCTCGAACGATTTAGCAGATGAAGTTATAAAATATGAAAATGAGGTGTCTTGAAAATTGGCGACTTGTAAACATTGTTGGCACTCTGAAAATTATGTTCACGCAGTTTATGTTAAAAACGGGTATCATATAGACGAATATTGCTGTAAGTGTGGGGAAAAGAAATGCGAGAATATAGTCTTATTTAAAGAAGATGAGACGATTAAACATGGAGAATTTCTAAAATGACTGAACTTAAAACTTTGAAAGATATTGAATATAACTCTGGTATAGGTGTTCATATGCAGGAGATGTGTGTTCAATCAATAAGATTAAAAATAGAAGCAATCAAAGATATTAAGTTTTTACAAAAAAGTGTAGATAAATGTAGCTATAATGATGCAAACTCTTATTTTGAATGTAGTTGTATGGCTTGTTCAGAAGGATGTGGAATGTGTGTCAAGCAGGTTCTTATCAATTATATTATGTGGAAGTTTAATATCTCTGAGGAGGATTTGAAATGAAATTGCCCCCAACCTTTCTAGTAGATGCAAGTGCACTTAAATCGATGTTTGAAGGTAAAGGACATGGTGCAGAACTTCTTAAAAAATTAAATGATATGTATTTAGAAGGAAAACCGGTTAAAGCTATTACTCCTCTTGCTTGTTTCCTTAGAGCAATCTATTTAATGGAACCAGATACCAAAATTCAAAGTATTCAAAAAGTTCTAAACTTTATTGAAATAAGACATTCACACGTGGACTTTAGAGATGAAAAGCAAGTAGTCCAGGAAATTATCTTAATCGCTAAAGAAATGCAGGAGGGCAAATGAACGAGATTAACTTAGGAACTCTTAAAATTCCCATAAATGCAGCAACAAAGACTTTCGCAGTTCTAGCAAAGAGGGGCGCAGGTAAGACATACACGGGAGCAGTTATGGCGGAGGAGTTTCATAAATCAAATATTCCTTTTGTGGTTTTCGATCCAATAGATGTCTGGTGGGGATTAAAGTTAAACAAAGATGGGAAGAATAAGGGATTGCCTATTGTAATTTTTGGATTAGAGCATGCAGACATTAAATTGGATAGAGATATGGGCAGAAAGATAGCCCAGGCAGTTGTTAAGTATAATATTTCTGCAGTAATTTCTACATTTGGAATGCCTAAAGTGGCCCAAAGACATCTAATCGCAGAATTTTCAGATGAAATTTTGAATATTAACAATACGCCCAGGCATATTTTTATAGAAGAAGCACATGAATACGTTCCACAGAAAGTTATGGGTGGACTTGGTGTTTGTTTCAATGCAGTGAGTAATTTGGTAGTTATGGGAAGAAATAGAGGGCTTGGAGTGACTTTGCTCAATCAGAGAGCCGCCACGCTGAATAAAGACGTTTTAACACAGGTTGATAGTCTAATTGCTATGAGAAGTGTCGGACCTCAAGATAGGAAAGCACTTAGAGAATGGGTTGAGTATCATACTGCAGAGGGAGATTTTGACAAGTTTTTAAACGAACTACCTAGTCTTCCAAATGGAACCGCTTGGATATGGAGCCCAGAGTTTCTTGGAATATTTGAAAAAATCAAAATAAGGGAAAGAGAGACATATCATCCAGACAGAGAAAAGATTGGATTAAATTTCGTAATGCCTACTTTAGAACAAACCGATGTTCAAGAATTTATACAGGAATTTTCACAGCAAGTCGAAAAAGAGAAACCATCTAAAGGAGATAAATTCAAAGATAACTCAAAAGATTTATGTCCTATTTGTGGAAGGAAGACTGTTGGTTTAAGTGGATTTTGTAGGAAACATTTTACTAGTGGAAATAATTCAGTTAAAGATGATTTGCAAAGGGAACAAGAATTAGTCAAAATTAAGAATGACTATGAAACTAAGATAATGCAAAAAGATCTTGAGATTAAAAATAAGGATTTAGAAATAAAGCGGGATAAAGATTTGATAAATAAAATTCATAACTTAATTTTAGAAAGAGATGGGAAACCTATATTTTTCGCTGGCTCGATGGGTTCTATTCAAGTTCCAAATTCTCAATTAGAAATGTGGCTTACTAAACTTGGAAATTCTATGCCTTCCAGAATTTTGAAATTCTTAGCCGAACATTCAAACAATGCATATACTAGAGAACAATTAGCTTTGGCTTTAGGTGCTTCAAGACAAGGAGTATCAAATACGGCTATTCCTTTACTCAAAAGAAATCTGTTAATTAAAGAAGAAAGCGGGAAACTGCGGGTTAATCCAGATTTATGAAAATCGTAATTCCTTTCAAAACACCTACAATCAATCATTTATATGGTTTTAGGGGATTTCATAAGTTTATGACTAAAGAGGCGAAAGAACTGAAAGAAAAGATAAAAGAAGTTATCTCTCAATCTTCAAATCATCTTTCAGATGAAGGAAAATATTGGGGAAAGGGATTATTTGTTTCAGTTGAAATTCACGAAAATTGGTTAACAAAGAAAGGATTAGTCGCAAGAAAAGATATTGCTAACAGAGAAAAGTTTTTAATTGATAGTGTATTTGAAGCACTAGGGATAGATGATAAATTTATCTTTGAGCACAATATGAGAAAAATCCAGTCAAATGAAGAGCAGGCAATAATTACAATAGAGGTGTTAAATGAGTGAGGGATTTATGCAGGACACAGATGAAGAATTGCGAGTTGAAGCTAAAGAGAGCATTAAGGTTATCAAAAATTCTAAGGGATATAATTGGGAAGTAAAAGTTGTTCATAAGGAAGATATTGAAACGCAAATGAATAGGTTAGATAGAATAAATGAGAGAATGGAAAAGAAATATGGGGTGGCTAAATGAAAGTTAGAATAAATCATAATTTGATTGAACAAGAAAAGACAGACGCTGTTCTAACTCTCCGAGCAGATGCTATTACTGAATTACTCAAGGATTGTAATATTGCTGAAAAATATAAAGTTCTTCATTCACTCATTACGTCATTACAACAGATTATCTCTGAGAATAAGGGTTCAATAATTATACACGATAAGGAAATATATTTTGGAGGAAGTAATGAACTATAATTTTATAGAACTCCGAAAAGACATCGATGAGCTAGGAGAAACCGAGGCGAGAATAAAATGGAAAACTAAATTTGCTCAATCTAAATATGGGCAGTCATATATTTCTCTTTGCTGTGGAAAAAAAGATGAGATAGATAAAGAGTATGCTCTCTTATTTGGTTTTATGAAAGAATATGAACAAAAGATTAAGGGCTGTTGTGGAAAATGAAAGATCTAAGCGAGATACTTGGAAGAGAATATGAGGATAATTTAACTGGTTTTTTAATTAGAATTAGAACAGATTTTAAGTTTTTTTGTGAAAGAGTTTTATCTGATATGTTTAAAGATGGCGGAATTAAGCCCTATATGATGGAATGGTTTGAGTTAGTTGAACATAATCCCAGAGTAGCGCTTTTGGCACCCTCAGGATTTGCGAAAACAACGATCCTGGGAGTTGCCTATCCACTTTGGTTGGCTTATACAAAAAAAAATATGCAGATAATGGTTGTTTCAAATTCTATGAACCAGGCGAGGAGAGTTCTCGCACTTATTAAATCTACGATTGAAAATAATGCTTTACTCGTTGAATTGAAACCACAGAACTATAGAGAAACTTGGAGTTCAAATCACATTAAAATGTCTTCTGGCTGCGCTATCTTCTGTCGTCCTTACACAATTACAATTAAGGGAGAAAGAGTTGATTACATAATAATGGACGAAGCAGCATCTTATCAAAACGTAGATATTTATTTTGACTATATTATCCCAAGACTTAACCCCCATCATGGTAAAATTTGTCTTATTTCTACCCCTGAGTCTGGAACCGACTTAATGGCAATTATCTCTGAAAGAAAGTTAGATTATGTCTTTAGAAAATATGTTGCTATCTTATCAGATGGTAGTGCTTTATGGCCTGAAAGATTTCCTCTTGAACGGCTGAATAAAATAAGAGAAGAACAAGGAGAGCAGTTTTTCCAAAAGAACTTTATGTGCAATACTAGGGCTGAAGGTTCTAACTCTGTTTTCACAGCAAGTTCTATTCAAGAGTGCATGAATTATGAACAATCTTATACCTCTGAAATTCTTGGAAAAGAAGGTGAGATTTACATGGGTTGTGACTTTGCAATAGCGACAGGAAACACAGCAGACTACGATTGTTATGTAATTGTCGAAAGAGTTGGAGACAGAGCAATTATTAAATTTGCTGAGACACACAGAGGTTATTCTGTTCAAGAGAAGGTTGCTCGAATTACACATTTATGCGAAATCTATAAACCCTTGTTGATTATTGCAGACCAGTCAAGTATCGGTGCCGCAATAATTGAAGAACTTAGGCATACAGGATTGCCTGTGCAAGGTTACTCCTTTGCTGCAACTTCAAGAAATACCTTATTAAACAATTTGAAAGTTTTATTAGATAACAAGAAAATTCTTATTCCAAAAAATAAGGATGACATGCAGGCAGTTGAATTTGCTGACAAACTCGAGGTTGAATTATTGTCTTTCAAAGAACAGCACTCTAAAATTACTGGGAATACTGCATATGTATCTACTGGTGCGCATGATGATAGTGTCATGGGATTAGCACTAGCAGTTTCCAAAATTAAACAACACCAGGAGTATGAGGACTTTATTGGCACAAGTAATTAGAAACTTTTAAATAATCGCCATTCCTTATAAAAAGATGAAACTCAACCTCAAAACTTTCTTCACTACGAACAGAGGCAAGATTGACCAAATTAAATCCTTTCTTCTAACAATAATCGGTTATGGAATTTTAATAAATTATGTTCTTTTTATTACCTTCCATGTTCCGTTTAAGTGGTTTGGATTTCCTGCGTTTGGTATAATTTATTATTTTGTAATGGAGGAGTTCGTTGAATGGTTTAGAAAACTACGGGCTAAGTTATACTAATGACACTATTTGGGGAAATTTTAGGCACGGAAACAAACTATGACATTATTACTCTTGCAAAATCTGAGAAATCTGATAAAACTATTCCTACTACAGTTCAAGCACCATATCCGCAAGAAGTTAAGAGGGTAAGTGCATGGGATTTAGAAACTTGTTATATTTTTGATCCAATCATATTTAATGCAATAAATAAGAATGTTCAAACAATTATGGCTGCAGGGTATAAAATATCTTGTAAGGATAAAAAGGTTGAAAATTGGTTTAATAATTTCTTAGATAATGTGGGGCAAGTCGGAGGAGATATTACATTTAATGAACTTCTAGAGGTTACCTTCCAGAATACAATGATTTATGGAAGACACTATTATGAAACAGTTCTTAATCAATATCAGACTGCTATAGTTGACTTAGTTAGTTTAGATCCAAAGTTAATTGATTATGCGAGAGATAGCATGAGAAGAATTGTAGTTGATAAGTATGGAAAGCCAATGGGCTATTGTCAAAATTTACCCTACGGACTTGATATAACTGATAAAGGAGATCCAGTCCCAGAAGGTAGTGGAATTATTTTAATCAATAGACAAATCTTTATTCTCCCAGAAAGAATTGCTTATTTCAAATTATATACTTATGGAAATAGATTTGATGGATTAGGGTTAATTGAACCTGCATTTAGAGCGATTGTTAGAAAACAAAACATCGAAGAAGCACAAGCAAATTCTATTTATGCAAGGGGAACTTATCCAATAATTGATTATGTTGGAAATGAAAATCATTTCCCAACTCCAAATATGATTAAATCCGCAACTGAGAAACTAGCAGATATGGCTCACAACAGATATTTTGCAGTTCCATACTGGCATAAGATTGAGCCAATAGAAGTTAAACAATCAGAGGTAGTTGATAACACAATGAAATGGTTAAGGGAAAGTGCAAGTGCTTCTCTTGGAATGCCTATGGCTTTTGCGACAGGAAGTGGAGAAGCAACAAATAGGGCTACACTTGGAACATTGCAAAAATTTATGGAATTTAGTCTCAAAGATATTGTTGGTAGAGTTTGTGCGCAGATGAAACAGCAAGTATTTAGAAGAATTTGTGCATATGAAGGATTTGATGAAATTCCAGATTTGATTTGGGGAGATATTGGTGCAGAAAGTCTTGATGATAAAGCATTGAGATTACAGAATTATGTAAAGGTCGGAGCATTACTTCCTGAGATGGTCCAGGACTTTGCAATCGAGTCTGAGAAACTTAATTTAACGGAAGAACAAAGACAGAGAGATAATTATGAAAGAGATATTGTGAAAGATGGAGAAAAGGGAGATAAGAAAATAAGTGATAAACCTTATCAAGTTGGAGCGGTAAGACCTGCAGGAAATCCTAAAAAAACTGCAAAAGGAACAAATTCCCAAGGTTCTAATGCTGGCTAAAATATGTAGAAATACAAATATTTAAATAGTTTATATATCTATATTCTATTATGGCATCTCAGATACAAGAATTGGCTCCAACTCAAGAATTTATTTTGAAGCCCGTAACTATACCAAATATTTTACTTTTAACCGCTGGAAAATGGAATGACACCGATTATACCGAACTCGAAATCCAAAAAGCGTTTAATAATACTGACTGGAATGATAGAAAATATACTTCACTTTATTTAGACCATCAAGATACAAAAGAAAGAGGTGTTGGTAATTGGGTGGGTTATATTAAAAATAGGAAAATGCTCGGAGCGTCCCTTTATGGCGACCTCGAAATATGGAACCCGATGATAGGTGCTTATCTTTCTCAGGCAAAGGCTAAATTTGGTGTCAGCGCAACTCTTGCGGGAAGAGAAAACAAAAGATTAGGTAGAATGGAAGATTTCCACTTTGAGAGTTTCTCAATCGTTACCGATCCCGCATGCAAACCTGCGATGATTAATCTTTCTGATAAAACAGTTAATCTTGTCGAACAACAAATCCAAGTAGTTACTATGGAAAATGAAATTAAAGAAAATTTAACCGAACTCGAAAGTGTTAAGCACAGAGAGAGAAGGGAAGACGCAATAAAAGATAATTTGGATAATCCAAAGGCAGAATTATCTGAATTTGAAAAAGAGAAAAAAGAACATCCCACATTTACAGATGAACAAGTTTCTCAAATAGTCAAAGACCATAAAAATTTAGATAGTTCTGTTTCAAATGTTCATGCTCTTGAGCCTGTAGGGATTGATAAGAAAAAGGACAAAGAGGAACTTGGTGAAAAGTTTGAAAGGCAAGTAAGTCACATAAAAGACAGTTTGAAGAAATCTCACCCAGATTGGAGTGATGAGAAAATTAAATCTGTGGCGTATGCTACAGCAAATAAGATAAAAGAAAATAGTCAAGAAATGCCTGAAATCACTGAGTTATCTTCTGAACAAGTCCAAGCTTGGATAGATACCGTTGTTCTGGCCGAAAAGCCGGAGAGTAACGTATCTTCTAGAAAGGAAAATTCAGAGAATAACATAAAAGTGAAAGGAGGTAATAAAATGCCTGAAATGGAAAATGAAAGCATTAAGGTAGCTGAATTAGAAGTTAAGCCTGCCGTAGTTGAAGCGAAAGCCGAAGTTAAGGAAGAGCTTAAAGAGGAACTTAAATCTGAGGACAAGAAATCTGATAAAAAGGAGGACAAAGCCGAGGAAAAAGAGGAATTATCTAATGATGCTATTTTAAACAAAGTCAAGGAAATGAGCGCCGAGGAATTAGTGAAATATTCTAATTTCGTAAAAGCCTATTTAAGCGAACATAAAGATGCTTCTGCCAAGGAAGTTACTCTTGCTTATGAAAAATCAGCAGTAGGTAAAAAAGAATTATCTGCAGCAGATCTTTTAGCTTCTCTCGATGCCAGAACTGCAAGTTTGAAAGAGTTAGACTCCAAGAATATTGCAAAATTGGAAACCGAGATAAAGGAGTTGCAAGCAAAAGTAAAGATACCTGATAGAAAGACTTTATCTGTAGCCTTTAATAGTGTTTCGTCAGACGCAAATCTTGGGATGCTTAGTTTTCTTCAACACAGGATAAACTAATATGGAAACAATAAAAGAATTAGCAACTGGAAGAACACAATATAGTGATGTTCAAGGTTCAGCACATACAATGCATAATTTGGAGCCTGCAATATGGTTACAAACTATACTTGATGCTGCTAAACAAAGGTTCTATTTCCTAAACTTCTGTTATATAACAGAAACACAGAAAGGACAGAAAGAGGTAGTAATACCTTTCAGAAGTAAGTATCTCGGTTCGTCCGGAATAACTTATGCAACTGCTGCACCTTCTGATGGTTCTGCAATAACCGCTACTGTTTTGGATAATTTAGATGGAATAACTATAACGCCTGCTTTGCAAGCGTCTAGAGTAACTATCTCTAATTATGCAATCTCAGTCAACGCTGTCGACTTGTTAAGAGCCGCACAGGAAGAACTTGTATACTCTGTCGGGGATAAGGTTGATCAATACGTTGCCACCACAATAGGTAATGCTCTTGGTTCAACTTCAAGTATCGCTTATGCAACAACTCTTTTCGGAGGAAGTGCAACAAGCGATGCAGGATTAGCTGCCGGAGATGTAATGACTACTGATTTACTTGCAGATGCAAGAAAAGCATTGATGTCTAAGTATAAGGAATATAGGGCTTCTAACACTGGCGCAGCCGGAGGAGCAACAGGAGCAGTCACAGGACTTGTCGCAGGTAATCCCTGGGTAAGCACACCTGACGCACCTTTTGTCTTTTTCATCGGACCTGCACAGGAACTAGCGTTCTTAAAGGACTCGCAATTCGTCAATGCCGCTGAATACGGCTCAAATAAGGTTATTATGAATGGAGAAATCGGGGAATACCTCGGTGTCAAAATTATATCAACCAATAATGTTGAGCAAGTAGCTGCCGGTAGTGAAGGACCTGACGCTGCAACTGCTAACGTTGCTGTCAACATGACACGATGTATCATGATGAAAGCACAGAAAGCTGCCGCATTTTGTTGGGGAAAGCAACCATCTTTGAAGTTCTGGGACAATGTTCCACAAATTTCTCAAGATGTAGTTTTAGAGTCAGCATATGCTGCTTCGGTAGTATACGCAGACGCAATAGTTTTCGTTGACGTAGCTGACGCTTAAATAAGCGTAACTTTTTTATTTTTACTTTGTTTTTCAAAGCAAGGGTTTAATAAAGCCCTTCTAAGATTTCTAACGAAATCTTAATGCTCAGAAATGAGGCTCCCCTTAAATGGGTTGAGATTAAGATGAAAGGAGGTAAACAACAAAAAATATGGCAACAACTAGGAAATTTGGATGGCATAGCGGAGCAGTTCATTGCAAGAGTATTGCAATAGGGACTTCCGGACAACCATCAACAACAGCTAATACTGTCTATTTTACAAGTGCATCTACTTCTGGAAGCTCTAGCGTAGAACCTTTCTATCTTAAAACGACTTTGACTGGTGCGGCGGGAGTTGGAGGAAGAGCAAGATTTCACTTGTATACAAATGTCGCTTTAGGTTCATGGAGTAATGCCTTGAAAGCTTATGCAGAATATGGGGCTAGTGGTAAAACTACTGGACTTGGTTCGGCTTTCTGTGCAGAAATTGCTTTGTCTGCTGGAACGACATCTGGGACTTATGCGCCTTTAGAGTCTGAATTAGTTTTGGCATCAGGAGCAAAGACAGGAACTGCAACATCGTTCTTGTATATGGCAGCAAGTGGTGCTGATGTAGCAACATTCGATGATAATGGGTTCTTATTCGAGCTTAGTGGCGTAACTGCAGGTTCTGGTGATTTGTATGATACATCAGCAACTACAGCAACAGGAGACGCTACCTTGAAGATAAGGATAAATGGTGCAACAAAGTATTTGCTTATAGCTGACGACGCAAGTTAATTGCGTGAAAAATTTATTTTTTTTATTTGTATTTTTATATATCTATATAAAGAAAATGTTTAAATATAGAAGTTAACTATTTGAATTATGAGAAGTATTGTAGTTGAAAAATGGAAGGTAAAAACTCCTGATGGTTCCGAAGTTGATGAAAGTATTTTAAGCATTTTAAACGCACTAATCAGTAGTAAGAAACCGGAAGAAATGCCTAGAGGTTTAGATAATTTTAGATTAATGAAGAGATTAGTTGTAGCCTTTGATAATGCCGAAGAAAAAGGTATTTTGGAATTAGAAGAGCCAGAATATAAATTGTTAAAAACAATGATAGAGAAAGATATTCCAAGTCTTTGGGGAACAAATGAGAAAATCAGTAAGGCAGTAGATTTATTCTTAGAAGCTAAATAATCTTTAAATAAAAGAAAGATTTAAATATTCCTTTAATCTATTTAGATTATGGCAGTTACTAAAACAGTTAGCACAAATGCTAAGTGGATTATTTATTCTGGGACTTATGTAGATGTCATTGATGCTATGGATGCAGAAGGAGTTCCAGAGCATAAGATAAGGGGATTTGCGTCTACTTCTGCAGGCGAATGTATTGCTTTAGTTCATAAAAGATAAAATAATCTAAAGATTTAAATACTTTAAATATGTATATAACTTATGGCAGGATTACAAATAGTTGCTAAAGATAAAAAAGGAAAAATAAAGCAAGACTATGAAATTTCTAGAACTGCTGATAAAAGAATCGTTAAAGTAGATGAACTAAAAAAAGAACAAGATAAAGATGAATGAACAGCAAGTAAAAGAAATATTAGCTGATCCCAAAAAGATGTTAAATCTTTTGAGATTGGTTCATCAATTATTACATTTATACGACGAGAAAGAGATGAAAGAAATGATAAAATCAAAACCAACTGGAACAGAAGTTACTGGTTTAGGTGATAATCTCTCCATTGTCTTAACAGACAAAGATGGAAAGATAAAAGAAAATATCAATCAAAAAGGAGGTTAAAAGATGAAAGAAACAAATGAACAAGTAGGCGTGAAGGGTTGGATTAAGATAGACCACTTCGACAACAATGGAAACTTAATTGAGTCCGTTGAAACACCGAACACAGTTACTAATGCAGGTTTCACAGAGGTCGCAGGATTGTTTTGTTCTGATGTAGCAGGTTCATACACTGCTTTCGATTATATCGGAGTAGGAACTGGAACTTCTGCAGCAACATATACAGATACGGCACTCGAAACTGAAATTACTGACTCTGGTTTGGCAAGAGCCGCTTCGACAGGAACATTAACCACGACAAGTGTAGCAAACGATACAGCACAATTCGTTAAGCAATTTAGTGTCACCGACACTCAGGCTGTAACTGAAAGTGCAGTATTTAATGACTCATCTAGTGGAACAATGTTATGTAGACAGACTTTTTCAGCTATCAATGTAACAAGTGGCGACACATTACAGATAACTTGGAAAGTAGCCGTCTCTAGACCTTAAAAGCTAACTAATTAAGCAAACAAAAGCAATATGGAGAACAGCAATCAGAAGCAAATGAAATTAGGAATATGTTTACCAATGTATGG
>Ga0172375_10007738_pt1 | contig 14652 bp, 11 predicted proteins | sample LakKiv1m_FD_114537 | JGI IMG/M metagenome (GOLD analysis project Ga0172375, IMG submission 114537) | Freshwater microbial communities from Kabuno Bay, South-Kivu, Congo - kab_092012_11.1m | ecosystem: Environmental > Aquatic > Freshwater > Lake | place: Democratic Republic of the Congo... | reverse complement strand
GCAATTCCCGACGCGGAATTGAACCGAAGTACATTACAATATAGACACGGTCTCATCGTCTAATGGTCAGGACACCAGGTTTTCATCCTGGCAATCCGGGTTCAATTCCCGGTGAGATCACCATAAGAGATTTTTCAAGCGACGCAAGTCCAAATACCGAATTCACCCCTGTAAAAAGGGGTGTTTTTAGTGTTCCATCTTCCAAATCGGCGTAGGTAGGCAATTTATCGAATAGAACACCGAATAGTTGAGCTTTTTTGTGCGGATCTTGCTGCTTTAACAATAGTAAATCGAGGTTTTCCAGGAAGTAACGGACGCGAGCGAGTATGCGGTCGATATCAATCGGTTTCTTGGTCTTCATTTGCTGCTTTTCTTTCTCAAGACGGGCGATATCCTTGTGGATTTGCTCTATCTGTTGCTCCAGGTATGTAATGGCGGTTGGGTTAGATAGTAGCATAATTTTGCTTAAAGTAGCTTCAGCTTCACGTTTAAGGTTTTGTATATGCTTCTCAATCGCTTGCTCGTCATCGCCGGACAGCGCCTGGCGTCGTTCGAACTCTTTGCGTATGGTGGTAAGCAATAGGTCGATTTTGTCATCGTTGACTTTGATCCTGTTGATGAATTGGGCGATTTTCTCGTCCATTTGGTCTTTCGGCACGCGAAAGTAGTGGCCTTTATTGCTGCAATGATAAGCAGGGTAATATTTACCGGTCTTGCCGCGGCTTGCGCTGCCTAGCAATGTCCCATGGCATTCCGGGCACAGCACGAACTTTTTGTATGGGAATTCCGGATTATTTATATTTTTCTCTACCAGGTATTTCTTTGGGGCTTGGCGATGGATCTCATATTCGCCTTCCTCGCTGTTGTAGCCGATATACCATTTGCTTCTGTTGGCCCGGTTGAATAAGTCTATGGTCACAAGCCCGTCGAATACGCATTTGACAGGGCTGTAGTTAGTCCATTTCTCGACGTTGATTCCTGCGTATATGGTGTTCTGTACAATTCGCTGCGTCCGTTTGACGGTAAGCGGCTTGCCACCTTTTTTGGAGATGACCTTACTAAGGTCGTCTTTGTTGCGGACGTAACTTACACGCGTCTGGTAGCCCATATCATTGAGCTTATCGACAATCTCGGCATCCGTCAGAAGGCCTTCGGCACGCAGCTCGAATATCTTTCTGATAAACACGGCTTCTTCTTCGCGTGGTCGCAATATCGTGCGCTTGCCTTGGTTGGTATCGACTTTTTCACTGTAGTAACCATAGGGTGGTTGGCGCATCCAGTAGCCGTTTTGGGTGTAGCGAATCTCGGCGCCGATCATTCGACTCATGATGTCGCGCAGTTCATCTTTCGAGCGTTCCGCTTCGAGTATCTCGGATTTCTTGCTGGGGCTATATACGCTCCACTTGTACTCGAAGCCTAGATGGTCGAGGGTATTCACTTGTTGCGAGCTGATAACTCCGTAGATATCGACCAACTGGACTTTGCTTGATTCCAGTTGGGTCTTGAGCATGTCATAGCTTAACGATCCGCCACGGGTAAAACGGTCGATTGATTTGATGATGAACAGGTCGATGTCATTCTTGGCGTTCTTGCAATAATCCACGGCTTCTTGCATTGGCTGCTGTTCTTTGCTGGCTGACTCCATGAATACGAAGATTTTCTTTATATTGATGCCCCGATTTTGGGCGAAGCGTTCGATCTGCTCTTTCTGAGCTTCGGGGGAGTCACCCTCGGTTCCTTGCTTGGTGGTCGAAACACGTATTGCCGCGACCGCATTCTTTCCAATCAGTTCGGACTGCATGTGGCCTCCTCACATAAACGTAATTCTTCCTCGGCTATTTCTAGCAGGAGCGACGCCAAATAATCTATCCGTTCGGCTTCGTTCGCCAGGATGATTTTCGGCGGCATATTCTTGTTATTTGTCGTAGTCGGTTTGCTCATATCTACCCTCGTTAAGCTTACCTTATAGGGATAATTATAGTGCACCGATAGGGATAGTACAATGCTTATGTTGTTGTAATTTATTCTAATTACGAAATTATAACTTTATTGAGAGTTTATTACTGTAAAATTGTACTATTCAGCTTTTCTCTTTTATACTATGTATAGTCTATGGATAGAAAACTAAATAACAACCAAATACAAAACCTCAAAACCGTCCTTAAGTTCCGTTATGTCACGACAGATAACCTTGCTAAATATCAATCCATCTCAATGAATTCTGCATATAGTGCGCTAGAGATTCTTTATAAAGCCGGATGCCTAGAGAAGATTTATGAAAAAAGTTACCGACTTTTAAATAAATCGGCTCGTTACTTTTTGACACAAAAATCTCTAGCGCACTTACGAAATAACACTGATATCCAGCTGGCTGAATCGGTATGGAAAAACCGACAGAACGATAGTAAAAGGTCGGAGCAATTCATTGATTCGCAAGTTACAATCCATGCTTTTTATAACTCTTTACGGGATGAATTTGGTGATAAGGTGGATATTGATACTGCGTTGGAGCTAAATAGGGTAGAGGGGATTATCAAGCCGTTACCGGATATTCTAGTCACGCCGAACAAGGGCAAGCATTTCATCGTGGAAAATGCAGATAACCAGCACCTTTTCTTTATTAGGAAGCGAATCAGGAAATACATAGATAACTACGAGTCGAATGATTGGGAATGGGATGAATATCCGGATATATATTTCGTACGCAGTTCATCGGCGTCCGATAGGGCGCGGCTTCGCAAGTTTATCGAACTGCTGATGGAAGATAGCTACTTGGACGACACCGACTTCACGTTTCATGTCGTCGCTAGCATCAATCATATTAAGTTGAGGTGATTTTCGGCTTGTTCCATAGAGCCTTTTTGTGTCTTGCTCAGGACGAATTTATTACAAACCAGGATAACTGGTCAATCTACCGTCGAGCACCTCGTTGTACTCGTCGATATAGCCGAGCTCAGACATTCGGTCTATGAAGTAAGCCCTAAGCTCGCTTGCCAGTTCGACGATCGTTTCGTCTTGTCGCCAGTCGCAAACAGTGCAACTGTTGGCAGCCGCACCTAACATACCGCCGCCCAGATAATTCTGGTAAGCACTGAGGAACTCGTCCTCGTAACCAAATTCACTCAAATCCAGTTCGCATCCACCGCCTCGATGGCTGTATTCCTCTCTCGTGATACTCTCTTCAATACAAATACTCATAACGATAAATCTCCTTATAATTACTAAAACGAGCCTTTTCACGTCATGCTCAGGACGGGGCGAACTAATACTCCTCGGCCAGCATGACCGTGAGTACTCGTTCGCATTCCGGATGGAGCGGATCGCACCACATCTCAAAAGACGGATCGTAGTAATCTATCTTCCAGAAGATAGTCTGGTTCTCCCAGACGAGCTTTCCAAAGTCATGCTCGCCGTAAGGATCGTTATCCTCGTTAAACTTGCTATAACTTCGAATAGCCCTGATCAAGCCCAGAACATCCTTGAGCGTAAAAACACCCTGAGTAAGACTCATGGTCTCGACCTTTCGAAATGCATCGTTAACTTTTGCTATCTCTTCTGAAACTGCGTTCATAAAGAACCCCTTTCTAATTCCGAGTGGTTCTAATACCGACCACTTCAAGGGGGAGCACGGCTTAAGACTAATCGTGTCAAGGTGGAGCTCCCACTAGACTTTAATAAATGAAAAATATAATCAATCAGTCTAGTGGCAGAACGACCTTGATGCGGTTAGTACAAGCCGTATAATGAGAAGACAGTGGGAGGGAAACTCTTTGCAGAACAGATTTGAGACTCTGTTTTTCTTAGAACGTAATGATAATGTAACAATGCTGTAGATATGCAGCTTAGGCGTGATTATTGGTACTGTATATGGACACTGGAGCTTGCAGTCCGGCGTTCATATTATTAAGAGTTTATACTCCAAAGTATCAATTATTTAGAAAAATTGTCTAAATTTATCGGCTAGCTAAAAATATAAAAAAAGTGATTACCGTAGCAAGTGATGCTAGGATCGATATTATTGCTTTTGTTGAACCGAAAATGGACGCCAGGGGTGATAGAGTCTTCTTGCTGAACTTGTCGTAATTTATCTTTGTTGAAAGTATATAATCATCCCATTCGGAAGTTTCTAGTAATAATGTAACTACACCCATCTCTATAAGGCCACCGACCAGAATCCATAGCAGAAACCACCATCCCCCTCCAGCCAATAAAATTATCAGTATTGGTATGGCCATGCCAGCAACTAGCAAACTAAACAACCAGTATCGTCGCAAAAACGCTAGTATGTAGTGAGATGACATTAAGTCACATGTATCCATCAGTTGCTTGAATAGGCCGTATAGTTGATGTGGGGCATTCTTAATATTTATAGATATTCCATTATCAATGTACAACATAAGCTCGCTTTTATTGTTTAGGCACGCAACGTAATATTTCAAAGCATCGGGCTCATTTTTATTCAGGAAATTTACAACATTATTTATGCCAGTTATTCGCCTAGACCCAAAAAATATACCCCATTCATAGCCCTTATTTTCATTACAATACAACTCTAGTAAGCCATGAATAACGTCTATGTGATTTTGAAATATGGCAGACGCTGGATATTGTTCAGTTTTATATATTGATGTACCTCTGGTCATTATAGAATAATTATAGCATCTAGATTAATTGTGTCGTTAACCGCTGCAACTACATACTATAAGCTTTTATGTATTTATGATAATTCACCGTTATTCGTAATTTATTCGAGTAGTTTCTAGTCTTACTCAGGACTAATCGATTGCTAGTCGAGATTCTTTTCGATCACTTCGACCCAACTAATGCGGTCAAAGGCTGGCATAATTGTTTTTTGTAGTATTCTACTTTTTAACCAGAGAACGAACGACCTTGATGGTTCTAGATTGCTTTGTATAATGAGAAGACAGTGGGAGGGAAAGGCTACTAATAAGGATATAAATATTAAGAATCCTACTTGCGCCAGTTGTTTGAGGCTACCTTAATTAGATAATGTACAGTAGTTGGTAGGTGCTATAATTAAACAGATGGATAATAAAATAATCAATGTCTATTCAGATGAGTCGAATCATCTTAGAGACCCACATTACGAGGGCTCTATGGTTATTGGTAGTGTATGGATTGATAAAACAAAGGTTATGCAGGTATCTGATTCTATAAGAAAAGTAAAAGAGTACCATGGCCTTTCAAGATCATCTGAGATTAAATGGACAAAAATATCGGCAGGTAACAGAGGGTTTTATGAAGACCTTGTGAGGCTATTCTTCGAAACAGCCGATTTAAACTTTAGAGCCGTTATTGTGCCTAAGTCAAAACTTGATCACGAAGCGTATCATCAAACAGACGACGAATTTTATTATAAGACCCAATTTATAATGATAGCCAATATTGTCGCTAATCACTCTCCGAATAAATTCCATATCTATATAGACTATAAAGACAATTGGTCGCATTATCGGTCGAAAAAACTAGAAGAATATTTATCTAAAAAGGGTGACTTTACTGAATGTGAATTCAAAGCTCAACCAGTACGCTCTGATGAGAGCGAGCTAATTCAGTTAGCAGACGTACTAGTTGGCGCAACATCATATCGTAGTAATTACTATGACCAAGCTCCTCTAGACAGGCCGAAAAAAATAATTGTGGATCTAATTGAAGATCTTGCTATGCAGCGGCTTAACCAAAGTTCGCCTAAAAAAAGTGAAAAGATAAATACATTTGTTCTATGGGAATTAGGAGCATAAAGTTGTGCAACCGGAATGGCTTCCATCAAAAGTTGTACTAAATGGTTCTATTCAAGATTGCTATAAAAAATTACACGATATTTACCAGAGTGAAATTGTAAGTGAGAATATTGAAATAGAGGGCGTCCCCGTGATTTATAATAATAGACTGGATAAGACCAATCCTCCATATACACATGGATTTACTCACTTAGTTACGCGCAAGGTTGAAAATCAAAACGATGGGTTTCGAGTTTACGATCCAAATAGGGCGGAACGGTTGAGCTGGCTGGTTCCATTACTAAAAAATTATAAGGACTCTTGCGTAAGTTGTTTTTGGTTTATGACTCCCGACGGTGCAATATTGGGTGAATCTCTAGCTATTTGGCTAGAAGAGTGGGACTACCTAGTTGTTCTTAAGTGGGTATCTATACAAAAAACTGAGAAGGTTATTGCTACAGCGCATCATGTAGATATGGGCAATAGACATTATTGGCAAAATAAAAGAAGACGCTCAACAAGTAGGGTTCTTCAGTTTTGATCTTAGATTACACCTTAAAAAACAATCAGCGCCCACAAGGGGGCGCTTCAAGAAGTTATCATACTCGCGGCATGTAACAATACTATAATAGCAGTTATTATATAATATATCAATAGATATAGCAAATATGCAGTAATTTAGGTCTATTTACATTGATTTAACAGTAGTGATTGTTTTCAATAATTAATATAGTACTATTTACAACACGAGCTTGACAAAACATTGGATATGCAGTATGCTAAGTCGCAGACTTAGCATACTGCATATCCATACACTCCACCTCTGTTATTCTTCAATGTATCATACGTTTGCAAAACACAAAATAACATTTTATTGAAGCCTTGCTAACATTGCAATTATGTTTCATTCGAGAAACTGCATATCTTCAAGCAAGGTCCTATTTGAATGGATATAGTTTTTGAAAGTTAATAGCATATCCAGGTATGGATGGTGCTAAAATTAAAGTAACATGCATGAAATTATTTACATCCTAACCAATGAAGCAATGCCGGGATATGTTAAAATCGGCAAGACAAATAATAGTCTCGAGCAGAGAATCAGAGATTTAAGCTCTTCGACAAGTGTCCCGCTTCCTTTCACATGCTTCTACGCTTGCACTGTTAATAACGCTTCGTTTGTAGAGCACCAGTTGCACGATGCTTTCGACAATAACCGCATCAATCCAAAGCGCGAATTCTTCCAAATAGCGCCTGAGAGAGTGGTGGCAGCGTTAAGGCTGGCTCAGATAGAAGATATAACCCCAAAGAGCGATATTGTTGACTCAAAAGAGGATAGACAATCGCTAGTATTAGCTAGAAAAATTAGAGAAAAATTTAATTTCAAAATGGTCAATATTCCAATTGGCGCTGAACTTGTATTTAGTAGGGACGAAAATGCCAGAGCTATCGTTATTGATGATCATAATATCGAATATGCTGGTAAAACAGCTAGTTTGTCAAAATCAGCACAACAAATTTTAGGTTATAAATATGGCGTAGCCGGAACTGACTATTGGATGTACGAAGGCGAAACACTTGATGAACGTCGCAGAAGAAAAGAAGCTGAATCATAAAATAATATGAATATCTACCTGGACATCGATGGCGTATTACTTGCAAACGACAGGCAGCCGGCTAATTATTCAAAAGAATTTCTAAAACACGTGCTAGGAAATTTTCCGGACTCGACATATTGGCTGACTACACACTGTCAGGGCGATGCATCCAGACCGGTACGCGATATTGGTGACTTGTTTGATAATGAAACTGTCGAGCTGATGAAAAAAATCAAGCCGACGACATGGCTACATTCATCATCAAAAACCGCTGCAATAGATTTCTCTAAACCATTCTTGTGGTTTGATGATGACCTATTCATAAACGAAAAGGAAGAGCTGATAAAACATGATGCTCTAGATAATTGGATAGAGGTGGATCTGCGCAAAGACCCAAACATGCTGTTAAGATTTATTCAAAGCTTTCCTGTACCGGTAGAATATCTGGAAGAGGATAACTAATACGGCAGCGCTTACTGATGTTACTTATGCGCGCCGCACACAAGTAACATCGGATTTTGAACAAAAAGTAAATGACACTCAAGTTTAGGCTCAGCGAGTGGAAAAACAAAGATAAAAAGAGTACAATATCAGAAAGACATGAATAAAAAATCGCTCCGAGTTTACAAGGGACGCGCTGCAAAAAGTACCGAAAATACTTTTTTCCGTGAGTTTGCCGAACGGCTTAGTCAATTGTTTGATCAAAAGAACATGACTGGAGTATTGCTTGGTTTTCCCGAATGCAATGAAGATAAAACTTTAGCGCCTGATGCTCTACTGATAACTAAGCACGCTGTACTGATTATAGATTTCAAGAACTATCGTGACGATGGAATAGTCTTGTTACCATCGGAAGACTACTTCGATAATGGATCGTGGGTTTTTACAAAAGATGACGATGAGGTGATTATCAAGGGCGGCACATACTCAAATCCATTCAAACAGGTCGGTCAACAACGATTTAAGATGATTGATTTAATCAAAGAATCAGTTGAAGGATTCAATCCTCGCCACATCGCCACTGGCGTGGTTTTTCAAAACGATATCAAGTTTAAGGGATCTGTCGTGCGAAGATGGCGAAATGTTTTCTTTGTTAGCGATGTCAAATCATATGTTAATGATATTTACGATTACATCAACATTATCGACGACGAAATATCCCTAACAACGGACGCCATGGATCAAATAAAAGGTTACTTTAACACTGAAGAATATACAGGCCAAATAGAGCATGCAGCAACGCCCATGCGTGTTATAGATAAACAGCCAGTATCAAGGGGGGCGTCGCCAACCGTCATCACAAATAATCCAGACACCATGGAGCAAGCTCTTCAAGATGACCTAAAACAGGCTAACAGTATTGATATTGCTACCGCATATTTCTATTTCTCGGGTTTTCGTCGCTTAGCGAAGGACTTGAAGGATGTAAAGATACGAATCCTAGTTGGTAAGGCAATTGATCCGAAGAGGGTCAATGAGATATCTGCCTGGCTAAAACAAGATCCAAATGTTTCACTCGACACATTTCAGTTGCCACCAGGCAAATCAAAGACTGGCCGTAAACAAGATTATATCGATGGGTTTATAGAACTCTACAACAAATCTGCGTTGTCGGATCAATTTGACGATACTGAGGCACAAGAAATGCAACGTATTTTTGAGGATAAACTCAAAGATGGATCACTCGAAATACGTATGACCGAAAAACAAAATCCGCAGCATGGCAAGATTTACGTACTTGATAATGGTGCGACGTATATGGGCTCATCTAACTTTACTTATTCCGGATTGCTGGGACAGGGCGAGATTAACGAGCGCTACGATGACAAGGGCCATCATGATCAATATCAAAAGATATTCAACCAACTATGGGGCGATGGCGAAAATATTGACATTCAAACTTCAACTAGTAATCCAGACTTTCTCAAGCAAGTAGAAAATAGGTTGTGGCTCCATTCAACGCCGGATCCATACAAGGTATTTGTACGAATTCTATATGAGATGTATTCTGAAAACGAGCAGCTAGAAGAGGTTAGAAGCCCATTCACCATTACTGGCGGTCGATACTCAAACCTGAAATACCAGCTAGATGCTATAAAAGGCGGCATAGATCGCATCAATAAATATAATGGAGTAATCGTTGCAGACGTGGTGGGTCTAGGAAAATCTATTATTGCATCAGCTATTGCTAATAACCTTGGCATGAGAACTATCATAATTACTCCACCGCATCTTAAAAACCAATGGCAAGATTACGTAAGTGAATTCAACATTCCCGGCGCAATTGTAGAAAGTGGCGGAAAGATTGAGCAGCTCCATCGCGACCATGCAACTTCAGAGATACCGTATCTCTATATTATCGATGAGGCTCATCGATATCGAAATGAAACAACCAATGATTACGTCTGGCTCCATCAATTAACCCGCTCGCACGTTGAGAATAAAGTGGTATTATTGACAGCCACACCATACAACAACCGACCGCAAGATCTTTTTGCCATGATCAAGCTGTTTCAGACACCTAGTAAGTCAACACTAAATACCGTAGATAATCTCAGTGTACGCTTTCGAGGTCTGATTTCGGAATATCAACGACTTGAAAGAATCGGCAAGAAAAAAATGACTATTGACATCAAAGACCAGCTTGAAAGCCTCGGGTCGGAGCTACGTCGCATGATCGAGCCGGTTGTTATCCGTCGTTCACGAATCGACTTGAAGCAAATCAAAGAATACGCAGATGATTTAAAGGCACAAAATATTGAGTTCCCGGAAGTTGTTGGGCCGGAACTTATTGAATACGAGCTTGATGGGCTTAAGCAAAAATATATCGATACGCTAGTAAGTATCGTTCGCGATAAAGACGAAAACGGGTTTATCGGTGCGCGCTATATGCCATCAACCTATATGAAGTCTGATATGGAGGGTAGTTTTAAAGAAAAATACGGACATTTCTTTGACGTTAGTGATCTTGCCCAGCCTCAACGCAACTTGGCGGCATTTATGAAGAGCTTGCTCGTGCAGCGTTTTGAAAGTTCAAAATTCGCCTTCAAATCAACACTTCAGAAGATTCACCATTCTAATGAGATGATAATAAAATGGTGGGATACACAAGGTATGGTACCGATTCTAAAGAAAGGTGAACTCGTCGATCCAGAAGACGAAAGTATTGAAGAAATAATGGAGCAAATTGATGCCGGCGCGGATGAGCTAACAGAAGATACTATCCGCCGCATCAAAAAAATTGCTGTTCCGATTCCTAAAAATTACTTCAAAGAAGAATTCATTGAAGATGTTAGGCAGGATATTAAGCTATTGGAGCAAATCTACGGCGAATGGTTCATAGAAGATGAAGTTGGCTATGACCCTAAGCTTGACGAAGTACGCGAAAGAATTCAGTCGATGCTTCGTGAAAACCCTAATCGTAAAATCGTCATCTTCTCGATGTATTCCGACACTGCACGGTATGTATATAAGTCATTGGTAGATAGCGGTCTAACTCGCACATTTTTCTACTATGGTAGCTCGAGCGCCGTAGACAAACAGATTGTATCAGCAAATTTTGACGCTTCATTTCCAGTAGAACGTCAAGAGAATGATTATGACATCATCGTCGCAACAGATGCCTTAAGCGAAGGCTTCAATCTTCACCGTGCAGGAATTGTAATCAACTATGACATCCCCTATAACCCGACACGAGTTGTTCAGCGTATTGGCCGTATAAATCGTATAAACAAAAAAGTCTATGACCGAATCTACATATACAATTGCTTTCCTACCGCAATTGGCGATGAGGTAGTAAATGTCAAAGGCATCGCCACATTAAAAATGCTATTAATAAACACGATTGTCGGTAGCGACACAAAAACACTCATTGACGACGAGGATCTAAAGAGTTACTTCAAGCGCCAATACAAAGAAGCTGATGATGAACAAAACGAACAGTCTTGGGATAACAAGTATCGGAATATTTACGACGGCGTAAAACACAATCAAGCACTCATACGAGAAGTCAAGGAAATACCGGAGCGTACGCGCATAGTGCGTAACTATCAAAAAGAAAACAGCGCCGTATCATTCGCTAAGCGCGGTAACGGTCTATTGTTCGCCCTGGCGAACAATTATGACATCGAGGCAAGTATAGTGGCACCAGAAATAGCTCTACCGTTGTTCGATGCTAGTATAGACGAAACTTCGTCCGAGGGCGATGCGAGTCTAGACAAGAAATTCAAGCTATTGCGCGACCAGATTATGACCATCCAGCCAGCACCGGTTATCAAAGGCACTCGCGCCGAGGCGCTGACGAAGGTACGTTTCTTACGCGATAATTATATTCCAGAAAAAGATTTCCTAAGCGATCTGCATGATGTAATTAAAAATTACGATGACCTATCAGACGGTGAGATGAAGTTTATTCGTCAACTTAATCTGGCAGATCAAGAAAGTGCAGCAGAAGCCCTAAAAGAAAAGTTCACCACACACTATCTAGATAATATACGAGATCGAGCTGACGGGGTGGACCGTGTAGCTGAAATCATAATGTTCACAGAGGACTTACGTAAATGACCGAAAAAACATTCCTGAACTCCGCATACAGTCGCACCGATGTCATTAATTTCGTCAAAGATTTCCTTCCCGACTTTCAATATAATGAGGCTGTTGTGAGTCTTGGTGATAATTCATTGTTCAGTTCAGCCCAGATATTAGGTTACGCTCTATCTAATGAAGTTTCCGTTATAGAGGTAAAAACGCTGCCTGGCGCGTCAATAAGGCGCATAGCTATAACAAAAGAAGCTTTCGGTATTTTGCGCAATCACGGGATCAGCAATGCCCTAATCGTATTTGATGACGGAAATGGTACTTGGCGCCTATCATTATTAACAACAACATTAAAACTAGATAATACAGGTAAGGTAGTTAGCGAAAGTAGTAATCCACGTCGTTATTCATACCTGCTGGGCGTTGATGCAAAGACTGTCACACCATACAAATACCTGGTAGGAAAAGGCCGTGTCGAAGATATTAAACAGTTACAAGAGCGCTTCTCTGTCGAAGTCGTCAATAAAGACTTCTACAATGATATAGCTAAATTATTTATTAGATTAGTGTCCAGTGAATTAAAGATTAATGGCCGCTCAAGTTCTACTCGATCTCATCAAGAATTTGCTGTTCGCCTAATAGGCCGATTGGTATTTTGTTGGTTCTTAAAAGAAAAGAAAAGTTCTAACGGAAAATCGCTTATATCAGATGAGCTACTTTCATTGGCGGCAATCACCGAAAAATCCAACTACTACCACGAAACTCTTGAGCCGTTGTTTTTCGAGACACTAAACAGGCGGATGAACCAGCGACAAGGCGTTGCCGCGGAAGGTCTATTCAGTGATATTCCCTACTTGAACGGTGGTCTATTTAATCCTCAACAAGGCTCTTCCGGAGATTACTATGAATACAATAACGTCACAGGTGCTGGTAGCTACGGTGTCTTAGATATAAAAAATCAGTGGTTTGAAGATTTCTTCAAGCTCTTATCGACCTATAACTTTACAGTAGACGAAAATACTAGCTACGATGTTGATTTGTCTATTGACCCGGAAATGCTCGGTCGTATATTTGAAAACCTGTTGGCCGAAATCAACCCAGAAACCGGTGAGTCGGCTCGCAAGAGTACCGGTAGCTTCTATACGCCGCGTGAAATCGTGGACTACATGGTAGACGGTTCGCTTGTTGAATACTTGAAGGCTAAAACTAATATAAGTCAGTCTAAATTAGACGCAGTCATTAGTTATAGCCAAGATGATGATATAAAAAACCCTTTAGATGACGACGACAAGGAAAAGATTGTTGATGCGTTGGCCACGCTAACTATATTTGACCCTGCTTGTGGGTCTGGCGCATTTCCTATTGGCTTGCTACAAAAAGTAGTCTACATACTTCAGCGGGTAGACGAAGATGGCAAACTGTGGCTAGAAAAGCAACTTGCAGGTAATGCGTCTCCGGAATTCCGTAGGTTCTTGGAGTCCCAGAACCATGAATATATACGTAAGTTGGGAGTAATCAGGGAGAGCATCTTTGGTGTAGATATACAGCCTATAGCAACCGAAATAGCACGCTTGCGTTGTTTCTTGACGCTTGTAGTTGAAGAAGAGGCTTCGGATACCAAAGAAAACCGTGGCATACAACCACTTCCAAACCTAGATTTTAAATTCGTGACAGCTAATTCACTCATTCCGGCTCCTCAAGCAAAAGTAGACGACAATCTGTCATTGTTTAATGACGACTACAAGTCAAAGTTATCAGGACTTGTTAATCGATACTTCTCGTCTACGGGCGTTGAACGTTATGAGCTCATGGATCAGATTAAAACGATGATAACCAATAAATCTAACGAATCTAAGGACTTTGTGCTCCACGACTACGGTATTATTAATGACGATCGTTTTCGAGATATATATCGCCAGGGCAAAAGTGGACGCAACAACCAATTGCTAAAAGAAGCCAGAATGTGGGACAGCTACAAAAACATATTCTCGCACGACCCGATAGAATTCTTCGACATAGACCTAATGTTCCCGTCTGTTGGTGAAGGCTTTGATATTGTCATAGCCAACCCGCCGTATGTTCACCTAGAGAAGATGAAGGACGTGGCCACGGAGCTCTATAAACCGCTCAATTTCGCAACCTATGAGGCTAGAGGTGATTTATACTCACTATTCTACGAAAAGGGCGTGGAGTCGCTTAAAAACGGCGGTATACTGACGTTCATTACGAGCAACAAGTGGATGCGTGCCGGCTATGGCAGAAGTTTACGTGATTTCTTCGTCAACAAAACTAATCCTTTGTCGCTCGTGGATCTTGGCGGTGGCGTGTTCGAGAGCGCGACGGTCGATACGAGCATCTTGGTCTTGCGCAAAGAACCTTACGCTGGCGAAACAAAAGCCGTAGCTACGAGCAAAGATTTCAGTGTAACGAATATGAGCGATTATATTCGACAAAACACAGTAACAATGAAGTTCAAGGCCGGCGAGAGTTGGGCGATATTGGGCCCGATTGAACAAAGCATCAAAGCCAAAATAGAATCAGTCGGCACGCCGCTACGTGACTGGAATATTCGAATAAACTACGGCGTCAAAACCGGATTGAATGAGGCGTTTATAATAGACGGCGCAAAGCGTGATGAGCTGATTAAAAAAGATCCAAAGTCTGCCGAAATTATACGACCGATTTTACGTGGCAAAGATATCAAACGAAATTCGTATGATTTCAAGGATATGTATTTGATAACATCGCATAACGGATACGAAGATGTACCGGCAATTGAT